>Ga0247825_10000698_pt1 | contig 21552 bp, 21 predicted proteins | sample 13C_Vanillin_Day_FD_194413 | JGI IMG/M metagenome (GOLD analysis project Ga0247825, IMG submission 194413) | Soil microbial communities from agricultural site in Penn Yan, New York, United States - 13C_Vanillin_Day48 | ecosystem: Environmental > Terrestrial > Soil > Agricultural land | place...
GAACATCGAGTCGTGGCGCGGATCGTCTCCTCGCATCGGCACGCTCCCTTCCAGGTCGGGAGCATCGTAGTACGACGGGATCACCATGTCGATCCCTTCAGAGTCACTTTTTCAGCACCCTGCTAGAACATCCGCCGGTAGTGATGCGGATCTCGATATCGCGCCGGATACGGCGACCATCCCCGCCAGCGATCGCGGCCTAGCGCGAGGGGATCGAGGCCGATCGTCCGCCATACCAGCGAGATCGGCACGAACACGAGCGCGAACATCAGGGTGAGCAGGACTCTGGCATTGACCGCTCCAAGAACGCCCGAGAGCCGCCACCACCAGGCACTCGGCCGCTTCAACATCGAAGGGCGGAGCAGCCCGGCGACGAGCAGACCAATCCCGATGACCCCGACAACTTCTGCCCGGTTGACGTCGCCACGCCAGGCGAACGCGGTCGCAAGCGCGCACGAAACGAGCCCGACCGACACGCCGAAGGAGCGCTCCGGATTGGCCGGTCGTCTGCTCATCGTCGCATCGATCTTACCTTGGAAAACTCCGCTCAGGCGCGAGGCGAAGCTCGTCAGGCGCCCTGTCTCTCCATGGCTGCCTTCAAGTCGCTGAGATCCTGAGTGAGGACCTCGCGCACCTTTCCACTGATGGCCCAGCCCAGGGGTGAGAGCAGCGCGGGGGGGAGGCCAGGGCCGTCCATGGTGTACTCGATCGCGACGCGGGTGCCCGTGGCGATCGGCTCGAACGAAAAGGTGGTGACAATGCGCGCCGGTCCCTTGTGGTGCGTGATGGTGTAGCCGCGGTTGCGGTCGAACGACGTGACTTCCATCTCGGCATCGTCCAGGCGACCGAGCGGCACTTCGCGCACCTCGCGCCACCGGGTGCCGAGGCCGAACGGGCCGGGAGTCATGACCTCGATCGACCTGATCCCGGATACCTCCTGGGCAACGCGTTCGATATCGGTGAACTGGCGGAAGACCTGATCGACGGGCGCACCGATCTCCGAGGAAACAGTGAGTGTAGTCATCGATGATTCTCCTTGGCTTCGAGGACCGAGTGGAGCAAGTCCCGTTCCGCAGAAACCCCGTGAATCACTGAACGAAACACCTCCGGCGTATCCCCGCGCTGCGAATCTTTTCCCACGCATTGCGGGCTTTTTCGACGGACACCGTTTCTCGAACCGTCCCGGGTACGACACAATGCCTTCTGACGGAAGCGATGGATCCAGGCTGGGGCGAGGCGGTGCTGTCTGTAGGCGTGGGGCTCGGGCTCGCCGCGGCGGCGGGTCTTCGCGTGTTTCTCCCCTTGCTGATGCTGGGCGCGGCGGCGCGACTGGGCTGGGTCCCGCTGGTCGAAGGGTTCGATTGGCTCTCCTCTACCAGCGGCCTCACTGCCCTCGGCGTCGCGACGATCCTCGAGGTCGGCGCTTACTACGTGCCCTGGATTGACAACCTCCTCGACACCGTCGCGGCGCCTCTCGCGGTCCTGACCGGCGTCCTCGCGACAGCTGCGGTCACCACGGATCTGCCTCCGCCCCTCCGTTGGGCGCTGGCGGTCGTCGCTGGCGGAGGAACGGCTGGCGCCGTTCAGGCGGTGACCTCGCTCGCACGGCTCAAGAGCAGCGCCTTGACGGCAGGGCTCGGCAACCCGCTGCTCGCCACTCTGGAGCTGGCCGGCTCGTTCCTTACATCACTTGTGGCCATCGTGCTGCCAGTGGTCGCGATCGGCCTGGTGATCGCGTTCTTCCTGCTGATCCGTCGGGTCGCGCGCGGAATGTTCGGACGGCGCGTGCCGCAAGCCCCCTGACCTTACCGTGGCACCGCAGGCACGTCAGTATGCCCGTCTAGTACTCCGCAAACGCATCATCCGGGTAGCAATACAGCCAGCGCTCGCCTCGCTCCGCCGACGCAACGACGGGATGACCGCTGCTCCGCGCGTGTTTGGTCGCATGACGATTCGGTGATGAATCGCAGCAGAGCGTGACACCACAGTGCTGGCAGGTGCGAAGGTGCATCCATCGGCTACCTGTTTTCACGCATTCTTCGCATTCGCGCTTTCGCGGACGCTTCACGTCCTCGACCGCGTCGATGTGGTCGCACCTCCCATCAGTCACGTCGCCAACCTCCGTTCGAGCGCCGCGCGATCCCAGCGCGCCAGCGTCGCTGCCGCATCGTAGGTGGAGCTCAGAAACGCCGTCAGATCGGCCGCCGGCGCCGGGGCCGTCCGCACCGCCTCGTACGGCAGAATGAACTCTCCCAACTCGTGATTGTACGAAGCGGCGGCCGGGCTGACGGCCGCCGTCTTGAAGCCGGGCGGCTCGGGCGCGGCATACGCGTAGAACGCGGCGTCCGGCATCGCTCCTCCCCCGGGCCAGAAACCGTGGCTGATCACCTCGTGCGAATAGGACTCGCGCGTGACCGCATCCGCCCCCGGGCGCTCCGGCGCGCGCCGGCCGGAGAATCGAGTGACCGCGACGTCGAAGCCCCCCCAAAAAAAGTGCACTGGGCTGCACTTCCCGATGAACGCGGCCCGGAACTCGGCAAGAACAGGCTGGACGGCGACCAGCACCCGCCAGAAGGCATGGGCCGCGTCCGGGTCGTACGAGTGATGCTGATCGTCCAGATCGAAGCGGATGGGATTGGGGATCTCCACCGGCATCGGCCAGATGCGGACGTCGAGGTCGATCCGTCGAAGAGCGTCCATCACTCGCTGGTAGAACGCCGCCACCGTCTGGGGCTCGAGCAGGACGACCTCACGACGACCGTCGGACGACGAGATGGCCAGCTCGTGGGCGACGAAATCGAACGTCATCGTCACGACGCGATCGCCGGTAAAGAGCACGGGCGTCGTCAGACCCTGCGAGCTGAGGTGGAACGTGATGTTCCAGAAATGGTTCACGCGAGGGGTGAGCGCAAGACACAGCTTTCCGACGATCTGCGTCCACATGTGAAGCGTCGCATAGGTGTCGCGCCATGAGTCGAGTGGCAGCGGTGGCCAGGCGTCCGGTTTGAGAGCCATCGAGGGCGAACCTAGAATACTGCTGAAGCTTCCTCGTCAAGAAGGGTGGTATGGGCGTTCCTTCACGACGCGTCGTCATTGTGAGCTGGGGATCGTACGGCGACGTTTTTCCCTACATGGGTCTGGCGCTCGCCCTGGCGAGGCGCGGGCACCGTCCCGTCCTCGCCGTGCCTGCTTTCTACCACGAGTCCGTCGAGCGCGAAGGCATCGAATTTCGTCCCGTCGGACCGGAGGTCGATCCCAACGATCGAGCAACCATCGCTCGGGTGATGGACCCGGTCAAAGGGACGGAGGCCATTCTGCGTGGGCTGCTGATGCCGGCGCTTCGGCGTTCCTACGAGGAGCTGCAGCAGGCAGCCGCCGGCGCCGATCTACTCGTCACGCATCCCATCACGTTCGCTGCCCCTGTGCTGGCGCAGAAACTCAAGCTGCCCTGGGTTTCGACCGTCCTGGCGCCGATTTCCTTTTTCTCGACGACGGATTTGCCGGCGCTTCCGCCGGCGCCGCGGCTGGTCCATTTGCGCCGGCTTGGGCCCTGGGCTGGACGGCTCATCGTCGGCCTCGCCCATCGAGCAACCCGATCCTGGATGGATCCGGTGTACGACTTGCGAAAGGAACTCGGGCTTCCACGCGGCGCCGATCCGATTTATGACGGTCAGTTTTCGCCGATTCGGACGCTCGCGCTGTTTTCACGCGTGCTCGCCGCTCCGCAACCGGACTGGCCGCCATGCGTTGATGTCAGCGGCTTCGTCTTCTACAACGGACCGGACAGACTGACCGCCGAACTGGACGCGTTTCTGGCCGCTGGTCCGCCCCCGATTGTCTTCACGCTGGGAACGTCGGCTGTCGGCGCTGCCGGCCGGTTCTACCAGGAGAGCGCTGACGCGATCGCGCGTCTCGGACTTCGTGCTGTCTTGCTGACCGGGGGATTCCCCGAAAACCAGCCGGCGGGGGTCGCGTCGCGGGAGTGCTTCGTCACCGATCGCGCGCCGCATCAGCTGCTGTTCCCCCATGCGGCCGCGATCGTTCACCAGGGTGGCGTCGGAACGACCGCGCAGGCGCTGCGATCCGGACGCCCGATGCTCGTCGTGCCCCATGCGCACGATCAGCCCGACAACGCATTCCGCGTCACGAACCTCGGCGTCGCCCGGACCGTGTTCCCGTCACACTACAGAGCCGCGAGAGTCGCTCGCGAGCTGAGGCGGCTCCTGAATGACTCCGCTGTCGAGCGTCGCGCGGCTGAGGTTTCGGCGATCGTTCGGGCCGAGGGCGGCGCCGAGGCCGCAGCCGACTCGATCGAACGGGTGTTGACGACGAACGCGCCCGGCTGAAGGCGGAGAGCTATACTTCATGAGCGCAGGATTCACATGCCGCGACCATTCTTTCGGCCCACGCTCAGCCGGGCCCATCTCGTTTGGCTCCTTCTCGGTGTCATCCTCATGGGTGGGCAGCGCACGTCGGTCGCGCTGGCGGCACAGGACGCCTGCCAATGGTCGCGCGACCTGAGGCTGGTCAACGGGCGCATCCACACGATGGACGCGAGGAACTCCATCGTTGACGAGGTCTCGATTCAGAGCGGGCGCTTCGTCGGCGTCGGACGCGTTGACGGGCAGCGCCTCTCCCCCTGCACCCGCACGATCGACCTCGGCGGCCGCGCCGTGATTCCCGGCCTCATCGACAATCACAACCACATCGTGCTGCTCGGCATGCGTCCGGGTCACGATGTACGCCTCGAGCGATCGTTCTCGATCGCAGATGTGCAATCGGCCATCCGGTCGCGAGCGCAGGGAGTCGCCGCTGGCAGGTTCATCACCGCGATGGGCGGTTGGGGGCCGGGTCAGTTTGCCGAGAAACGCAATCCGACGCTCGCCGAACTGGATGCCGCTGCCGCGAAGCACCCGGTGATTCTCTATCAGGGATTTCAGGGCCCCGCGGTCACGAACACGCCTGGCAAGGCGTTCTTCGAGGGTCGCGGCATCACGGTCAGCGAGTCGGGCGTGATCGCCTCTGGCGCATCCGCCATCGCCGCGCTGAACGCGTTGCGGTCGATTCAAACGTTCGACGACAAGAAACGCGGAACCGCCGAGGCCCTCGCCTACGCCGCGGGGCTCGGCCTCACCACCAACGTCGATCAGGGTTTCAACATCGTTCCGGGCACACCGGACATCGGCTCCTCGTCTGTCGAGGACGGACTGGCGAGCCTGAATCCCTGGACCGGCTACGATGCGGTTCAGGCGCTGCACCGTGAACAGAAACTGGCGACGCGCGTGCGGCTGTTCATCTACACGCAGGACACGGCCGCGGACACGCCGCTCCTCAAGCAGCGTTTGCTCAATCACTTCGCGAACTTCGGCGACGACATGCTGCGGGTGTCCGGCATCGGCGAGCAGGCGGTCGCCTGGAACGCCGGCGCCACGCCGATTGCCCCGAATTTCGAAGCCGCGCTGAAGCTGATCGCGGCGCACGGCTGGGCGTTTCATCAGCACAGCCTCACCCTCAACGAGGCTCGCTTCATCGCCGACGCATTCGAAGCCGTGAACCGGACAACACCCATCAGCGATTTGCGGTGGGCCCTCGACCACGCGCGCGGTATCGATGAGGCGACCGTCAATCGGCTGAAGGCCGTGGGCGCGGGCATTGCCGTTCATCCCGGTGGTCGCTATCTCGGGGGCGGCGGAGGGCCGCCGTTCCGGATGATCCTCCGAAGCGGCGCGCGGATGGGCGTCGGTTCGGACGCCGCGCAGGTCACCGCCCTCGATCCGTGGGCGATGATCTACTACATGGTCACAGGGCGGAATGCCGGCGGGGAGATGGTCAACGAAGCCGAGCGCATCACGCGCGAGGAAGCCGTGCGCTTGTACACGGCGGCGAACGGCTGGTTCACCCGTGAAGAGAACCTGCTCGGATCCATCGAGCCAGGCAAGCTCGCCGACCTTGCCGTGCTCAGCGCAGATTACTTCGACCCCAAGCAAGTGCCCGACGAGGCGATTCGCACGCTGCGGGCGGTTCTGACGATCGTGGATGGACGGGTCGTCCACGAGGCCATGCGGTGACCCTTTAGACCGTTATGCGGCTCGAAACGAGAATTTTGTACTCGTTGCGGCCGGCCGCATAACGGCGGGCGCGCACAGCGCGCCCGCGAGGAGCGGAGCGGGGCATGGGGCCCCGCGAGCGACCGAGCCGGGGTTCGGGGCAGAGCCCCGTCTAGTAAGGAGCTGAGGTAATGATTTCCCTGACCGTGAACGGCCAGCGGCACGACGTCGACGTCGCCGCCGACATGCCGCTGCTGTGGGTCATCCGCGACGTGGTCGGCCTGACCGGGACGAAGTTCGGCTGCGGCCTGTCGCAGTGCGGTGCGTGCACCGTTCACCTGAACGGCGAACCGATCCGGTCGTGCACGACCCCCGCGTCGACTGCCGCGGGCAAAATGGTGACGACGATCGAGGGGCTGTCGCCGACCGCGAGCCATGCCCTGCAGCTCGCCTGGATCGCCGAGCAGGTGCCGCAGTGCGGCTACTGTCAGTCGGGCCAGCTGATGTCGGCTGCCGCCCTCCTGGCCAGACGACCCGACCCGACCGACGTCGAGATCGACGCGGCGATGTCGGGCAACATCTGTCGCTGCGGTACGTATCAACGAATCCGGCGTGCCATCCACCGCGCAGCCAGAGGAGAAGGGCAGTGAAGGGCCCGCGAAAGGCGTCAACCATGTCATCCGCACACGCATCCGACAGACGCACGTTTCTGAAGGTGAGCCTCTCGGCGGGCGGCGCCTTGATGATCGGCGGCTATCTCGACGGCCTGGCCGCCAATCCGCAGAACGCTGCGGCCGCCGACGTCTTTTCGCCGAGTGTCTGGTTGCGCATTGCACCAGACAACACCGTGACGGTCATGCTGTCCCAGCTCGAAATGGGCCAGGGCGTCATGACGTCGATGCCGATGCTCGTCGCCGAGGAGCTCGACGCCGACTGGGCGACCATCAAAACGGAATGGGCCCCTGCCGATTCCAAGTACGGCAACCCGAACTTCGGTGGCGTCCAGCTCACGGCCGGCAGCAACAGCGTGCGCGGCATGTGGAAGCTGCTGCGGACCGCGGGCGGAACGGCGCGCGCCATGCTCATCACCGCGGCAGCGTCGACATGGGGAGTCCCGGAAAGCACCTGCTCGACCGAACGCGGCGACGTCGTTCATCTGCCGACCGGACGTCGGGCCCGTTACGGCTCGCTGGTTGACAAGGCCGCGACGTTGCCCGTCCCGACGAATGTCACGCTCAAGGATCCGAAGGATTTCCGACTGCTCGGGCGGGCTGTCGCCCGTCTGGACATCCCCGAAAAAGTCAGCGGGACCGCCGTCTACGGCCTCGATGTCAAACGGCCCGGACTGCTCGTCGCGCGCGTCGTCCGCTGCCCGGTGTTTGGCGGGAAGGTCGAGAGTTTCAACGCCCGGAAAGCCACGGCGGTTGCGGGCGTTCGGCATGTCGTCCAGATCAGCAGCGGCGTTGCCGTTGTCGCCGACCACTACTGGGCGGCGACGAAAGGCGTTCAAGCGCTCGAAGTCAAATGGAACGAAGGTCCGCTGGCGAATCTCACGAGCGCCGACATCAGCAGGCGGTACGCAGCGCTCGCCGAACAGCCGGGCAAGGTGGCCCGTAGTGATGGAGACGCGGCCGCCGCGCTCAAGGCGTCGCCGCGCGCCTTCGAGCGCGTTTACGAGGTGCCGTTCCTCGCGCACGCCACGATGGAACCGATGAACTGCACGGCGGACGCACGTGCCGACGGGTGCGACGTGTGGGTGCCGACACAGGGGCAGACCGCTTCTCATCAGGCGGCAATCGCCGCCAGCGGCTTGCCGGCTGACAAGGTCAAGATTCACACGACGTATCTGGGAGGTGGATTCGGCCGCCGCGGTGAAGGTGACTTCGTGACCGAAGCGGTCGAGGCGTCGAAGGCCGTCGGCAAGCCGGTGAAGGTCGTCTGGTCCCGCGAAGATGACATGCAGCATGACTTCTACCGCCCGATCAGCCACGTCCGGATGTGGGGCGCTCTCGACGACTCTGGCGGACCGGTTGCGTTCATGCAGCGGATTGTGCAGCAGTCATTGCTCAAGCGGATCGGGGCGCTGCCACCGAGCGGCGTCGATTTCATCTCCGTTGATGGATCCGTGGGGCTTCCCTACACGATTCCCAACATCAGGATCGAATACATCGAGCACGACCCGGGCATTCCGTTCGGCTTCTGGCGATCGGTCGGCGCCTCAGTCCAGGGGTACGTCGTCGAATCTTTCATCGACGAAATGGCCACGGCTGCCGGCAAGGACCCGTACCAGTTCCGCCGCGACCTGCTGAGCAAGGCACCGCGTCACCGCGCTGTGCTCGACCTCGTCGCAGAAAAGTCTGGCTGGCAGACTCCCCCGCCGCAAGGTCGTGGTCGGGGGATCGCCGTCATGGAAGCCTTCGGCAGCATCGTGGGACAGGTCGCGGAGGTCTCTGTCGCCAAGGGGGTCGTTCGTGTTCACAAAATCTGGTGCGCCGTCGACACCGGCTGGGTGATCGACCCCGACACCATCAAGGCACAGATGGAAGGCGGCACTGTTTACGGGCTGACTGCGGCTCTCCAAGGGGAAATCACGATCCGAAGTGGCCGCGTCGTCCAGAACCATTTCGGTGATTACCCGATGATGCGGCACAGCGAGATGCCGGAGATCGAGGTCTACATCGTCCCGAGCGTCGAGGCGCCTGGCGGGATTGGGGAACCGAGCACAGCTCTGGCTGCCGGCGCCCTGCTCAACGCGGTGGCGGCGGTCACCGGCAAGCGATTGTATCGCCTGCCGATCGGCAATCAACTGGCCTAGCGGGACTAATCCAAAAGCAGTTGAGTTGACGCGCCGCGTCGCGAAGCCCTGCGAAGGTCAGGCCGACAAGTATTGCCTGACCGCGCGAGAAGGTGGTGGGGACGACGCCAGGTCACGGACCTGGCGTCACGCGGCCTGGGGCGACCCTCGCAGCGCGAGTCCGGCCACCGAAGCCGGGATTCGCGACGCGGCGCGCGACTCAAGTGCATGCGGGGATCAGGTTCCGCCCCATCGTCCCGGATCTTTCTGCAGTTCCAGGGCGAGCTTCGTGTGCAGGACGCGGAGGTAAGCCGTCAGGTCGGCTGCACGGCCGTCGGGATCGCCCTTCTCCTTCAACCGGTCTATCTCCTGCGCGATCTCGTCGATTTCGCTTTCGAGCGGTGTACCCATCAGGCCGTCCTCCGCACAGAAAAATCCGGAGCGTGTCTCGACGCGAGTAGGATAATCTTCGGTCCGGAGCATCTTATGAGAAACACGACCGAGCACAACATCACCAGCCTGGCGACCGAGCGGTACAGCGTAACACCCGACCCGCGGCTGCGCGAGGTGATCACCTCCCTCGTCAAACATCTACACGGGTTCATCAGGGACGTCGAGCCGACCGAAGCCGAGTGGATGACGGGAATCGACTTCCTCACACGTGTCGGGAAGATGTGCGACGACAAGCGGCAGGAGTTCATCCTCATGTCGGACGTGCTTGGCGTGTCGATCCTGGTAGATTCCATCAATCACCGTCTCCCTGACAAGGCGACGCCTTCGACCGTCGTGGGGCCATTCCACATCCCCGACTCCCCTCCCTTCGACAGCGGCGCCAACATGGCCGTCGGCGCTCCCGGCGTCCCTCTGATCCTGACCGGTACGGTCCGCTCGCTGGAGGGCAACCCGATTCCCAACGCCGTCGTTGACGTGTGGCAACCCGACGGCGAAGGCGTGTACGAGGCGCAGCTGCCGGATCAGCAGGGCTCGTACTTGCGCGGTGTCTACCGGACCGACAAGGATGGCCGCTATGTCATTCGGACCGTCGCGCCGATCGGATACACGATCCCGCTCGACGGCCCGGTGGGCGCGCTGGTGACCCGGACCACCATCAGCCCGTACAGGCCGACGCACGTTCACTTCGAGGTCTCGGCGGATGGGTTTTCGTCCGTCATCACGCATATCTTCCGCAACGGCGACGCCCATCTCGACAACGACGTCGTGTTCGCCGTCAAGGATCGACTGGTCGTCGACTTTGCCGATCATCCGCCAGGGGTGGCCCCTAACGGGGAGCGGATGACGGTCCCGTACTGCACGGCCAATTTCGACTTCGTCCTCGCGCCAGTTGCAGTCGGAGTGATGTCCGCATGACCTACCCCGCACACTTGATTCCCACGACGGTGATCGGAAGCTATCCGCAACCGGATTGGCTCGTCGATCGAGAAGCGCTCAGGCGCCGGCGCGTGCCGCGCGTGCACGCGCCCGAGCTGTGGCGGGTTCCGGGCGATCTCCTGGAGCAGGCGCAGGACGACGCCACCGTCGTCGCGATTCGTGACATGGAGCGCGCCGGGATCGACGTCATCACCGACGGCGAGATCAGGCGGGAAAGCTACTCGAACCGATTCGCGCTGTCGCTCGACGGCATCGACGCCGAGCGGCCCGCCGAGGTGCAGGGGCGAACCGGTCCGACGCTCGTTCCGCGCGTCGTCGGCAAGATCCGCCGGCGTGGCGCCGTGGAGGTGCGGGACGCCGAGTTCCTCCGGCGTTCGACGAATGCGGCGACGAAGATCACGCTCCCCGGTCCGTTTACGCTCGCGCAGCAGGCGTCGGACGAGTTCTATCGCGATGAAGAGGCGATGGCGATGGACTACGCGGTGGCGGTCAACGAAGAGCTGCGTGACATCATCGCCGCCGGCGTTGACGTCGTGCAGCTGGACGAGCCGTGGATGCAGGCGCGGCCCGACCGGGCCGCGCGGTACGGGGTGCGAGTGTTGAACCGCGCGTTGGCCGGCATCGAGACGCCGACCACCGTGCACGTCTGCTTCGGCTACGCCGAGATGGTGCCGAACAAGCCGCCGGCGTACGCCTTCCTCTCGGAGCTCTCGGATTCCAACGCCCGGCAAATCGCGATCGAGGCGGCCCAGCCCAAGATCGACATCGGCGTTCTCGCGGACCTGTCGAACAAACAGATCGTGCTCGGCGTGATCGATCTCTCCACGACGACGGCCGAGACCGCCAGCCAGGTCGCGGAACGGATTCGGAAGGGGCTGAAGTTCGTCAAGCCGGACCAGCTCGTGGTCTCTCCCGATTGCGGAATGAAGTATCTGCCCCGCGATCTCGCCTTTGCGAAGCTCAAGGCGCTCGCCGAAGGTGCCGCGGTCGTGCGGCGCGAGCTGGCCGGCTGAGTGCCACGCTATGCGGCCACCCGCAATTGCCTTCGTCGGGCTGGTGGCGATCGCGGCGGCATGCTCGAGCGAAAACGTGAAATCGCAGCTCAGTCGGCCGGCGGCTGCCGTCCTCTACGAGGGCGCGCGGCTCATCCCCGGCGACGGCCGTGAAGCCGTCGCAGACTCCGCGTTCCTCGTCGAGAACGGTGCGATCTCACAGGTCGGCAAGAGGAATCAGTTGGCTGCGCCTTCCGGCGCCAGCCGCGTCGATCTCTCGGGCAAGACGGTCATCCCGGCTCTGATCAACACGCACGGGCACCCTGGCTTCCAGCGCGGGCTGACATACGGCGCGGACAACTTCACGCGCGAGACGATCATCGAAGATCTGAACCGCGCGCTGTACTTCGGCGTGTCGGTCGTCCTGTCGCAGGGCATCGAAAAAGGAGACGTCACGTATCAGATCCGCGCTGAGCAGGAGGCCGGAATGCTGGGCGGTGCCCGCCTGCGCATCGCGGGCCGCGGCATCGGCGCACCGAACGCGGGGCCTGGTGCCGCCGCTTACGCCGGGATCGCGTACGAAGTGACCACCGAAGACCAGGCGAGGAAGGCGGTTCGGGAGCTCGCGGCCAGGAGGGTCAACGTCATCAAGATCTGGGTGGACGACCGCAACGGCCGCGCCCCTCGATTGGCGTCCACTCTCTTCAGGGCGATTATCGACGAGGGTCACCAGCACGGCTTGCCCGTGAACGCGCATGTGTTCTACCACGCTGACGCCGTGGAGCTGGTCGAGGCCGGGATTGACGCGCTCGCACATCTCGTCCGCGACAAGGAGATGGACGATGGGCTGGTGGCGGCGATCGTGCGGCGCAACGTCTACGTGATGCCCAATCTCAGCCCGGAAAGAAACACCCACGCGGAGCTTCCCCACTGGCTGAAAAACGGTGACCCGCTGATGACGTTGCTGCAGGAATCGACACCGGCCGCGGTCATCGAGCGGATGACGAAGTCGTACGAGAACCGGGATCCTGTCGCCGTCGAGCGGACGCGGTCCCAATACGCGATTCTCCAGCGCAGCCTAGCAAAACTCGCCCATGCGGGGGCGAAAATCGTCCTCGGGTCTGATACCGGGCTCGAAGATCTACTGTTCGGCATGGCCGAGCACCGCGAGCTCGAGAGCATGGTCGGCAGCGGCATGTCGCCCATGCAGGCCATCGTCGCGGCCACGAGCCGGGCAGCCGAATACTTGAAGCTCAACACAGGGGCACTTCTGAAGGGAAAAGACGCCGACTTTCTGGTGCTCGACGGCAACCCCCTCGAGGACATCACCCATACCCAGCGGATCGCCGACGTCTACGTGAAGGGGACACAGGTCGATCGCGACGGCCTGCGACGCACGCTCGTCGGGAACTGACTCTCCCGTTTTTCTTTTGCCGCGCCGCCGGGGGCCTGCTATAAGAATCTCGTGCAGGCGGCTTCCTGTCTCACCGTTCTGTATTTGGTCGCGTTGCTGCAGACAGCCGCCCTGCTGCAGGCGCCCGATTCACCCCAATCCGTCGCTCCCGCCACGTTCGTCGGGACCTGGGTCGGCGTGCAAACCGTCGTGAATAACGCGTCGCCTGGCGTCGTCGAAGGCCAGACGGTGACGATGGCGATTGACCTGGTCGACGGCAGGCTCGTTGGGACGCTGACGCCTTTTTTCGGTGGCATCGACGGTGCCAGTTTCGTCGATGCCCAGGTTACCGGGGAAGAACTCCATGCGTCGGCGGTCGTCGGAAAGCCCGCACCCGCCGGCGGACGCGGAGCGCCACCTGCCTGGAAGGGCGATACGAAGATTCGCTTCACCCTCAGAGCCGATCGCACTCACCTGACCGGAACAGCCGACGTCGAAATGGACGGCGTGAAGTGGATGCAATACAAGTACGATCTGGAAAAGAAGCGGTCGAGGTACTAAGGCGACCGATAGGCGATCGGCCGGACAGCAAGGAGAAGGTCATGCAACGCTTCACGGTCTTGTTGGCGGTGGCGACGCTGGTGACGGCGCTGTCGATGCCGACCTCGATGTCCGGTCAGACCACTGGCAACAACCTGACGAATAGCGCGACGGTTGCCCCGGTCGGGCAGGAAGTGACGTTCAGCCGGAACGTCGCTCCCATTCTTTACGCCAACTGCGTGTATTGCCATCGTCCCGGCGAAGTGGCTCCGATGTCGCTCCTCACGTATCAGAGCGCGCGACCGTGGGCCAGGGCCATCAAGCGCATGGTTGCCGAACGACGGATGCCTCCCTGGCTGGCCGACCCTCATTTCTCGAGCTTCTCCAACGACCGGCGTCTGTCCGACACCGACATTCACACCATCGTCGCATGGGTGGATGGCGGCGCCAGGGAGGGCGATCCCGCCGACCTGCCCAAACCGCCGCAATTTGCCGAAGGTTGGCAGATCGGCGTGCCCGACCTCGTGCTGACGATGAAGGAGCCGTACAAGATCCCGGCGGCGGGCGCCATCCCGTGGGTCAGCCTCGCCTCTGAGGACTACGTCTTCCCTGAAGATGTCTGGGTGCAGGCGATCGAAATCCGGCCAGGCAATCGCGCGGTCGTGCATCACGCCGTCGCACAGGCGAACCTGATCGCTCCGGGACAGGCTCAAGCCCAGGCACAGGGTCTGCACCTCTACTCGCCAGGCCTCGACGCCATGATTTGGCGCGACGGTTACGGCAAGCTCATTCGGAAGGGGACCACCATCTCGTTCCAGATGCATTACAACGCCATCGGTAGAGAGGCGACCGATCAAACGAAGGTCGGCTTCGTGTTCGCGAAGAAGCCGGTGCACACCCAGGTGAACACGACGATCGTCTCGAACACGTCGATCGTCATTCCGCCGATGGTGAACAACTTCGAAGCCGTCGCCGCCTACAAGTTCACCGGCGATGCGCGGATTCACGCGCTTCGACCGCACATGCACCTGCGGGCCCGAACCGGAACGGCGTCGCTGATCTCAGAGAACGGATCGCGGCGAGTGCTGCTGCACATACCGCGCTGGGACGACTCGTGGCAGAACTATTATGTGCTGGAGAACCCGCTCAGGGTCTCGCGCGGCGCTTTCCTCGAGTACGTGGCGAATTACGACAACTCGCCCGCGAACGCGCTGAACCCTGACCCGACGGCGACGGTTGTCTGGGGACAGCAGGTTTCCGACGAGATGCATTCGACGTACATGATCTGGACCGAGGTCAACGACAAGAATCGCGACGACAACGAGCCGATCCAGATTTCGCCCAACAAGGCATTCACGACCGGCCTCACGGACAGTCGATGAATTTGGTAATTGGGTAATCTGGTAATTTGGTAATTGATGGTTTCAATTGGCCAATCCATTACCCGATTACCAAATTACCCAATTACCCAATTCAGCGATTTCTCACCACGTCTAGCATGACCCGCACTGGTGATCCGTCGACGAACTGCGGCGGCAGCGGCGAGCCTGCCGGCGGCAGAAGCGTGTCTGCGCCGTTGAGAACCGCCAGCACCTCGACGCGCGTTCCCTGCGGCAGCAGCAGCGGCCGGTCGAACCAGTACCGGCGCGTCCAGTCGGGTCGCACCGACAGTTGAATAACCGACGTGCGTTCGCCCGCGGCGCTCACGGTCGTGACGTGCAGCCTGGCGTTGGTCAGCGACTGATCGGGCCTGAACGCCAGCACTCGCAACTCCTCCGTCAACGTCCGCTCGAACGAGACGGGCGTGTCCGTGACCGCGACGGGAGGCGACGTCAGAGTCAGACGCTGAATTTCGTTCAGCGGACTCTCCGAGAGATACAGACCGACGTTGCTGCGATCGGTCATCTCCCGGCCTTCGTAGCTGTACGTCTTCCTGTAATGAATGCGAACGACGAGATCAGCGGAGACCGGCAGACGAAATCCGCCGTCCTCCGCGTCCACGGGATCGTCGCCCGGAACCCAGATTGCGAGCAGTTCCTCGGGACGTAATCGTCCGGGGTCGTCGGTGGTGTCCGTCTTGACCGAGATCGTGGCGTTGCGCACGATCGATGGCGTTCCAGGCAGCAGGTCGGCCGAGCGAACCCATATGGGCCGGGTCGTTCGCGTCGGGATCGTGAATTCACGAACCGTTTCCGACGCGTCGGGCGACATCGTTACCTCGGGCAGCGGCAACACCAGATCGGGCCGACCCATTGGCCAGTCGTGATGCAGCAATACGGGCGGTGGAACGTTCTGCGGGTTGCCTTGCGGCGAACCACCGCTCACCCAGACCAGCATTCGGTCCATCTCTGCGGCCGTGAGCGTCGGAGCGTTCCTGAAGCGGACCGGGCCCGGCTCCGCGTGCCAGGGCGGCATGTGGCCGGCGATGATCTCCGCCCGGATGGACTCGCCCCACGGAAACGCGTCCCCGTAAGTCATGAGCGACATCGGCGCGACGCCGCCCGGCACGTGACAACGACCGCACCGCTCGCGCAGAACGGGGAACACGTCTTCGTTATAGGTGTACTTCGACGTGATTGGCTTGTGCGTCTCTCCGCGTTGAACGTTCAGCGAGACCGCGAGGGTGACGAGACCGGCGAGCGCGAGTTGCCGCCGAATGGGACTGGTCACCGCGGTACCTGGGCGAACGACTCGATGCCGGAAACGGCCGCCCTGAAGTCCCCGTACGCGGCGACGACCTGGGCGAGGTTGCCGAGATCGCCGAATCCATCGAGCAGCCAGGCGGCCCGCAGCAGGCGCTGGATAGCCGGTTCGAGCGACGTCCGTTTGTACGTCGGCATCTCGGCGGCGTGCGCCCCCATTGCGAGGGCCAGTTCCTTGGCCTCGAAAGCGGGCAACCAGACATCGGTCAACCGGCCGCGATCGATCAACTCGCCAATCCGCCGATTGCGTTCGACTATCTGCGCGACGATCTCGTCGACGGTGTCCGGAATCGGCACGTCAATCCGGGCGGGAACGCCCGTCGGCACCGGAGCAGGCGTCGTGGGAATCTGCACGGGCGTCGTGGGAGTCTGCACAGGCGCCGAGGACGCCTGAGGCGGTGGCGGTTCCTCCGACAACCCGGTGAACGTGAAGTCGAAGTGATGCTCGGGGCCGTCGGCTTTCAACCTCACCTTCGCCACGAGCGAGGCTGGCAGCGTGAGGCCGTCCACCCGCGCTTCGAGGTACCGTCCGTCGCTTGACAGCACGAGCGGAACCGAACGCTCGCGCGTGACGCCCGCCGCGGCCGCGTTCGTGATGACGCGGCCCTCGACAGGCCGCATGCGATCGCGCGTCAGCGGCTTGGTGTAGTTGTCGTAGACGTAGATCCGGACCAGACGCGGCTGCGAAAGAGCGCCCTCGAGGTGATGCCAGTTGTCGGGCGCCATGAAGAACTGCCCGCCATGCTGCGGGTTGTGATTACCGTGCGGGCGCGGCGTGTATTTGACGACCGTTGCCGAACCATCCGGGCAGGACCCGGGGGTCGTCCGATCGATCTCGGGCCTGCCGGCGCAGGTCCATGACACGGCGACGGTCATCGGGACGAGAGCCCGGCGATCGATCGGACAGGCGCCGGCGTGCTTCTCGGCGACCACCGCATGGACCGGACACGTCCAGATGGTATCGAGGCGCACTGCCACCAACGCCATGTTGCAGATCGGACAATTGCCCTTCTCGGCCTCGTAAACGTCCGCGTGCATCGTGCCGTCGGGCAGGGCGACGCCGTTCATCGGGCAGGTCCACGACATCGGCGGCAGGTCGATATCCGCAGGCTGCCCCTGCTGGCGTGCTGAAACCGAGGTCGAGATCGAGCCCAGCACGACACCGACAGCCGCACACAACACCAGGGCCAGTCGCACCGCCATGGACGTCTCGATCTTACACCCCGAGGTTAGAGGTTAGAGGCTGGAGCCTAGCCTCTAGCCTCCAGCCTCTTCAGGAATCACGATAGCGGACTCACCATACAAGTCCATTTGTGTGACGATGTTGCGGAGCTCGCCGAGGCCGGTGCCGCGAACCACGACCGCGTCCCCAGCCTTGAGGTACAGCGGGGGGGTTCGCGACTGACCGACACCGGCCGGTGTGCCGGTGAGGAGGACGTCTCCCGGCCTCAGCGTCATCCCGAATGAAAGCTCGGCAATAAGCTCAGGCAGGGGAAACGCCATCTGGGCCACGAGCGCATCCTGGCGTTTGTCGCCGTTGACGAAACATTCGAGCCGCACCTGCGGCAGATCGACTTCGTCGCGCACGACCACGTGCGGACCGAGCGGCATCGTGCCGTCGATCGTCTTGCCTTTCAGCCACTGGCCGCCGTGGCGTCGCTGGAGATCGCGCGCCGAGACGTCGTTGGCAAGGCAGTAGCCGAACACGTGGTCCATCGCGCTCGACGCGGGAATGCTGCGTCCGGCCTTTCCGATGATCACGACGAGCTCCGCCTCGTAGTCCCACTTGTGCGAGAGGCGGGGATCGAACGCGATCGGATCGTACGGGCCGATGACGACGTCAGGACTCTTTGTAAAGAACGCCGGCGCATCCGGACGTTTGTCGGACGCGTCGCTGCGTCTGCCCCGCCCCTCTTCGAAATGGTCCCAGTAATTCCAGCCGGTACAGAGCACATCGCGCCGAAAGCGTCCGATCGGGCTGAGGAGGTGCAGTCGCTCCGGCTGAACGCGCTCGGCATCGCGGAGGTCCAAGGTGCCGGTCACCAGTCCCAGTGTGTCCGGGAGACCCTGGAGAACGTCCACCAGATCCGTCACGTACTCGGGCAGGAGAACGGCGCGATCCTCGTGGATGACGCCGACACGGACGCGTCCCTGATGCTCCGCTCGAAAGAATCGCATGGCCCGGCGCATCATCCCCTATTCCGCCCGCGGAAGGAAAGAGGCGCCGGCGTCAGATTACGCGTTCTGGTCGCAGGACGGGGCGACGCGCTGGAGCGCACGAGCCTGCATCTCGCGGTCCACGAGCGTTCCGGTCAGCGTGACGCGGCGGCCGACATGGCTCGAGAGCGCGAGACGGTTCGCCGTGTCGACGACGGCGATGGTTGCCGAGCTCTTTCGGAGGAAGCCCGATTTCCAGCTGCGGGCTTTCGGCGCACTCTCGCCGCTTGGGTTTTTCAGGCGGAACGCGTCGTCGTCCTGCTCGAGGCAGCCGGTGATCGTCACCGCCGCAACGGTCCCGCTGGTGGAGGTTAGCGCGGCCGACGCGACCGGTTCGACGGAGAGGGGTGTGATCGAACCAAGTGCGAGTGCGGCAGGCTGGATCGTCACCTCCGGCGCCGTGGGTTTGATTGGTTGAGTCTCCGGGGTGTCGACGCGCTTCGCCGGTTCGGGGCGCTTTGACGGTTCCTGCGGCGACGCCGGCTCTTGGGGCCGCGCCGTCGACATCGGACCGCTCGCCGGCCGTGTCGGGAGACTTTCGGCCACTTCGGTTTGAGCGGTGACGCTTGCGCCGGGGCCTTCCGAGACTTCGCCCGACCGAAGCGCGGCGCTGAGCATCGCTGCGCCCGAGAGGAGCACCATGACCAACACAAACGCCCACGCGCCGTTCGATCGCGCGGCCGGAGCGTCGTCCATCGGCGCCACCGCCGTCTGCGCCACAACCATCGGCGCAACGACCGGCAACTTCTCCCGCCTGTCCCGCACAGTGCTCTTCGCGCGAAGCGATCGTTTCGCTGACGCGGTCCTTCTCACTCGTGTCGATCTCTTCGCGCGGATCGATCTCCGTACGCGCATCGAGCTCCTTACGCGCATCGAGGCCCTCCTTCGTGAGACCTTCGGCATCTGAGCTGACTCAGCAATTGGAGTGCCCGCGCCGAGGCATGGAACTCGGCCTCTAACCCATCGGGAAAACGGGAGTTGAGGTCAGCACGAAAATGTCAGCGGACTGTGTTGCGGGATGGGACAGTCAATTCCGTCATCGCGCCGCGAATGCTGCGTAGGAGGCGTCCGCCGGGGCGCGAGCAGCGAAAGCTGCGACACGACCGATTACGGCTTCACATAAATAATGTAGAAGCGATCGTCGAACATCATGACCTTTTCCGCCAGCTTCAGCCCGGCCGCCTGCAGCCATGTTTCCGTCTGCGCTTCGCTGACGGTCAGTTCGGGCTGGGTCCGATGCGGCGAGACTTCAGGGACGAAATCGACGATCGCGAGGCGACCACCTGGCTTCAGATAGGACGCCAGGCTCTTCAAGTACGTCGGCCGATCGGCGACGTGGTGGAGCACGTCGTTCATGAATGCGAGATCGACCTGTGCCGGCAGCTTCGGGTCGGTGAACTCGCCGAGCACCGTCCTGATATTGGCGATCTTCTGGTCGGTCGCACGCGTGCCGATGTGGGCCAGCAGCCCCTTGTCGATATCAACCGCGTAGAGTACGCCTGACGACCCGGTCGCCAGCGCGAGCGGACCGCTCAGGAGGCCGGACCCTGCGCCCACATCGGCGACGATCTGACCGGGCTTGATGTTCAACGCCGCGATCATCTCGCCGATCTTCATCGAATTGACGCGATCGGGCGAATCGAGCGTCTTGATCCATTCCTCGGCCGCCCTGCTGGCGAGCTGCGCGTGAGCCGGTGCGGCGAGGGCGGCGGCGAGCAGACCCGCAGCGAAGACGAACAAGTACCGAAGAGACCCTGCGGAGCGCTGCACGCGCGAAACGCATATCATGACGTCGCTCACTTTCGGACCGGTCAGGCTCCTGGAAACAGCGTTCCGGCCACAATACTGGTTGGACGAAATGCGACGGTAACAGAAGCGCCCGGGAGTCGGCAAGGAGAGCCAGCAGCCGAAGGCGGCCCGCCACCTGGTCACTATGACTCTTCGCATTGTCGTCGTCGATGCGTTCACCTCCGAGCCGTTTCACGGCAATCCGGCGGCCGTGTGTGTGATGGATGGCGCCCGGGATGAGGCGTGGATGCAGCACGTCGCACGCGAGATGAACCTCGCCGAGACGGCGTTCGTGCGGGCTCGCAAGGACGGTCTCGAGCTGCGATGGTTCACACCGACGGTGGAGATCGACCTCTGCGGCCATGCGACCCTGGCCAGCGCGCACGTGCTGTGGGAAAGTGGGAGGCTTGCCCTCGATGAGACGGCGAGGTTTCACACGCACAGCGGTCTATTGACGGCCGTTCGACAAGGCGACTGGATCGAGCTCGACTTTCCAGCGACGCCTGACGAACGGGTCGAGCCGCCGGACGGTTTGCTGGAGGCGTTGGGCGTCTCACCCCGGTACGTGGGGCGGAGCCGCTTCGACTACATCGTGGAGCTCGAGACTGAAGGGGAGGTCCGGAGCGTACAGCCGGATTTTCGTGGGATGAAGGCCCTCGGTACGCGCGGCGTGATCGTCACGAGCCGAGCGAGCACCGACGGCGTCGACTTCGTTTCGCGGTTCTTTGCTCCGGCGGCCGGCATCGACGAGGATCCCGTCACCGGCTCGGCGCACTGCTGCCTGGCGCCTTTCTGGAGCACCCGTCTCAGCAAGACCGAATTTCTCGCCCACCAAGTCTCGGCCAGGCACGGTGTCTTGAGGGTTCGTCTGGACGGCGATCGCGTGAAGCTGGCCGGCCAGGCCATCACCGTCTGGCGAGGAGAGTTGCTCGCCTGAATCGCCTCGCTGCCCGCTGCCTGACGGTTACAGTTCCGGCGCAGGGATGCTCGCCGTGCCACATGAGGGAACCCGCTTGGTCATCCGGATTTCCACGCCGCCCTCGGGCACGTTCCGGATCTCGACATCATCCATGAAAGTGCGCATCAGAAGGATGCCGCGACCGCTCGACTTGAGGAGGTTCTCCTCCGCCAGCGGATCGGGAATCGACTGAGGGTCGAACCCGTCTCCCTCGTCGCGAACGCAGATCGTGAGCTGAATCGCGTCCTCGTGAACGCGCTCGGTCGAGAACTCCACGAAGACGTGCTTGCCGGCATCGTTCCGGTTGCCGTGCTTGATGGCGTTGATGACCGACTCGCGGATGGCGAGCTCGATGGCTTCCTGGGCGTCCTGATCGAACCCGACACATCGACACACCTGGTCGGAGGCGGCCTGCACGAATTGCAGCATGTCAAAACTGCCGTCGAACTCGATCTTGAGCATCATGCGACAGGCGCCTCTGGACTGGAAGCCGGTCGGGAATTGTCGCACAGGTGGCGGTCTTTGCGGTGCACGGCCGGCACTTTTCCCGCGTCCAGGCCTCTGGGTGAACGATGCAGTATGATGACGATTCTGGTACAGACATTGGGGGCCGCCCCTCTTCTCTCAACGTGATCAACGCATCGCTTGAAATCAAAGACGCCCAGGGCAGGCGCGTCGTCCGGGTCGAAAAGGCGCTCTTTACGATCGGTCGCCGCAAGGAATCAGATCTCT
>Ga0247825_10000699_pt1 | contig 21543 bp, 15 predicted proteins | sample 13C_Vanillin_Day_FD_194413 | JGI IMG/M metagenome (GOLD analysis project Ga0247825, IMG submission 194413) | Soil microbial communities from agricultural site in Penn Yan, New York, United States - 13C_Vanillin_Day48 | ecosystem: Environmental > Terrestrial > Soil > Agricultural land | place...
GGTTCGGGCAGCGTGATGGTGATGGTGAGGGTATGGGAGTACTCGATGTTCAGGGCGACATCGGTCGCGAAGTAGGTGACCGTCGTCGTCCCAGGAGCGGTGATGACCGGGAGGACCGCGACCGAGCCCACCACCGTGCCGCTACCCGTCGTGGCACCGCTCAATCCGTAGGAGATGCTCGCCACACCGCTCTGGTCATCCGTCGCATCGATCCGGACGGTGACAGGGCCGTGATACTCACCGCTCGGATCGGCACCGGGGGTGACGGTAGCCACACTCACGGGCGGCGTGAGGTCCAGCTCGTTGTAAAGCCTCTGATGCTCCGACGACTCTGGCGCTGCGTTCGGCCCCGACCCGCCAGGGTCACCGCAAGCAGCCGCGGCGAACGCAAGCGCCACCCACCAACCTCTCGAAAGACTCTTCACGGAGTTCCTCCTGTCTGGCTCGAGCACTCCGGGGAGGGAGTGCGCAACGCCCACTTGGGCAGGAGCGACGGTAAGCACCGGGTCTCGATGCAGTGAGGTGCTCCTCGCAATACAGGACAAAACTCGCGAACGATTCGGCGCGGCTGCCCGATCGATGACTCCTACAGGAGCCGAGTGGGCACCTGTACGTGCGCGAAGGTGTGCGAAGATGGAGAACATTACCATCATGCCCCTGCGCCTCTTCCTGCTGATCCCCTGTCTCTGGCTCGCGTGCGCCACTCCCGCCTCACGCCCGCCCTCCTCCGAGTCCACCACCGCCTCCGCCGAGCCTGACCTGGTGCTGGTGGAGAGCAGCCCGGTGGAGACTCCTCTGGACCATGCGGACATCCCGGATGCCTGGCGCGTGTGGCCGGAGATGATCGGCGCGGCCACGCGGACCCTGGAGATCGAGCAGTTCTATGTGAGCAACACCCTCGGTGGCCGCCTCGAGCCCGTCATCCAGGCCATCGAGGCCGCGGCCGATCGCGGCGTGCACGTGCGGCTGCTCGCCGAAGAGAAGTTCGCGAAGCAGTACCCGGAGACGTTGGAGCGGCTGGCGGCCCGGCGAGGCATCGAGGTGCGCCGCCTGGACACCGCGAAGTCCATGGGCGGGGTGCAGCATGCCAAGTTCTTCCTCGTGGATGGGCGCGAGGCATTCCTCGGCAGCCAGAACTTCGACTGGCGCGCGCTCGAGCACATCCAGGAGCTGGGCCTGCGCGTGCGTGTGCCCGAGATCGTGCGGGCCCTCGGCGCCATCTTCGAGTACGACTGGGCGCTGGCGGCAGGCACGCGCCCGGCCGCCACGAACGCCCCGGGCGGGCTCGGGCCCTTCCCCGCACGCTTCGGCGGAGAGACGGTGCAGGTGACTCCGGTCTTCAGCCCCCAGGGCTACCTGCCCGATCCGTCCACCTGGGATCTGCCCCGACTGGTGGGGCTCATCGACGGCGCGAAGCGCTCCGTGCGCGTGCAGCTCCTCACCTACCGGGCCAAGGCTCGGGATGGGGGCGAGTTCCGTGAGCTGGAGGACGCACTGAAGCGGGCCAGCATGCGCGGGGTAAAGGTGGAGCTGCTGGTGGCGGACTGGAGCAAGCGCGCGGGCACCATCGAGGGGCTGCAGGCGCTCCACGCTCCGCCCCACCTCACCGTGAAGCTCACCACCATCCCCCGCTGGTCCGGCGGCTTCATCCCCTATGCGCGGGTGATGCACTCCAAGTACATGGTGGTGGACGGGCAGGCCGCCTGGCTGGGCACGAGTAACTGGGAGCGCAACTACTTCACCGAGACACGCAACGTGGGCCTCATCGTCGAGGGCGCTGCCTTCGCCCGTGAGCTCGAGCGCTTCTTCTCGGACGCCTGGACGAGCCCCTATGCAGCCGAGGTGGATCCCCGCGCGGCCTACACGCCGCCCCCGATCTCCAGCGAGCCCTAGCTCCATCAGCGAGCGATCGGCCTCACCCGCTGGGGTTTCCCCGCAGGGGCGGCTCTCCCAGTGAAGGCTTAGCCTTCTTCCAGGGAAGGATGAGACGCTCATCGAGACCCAGCCAGAGAGACTCGCTCTGGAGCGCGCTATGGCTGCGCGCCCTCGTGCTTGGGGTGAGCTTCTTCGGGCTGGCTTTGTTCTCCGGCCAGTTCGTCTTCCCTCCCAACCCCTCCTCCGTGCTCTGGCTGCCGAGCGGGCTCTCGCTTGCCTTCCTGATCAGGACACCGCCCAGGGGTTGGCCCGTCCTGCTGGCCGCCATCTTCCTGGCGGAGTTCGCCTCGGTGTACGTCAACCACGGCTTCGGCATCCACCCGGCGACCCCACTCCTGTGGAGCCTCGGCAACGTCCTGCGCTCTCTCCTCGGCGCGTGGCTGATGCGGCACCTCGTGGGCAGCCCCATCCGCCTCTCGCGAGCCTGGGAGGTGGCCGGGCTGATCCTCTTTGGCGGACTGCTGAGCCCCGTGCCCAGCGCCACCCTGGGTGTGCTCGGTGCGGAGTTGAGGAACGAGACCATCTCCATGGCTCACTGGGCCGTCTGGTGGCTGAGCGATGGGCTGGGGACACTGCTCGTCGCCCCTCTGTTGCTGACCTGGCCCCCCACAGCGCTCCAGTCCAAGCGATTTCGCTACCTCCTGGAGCTCGCGATGCTGACGGCCGTGACGGCGGTGGCCGCTCACCTCATCTTCGGCCAGCCCGCGCCCGCCGGGGTCTGGCGCTCGCTGCTCTATGTCTGCTTCCCCTTCGTGCTGTGGGGAGCGCTGCGGCTGGGACCCGCGGGTGCGGCCACCGCGTCCGCGGCGGTGGCGGCCTTCGCGCTCTGGCACACCCTCCTCGGACGAGGGCCCTTTGGCACCCTGGCTGCCCTGCGCCTCCAGAAGGTGCTCACCCTTCAGGCCTTCCTGACCATCCTGGGCATGACGGCGCTGACGTTGGCCGCGGTGGTCTCCGAGCGGAGGAGAACGGAGCGGCTCCAGCAGTTCCTGGTGGAGGCGGGGACCGTGCTCGCCGCGTCGCTGGAGATCCGTGAGACGTTTCCGCGCGTGGCGCGCCTCGCGGTGCCGCGAGCCTGTGCGGGTATCGCGATGTGGCTGGTGGGCGAGAACGGGCTGCTGGAGCGGGTGGCGCAGGCAGGGTGGAGCGCGGACCGCGAGTCGCGTGTGCGCGAGCGCGTGCCGCCACTGCCAGCCACCTCACAGTGCTGGAGGAGCACCGCGGGAACACTGTTCCTGGCGCCCCTGCGCTTCCGCGGGGACGTGCAGGGAGTGCTCGTCCTCATGGAGGACGCCTGGGCCCGCTACCCGGGGAAGGCGGATCTCGCGCTCGCCGAGGATCTGGCCCACCACTGCAGCATGGCGCTGGAGCGCGCGCGCCTCTACCAGGAGGCGCGCGAGGCGGTCGAGGCTCGCAACGAGTTCATCGCCATCGCCGCCCATGAGCTGCGCACGCCCTTGACGGCGCTCTTGCTGCGCATAAGGGGCCTGGACGGGCTGCTGCAGCGGGAGCGGATCTCCGCGGAGACGCAGGAGAAGTTCCGCGTGATGTCACGCCAGCTCACGCGGATGTGCCAGCTCGTCGAGCGCCTGCTGGACGTGGGGCGCATCACCACCGGCCGGCTGGAGCTCCAGCGGGAGCAGGTGGACGTGCATGAGCTGGTGGAGCAGGTGGTGGACTCCTTCACGGAGGAGGCCAGGCGAATCGGCACGCCACTCCGGCTGGAGGCCCCAACGGGCCTCACGGCCTGGTGGGATCGAGGCCGGGTCGAGCAGGCGCTCGCCAACCTGCTGGCCAACGCGATCAAGTTCGGGGCCGGGCACCCGATTGATATCCAGGTCTCGGACGACGGCCCATGGGTGCGCATCACGGTGAAGGACCACGGCATCGGCATCGCGCCGGAAGCGCTGGAGCGCATCTTCGAGCGCTTCGAGCGAGCGGTGTCCTCCAGCAAGTACGGAGGGCTTGGCCTGGGGCTGTTCCTCACCCGGCAGATCGCCGAGTCGCACGGCGGGACGATTCACGTGGAGAGCCGCCCCGGGGAGGGGGCGACCTTCGTCCTGCATCTGCCAGCGCGGCAGCATCCCGAGGCAGGGCCCGTCGCCTCACACTCTCTTCCATCGTGAACCGTGTGACGGAGCCGAGGGGACCCGTCAGGGTGTGTTCTGCCGTCCTGGCCCGGAGCGCCTCGGGCCGCGCTCCTCACGCCGCAGCTCCTCGTACCTGGCCCACTGGGGCTCGGAGAGGAGCTTCTGCATCACCTCATCCGTCTGGGTCCGCATCGTGCGCAGCTCCTGCCGGACATCCCGCTGGGATTTGGTGCCCGCGCTCACCTCGCTGAGCAGGGCCTGGCGGCGCGACTCCTCCTCCCCCAGCCGGCGCGTGAGCTCCTGCTCCTGGCTGTAGTTCAGGCCGGCCTCGGAGACGAACTTGCGCAAGCGCTCGGAGCGCTCGGTCTGTGCCTGGGTCTGCGCTCGGACCCACTGCTGTTGCCGCTCCTGGCGCTGCTCGGTCCGCATCTCGTCCTGGACCGAGCGCACCATGTCCTTGAGGTACTCGCGCCCTCCCTGGGAGTTCAGGGCCTCGCCCGCAATCATGCTCCGCACCTCCGTCTTGAGCTGCTCCACCTCCTGAGCGAGCGCCGCTGGAGCCGCGACAGCCACCGCGCCGCCGCTCCCATCGGGGGCTGCCGGGCGCCGCTCGAGCGCCATCAGCCGGGTAGACAGGCTGACTACCGTGTCCTCCAGGGCCTTCACCCGCTTCTCGAGCGCCTGCACGTCCTGAGCAGAGTGGGAGGACGGGCGCTCGTCCCCAGGGGTGGCCACCACGACTTGCGGTGGGCCCGAGAGCGCGACCGCGAGTGCGAGAACAGCAATACCGAGAGAGGCGAAGCCAAGAAAGCGGTTCATCATGTCCCCACGGACGGAGGGAGCTGACAGCCTATTCCACAGAAAATCTGGGTCCGGAAGCCGGTATGCTCCTGGAGCTGTTCTGAGTGGCACGCAACAGTCCGGCGGAGGCGACACGTTCCATGGTGTACAGCGACAGGTTCGAGCCCCCCAGCCCGGGGGCGTGGGAGCGCGAGTCGACGCACATGCATCACCCGATGTCGCGTTTCCTCGCCGCGCTCTTCCCGCGGGCGTTCACCCGCGGCTTCAAGGAGTCGCTCACGCACTACGGCCTGCTGCTCGACTCCATTGAGGCCACGGTCATCCATGGGTTCATGTACACCGCGCCCCGGCCGGTTGGCGCACCGAAGAATGCGAAGGGTCCGCCGCCGAAGCCGGTCTTCAAGCTGTTGACCTGGTTCCATCCCGAGATCCGCCGCCGCATCGCCCGCTCGCGCGAGGTGCTCGAGAAGAAGCTCTGGCGCGAGCAGGTCCGGGAGTGGGATGAGCAGGTGAAGCCAGCCCTCGCGCAAGCCCATCAGCGGCTGCTCGCGGTCGAGCTGTCCTCGCTCTCCGACGAGGGGCTCGCTGCTCACATACGGGAGTGCGCCGAGGGGCTCGCTCATGCCATCTACACCCATCACCGCTTCAACGGGTGTGCGATAGTCCCGGTCGGCGACTACCTCGTGCACGCCTCGGAGTGGACAGGGCTGTCGCGCACGGAGCTGCTGGCTGCGCTCCGAGGCACCAGCCCGATATCAGCAGGGGCGACAGCCGAGCTTGCAAAGCTCTCCAAAGCCATCAGGGATGGCAGCGAAGCCCGCGCGGCGCTCACCTCGGGACGTGCGCCCGCCGAGGTGCTGAGGGAGCTGCGTGAGGCAGGAGGTGAGGTAGGTGAGGCCATGCGGGATTACCTCGGCCTCGTCGGCTATCGCGCCGTGACGGGCTACGATGTCGCTGACCGTACGGGGCTCGAGATGCCTGAGATCCTCATCGGGGCGATCCGGAGCGCCGTCGAGCAGCCGCAGGCGCAGGCGGGGGATGGCGCCGAGGCGCTCGCGAAGGTCCGCGACGCGGTGCCCGGCGCGCATCGCGTGCAGTTTGATGAGCTGCTGGCTGAAGCGCGCTTTGTCTTCCGCATGCGCGATGAGCGCACACTGCTGAACGACGTGATCATGACGGGCATCACCCGGCGGGCGCTCCTCGAGGCGGGGCGGAGGCTGGCCCAGCGGGGACGCATCGACGACGCCTCACATGCGGTCGACCTGGTGTCCGAAGAGCTTGTCGCGATCCTGAGTGGCCGCGATGCGGGGCCTCCGCGAGAGGTGATCGCTGAGTACGTCCGCTATCGCTCGACGAAGACGTACCTCGACGCGCCCGAGTTCATCGGCTTCCCCCCGAGCCCTCCTCCACCCGCAAGCTGGCTTCCCCCCCATGCCGCGAGGATGGCTCGCGCAGTCGGGATCATCCTCGATGCGATGTTCAAGACACGAGGGCCGCCACAAGCCGAGGCCTCCGCCAAGACAGCATCCCTGGCCGTGAAGGGGCTGGCGGTGGGAGGTGGAACGTACGAGGGGCCGGCACGGGTCGTGCTCTCGGCGGCCGACTTTCCGCGTGTGCAGAAGGGAGATGTGCTCGTCGCGCGCGCCACCTCACCTGCCTACAACACGCTGTTGCCGTTGCTTGGCGCGGTCATCACCGATCGGGGAGGCCTGCTCTCACACCCCGCGATCGTCGCCCGGGAGTATGGTCTGCCGGGTGTCGTCGGATGCGTCGACGCGACCGCGAGGCTTCCAGACGGCGCTCGCGTCCGGGTCAACGGCACGACGGGCGAAGTCCACCTGATATCAAAGGCCACAGAGGCCGCCTGATCCACCTCCCCACTCTTCTGAATGGCTCACAACGATCTCCTCGTCCGCCCCCTCTCGGCGGTTCGCCCAGATGAAGAGCCCCTGCTCGGGGGCAAGGCGGTGAACCTCGCGTCCGCGCTGCGGGCCGGACTGCCCGTCCCCAACGGGATCGCGCTGCCGTTCCCGCTCGCCGACGCGATCGCGGCCGACGAGCATGGCGTGCTCGCCTCGGCCAGGCAGGTGCTCGCCGAGGCGCTCGAGCTTGGAGGAGGCGTCGCGGTGCGCTCGTCGGCGGTAGGGGAAGACGGCGCGAGCGCAAGCTTCGCTGGGCAACACCTCACGGTGCTCGGCCTGGACTCGGTGGATGCGGTGCTCGATGCGATCCGCAAGGTGCGCGCGTCCGCGAGCGCGCCGTCGGCCCTGGCCTACCGCGCGCGCCTGGGAGTGAAGGGCGAGGTGCGTGTCGGGGTGGTCATCCAACAGCTGGTCGATGCCGAGTGCGCGGGGGTGCTGTTCACGCGCAACCCCGTGACGGGCGCCGACGAGCGGGTCATCGAAGCGGCATGGGGGCTGGGCGAGTCGGTTGTCTCGGGGCTCGTGGTGCCCGACCGTTACCGGGTGGCCCGCGATGGCCGTGTGCTCGAGTGCACTCCCGGCCTCAAGGACGTGGCGCTTCGCCCCCGCTCCTCATCCGACGGTGGTGGCACGGAGGAGGCCACTGTCGACGACAAGCTCGCCCGCGCGCTCTGCCTCGATGAAGCCCGGCTCGCGCGGCTGCATACACTGGCGGAGAGGTGTGAGGCGATCTTCGGCGGCGCGCACGATCTCGAATGGGCCTTCACCGCTCGGCCGCGCGACGAGCTCTTCCTTCTTCAACGGCGGGCAATCACCACGCTTGCCCCCCGAGACTCAAGAGGCACGACATGAACGCGACTCAGACGATGGAAATCCTCGGTGTTTCAGCAATTGTCTCGGCGGCGCTCGAGAGTGGGTTGATCGAGGCGCTCCTGGAAGGCCCCGCGACGGCAGAGGCTCTGGCAAAGAAGCTCTCGCTCGACCCGCGCGCGACTCCCCTGGTGCTCGACGTGCTCGTCACCCTGGGCTTCGCCGAGCGCAAGGGTGACACCTTCGCCGCCACGCCCAGCTTCACGTTCATCGCGACGAAGGGGCCCGGCGGTCAGGGGATGCTCTTCTCACTCTGGCGGCACGCTCCCACCTTCCTTCGTAAAGGCGAGCCCTTCGCGCGCATGGACGCCACCCCCGCTGAGCGGGATGCCGCGTACAAGAACGTCGTTGCAGGCCTCGGGCGTATGTTCGAAGGCCCCGCGAGAGAGCTTGCCGCTCGTGTGTGTGAGCGCGTCGCCCGCCGCGACACGATCCTCGATGTCGGCTGCGGCTCGGGTATCTGGAGCTTGTCCGTCGCCGAGAAGACGCCAGGGGCGCGCGTCACGGGCCTCGACCTGCCCGCGGTGCTCGCCGCGTTCGAAGAGAGGGCGCGGTCTCTCGGCCTGATGGAGCGCTGCTCGACGATCTCCGGCGACATGCACGAGGCGGCCATCCCACCGAAGGCGTTCGATCTTGCTGTCATCGCGAACGTGCTCCGCCTCGAGCAGCCCAGCCAGGCCGCCTCGCTCATTCGCAAGGTCGCTGCCTCGCTCAGGGACGATGGCGCGCTGCTCATCATCGACGCGCTCGCTGGCGGTACCTATGAGAAGGAGCTCGGGCGCGGCGTGTACGCGTTCCACCTCGCCATGCGGAGCCAGGGAGGCCGTGTCCACCCACCTGACGAGGTGCGCGAGTGGCTGCGTGACGCGGGCCTCTCGTCGATTGAGACGATCGATCTCGAGGGCCCAGCAGGCGGCCACGCCGCGATGCTCGCGCGGCGTTGATCCGTGCCTGGCCCTGCATGACGGCCATCGGAGACTGACGGTCAGCGGCCCAGGCGTCTTCGCGATCGGGCGCGAGCGGCCTCCAGCGCGGAGTCCACGTTGCCCGCGGGCTTATCAGGTGGAGGCTTCTCGTCCCCCCCGGGGCCAGGCTTTCCAGGCGGAGCCTCCCTGGCCGGCTCCTGACTCCGTGCCGGAGTGCTCACCCCTGCTCCGGCAAGAGCCTCCGCCGGCCGAGACGCCTTCACGGGGGCGGGCTTGCGCAGCTGGGGCGTAGAGAAGAAGCGCCGCACCACGACCTCCGCCAGCAGCACCAGCACCGCGAACCCCACCAGCCATGGTGCGAGCGCCACGCGGCCCTCGGACACCGGAGCATCCTCGAACAGGCCCGCCATGGAGAGCCGCTCCACTCCCCCCCCCCACCGCCGCCACCGCGCGCAGCACCTCCAGGCCCTCCTTCGGGCTGCCGGGCTCGAACTCCGGCGCATAGGGCAGCGCCACGGGCGGCGCGCGCAGGGCCCGCGAGCCCAGCTTCACCACCGGGTGCCACGTGCCACGCCCGGGGAGCGGATACTCGGCCACGAGCCGATCCTCGTCCTCCCAGCGCATCGGCAGCTCCACCGGCGCGGAGCTTCCATCACCCGGGAGCACCACCAGCGTGGGCAGCGCCGAGGGCATCGGCTCTCCTGGCGCCAGATCCAGCGTCACGCGCATGAGGTTGCCCTCGCGCTCCGCCCGCGCGACGGCCTGGCCCTCTGGCTTGCCGCCGCCCGCCATGGCCCAGCGCACCATGCTCTCCAGCGCCGCCCGGAGGCCGCTCCACCGGCGCAACTCGCCACCGGTGAACTCCCCATCCACCTCGGCCGTGAAGGCCACCGAGCGCCCGGTCCCTCGCGGCCACATGGACAGCAACGGAGCGGCGTTCTCATCCAGCGTGCGCAGCGCCACGTTCGCGCGCGGCTTGAGGTACGTGAGGTTGTAGCCACCGGCCTGAGGTAGCCCCTGCGTAGGCAGCCTCCCGAGCAGCTGCAGATCCGGCGCGGGCTCCAGGGAGGTGGGAACATCCACGAAGGCCGAGCGGGCCACTGTGATGGTCTCCTGGCTGAAGATGCGCGGCAGGCTCATCGCATCCTGGGCGAAGTAGATGCGCCCCCCTCCCAGCGCGGCCACCTCCTGCAGCAGCTTCGCGTCCGTGTCCTTCGGCGTGCCGAGCCCGATCACGGACACCGTCACGTTCTGCTTGCGCAGCTCCGAGATGGTGGCCTTGTAGTCGTCCGGCTCCTCGGAGTCCGCGGCGTCCGAGAAGAGGAGCACATGCCGCGTGGCCTTGTCGCTCTGGAGGATCTCCTTCTTGCCGGTGCGCAGCGCCTCGCCGACGTAGATGCCTCCGCCGCCACTGAAGCCTCGCGCCACATGGCCCAGCGGCAGGCCCTCGCTCACCGCGCTCAGGGGGAAGATCTCGTGGCTCTGGGTGTCCACCATGTGGACGGAGGCCTCATCATTCTCATTGAGGAGCGTGAGCGCGCCCACCACGCCCTCGGCTGCCACCTCCATCTTCGTGCGGCCGTCCGGCACGGTGACACCCATGGAGCAGCTGCAGTCCATCAGCACGCTCATGGCCACGGCCGTGCGACGCTGCTCCTCGCGCAGCTCCAGGGATACTGGGAGCACCGGCTCCAGCGGCGAGCGCCGATACCCACCCTGGCCGAAGCTGTCCCGTCCGCCCGTCATCACCAGCCCGCCGCCGGCTTGCTCCACGTACACGGCCAGCGCGTTCAATCCCGGCTCGCCCAGCGAGTTGGCGTCCACGTTCTCCAGCACTACCGCGGACACACCGTCCAGCGCATCCAGTGAGATGGGGAAGGGCTCGTGCACCTCCAGCCGCATCCCCGCGGCCTCCAGCGCCTGCGCCAGCGCTCCCTTCGGCTGGCGGGTGAGGAGCAGCACTCGCGGAGGGCCTTCCACACGCAGCACCGCGCGGCCCTCATCGTTCTCCACGACACCGTCTCCGGGGGCCTCCACCGCGAGCCGGTAGCTGGCCAGGCCCTCTTTCTCCACCAGATCGCGGAAGGGCAACACGTTGGGACCGGGGCGGAACTCATAGGGGCCCTTCACCAGGAGCTGGCCATTGCGCTCCAGCCGGACCGTGCCGGTGACGGCGCCCGAGGCGAACACCACCGCGGAGAACTGAAAGGGCTCGCGCACCGCAACGGCCGAGGGGACGTCCACCGAGACGACCGCCAGATCCAGCGGCACCTCCTCGCGAGCCACCTGGCGGAAGTCCACGGCGATGCCCCGGGCCGCCAGCCGTCGCGCCGCGCCACGCGCATCCGCTCCCGTGCCGCGCCCGTCCGACACCACGAACACGCGACCCGTGCGCTCCGGGGGAATGAGCACGGCCGCCGCATCCAGCGCCGCCGAGAGATCCGAGGCGTCCGCATCCACTGGCCGCGAGAAACCACCGAAGGTGCCCGTGGTGCTCAGCGTCTGCTCCACACGGGCTTCACGGCCGAAGGAGATGACGCCCAGCCGATCACCCGGCCGCCGCTGCGCCTCCAGAAGTCTCACCAGCTCCACGGCCACGCGGTCCGAGTCCAGCGGCATGGAGCGCGAGCGATCCACCACCACCACCACATCGCTGCCGGCATGCCGCAGCACCAGCTCGGGACCGGCGAGCGCCATCACGGCGAGCACGAGCAGGCCCCACCGCAAGGGCATGGGCGGGCCCGGCCGCGCTCCGCGCTTCCAGAGGAAGAGCCCGAGGGGCACGAGGAGCACCAACACCTGCGGCAGGGAGAAGCTCATGAGGGCAAGGAGCAGGCACTCTACTACGGATTGCCTGCGCTAGCCGGCCCTCTGGCTTCTCCAAGCTGCTGACGATTCTCGTAGGGTTGGGCTCGCGGTGGGCGGGGCTCAGCGACCCACCGCGAGCCCGGGGCGCTAGTTCACCTTGATCACGATGGTGCCGTCGGGCTTGACGGTGACCTCGATCTTCGGATTCGCGCCGCCCACGACGGCACGCAGCTGGTCAGGCTCGAGCTCAATCAGGGCCTGGCCGTTGGAAATCAAGGTGGAAGTCCCGGTGCGGCGCTCAATGCTCTTGTCCTGGCTCTTGGTGATGTTGCTCATGGCGCTTCTCCTTCGACGACGGGGGTTCATCGAGAAAGAGAGGGCCAAGCGCACCTGTGATTCTGGGACAGGACAGCCCTGGCTGCTCTAGAGCCGGGCATCCTGCGTCAGGGCTCAGCTCTTGCGGCGCCGGGAGGTGCGAGCCGCGGCCTGGGCGCGGACCCGGCGCGTGCCGGAGCTCCGTGTCGCCCGGTGGGGCTTTGCAGCCTCCTCCTCCCGGTCGCGTGTGCGCTTGGCGGCCGCGAGGCTCTTCTTCAGCGCGTCCATCAGGTTCGCTGGAGCGCTGTACTCTGGCTCCGCCACGGGCGAGGGGCGGATCTCCATGCCACCAGCCTTCTGCTTCAGCACCTCCTCCAGCTGCTCGCGGTAGACATCCCGGTACTTCTCGGGATCGAACGGGGCGCTGAGCGACTCGATGAGCTGCTCGGCCGTGGCTAGCTCGCGCGCATTCACCTTGGGCATATGGGAAGGCATCCCGTCGATCTGCTCCAAGGGGATGACCTCGTCCACGCTGTTCATGGTGGAGAGCATCAGCCCCGGCCCGTTGGGCCGCACGGCGCACGTGTACTGCTTGGTGCGCAGCACCACGCGTCCCACGCCTACCCGTCCGGAGCTCTCCAGCGCCTCGCTGAGCAGCGCATAGGCGCGTGCGGCATTCGTCTCCGGCACCAGGTGGTAGTGTGAGTCGTAGTAGAGCGGGTGGATGTCGCCTGCGGGCACGAAGTCCTCGATGTCGATGGCGTACGTGCCCTTGGGTGCCAGGGCCTTGATCTCCTCGGGCGTGATGGTGACGTAGACACCCTTGCTGATCTCGTAGCCCTTGATGATCTCCTCGTAGGGGACCTCGACGCCCTCGGCCTCGCAGATGCGCCGCTCGCGGATGCGTGCCTTGTCCTTGGCGTGGAGCTGGTGGAAGCGCACGTCACGAGGAGAGACCGCCCGGTACATCCGGATCGGCACGTTCACGAGACCAAAGTTGACCGAGCCCTTCCACATGGGGCGAGCCATCCGCCACCTCCTCTGCCGGCCCGGTAGGAGAAAAGAGCCCCCGTGCAGCTTCTGCACTCGGAGTTGAAGAACGCGCCGGAGGCCGAAAAATCGGCCTCGGCCGCGATGGACCGACGTCAGAAAGCTCGATCCGATCCGCCGTTGCGGCAAACCTCACCCCCGCCACTCCGATCGGCGGGCAAGCGGCTCTGATCCGTGGATCCCACTGAACTCCAGTTCCGTAAGCGCTCCCTAGCCCATCAGCTGGCGGAAGCTGAAGTCGAGCCGGCTCTGCACCAGCCCCAGCAGGCTCTCGACCTCCACTCCCGCCAGCTTCAGCCGGGAGGAGAGCTCCTGGCGCGTGAGCTCCAGCAGCCGCTGGCGAGCCTGGGCCACGTGGCGCGCCACGCTCGAGCGAGACTCGCCATACATCGCGGAGAGCCGATCCATGGTGAGGCCATGGAGGTGATGCATGCGCAGCAGGGCCCGCTCCCGCTCCGGCAGCACCGCCAGCGCCTTCCGCAGCGCCTCGGCGAGCGCCTGCCGTGAGTCCTCTCGGAGCAGCTCGCGCTCCGGATCATTCGAGGACAGCATCCTTGCGAGCACCTCGGGAGGCTCATCGAAGAGCACCTGACGTCCCTGCTGGTTCGCCAGCTCGCCGGCAATGCGCGCGGCGATGATGCGCACCCAGGCCAGCAGCGGCCCTCGCCCTGAATAGTCCGCGATGCGGGGGGGGGTCTCTCCGCGCCCCAGCAGCAGCCGCTGGCGGAGCTCCTGCAACACATCATCCACGCTGGCCTGCGAGAGCTGCCCGAGATGCGAAGGAACTCTCTGGAGGAGGTGCTGCTCGAAGGCATGCAGAGCCCTGGGCTCACCCTCGGCGCAGGCGCACGCGAGGTACAGGTCAGCGCCGAAAAGCTGGCGCAGCGAGTCCTCGGCCCCCGCGGGCAGGTGCCGAGCCAGGTGCCGCACGAAGCGCTCAGGCTCGAGTGGGACAGAGTGCCACTGCGCCTGTCCCGCCGTGTAGTGCCCGCGCAGCAGGGCCTCCAGGCCGTCCACCCGCTCCAGCGCGGCGCCCCGCTCTGGCGGCACGTGGGCCCGCAGCAGCGCGGAGAGAGCGCCTGTCGCCCGGGCCTCGCTCATGGTGCCCCCTCCCGCCGCTGCCAGGCCATCACCTGCCGCAGCTCCACGCGGGCCCGGAGGCCCAGCGTCTCCATCTGCCTCCGCGCCTCCTCGGCCAGCTCCATGGCGCGGGAGCGATCAGGGGACTGGCGCTGTTCGTCCAGCGCTCGAGCCAGCAGGAAGGAGGCCCACGCCTCGTCGAGCGGATCCCTGGGGGCGCTCGCATGGATCTTCCGGGCCCGCTCGAGCAGCGGCACGGCCAGCTCCGGAGCGCCCAGGGCCAGATGTCCCTCCGCGAGACAGGCCAGATCCAGCGCGACATCTGGAGCCTCCCCCCCCTGAACTCGCTCATCCAGGGCCAGGGCACGCTGGCAATACTCGAGTGACCGGCTCGCCGCCCCGGTGGCCCCCGCCAGCCGTGCCAGGGGACGCAGCGCCTGGGTCACGGAGGATCCCTCCGGTCCTCCCTCCTTCTCCCAGAGCTGCAGGGCGCGCGTCAGGTCCCGCTGGGCCTCGTCGTAGCGGCCTGCCCGCAGGTGGATGAAGCCCAGGTACGTCAGCGGTGGGGCGGCGCGTGGCGTCTCCGGACCGAGCGCCCGCCGCACTCGCTCCAGGGCCTGCTCATGGTAGGCGCGCGCCTCCTCCAGCCGCTGGGAGTCGAAGGCCACCATCCCCAGCTCCGTGAGCGCGCTGGCCGTGTTGGGATGATCAGGCCCCCTGCTGCGCTCGGAGATGGCCAGGGCCCGCTCGAGGTTCTGCTTCGCCTCGTCAAGGCGTCCCATGCTCCGAAGCACCGTGGCGAGGTTGATGAGGGGAGCGGCGAAGCTGGGGTGGTCTGGCGCGCGCGAGGACTCCAGCAGCGTGAGCGCGCGGCGCCAGGTAGCGACGGCCTCCTCCCGCTGCCCCAGCGCCAACAGCTCGATGGCGATGTTGTTGAGGCTGAGCGCATGGGCGGGGTGCTCGGGGCCCACGGTGCGCTCGCGAAGCTCCTGGGCGTGGCGGTAGAGCGCCAGCGCCTCCGCGGGGCGGTTCTGCCGGCTGCGGACACGGCCCAGGCCCGAGAGGAAGAAGGTGGTGCGTACGCCCTCCGGTCCGTGCGTCTTCCGAGAGAGCTCCAGCCCTTGGGAGTACTCCACGTCCGCCTGCTCCAGCTTGCCCTGCACCAGCAGCAACCCGCCTATGCGCAGGTGCAGATCCGTGGCGATGGCTGGGAAGCGGTCACGCCCCAGCCGCTCCACCGCGGCCTGGGCATGCTGGACGATCCGATCCACCTCACCCGCGCGCGCCTGCTGATCACCCACCACCCAGATGAGGAGGAGCCAGACGCGCGCGGCCATCTCGTCATCACGGCCGGCCTCGGCGGCCCAGAGGGCCTTGTAGAGGATCTCCTCCGCCTCCTTGGGCTTGCCGACCATGGCGTGGAGGTGACCATGCAGCATGAGCACCTCCGCCTCGAGAGGGCGGTAGTCCAGCCCCTGGATCTCCTGGAGGATCGCGGCCGTCACCGTGATGCCCTCGGAGTGGCGGCCCGCCTCCAGACGGGCCCGGGCCTCCGCCAGCCTCCGCCGCGCGCCGTCCACGCGAGGGCGGAGCGCATCCGGCGGCAGCGGGCGAATGGAGAGCGCTGGGGCCTCCTTGCAGCCCGCGAGCCCCTCGAGCGAGGCCACCATCTGCTGAGCGTTCTGAACCGTCTGCGCGTCCGCCTTCTCCAGCAGCTCAGTGACGGCGGCCAGCTGCCAGAGCCGGGCATCCAGGCACGCGGCCATCTGCCACGCGGTGTCCGAGGCCCCCTCCTCGGCGGCGAGGCAGGCCTCGGTGCGCAGCTCGCGCCACTGAGAGGCTTGGGCCTCGAGCTCGGCGGAGAGCTTCTCCCAGGCGGCGATGGCGTAGGGCTTGCCCGTGGCGAGGAAGGCCGCGTGCACCCGCTCACGCCGCTCGGGGCTCCAGGCCGCGGTGAGCTTGTCCGCCTCCTGCGCGCAGCGCACCTCGTCCCGATGGGACAGCGCGTAGTCCACGGCCCCCCCCAGCAGGCCCACCGCGAGGACGGAGATGACCAGCCGCGTGCGCACGCGCAGGGTGCTGGGAGTGAGCGCCCCCAGCAGGGCCTCCATGGAGGGGAACCGCTCCTCGGGTTGGGCCCTCAGCCCTCGCAGCACCGCACGCCGCACCCGGGTAGGGAGCTTCGTCTCACGCGCGGGTGCTCGCACCCGTCCCTCGCTCGTGGCCCGTCTCAGGTCCTGGATGCTGGTGCCCTCGAAGGGCCGCACACCCTGAAGGGCCTCATAGAGGGTCACACAGAAGCTGAACTGATCCGAGAGCGCGTCCACCCCCTGGCCGCGGAGCTGCTCCGGGGCCATATAGGCGGGCGTCCCAACGAGAGAGCCGGCCCGGGTGAGCTGAGCGCTGTCGAGCTCTCGCGGCGACTCGCGTGGAGCAGCGGCGCCGGACACGGTGCCGCGGTTCGAGGGGCGAGCGAGCCCAAAGTCCGTCACCCGGGCCCGGCCATCCCGGCCCACGAGCACATTCTCAGGCTTGAAGTCACGATGCACCAGCCCCGCGGCGTGCGCGGCGGCCAGCCCTCGTCCGGCGTCACGGAAGACGCGCAGCACCTCACGCCAGGGGCGTGGCTGCTTGAGCCATTCCTTGAGCGAGGTGCCCTCCACCAGCTCCATGGCCAGGAAGACGCTGTCCCCGTGCGTCCCCACGTCATGGACGGCGACGACGTTCGGGTGGGAGAGCCGGGCCAGCGACTGGGCCTCGAGGAGCAGCCGCCGCCGGGGCCCCTCTTGCTGGCGGCCCTGGGGGCGAACGAGCTTGAGGGCCACCTGGCGATCCAGTTGCGGATCATACGCCGCGTACACCACCCCCATGGCCCCATGACCGATCTGCTCGAGCACCACGTAGCGGGCGACAGTGGAGCCACGGGCCAGAGAGGGAGCCTCGCCACCCTCCCCCTCCGAGGAGAGCAAGGCCGGCGCGGAGTCCGCCGCCGCTGCGAGCACCCGCTGGCACTCGGTGCAGCCCTCCACGTGCGCCAGGATCGGCACCCTCCGCTCTTCCGGAAGAACGCCTCCGAAGAACTCGCTCAGCGTCGTCTCGTCGGGGCAGCTCATCCCAGCGCCTACACTAGCAAGAGACCTTATTTCTCATGAATTTGGACTTACCCTGGAAGCCAAGCTATCGCACATCCACATAATCCATTGGAATCATGGGCGTTTCTTTCCAGCTCTGGGTTCACAGTCCGCTTTTTTCGCTTTTTTTGGGACAACAGGGAGGTCGGGGCCTCTTGAGGGGTGATGAGAACCGCCCCGTCCTCCCATTCCGATTCCTCTGCCAAGACTTCAACAGGCCGCCCGTCGTGGCTGGCACGCGTGGCCGCCCTGTCCGGAGCCACGATCCTCCTCGGTGGCGCGGCGATGATCGCCTGTGGCCTTGCTGACGAGGAGCAGTCCCCCGAGACGCATCCAGCGGCAGCGCCTGGCGCCCCGGCGGCGGCGGATCCGCACCAGAAGGCGAGCACCACCGGGCACACCGGACAGGGCGGGCCCGCGCAGGCTGAGGAGAAACCTCCCCGGTTCGCCCGGACTCTGTGCTGGGAAGAGCTGGAGCGCTTCAACGAGACGGTGACGCTCGAGACGTTCCGGGAGTGGGCCGCTCCGCTGATGGCCGTGAAGGATCCGATCGTCCTCGACTACCTCAAGGGACGCCTCTCCGAGCTCATCGGGAATGACCAGGGCCGTGCACTGGAGGTCCTCGAATGGTCGCGTGAGGCCTCGCCCGCGGAGTTCAAGCTGCTCATGGCAGGCCTCCGGGGCTCGCAGGCCCTGGTCCTGCCCAAGGTCGCCGCGCAGCTCACGTCGCTGGGGCTCGATGAGCGCATGGACCTCGGGAGGCGCGCGGGGTTCCTGGACGAGCTGCAGAGGATGCCCCAACTGGAGCCAGCGGCGCTCGAGCGGCTCGCCCAGTTCGCCAAGGATCCCGCCTCGGGCGAGGCCGGCTGGGTCACCACGCGCGCGATCGGCCGGGTGATGAAGGAGGACTTCGAGCGGACGGGGAACGCCAAGCCGTACCTGGACAAGCTCTTCGCCATCGCCACCGAGACACCGGACGAGCCGGTCCGCTACCTGGCGCTCGAGATGGGGATGCACGCGGACGCACCGCTCGATGCGGCGGCCACCGAGAAGCTGGCGAAGATCCTCGCCACCGAGGGCAGCGAGGACGTCCGGCAGGTGGCGGCGCACGATCTCTCGCTGGCCCAGGACAAGGCGCGAGCGCTGCAGATCTACGCCCAGGCCTTCGCGGCCGAGAAGGACCTCTGCGTCCGGTGGGCCCTGTTCCGCTTCGCGGCTCGGGCCGCGGGCAAGGACGCGCTGCCGGTCATGGCGGACATGGCCATGACGGACCCGCGCTTCCAGGGGAACTACCACGACATCTCGCGGCTCTACGCGAGCGGCGTCGTTGACTTCGATCGGATCTGGTTCGGCCTGCCATCCCAAGACCCCCATGGTTGCCTCGACCGGCACGAGTGAGACCCGGAGCTCCCCATGACACGCCTCCTCCTTCGTATGAACGTGCTCTCCACCCTGACGCTCGCCCTCAGCCTCCTGGCTCCAGCCCTGGTGTCTGCTGGGCAGCCAGCCTCCCAGGCAGAGGCTCCCGCTCTGAGAGCGGGGACCTGCTCGGTCCAGGGGCTGATGGATCAGATCCGCCGAGGGCTCAACTCGAAGTCTCAGGCCTACAAGCTCTACCTGCGGACGCTGCTGCGCGAGTCCGCCGTCAACCTGCCGCTGAGCGAGCTCCAGGCGGCCTTCGATCGGGAGTACGACCCGGTCATGGCCGAGCACCTCGCGGCCGCCCTGGTCGCGCGGACCGAGCGGGACCTGGAGCCCGAGGCGATGCAGGCGGTTGCCCAGCGGGCGCTGGCCGATCGCGATCCGGCCATTCGCGCCGCATCGATCCGCGCGCTCCGGCGCACGGGCGCGCTGGAGCGGTCAGGGGACCTGTTCGAGCGCCTGGTGCGTGATCCCTCGCCCGAGGTGCGCAAGGAGGCCGCCACCAACCTCGTCGAGGACAACCTGAACGTCTATGGGGGGCGCCATGGCCCGGCCGCGGACGCCGCAGTGGCGGCGGCGATGGCGTCCTCGGATCCGAAGGTGACCGCGCAGGTCCTGGGCAACCTGATGACGGGGGAGATCAGCTCCGAGTCGGTGCGCAAGCTCCAGCAGCTGCTGGGCAGCGCCTCCGCCGAGGTCCGCGCGGCGGCGACCACGGCGCTCGGAGGAGTGCCTGCGGCGGAGATGGCCAGCGCCCGGGAGTCGCTGCTGAGCATGTACCGTGGCGAGCGGGACTCCGAGGTGCGCAAGGCCATCCTCGCGAGCATCGCCCGGCTGGGCTTCTCCAGCGCGGTGCCCGAGCTCCAGCGGCTGCGCGGCATCGATCCGAGCCTCGCACCCGAGATCGACTCTTGGATTCGCGTCCTCAACATGAACCTTCAGGAGTGGAGCCTGATCCTGAGGGAGAAGCAGCGGCTGCAGCAGGCTCGGTGACAAGCACTCCAGACGGGGGCCCGGCAAACCGGCCCGAGAGGAACAACGATGCGTAAGACAACGAAGACAATCCTGGTGGCGCTGGCCTCGCTGGCGCTCATCCCCGCGGCGGCGACGGCGGCGCTCCGCGTGGGCTCGCCCTTCCCTGGCGACGTGACGGCCACCACGTACTACTCGAGCGGCTCGTTCCACGGCGCGGTGGACATCTCCAGCCGCAACGCCTGCAGCTACTGGGGCGTGGAGACGGGCGTGGTGGGCTCGCTCTACTGGAACGTGACCATTCGCACCACGGCGGTTGTCTGCTACGGCAACGGCAGCGGCAATCAGAACGAGGTGAAGCACGTCTTCGCGAACGGCTACACGTTCCGTCAGTGGCACTTCCTGAAGGAGCCGACCTCGTACGATCGGACGTGCGATCGCTGCCAGATCGGCGACGAGGGCGGCACGGGCAACGTCACTGGTCCCCACACCCACATGCAGTACGACAAGAGCGGCACCAACAACACCTCCTGGTACTCGTCCTACACGGTGAAGGGTGAGTTCCTCGATCGCGGCGAGACGGTCGGCTACATCCAGTAGCGGGAGACGCCGGAGCGGCTCCTGTGACCGGCTGGGAGGCGGGCCTGTGTGGCGCTGCCTCCCGGCTGGTATCGGGCTGGCCTGCCTGCCGGACAAGTGTGATAAGCCCCGTGCCCACGCATGGGCTTCATGGATCGTCTGTTGGGAAGGCAGAAAGCGCCGGCGGCGCAGGAGCGTGAGACGCCCCTGAGCCTTCAGCTCCTGTTCCCCGGCACGCTGCGGCTGAATGTGAACACGGTGGAGGGAGCGCTCCGAGGGTTCGACTCGTCGCTCGCCCAGGCCCGCTTCGAGCTGGATCCGCAGGCGAGCACCGTGATGGGAGCGGAGGTCGGCGTTGCGCGGTGGGGGAGGCATGTGGTGCAGGCCGTAGTCTTCAGCCAGCAGATGCCGTCCGCGGTGGTAGAGCTGTGCGTGACGCCAGCGCACTACGGGGCGGAGCTGAAGGCACGGGCCCGGGCGCACGCATCGCACGCGCTGCTGTTCTACGCGGGAGAGGAGAAGGATTCGCTGGAGCAGTACGTAGCGCTTGCGCTGGTCGCGGTGGCGCTGGCGAAGGAGGGAGCGCTGGTGGTAATGAACGAGAGCGCACACACCTCGTTTCCGGCGCAGCCGTTGATCCCTGAGGAGGGCGAAGACCTGGTGGACCTGCTGAGGACGATGCCGCTCACGGCGCTTTACGTGGGCTTCGCGAAGCTGGCGGTGCAGGGAGACGAGGGCGTGTGGATGAGGACGTACGGCGCTCCGAAGATGGGGCTGCCGGATCTGGCCTGGCACGCGCGGAGTGACGCCGAGGCGCATCAGACGTTCGAGCTGTTCTCAGGCCTGCTGGAGTATCTGCGGGCGTCAGGGACGCGGTTCGGGGACGGGCACACAGCGGAGTGGCAGGATCGCCACGTTCGGCTCCGAGTGCCGAGCAGAAGCGAGCAGAAGTTCCTCGACAGTCCTGGGCAACTGTTCGTGCTGGAGCCCCGTGAGCACTCAAGCCTGGCCCGGTGAAGCGCACGCCAGGAGTATCCATGCTTCAGGCTCTACACGCACCACGTCTCCTTGCGGTGAAGATCGGCGTGATGCTGCTAGCTGCTTGCAGCACTCCTTCCCACCGGGTGCCCCAGACCTACGCTCAGAACCTCGACTCCGCCAGCAATGCCTGCATCCGGAATCCCAAACTGTGTCCTCCTCTGGTAGGTGAGCAGGCTCCCGCGGTTCCTGCTGCCAGACTCGCTCCTGCGCCTCCTCCTCTCTCAGGTCCTCAGAGCACCGCGATCACCATCGCCGCCGCAGCCAGGGTCATCCAGGTAGCTATCGACGCCTCGCTTGAGGCGAGAATCCGAGAGGCGCTCTCCTGGTGTGCCGATGACGCTCGCGCAGAGGTTCTCCTCAAGTACTTCGATGGCAAGAGCCCCACTCAAGCGGAGTGCAGCGAGGTAGTCGGCACGGACGGGAAAGGTGATCCCATCACTCGTGCCATGCAGTTGGGCGTCGAGCAGCACGAGCTTGCCCTGAGGTGTGCGCAGCAAAAACTCGAGGAGCTGAAACCTGGGGGCTTCTCCATCTCTCCGCGCTACCGCACTGATCCGAGCACTGGGAAGGTGCAGTACCTCTCCCAAGCTCAGGTGAAAAA
>Ga0247825_10000700_pt1 | contig 21529 bp, 18 predicted proteins | sample 13C_Vanillin_Day_FD_194413 | JGI IMG/M metagenome (GOLD analysis project Ga0247825, IMG submission 194413) | Soil microbial communities from agricultural site in Penn Yan, New York, United States - 13C_Vanillin_Day48 | ecosystem: Environmental > Terrestrial > Soil > Agricultural land | place...
AGGTCGGATCGACCTCGTAGAACCCGCCCGTGACGAGCCACGAACCTGTTGTGATTCGGCTGTTGAGCGCGAAGAGGAACAGGGCCGCGGCTGGCAAGACCGCGAGCCGGCCCATCAGCTTCAGCGTGCTTCGGAACCCGAGACCCTGCCGGAGGAACGTGAACGTTGCGGCAGCGAAGGCCGCGGCGACGACCGGCCATGCTTCGTAGCGCGTCCACATCGCCGCGAAGAGCGCCCATTGAAGCCTGGCCGGCGCGCCTGACCGGTCCGGTCCCGCCACCCACTCGTACATCCACAGCACGACGAGGAAGAGCATTGCCAGAAGCAGCGGCTCCGTCATCGGTGTGCTTTGCAGATACAGCAGGTTCGGGTTGGCGATGAGCACCGCTCCGGCAGTGAGCGTGGCGAGAGCCGATCCGGTCATCCTCGCAACCAGGCGCGTTCCCGCCCAGACCATGACCGTGAACGACGCAATCGACAGGAGCGACGCGAACGCGCCTGTGCGATAGAACAGGTCGATCTGCGTCGGCAGGAACTGGATCAGGTGCGGAAGCGGCAGCCACACCGCGCCGATCTGCTGCCAGCCCGGGGTGATGTTGTCGATGACGCGGCGGGCGACGACGAGGTGGGCCTTGGCATCGTAGTGACTGAGGACAAGGCCGCTTTCGAGGAAGCGGATCCAGGCTGCCACACCGGCCACACAGGCGGTTGCAGCGAGGAGGCGCGGGAGTCGCAGGATGATCACGAGGCGCCGCTCAGCATATTCTGTCTCTGCGTGCGGTCGTTCATCGGTTGGCTCCATACCCTGGCGCTCGGTCTCGGCGGTCCCGGAATCTTCGTCATCGCATTTCTCGACTCGTCATTCCTCTCGCTCCCGCAGATCAACGATCTGCTCGTGGTGCTGATGGTGACCGAGCACAAGAACCGCGTGCTGTACTACGCGGCGATGGCGACGTTCGGATCCGTTGCCGGCTGCTATGTCATTTACTTCCTGGCGGAAAAGGGGGGCGAAGCGTTCCTCCGAAAGCGGTTGAAGCCCGGGCACGTCGAGCGGGCGCTCGCCGCCTACAAGCGCCACGGGCTGATGGCACTGATGATTCCGGCGCTGCTTCCGCCACCGGCCCCGTTCAAGCTGTTCGTCCTCGCCGCGGGAGTCGCCCGTGTCCGGCCGCTTCAGTTCGTGATCGCCGTGACCGTGGCGCGGGGCGCGCGTTATATAGCACTGGGGATCCTGGCCGTCTACTACGGAGACGCGGCACTCGAGCTGATGCAAACGCACGGGAAGACCGTCGCCCTCGTCGTCGTTGGCCTGCTGGTGGCCGCCATAGCCGGCTACTGGCTGATGCGGCGGAAGTCGAGGCGGGCGTGACGGCGCCGGAGCTCTCCCTTGTGATCCCGTTGCGGGACGAAGAAGCCAACGTACATCCGCTTCACGCCGAAGCGACAGAGGTCATGGAGTCGCTGCGGCGTCCATACGAAATCATCCTGGTGGAGGATGGCAGCGGCGACCAGACGTTTGCGCGCCTGCGCGAGGTACAGCAGCGTGATCCACATGTGCGGGTGATTCGTTTTACGCGGAACTTCGGGCAGACAGCAGCGTTTGCTGCGGGCTTCGCCGCGGCGCGCGGCAGGTTCATCATTACGGCGGACGGAGACCTTCAAAACGACCTGGGAGACATCCCGCGTCTGTTCCAGATCGCTGAATCGAACGACATCGTCTGCGGATGGAGAAAAGGGCGTCAGGATGCGTTTCTGACGCGGCGCCTGCCGTCAATGGTCGCCAACTGGCTGCTGGGAGTCGTCTCCGGCCTCCGGCTTCACGACAACGGCTGCTCGCTCAAGGTCTTTCGCGCCGAGGTGGTCAAACCGCTCAAACTCCGGCCCGGGATGCATCGATACCTGCCGGCGCTCGCCAGCCAGCTTGGCAACCGCGTCGCCGAAGTCCCGGTGAACCATCGCCCGCGCCGGTTCGGGCGATCCAAGTATGGGCTGTCGAGGACGTTCATTGTCGTGACCGATCTGCTGCGGCTGCGCCGCGTGATGCGGTCGGCGATCGATCCGGCGAAGCCCGGCACGCCCATTTACAAGATCGCTCAAGTGCTCGAAACAGAGGCCGCTCCGCCGGAACGGGGCGCACGGTAAACGGTAGTAGGAGCGCCGCGCGGCACCGCTGATACACTGAACGCGATGGCGTACCGCAGTCCTCTCGAAGCCCGGATTTCCAAGAAAGCCACGAAGGCGATCACCGACTTCAACCTCATCGAAGACGGGGACCGGATCATGGTCGGCCTGTCCGGTGGAAAGGACAGCTGGGCGCTGATGCAGGTGCTCGACAACCTGCGCCAGCGGGCGCCGATCCGGTTTTCGCTGATCGCCGTCAACGTGGACTCGGGCTACAAGGACTTCAAGCACGGCGTGATTGCCAGCACCTGCCAGGAGCGCGGCTGGGAGTACCGGATCGAGCACACGTCAATCGGCGACGTGATGGACGACATCCTCGACTCCAACGCGACCCCCTGTTCGCTCTGTGCCCGGCTGCGGCGCGGCGTCCTCTATCGCATCGCGTCGGAAGTCGGTGCGACGAAGATCGCGCTCGGCCATCACCTGGACGACTTCATCGAAACGCTCCTCCTCAATCTGTTCTTTGCCGGGGCGCTGAAGGCGATGCCTGCGCGGCTCGTGTCCGACAACGGCGAGCACGTCGTCATCCGTCCGCTGGCGTACGTCGGGGAAGACGAGGCGCGGCTGTACACGAAGGAAATCGGCCTTCCGATCATCGGTTGCTGCTGCCCGGCGTGCGGGGACCTGAGCCTGCAGCGGCAGCGCGTCAAGCGGCTGATCATGGACCTCGAGGTCGAGCACCCGGGCGTCAAGCAGTCGATGCTGAAGGCGCTGGGCAACGTCATGCCGCGCCATCTGCTCGACACCCGCCTCAATCCGAGCGGGGAGCTCCGGGACAGCGTGGCGGTGCGGCTGGACGAGTCGCTGCCGCTGATCCAGATCCAGCACTGATCCCGGCTGCGACGCAGTCCCCACATGCGAGCGATCGTTCAGCGTGTCACGTCCGCGCGTGTGCGCGTCGGCGAGCAGGTCGTCGGCGAGATCGGCCACGGGCTGCTCGTGCTCGTCGGCGTCGGCCGCGACGATACTCACGATGACGTCAAGGCTGTCACGGCGAAGATCTGCGAGATGCGGGTCTTCGCGGGCGAGAACGGAAAGCCGATGGACCGCTCGGTGATGGATGTGGGCGGCAGCCTGCTGGTCGTCTCGCAGTTCACGCTCTACGGAGATATGCGGAAGGGCCGGCGGCCCTCCTTCGATGCGGCGGCGCCACCCGACCAGGCGCGGGTTCTGTACGAGGAACTCGTGAGAGAATTGCGCGCGACGCATGTGCCGGTGGCCACCGGCGAATTCCAGGCGATGATGCAGGTCGAGCTGGTCAATGACGGACCGGTGACGATCCTCATCGATAGCACAAAGCAATTCTGATCCGCGGCTCGCGCTGCGTGTATCGAAAGGCACCCGTACGCATGAGAGGTTTGCTGAGCGCTGTTCTTCTCCTGTTCGCGGCCAGCGCGGCCTCCGCGCAGCAGCGCCCCCTGATTACCGAAGACCCCGAGACGATCGGTGCGGGACGTGTGCTGGCAGAGGCGGGAGTCGACTATGCGCGAGATGCAGAGTACCCAGCGTCGGGTCTCGAAGGGCAGCTGTTCCGCTTCCCCGTACTCGGCTTCAGCTTCGGCGTCAGCTCGATTGCCGAAATTCAGATTGACGGCGGGCCTTACAACCGCCTGTCCATCTCCTCGCGCACCGACGCGCCGCTCTCATCGATGGTGACCGCGACCGGTGATTCGACGGTCAGCGTTGAAGACATCGTCTTTGCCACGAAGGTCCGCATCGTTCCGGAAGGAGTCACGCGCCCGGCGATCGGGTTCAGGTTTGCCACCAGGCTGCCGAACGCATCCAACGAAAGCGGGCTCGGCCTCGACACGACGGATTTCCTTGCGACGCTGTTGTTCGGCAAGACGGTTCGATCGATCCGTGTCGTCGGCAACGGCGGCCTCGGCATTCTTGGCGATCCGACGCGAGGCGATCGACAAAATGACGTGCTGCTCTACGGCGTGTCACTTGCCCGTGCCGTCACGGACGCCGCTGAACTGGTGGGTGAAATCGTTGGACGTCTGGATGTTCGTGAAGGCGATCCGCCCCCGGGCACCGAGTCGCGCAGCATTCTGCAGATTGGCGCTCGCTACACCATCGGCGGGTGGCGAGGAGACGCCTCGGTCTTTTTCGGCCTGACGCCGAACACCCCGGCGGTCGGCGTTGGCGCCGGATTCACCTACGTCTTCAACGCGTTCTCGGTGCCTTGAACATCGTCAAAGGGCACGCGTACGGGAACGATTTCCTGCTGGTGCCCGAAGGCGAGGCGGCGGGCGATCTGCCATCGCTGGCCAGGGCGATGTGCCACCGGCACACGGGCGTCGGCGCCGACGGCGTGGTCCTGTATACGCTGCGCGACCGTGGTGCGACGATGCGGCTGCTGAATGCGGATGGAAGCTGGTCCGAGCTGTCGGGGAACGGACTGCGTTGTCTCGCGGCCCTTGTTGCCCGCGTTCGGGGCCTGCGGCCCGGTACCAGCATCGCGGTCGAGAGTGAGGCCGGGCTCAAGACGCTCGAATTCCTGAACCAGGACGGTCCGCGCTACCAGTTCCGCGCTGACATGGGGCAGCCCACGGACATCCGCCAGGTCGAGATCCCGGTTCTCGGCGACACCATCGTCGCCACGGTGCTCAGGACCGGCAATCCACAATGCGTCGTTCTCGGGCCTCTTCCCTCGAGTGAACGCTTCACCGCCCTGGGGGCGGCGTTGTCCACGCATCCAATGTTTCCGGCGGGGACGAACGTCGAGTTCGCCCAAGTCGAGGCGCCGGATCGCGTTCGCATTCTGATCTGGGAGCGCGGGGTCGGTCCGACGTCGTCGTCCGGAACCGGCTCGACGGCGTCTGCCGTGGCGGCCGCCGCGCATGGCGGAGCGGCGCGGGCAGCCGATGTGGTCGCGCCCGGGGGCGTGCAGCACGTGGAGTGGACGGAGTCTGCCGCGTACCTCACAGGGTGGGCTGAGCTCGTCATGGACGGCCGCTGGCTGGGTGAAGGAGGCGCACGCTGATGAGAAGGTCCCACAGCGCTGTCGAGGCTGTCGAGACGTATTCGCCTGCGGAGGAGGCCTTCAACTTCCGTCGCCGGACCATCGGGCTCATTGCCGCTCCGGTGGTCTTCGTCGCGCTGCTCTTTGCGCCGCTTCCGCTCGGCGCGCCAGCTCACAAGGTCGCCGCCATCCTCGGGATGATGATCGTCTTCTGGGTGACTGAAGCGCTGCCGCTGGCGGTCACCGCGCTGCTGGGCCCGGTGCTGGCGGTCGTGCTTCGCGTGGCGCCTGCGGGGGCAGCCTTTGCGTCGTTCGCGGATCCGATCATCTTCGTCTTCATCGGCAGCTTCATTCTTGCCGAGGCGATGTTCGTGCATGGCGTTGACCGCCGTATCGCCTACACCGCGCTGTCCTGGCGGTTCGTCGGCGCCAGCGCTCCCCGCATCCTCATTACGTTCGGCGCGGTGACGACCGTCCTCTCGATGTGGATGAGCAACACGGCGACCACTGCCATGATGTTCCCAATCGGGCTGTCGATCGTGGCGCACCTGGCTCGCACCGGCATGGAAGGCGCGCGCCAGTTTGCGCTCGTCATGATGCTGATCACCTCGTTCGGTGCCTCTATCGGCGGCATGGGGACGCCGGTTGGCACGCCGCCGAACCTGATCGGCATCGGGTTCCTCAAGTCGCTGGCGAACGTGGAGGTGAGCTTCTTCCAGTGGATGCTGATCGGCGTTCCTGCAATGGTGCTGATGTTCGGGCTGATCGCCCTGCAGTTCTATTTTGCGGGCGGGCGGCTGGCGAAGGTCGATGCCTCGAGCACGGCGATGGTCCGCGACGAACTGGAGCAGCTTGGCCCGGTGTCCCGAGGGCAGCGGAACGTGCTGATCGCGTTTGGCATCACGGTCCTGCTCTGGGTGGCTCCAGGTATCTTCGCGGTGTTCGGTCTCGACGGCTCACCGTTTGCCCGCGGGCTTGCGCAATCGGTGCCTGAAAGCGTGGCCGCCATGATCGGCGCGCTCCTGCTGTTCGTGCTGCCTGTCGACTGGACGGGCCGGCGGTTTACGCTGGCGTGGGATGAGGCCCTGAAGATCGACTGGGGAGTCATCCTGCTGTTCGGCGGCGGGCTGGCGATGGGTTCGCTGACCTTCTCGACCGGGTTGGCGGAGGCGCTGGGCAGGGGCATCACGGCGTGGCTGCCGTCACACAGCACCGTCGCGCTGACGATGCTCTTTACCGCGGCGGCCATCGTCCTGTCCGAGGCCACGTCCAACACCGCGGCGGCGACGATGATCGTCCCGATTGCGATTGCCGTCGCCATCGAGTCGAAGGTGTCGCCGCTCGAGCCGGCGCTCGGCGCGACGCTCGGGGCCAGCATGGGATTCATGATGCCCGTGTCGACGCCGCCGAACGCCATTGTCTACAGCTCCGGCTACATTCCGATCACGGCGATGATGAAGTACGGCGTGCTTCTGGACCTGGTGGGATTCTTCGTGATCGTCGGCCTGGTCCTGGGCCTCGGTTCCTACATCTTCTAAATTTCTGCGTACTCGGCCGCTCAGCGGCGTCGCGTGTTTTGCGCACCCAGCGATGCGTCGAGACGTGTGATGACCTGCGAGATCCGCTTCTTTGCTCCGGATAACGCGGCCTGTGCGGCGGAAAAGTCCTGGGCCTGCACGGCTGCGTCCGCTTTTTGCACGTCGGCATTGGCTGCCGCAATCGTCTGACGCGACTCCGTCACGACACGGCGTGAGACGCGGCTCTTTTCGGCCGTGCCCAGACGTCCGGTGGCCTGTGCGATCAAGGTCATGACCTCGGCCTTCGCGCGCTCCACGTCGCCGCGGAGACCGGCCTGGGTTTCGGCAGCAAGGCGCGCCGAGGTCTGCGCGTGCTCACGGCTCTCGAGCGCGTGGTTCAACGCCAGCCGGTAGTCGCGCTGGCCCACAGCCTCCTTGGCGAGGGTCAGCGAACGTTCGGCGGCGCGGAACTCTTCGGTGGCGTAGCGATCGGCGCCTGCGGCGCGTGCGGTGTCGATCGCGCCCTGCGCCTGGTCCATTTCTTTGTGAGGGGGAGTGCCGCATGCGGCGAGCAGCACCAGCACGAGCACCCATGCTCGCTGCGGACGAACCAGCATCTGGCGTTGAGTATAGACGATGAAAGAGGTCGCGCCGCACGATCGGCCGCGTGAAAAACTCGAGCGGCTCGGTCCGGCGGCGCTCGGTGACAACGAACTCGTCGCGCTCGTGCTTGGCAGCGGCGCGCGCGGACGCGATGTGCTGGAGCTGGCCAATGCCGTGCTCGAAGAGTGTGGAGGCCTGCATGGGCTGACGCGTGCCGCCGCTGCGGACCTGTTACGTATTACAGGCGTGGGCGGTGCCCGTGCCGCCCAGGTGCTGGCGGCAGTCGAACTCGGCCGCCGGACGCTGGTGCGTGTGCATGCCGACCGTCCGCGGCTGAATACGCCGCGTCAGCTCGCATCGTACCTGCTGCCGCAGCACGGATCGCGGCCTGTCGAGCAGTTCGGGATCGTGATGCTCGATACCAAACACCGGCTGCTCCAGATCAGGCTGGTGTCAACGGGATCGCTCGACTCCACCGTCGCGCATCCGCGCGAGGTATTCCGTGAAGCGATCGCCGGACGCGCGGCGGCGATTGTGCTGTTCCACAACCATCCATCGGGAGACCCGCGTCCGAGTGCCGATGATCTGGCGCTGACGGCGCGACTGGCCGAGGCGGGTCAGGTCGTCGGCATCGACGTGCTCGACCACCTCATTCTTGCGGACCAGCGCTACTACTCGTTCATGGAAGCCGGTCAGCTGCCGCGCGGAGAAGGGTAAGATTGTTTGGTTGTGCGGATCCTGTACTTCGACTGCTTCAGCGGTGCCTCCGGCGACATGGTGCTCGGCGCGCTCATCGACGCCGGCGTCCCGCTCGCGGATGTCCGCCGCGCCCTTGGCAGCCTGGCGATCTCACCGGACATGGTCTGGACCGAGCAGGTCTCTCGTGCCGGGGTTCGAGCGACGAAGTTCTGCGTCCGCGGCGAGGATCAGCCCGTTGGTGCTCATGCTCACGTGCATGCGCATCACGGGCACACGCATGCGCACGATCACAGCCACGACCACCAGCACGGCCACGAACACCAGCACAGCCACGAAGACCACCACCATCAGCACCATGACGGAAGTCACGCCCACCGCACGCTGAAGGAGATCGGCGGGCTCATCGACCAGTCTGCGCTGAGCGCGGCCGGCAAGGCTCGCGCGAAGGAGCTGTTTCAACGGCTGGGCACTGCGGAGGCCGAGATTCACGGGACGACGCTCGAGAAGGTGCACCTCCACGAAGTCGGGGCACTCGACTCCGTGATCGACATCGTGGGCGCCGTCTTCGCGATTGAATCGCTCGGCGTGGACCGCATCGTCGCATCGCCCCTGAATGTCGGGAGCGGCTCGGTTCGCGCCGCGCACGGGCTCTATCCGGTCCCTGCGCCGGCGACGCTGCGCCTGCTGAAGGGGACACCCATCTACTCCGGTCCGCAGCAGGCGGAGATGGTCACGCCGACGGGCGCGCTGCTCGTCGCCGGGTATGCCGCCGGATTCGGAGCGATTCCGCCGATGACCGTCAGCGCCATCGGGTACGGCGCCGGGAGCCGTGACTTCCCGGATACGCCAAACGTGCTGCGCGTGCTCATTGGCGAAGCGGTCGCGGCCACGGCGTCAACGTCCGTCGTCGTCATCGAGGCGGACATCGACGACATGAACCCGCAGATCTTCGGCGTGGTCATGGACGCGCTGCTGGCACAGGGCGCGCTCGACGTCTACTACACCCCGATTCAGATGAAGAAGAACCGGCCGGGCGTCCTCCTGACCGTCATCGCGCCGCCGGACGCGCGGGAACGCCTCACGGCGACCATCTTCCGCGAGACCACGACGATCGGGGTGCGCTATTCGGAGATGGCGCGGGAGTGCCTCGACCGGGAAGAGGTCACGGTCCAGACCGCGCACGGCGCGGTTCGCGTCAAGGTGGCGAGGCGCAAGGGCGACCTGCTCAACGCGTCGCCCGAGTTCGAGGACTGCGCGCGCATCGCGCGCGAGCGGAACATTCCCGTGAAAGAGGTTCAGGCGCTGGCGATCAAGGCATTCCTTTCATGAAGCCGTCTTTCATCACCACTCCCATCTACTACATCAACGCCCGTCCGCACATCGGCCACGCGTATACGACGATGCTGGCAGACGCGTACGCGCGATCGCGGCGGCTGCTCGGCGAAGACGTGTTCTTCATGACGGGCACCGACGAGCACGGACAGAAGGTCGAGCGGGCGGCACAGAAATCCGGGACGAAGACGGAGGTATTCGCCGATGAGACGGCGGAGCACTTCCGTCAGATGACCCGCGACCTGAACATCTCCAACGACGATTTCATCCGCACGACGGAGCCGAGGCATTTTCGCGCCGCACAGGAGATCTGGCGGCGCGTGGCGGCCGCCGGCGACATCTACAAGGGCGATTACGAGGGCTGGTACTGCACCGTGGACGAAGTCTTCGTTCCGGAGACGCAGCTCGCCGACGGCAAGTGCCCCACCTGCGGCAGCAAGGTCGAGCGCCTGAAGGAGGAGAGCTACTACTTCCGGCTGGCGAAGTACCAGCAGCCGCTGCTCGACTTCTACGCGGCGAACCCGGATTTCCTGCAGCCGGCGTTCCGTCTCAACGAAGTGCGGACGTTCGTCGAAGCCGGCCTGCAGGACCTGAGCATCAGCCGCACGTCGTTTCAATGGGGCATCCCCGTGCCCGACGACCCGAAGCACGTCATGTACGTGTGGTTCGATGCCTTGACGAATTACCTGACGGTGCTGGGGTTCGGGAGCGGCGACGACAGCCGCGTTTCGCGCTTCTGGCCGTCGGTGACCCATTTCGTCGGCAAGGAGATCGTCCGGCAGCACGCGCTGTACTGGCCTGCGTTTCTGATGTCGGCGGGCCTGCAGCCACCGCGCCGGATCATCGCCCACGGCTGGTGGCTGATGGGCGGCGCGAAGATGTCGAAATCGGTGGGCAACGTGGCGCGCTATCAGGACTACGCGGACATCTTCGGCGTGGATGCGCTGCGGTATTTCGTCATGCGAGAGATGCCGCTCGGGGCCGACGCCAATTTTTCCGACGAAGGCATCCTGACCCGGTTCAACGCCGATCTCGCCAATGACCTTGGCAATCTCGTGAGCCGCGCGACGACGATGATTCAGCGGTACTGCGACGGGGTCGTGCCGGATTCACCGCTTGAGAAGCGGGATCAGCTCGACGCCGATCTGACGGCGAGAATCGACGACACGATCGCAGCCGTCGTCAGGCAGTTCGACTCGTTTCAGATCAGCAGCGCGCTCCAGGACGCCTGGGAGCTGGTGCGCGCGGTGAACCAGTACATCGTGAAGCGCGAGCCATGGACGCTCGCGAAGAAGCCGGATGCGCGGGGCCTGCTCGACGCCACGCTGTATCACGCAGCCGATGCGCTGCGTGTCACTGGTGCCCTAGTGGATCCGGTGATGCCCGGAGCCGCAGCGCGGATCCGCCAGATGCTCGGTGTGCCCGAGGAACCCTGGACTGGCCTGAAGGCAGGAACGCTCCGGGCCGGAACCCTGCTCGGCACAATCGAACCTTTGTTTCCACGTATCGAGAAGACGCTCGAGGAGTTGCGCGCGATGGCAGACACGGTTACCCCTCCACCCGATCAGACACCCGCGGCGGCGCCGGCCGCACCGGCCGCGCCACCAGTTGTCGCCGGAGCGGCGCCAACTCCGGACGGCCGGCTCTCGATTGACGAGTTCATGAAAGTGGAACTGCGCGTCGCGAAGGTCCTCGAGGCCGAGGCCGTTCCGAAATCGAAGAAGCTGCTCAAGCTTCGGATCGACGTCGGCACCGAGCAGCGAACCATCGTCGCCGGCATCGCCGAGGCGTATCAGCCGGATCAGCTCGTCGGCCGGTCGATCGTGATCGTCGCCAACCTCAAGCCGGCGAAGCTGATGGGGATCGAGTCAAACGGGATGGTCCTTGCCGCAAGCGTCGAGGGTGGATTGCCGAATTTGCTGGCCGTTGATCCGTCGATGCCGCCGGGCACCAGGGTTCGGTAAAAACTCCCAACTTCCAACCGTGGTAGACAGCCACTGTCACATCGCCGGGCCCGAGTTCGCCGGCGATCTGGACGACGTCATCGCGCGCGCGACCAGCGCGGGCGTGACGCACGCACTCGTGATCCTGGCGGCCGACGACGAGCCGGAGATCAGCCAGGCTGGGGAAGTGGCGTCGCGGTGGGCTGGCGTGCGCTTCTCGATTGGCGTGCACCCGCACGCAGCAGGGAAGTTCGCCGCCGATCCTGACGACGCCGTTCGCCGCGTGAGCCAGGCGATTGACGCGCAGCCGTTGACGCGAGGCCTTGGCGAGATCGGACTGGATTATCACTACGACTTCTCCCCGCGGGACATCCAGCAGACGGTCTTTCGCCGGCAGATTGGACTCGCGCGGGAACGGCGCCTGCCGATCGTGATCCACACCCGGGAGGCCGAAGACGACACATTCCAGGTGCTCGAGGAGGAACGGGCCGGGGATGTTCCGGTGGTCTTTCACTGTTTCACGGGGGATCGCCGGATGGCGCAGCGGGCGCTGGATGCGGGCTTCTACATCTCGCTGGCCGGCATCGTGACCTTTCCGCGGGCCGAGGAACTGAGGGAAGTGGCGCGAATCGTGCCGCTGGACCGCCTGCTGATCGAGACGGACAGTCCGTTTCTGGCGCCGGTGCCGCTGCGCGGGAAACGCAACGAGCCGGCGAACGTCGGACGCGTGGCCGACGTCATCGCCGACGCACGAGGCATCGCGCGCGACGAGATCGTGACGGCGACGGCCCACAATTTCGTCAAGGTCTTTGCGCCGTAAGTGCTGCAGCGACGCGGATTAGGGCTCGCCGCGCGTTGACACTTCTCGACGCGATATGTTGTAGTTGCGACACCATCTTGAATCCAGCAGCGCCTAATCCTTCCGCAGCGACTCTCGCGCAGCTGTTCGAGCCGATTCGCGACGACCTCCGTCAGGTGGAGCGCGAGTTCGAGCGGCACGTACAGTCGCAGGTCAGCGTCATTCCGGCCATCGGCACCTATATCCAGGACGGAGGCGGCAAGCGAATCCGGCCCGCGGTGCTCCTGATGGCAGCGCGGATGGCCGGCTACGCCGGAGACCGCGGGGTGTCCTACGCGTCGGTGATCGAGTTCATCCACACCGCGACGCTGGTGCACGACGACATCATTGACGACGCTGACGTGCGGCGCGGCCGGGACGCCGTGCACACGCGGTACGGGAACCACATCACCGTTCTCTTCGGAGACTTCCTGTATCTCAAGTCGATGTCGCTGGCGTTGAGCCACGACGCGCTCGACATCGTCCGGCTGCTGTGCGACGTCACGCTGCGCATTGTCGAAGGCGAGATCTATCAGCTGACCAAGGCCGGCGTGGTCGATCTCAGCGAAGAGGAACATTTCGACATCGTGCGGCGGAAGACGGCGCTGCTCTTTGCCGGCTCCGCGCGGATCGGCGGGATGCTCGGTGCCACCACACGCGAGCAGCAGGAAGCGCTGTGGGACTACGGCGTCAACATCGGGATGGCGTTCCAGATCGTGGACGACCTCCTCGACTTCACCGGTGAGCAGCAGGCGCTCGGGAAGCCGGTCGGCGGCGATCTGCGCGAAGGAAAGATGACGCTCCCGGTGATCCATCTCTACGCCGGCGGCGACGAGCGCACAAGGGCGTTGCTGCGGCGCGTCGTCGAGACGCGCGCCGTGTCCGTCGATGAGTGGCGGGAGATCCGTGCGCTGCTTGCGCAGGCGCGATCGATTGACTACGCACATCGCACGGCCGTTGATTTCGTCGAACGAGCCAAGAAGGCGTTGAACGCGTTTCCGCCGTCTGAAGCCAGGGAAGCGCTGCTGTATCTGCCGGATTACGTCGTCTCACGCGACCGGTGAACCCTGCCGAACGCATCGAAGAACTCCGTCGCCTGATTCGGTACCACGAAGAGCGGTACTACATCCTCGCCTCGCCAGAGATAGCAGACGCTGAATTCGACGCGCTGATGCGCGAGCTCGAGCGTCTGGAATCCGAGAATCCCGACCTCGTCGCGATCGATTCGCCTACCCGGCGCGTGGGCGGGCGCGTGGCCACGGTCGAGACCGTTCAGCACATCGAGCCGATGCTCAGTCTGGACAACGCCTACTCGGAAGACGAACTGCGGGAATTCGACGAGCGTGTGCGCCGCGGGCTCGACGCCGGCGGCATGCCGAGCGACGCCGTCGACTATGTCGCCGAGCTGAAGATCGACGGCGTCAGCATCGCGCTCACCTACGTGGATGGACTGTTCGCGCGCGCGGCGACGCGCGGCGGCGGCATCAGCGGCGACGACGTGACGCCGAACATCAAGACGATTAGGACACTCCCTCGACGCCTCGGGTCCGACGCGCCAGGGGGCCGGATCGAAATCCGCGGAGAGGTGTACCTACCGAGGAAGGAGTTCGATCGGATCAACGCCGAGCGCGAGCAGGCCGGTGAGCCGGCGTTTGCGAATCCACGCAACACCGCTGCCGGTACGCTCATGACGCTCGATCCTGGTCTGGTGGCGAAACGGGGCCTCAGTGCATTTACCTATCAACTCGTCGCGCCGGCGTCGACGGACGCATCGGAGGCAAAGCACTCGGAGATCCTTCGCCGGCTCGCCACATGGGGCCTGCCTGTCGAGGGCCACTGGCAGCACTGCATTGGCGTTGACGCACTCGTCGCCTTCTGCAGCGACTGGGCGGAACGGCGGCGCGGTCTCGACTTCGATACCGATGGCGTCGTCATCAAGGTCGATTCGTACGCGCAGCGGCGCGCCCTGGGTGCGACGAGCAAGTTCCCGCGATGGGCGGTTGCGTTCAAGTTCCCGGCCGAGCAGAAGACGACGCTACTGCGGAAGATCGAGGTGAATGTCGGACGGACCGGAGCCGTCACGCCGTTTGCCGTGCTCGACCCGGTGTTTCTCGCCGGCTCGACGATCTCGATGGCAACGCTGCACAACGCCGACGACCTCGCGCGCAAGGACATTCGCGAGGGCGACTGGGTCATCATCGAGAAAGCCGGCGACGTGATTCCGCGCGTCGTCGGACCTGTTCTGAGCAAACGCGCCGAAGACAGCCAGCCGTGGGTGATGCCGGTGATCTGCCCTCGCTGCGGCAGCACGCTGGTTCGCGAAGAGGGAGAGGCCGTGTGGCGCTGCGAGAACACGTCCTGTCCGGCGAAGCTGCAGCGCGGCCTCGAGCACTTTGCCTCGCGCGGTGCGATGAACATCGACGGCTTCGGCGAGTCGCTGATCGCCCAGCTCATCGGCGGCGGCCTCGTTCGCGACTATGCCGACATCTACGCCCTGACGCCGGTGCAGCTCGCGAGCCTGAGCAGCACCTCCGCCCGGTCCGACGGGCGTGAGATCCAGCGGCGTTTCGGCGAGAAGAACGCGGCCAAGGTCGTTGCCGAGATCGATCGCAGCAGGACGAACGAGCTGTGGCGCCTCATCTACGGGCTTGGGATCCGGCATGTCGGCGAACGGGCCGCGCAGGTCCTGGCAGAGGCGTTCTGGTCGATGGAGGCGCTCGTGGCAGCCACGACGGAGCAGCTTCAGCAGACGCACGAGATCGGTCCGGTTCTGGCGGGTTCGCTTCGCGCATGGCTGGATGAGCCGCGAAACCGGCAGCTTCTGGACCGGCTGCGCGCTGCCGGCGTCCGTATGGACGTCCCGGAGTCCGAACGGACGGCGAAATCCGCGCCGGGGGCGCTTTCCGGCCGGACCTACGTGATCACTGGAACGCTGACGTCGATGACGCGCGAAGAGGCTGAGGTGGCATTGAAACGCCAGGGCGCCAAGGTTGCCGGGTCGGTGAGCAAGAAGACGACGGGCGTGATCGTGGGCGCGGATGCGGGAAGCAAGGCCGAGAAGGCTCGTGCACTGGGCGTGCCGATGCTGGACGAAGCGACGTTTCTGGACCTCATCGGTTCCCGAACCGATAGCCAGTGAAGCAATTTATGATCAGGGTATGACGCGGCGGCTCCTCGCAGTGACCATCGGCCTGGCCGCCACGGTGTCTTTTCTCGTCGGCCTGATTGTCGCGGGGACGATGACGCCTTCGCCGGCGACCTCTGCGCCAGAACCCCGCGTGACGAGGGCGCGCGCAGCCGGTTCGGCAGCGCCTGCCGCGGCCGTCGCCTCGTTTGCCGACATCGCCGAGCGATTGAACCCTGCCGTCGTCAACATCGACGCGACGATGCGTGGCGGGAGCAACTCGGGCCGCCGCTACAACTCGTCGCTGGGAGAGGGCCCCGAGCTCTTCGAGCGGCGAATGCCGGGTCAGGAACGCGACGTGCCGCGTCGCGGCGCGGGGACGGGCTTCATCATCGATTCCGCCGGGTACATCCTCACGAATCACCATGTGGTTGCCGATTCGACGCGCATCACAGTGCGCCTGACTGACGGACGCACGCTTCGGGCCGAACGGATCGGCTCGGATCCGGATACGGACATCGCGCTGATCAAGGTGGAATCCGGCCGGCCGTTGCCGCACGCGGTGCTGGGCGATTCCGACATGCTGCGTGTTGGAGAGTGGGTGCTGGCGATCGGGAATCCGCTCGCGTACGAGCACACCGTGACCGTCGGCGTGGTCAGCTTCATCGGCCGCAAACTGTTCGACACGTCGCTCGACCGCTACATCCAGACCGACGCGGCCATCAACTTCGGCAACAGCGGCGGACCGCTGATCAATGCGCGCGGGGAAGTGATCGGGATCAATGCCGCCATCAGTTCCCGGGCGTCGAACATCGGCTTTGCCGTGCCGATCAACCAGGCGACGGCGATCCTGCCGCAGCTTCGCCAGAACGGCCACGTCTCGCGCGGATACGTCGGCGTCGCGCTGAAGAAGGTCGATCCGGACCTCCAGCGGTCGCTCGGGCTGAGCACCGCGGCTGGCGCCCTGGTTCAGGACGTCACGAAGGGATCGCCCGGAGAGCGAGCAGGCCTCCGCACTTACGACGTGATCGTGGCGGTGGACGGACGCCCGATCGCGACGCACGACGAGCTCATTCAGATCATTGCGGCCCGGAAGCCCGGAACGATCGCCACGCTGCAGGTGGTGCGTGACGGCCGCACGATGAACGTGGCGGTCAAGCTGGCGGAGCGCGAGCCACGGAAGGACATCGAGGATTCCACGGCGGACGAGCGGCCAGTCGTGCCGAAGAGCCGTGAGGTGGCGCTTGGCCTGTCTGTCCGCGACCTCGATGAGGAACTGATGCGACGGATGGCGTTGCCTGCGGGCACGCAGGGAGTCGTCGTGTCGCGGGTCGACCCGTCCGGCCCCGCGTTCGATGCCGACATCCAGCGCGGTCATGTGCTGCTGGAAATCAATCGCCGCCCCGTGCGAACGGTCGAGGAGTTCCGCCGCCTGATGGCCAGCGCGCGGTCAGGCGACGTCCTCACGCTCTACGTCTACCGGCCAGGGTCAGAACCGCCGCGCGCCCTGCACACTCTCAAGATCGACTGACCGTGAAACCTCGCATCCTGGTGATTGACGACGAGGGCGCGATCCGCGACTCGCTTCGAATGATCCTCGAATACGAGGACTATCAGTTTGCCGGCGCCGCGACGGGGCAGGAGGGCATCTCCGCCGTTCAGCGCGAGCGTCCGGACCTCGTGCTCCTCGACATCAAGATGCCCGGGATGGATGGCCTGGAAGTGCTGCGGAAGCTGCACGCCTTCGACGAGACCCTCCCGGTCGTGATGATTTCCGGCCATGGCACGACGGCCACCGCGGTCGAAGCGATTCGCTCCGGGGCGGTTGACTTCCTCGACAAGCCGCTCAGCAGCGAGCGCGTCATCGTCACGCTCCAGAACGCGCTGAGGCAGTCGGAGCTGCGGACGGAGAACCGCGAGCTGAAGCTCGCGATGGAATCGAAGTACGAGATCGTCGGCCACAGCCCGGGGCTGCGCACGGTGCTCGAGGCGGTGCAGCGGGCCGCCCCGACGAACGCCACCGTGATGCTGCTCGGCGAGAGCGGCGTTGGCAAGGAACTGGTCGCGCGAACCATTCATCGAAACAGCCCGCGTGCGAGCCAGCGCTTCGTGCAGGTGAACTGCGCAGCCATCCCCGAAGAGCTCATCGAATCAGAGCTGTTCGGGCACGAGAAGGGATCGTTCACGGGCGCCACCGAGAAACAGATCGGCAAGTTCGAGCAGGCGGACCGCGGGACGATCTTCCTCGACGAAGTCGGCGACATGAGCCCGAAGACGCAGGCCAAGGTGCTGCGCGTCCTCCAGGAGCAGGAAGTCGAGCGCCTCGGCTCGGCGCGCACCATCAAGGTGGACGTGCGCGTGATCGCGGCGACGAACAAGGACCTCGAAGAGGCGATTCAGCGCGGTGAGTTCAGGGAGGACCTGTTCTTCCGCCTGAACGTGATCCCGATTGTCGTGCCGCCGCTGCGCGAGCGGCGCGACGACATTCCGCAGCTCGTGCAGCATTTCGCGAAGCTGACGGGCGATGAGCACAACCTGAAGCCCAAGCGCTTCGAGGCGGCGGCCATGGAGGCCATGCAGCGGCACCGCTGGCGTGGCAACATCCGCGAGCTCCGCAACACCGTCGAACGCGTGATGATCATGAGTCCCGCCGACGTCGTCCGGTTCGACGATCTGCCGGGAGAGATCAGAGGTGGCGATTCGCGATCCGTGGCGGCTGCACCAGACGCCACGCGGCCGCCGTCAACGGCCGTTCCGCAGCCTCCGCCTTCGACCGGGAGCACCACGCCTCCGGCCGGGACGCTGCGCGAGTTCAAGGATGCGGCCGAGCGCGCCTATCTCGTGCAGAAGCTGCGCGAGAACAACTGGAACATCTCGAAGACGGCGGAGGTCATCGACACGCCGCGCAGTAATCTCTACAAGAAGCTGGAACAGTACGGCATCAAGCAGGAAGTCGACGGATAGCGGCTACCGGCCGCGCGACACCCACAGCGTGACAGCCAGGGAGATCGACGTCCACAGGGTGCCGTAGATCATCGCCGTGCCCACCGCCGTCAGCAGCGTGCGCACCCACGTCTCGCCGTAGACGCGCCGCTGCGCAAGGATCGCGTAGACGAGTATCCACATCGCGGCCGCCATCTGCGCCGTCGCGATCAGCCAGAGCGGCGCGCCAAATTGCACCACCGCTGACAGCGCGAGCACTGCAAACGCGAACGTCTGCAGGTGGAGCGCGAAGTACAGATGATCCGGATAGGGCCTCCGCCGGTGAAACAGCGCCAGGATGGCTGCCAGCGCAGGAATCAGCAGAAATAACGCGCGCGGCATGATCTCGAGAATGCGCCGCTGCAGTCCGGCGAAGTCCGTGGCCATGGCCCGCATCAACGGCTGGAAGGCACCGGGCTGTTCCGAAATGTACTGTGCGACGAGGATGCGATCGTCGGGAGTCAGCGCGCCCGAGCCTGCGGCGACCGCCTTGGCGAACGCGGCTTCACCGGGCGTCTGTTGTTCGGCCACGGAGCCAACTCCAACGCCTACGCTGAAATCGAACCGTCCGTCGTTGCTCACGGGCAGCGGGACCATCGCGGCCGCGACGAAGTAGACGACGCTGCACATCAGATACAGCCTGACAGGAGACAGATAACGCGCCCGGCGCCCCTCGAGGAACTCGTGCGTGAGCGCGCCCGGCCGGGTGATGAGCGTGCGGATCGTCGCGGCGAACTTGCCGTCCCAGCCGACGAGCTCGTCGTAGGCGTCGCCAGCAAGCTCCCGCACGGTCGGGTGCGCGGGGATGACACGTTGTCCGCAGTGCGAACAGAACGTTCCCTGCAGCGCGGCGCCGCAGTTGAGACAGTGCGAGGGAGCCGTCAGCACCACGGTTGGCGCCGTAAGTCTACCGGTACGCCATAATCGAAGAGTCGCAGTCGTCCAGACGATCGCCGTTCGACTCGCAGAGGCGAGTCGAAGGGAGGAAAGTCCGAGCTCCGAAGGGCAGTGCGCCGGGTAACTCCCGGGCAGGGCAACCTGACGGACCAGTGGCACAGAAAAGATACCGCCCCGAGCGAGGCGCGTAAGCGCCGAGCGAGGGGTAAGGGTGAAAAGGTGCGGTAAGAGCGCACCGCGCCGGCGGCAACGCCGGTGGCAGGCAAAACCCCGCACGGAGCAAGACCAAATAGGGTGGCGATAAGGACGGCCCGTCCGATGCCACCGGGTAGGTCGCCGGAGCCCGTGAGCGATCACGGGCCTAGAGGAATGATCGTCACCTCGCCGATGCGCGTCAGCGCGGAGGCGGGGAACAGAACTCGGCTTATCGGGCGGCTGCGACGCTTTCAACGCCCGATTGCGCGGTGGGAGTTAACGTACAATTTCCCCCATGCGCAGCAGAGTCGTTCTCATCGTGCTCGCCCTTGCCGCGGCCACCGCGCTCGGTGTGGCTCAGGCACCGCAAGGCGCGCAGAGCCAGGGCGCGATTCGCAACCGGCCGGGGGCCGATCGCAAGCCCGAATTTCCCCCGCCCAGCATCCTCGATTACAAGCCGCGCTCGACGCTCGTCGTTCCGCAGCATCCGGTGCCGCGGGCAAAGTACCCGGTCATCGACTTTCACAGTCATCAGCCCGCGCCGATCAACGCCGAGGAGTTCGATCGCATCGTGGCGTCGATGAAACCGTTGAACCTGCAGGTGCTCATCAACACGAGCGGCGTGTCGGGCGAGCGGCTGGTGCAGGCGATGAAGGCACTGCGATCGAGCCCGAACAAGGATCGGATGGTCCAGTTCACGACCATCAACTTCAACAACGTGGGACCGGGATTCGGGCAGCGCGCGGCGCAGCAGCTGGAGGCCGACATCAAGGCCGGTGCGCTCGGCGTTGGCGAGATCAACAAGGGTTTCGGGATCAGCGTCCGCAAGACCGACGGGACACGATTGAAACTCGACGATCCCGAGCTGGATCCGATCTGGCAGACCGCGGCGCGGCTGAACATTCCGATCTTCATTCACACCGCCGATCCGCAGGAGTTCTTCCAGCCGATCGACTTTCAGAACGAGCGCTGGCTCGAGCTGGCGTTGTTCCGCGATCGGCGGTTTCCGTCACCGCCGAACCCGAGCTTCGAGGAGCTGATGGGCGAGCGCGATCGGCTGTTCAGGCGCAATCCGAAGACGACGTTCGTGGCCGCGCACCTGGGATGGCACGCGAACGACCTCGCGCGCCTCGGCAGGATGTTCGACGAGATGCCCAATCTCTACTCCGAGGTTGGTGCCGTGCTGTACGACCTCGGGCGCCAGCCGCGCATGGCGCGTGAGTTCATGATCAAGTACCAGGACCGCGTGCTCTTCGGGAAGGACAGCTATCAGCCGGACGAGTTCCCGTACTACTGGCGCGTGTTCGAGACCGCGGACGAGTACTTCGACTACTACCGCGATTACCACGCCTTCTGGAAGCTGTACGGACTCGACCTTCCCGATCAGGTGCTGAGAAAGCTCTACTACCAGAACGCGCTGAAGCTGGTGCCGGGCATCCCAAGGGCCGGCTTCCCGCGCTGATGGCTTCCTACCTCGTCACCGGCGGCGCAGGGTTCATCGGATCGCACCTCGCAGAGGAGCTCGTCCGACGCGGCGAGCGGGTTCGCGTGGCCGACAGCTTCATCACCGGCAAGCGCCAGAACCTGACACACATTCCCGGCGTGGAGCTGATCGAAGGCGATCTCGCCGATCTGTCCGTGGCCCAGCGCGCGGTGCAGGGCGTGGAGTACGTCCTGCACCAGGCGGCGATTCCATCCGTGCCGCGTTCGGTCGAGGATCCGATTACGTCCAACCGCGCCAATATCGATGCGTCGCTGAACGTCCTCGTCGCCGCGCGCGATGCTGGAGTCAAACGCGTCGTTTATGCCGGGTCATCGTCTGCGTACGGCAACACGCCGACGCTGCCCAAGGTCGAGACGATGGGGACAGCGCCGCTGTCGCCCTATGCGCTGCAGAAACTCGTGGCCGAGCAGTACTGCCAGATGTTCACGCAGCTCTATGGGCTCGAGACCGTGACCATCCGCTACTTCAACGTGTTCGGCCCGCGTCAGGATCCGTCCTCGCCTTACTCCGGCGTGATCTCCTTGTTCATCCGCGCGCTGGTGGAAGGGCGCCAGCCCACGATCTATGGCAATGGTGAACAGACACGCGATTTCACCTACGTTGCCAACGTCGTGGACGGCGTGCTTCGCGCGTGCACCGCAGCAGGCGCGAGCGGCGAAGTCATCAATGTCGCGACCGGCGGCCGCATTTCGCTCAACCAGCTGTTCCAGGCGGTGAAGGCGCTCACCGGCGCGTCCGTTGACGTCCAC
>Ga0247825_10000701_pt1 | contig 21528 bp, 17 predicted proteins | sample 13C_Vanillin_Day_FD_194413 | JGI IMG/M metagenome (GOLD analysis project Ga0247825, IMG submission 194413) | Soil microbial communities from agricultural site in Penn Yan, New York, United States - 13C_Vanillin_Day48 | ecosystem: Environmental > Terrestrial > Soil > Agricultural land | place...
GCAGTCGTAGCTGCCGTACTCGAGGAGCGTGATATCCGCTCCGTCGTCGCCCAGGCAATGATCGCGCGCACCGTCAACGGGACGGTTCAGCCAGTTTGATTGCGATTCGCTCATGTATGAGCGTCAATCCGCCTTGTCGATATTCTCAATCGCGCCGCCCCCCTCGATCCAGGCCTCGAGCCCGCCTTCCAGCGGGCGCACGCGCGCGTAGCCACTGTCCATCAGCAGGCGGGCGACACGCGCCGCGCTCGCTTCGTTCGGTCACGTACAGTAAACCACGATCTCGCGCTCAGGAGGCACGCCCGCAAGGTGCTGCGCCGGCTGGTCGATGTCGACGAGAATCGCGCCGGGAATACGGCGGGGGTCGAGCTTGCGCGCGGTCGCGGAACGCACGTCCAGTATCACCGGCGGGCTCGCGCCGCCCAGGAGCTCGCCCAGCCCTTTCACGGAAATGCGGGCGGCGCGCAAGGCGCGAATGAGCATCCAGCGCTGGATCCATTTCATGGCGGCGTAGAGCAGGACGACGACGACGATCGCGACCAGCACGCCGGGTCCGGATTTCTCGAGCCAGGTGAGCGCGAGATCGACCTCGGCGTGAAACACCATGCCCGCGCCGATCGCGACACCCGCCCAGAGCGCCGCTCCACCCGCGCTGTACGCGACGAACGCGCCGAACCCCAGGCGCATGGTGCCGGCCAGCGGCGGCGCGACAGTGGAGAATCCGGGAATGAATTTGGCCACGAGCAGCGAGCGAGCGCCCCAGTGCTCGAAGACGTTCTCGGTCTGCTTGACGCAGGAATCCGGCTCGATCGCGACGCGACAAAGAGCGTTCAGGATCGGGTAGCCGTAGCGGCGCCCCGCGAAATACCACGGGATATCGCCACAGAGTGAGCCGGCGACCGCGAGTCCGAGCAACGGCACAAGCGGCAGTTGCCCCTGCTGGGCCAGCGCACCGGTGACGACGAGCAGCGGCGTTGCAGTGATCGGAATACCGGCCTGGTGGATCAATACGTTCAGGAAAACCAGCGCGAGCCCGTACTGCGCCAGCAACCCGGTCATCTCTTCCATCTGTGTAGCCTTAGGGAATGGGGAATGGGGAATGGGGAATCGGGAATCGGGAATCGGGAATCGGGAATCGGGAATCGGGAATCGGGAATCGGGAATCGGGAATCGGGAATCGGGAATCGGGAATCGGGAATCGGGAATCGGGGAAACGTCCCCCGCAGTGCTCCTATTCCCGATTCCCTATTTCCTATTTCCTATTTCCTATTCCCCGTTTCCTCCTGACGCGGCGCCGCGCCGTCGACCCAAGCCGCGACGTCGTCGAGCACGGCGCCAACCGCCCGGTTGAATGCCTGCACCGCCCCATGCGCATCGTACGTCGCCGCGGGCTCCGTTCGGCTGAACGTATGCCGCGCCACCAGCACCCGCCGCAAGGGATCGACCAGCTCCACGGTCAGGGAAACCCTGGCGTTGCCCGGATCGGCAGCCGCGTCATGGTAGAACTCGGAGAGGTGAGCGCTGAGGACCAGCTCTCCCTGAACGCCGCTGGTGACTCTCGTGATCGCCTTGAACGCACCGCCACGCTCCAGGCGCGTGACGAGAAGATCGCCGATGGCGCGGCCGGGCCGCTCCGTCCAGGCATGGTACTGGTAGTACGCCCGCGTCCCCGGGCTCCGGCTGTAAACGATGTCCTGGGTTTCGTAAAAACTCGAGGCAGTGACGGGGGCCACCAGCAGCGTCAATGGACGGGATGTCTTTGCCCGCGCGGCCGGGACGCCGGCGCCTTCGAGCACGTGGTAACGCTGGACCCCTCCATCGCGTGCGGGAAGACAGCCCGCGACGAGCGCCGCGACCGAACACGCCAGCACGATCATCGTGAGGACTCTCATTTCGCCGCCTCTCCCGGACCGAGACTGCCCGCAGGTGGCCCGAACAGGACCTTGCCGGGATCGCCGAGCCGGCGGGCAGCCGTCCCCAGCGAGTCGGCCGCCGATCGCAGCTCCCGCGCCGTCGCGCGCAATTCGGCGCCGCCGTCGGTGAACAAGGCATCCGCGCGGGCCGAGAGACGCGCGACATCGTCGCTCACCCGGCGCACCGACTCGGAGATCTCGCGCACCGCGGTGGTGGACTCCGCCCCGAGCGTGTCGTAGCGCTCCGCGAGCCGCCGCGTATCGGCGCCAACCCCCGCGCTCAGCTTGCGCACCTCGTCCGCGGCGCCTCCCATCGAGACCAGCGTCCGGTCCAGGTTGGCGAGGCTGCGGTCTACGTGCGTCGAGATGCGCCTGAGGTTGGCGAGTATGTCCTTCAGCGCTGCCTGGTTGTCGTCCGACAGCACCACGTTGATGCGCTTCAGCGTCTCGTCCGCGCGCTGCGCCATCTGCACCATCGATTCAGAGAACTGCTGGTACTCCGACTCGCCCTCGGCGATCACCGGATAAGGCTCGCCCGGCTGCACCGCCTTCAGGGGCGGGCTGCTGTCGTCTTCGTTGACGAGCCGGATGCTCGCGATTCCCGTGAGCAGGTGCCGGTCCACGATCGCCCGCGTGCTCTGGAGCACCGGCGCGCTCCCGTCCACCCGCACCACCACCTCCACGGAGCCGGGCCGCTGGGACGAGATGCGGAACCCGGTGACCGCCCCGATCCTGATGCCTCGCATCTTGACGTCGCTGCGGATCTGCAGCCCTTCCAGCGACTGGCGGACGAAGTAGATCTTGTACGGCTCGTCGTTGCGCTGCCCGCCCGTGCTCTTCAGCCACACGACCGAGGCGGTGATGAGCGCCAGCAGGATCAGCACGACCGTTCCCACCAGCGTGTATTTGGCTTCCGGCTCCATTAAACCCCTGCTCTACTTTCTCCGCGCGTCCGGCGCGCGCGCCGAAAAATAATCCCTGATCCAGGGGTCGTCGAGCCGCCGCACCTCGTCCACCGGGCCATCCGCGATCACTTTTCCGCCCGCCAGCACGATCACCCGGTCGATTATGGACAGCAACGTGTCGAGATCGTGCGTGACGATGAACACCGTCAGGCCGAGCCCCTCGCTCAATACCCGCACCATGCTGTCGAACGCGCGGGCGCCGATGGGGTCGAGCCCCGAGGTCGGCTCGTCCAGGAACAGGATCTCCGGCTCCAGCGCGAGCGCCCGCGCCAGCGCGACGCGCTTCCTCATGCCGCCGGACAGCTCGGCCGGCATCTTCATCCCGGTCTGCGGCGGCAGGCCGACCAGCGACAGCTTGAACCCGACGAGCGCCGATACCAGCTCGGGCGGAAGGCCGGTGTGCTCCCGGAACGGAACCGCCAGGTTCTCGGCCACGGTCAGCGAGGAAAACAGCGCGCCATCCTGGAACAGCATGCCGAAACGGCGGCGCAACAGGTTCATGTCATCGCGCCCTTCCCCCCAGACATCCGTGTCGAGCAGCCGTATCGTGCCGGCCGTCGGCCGCATGAGGCCGATGATCTCCCGTACCAGCACGGACTTGCCGGTGCCGCTGCCGCCGATCAGCGCCACGACCTCGCCACGCCTGACGCTGAAGCTGACTCCGTCGTGGACCACCGTCGCGCCGAAGCGCGTCACGATCGAGTCCACCTCCAGCACCGTGGCGGATTCCTGGGCGGCCTGCGGCCGCGGAGTCACGGTATCCATCAGATTCCCATGCGCTCGAACAGCACCGCGAACACGGCGTCGAGCAGGATCACCCATACGACGCACTGCACGACCGTGGACGTGGTGTTCAGCCCTACGCTGCGGGCATCGCGCGCCACCAGCAGCCCCATGCGGCAGGCAATGACGGCGATGAAGGCGGCGAACACCGGCGCCTTGATCATGCCGACCTTGAAGGCGCTCATCGGCAGTGTGGCGTGCAGGCGGTCGATGAAGGTAGCGAAGGAGATATCCAGCTGCACGGCGGCGATCGTCATCCCGCCCGCGATTCCCGCGACGTCGCCGACGAAAACGAGCAGCGGCAGGGCGACCAGCAGCGCCATGAGCCGCGGAATGACGAGCACCTGCAGCGGCGAGAGCCCGAGCGTGCTGATGGCGTCGATTTCGTCCTGCACTTTCATGGTGCCAATCTGGGCGGTGAACGCGGCGCCGGAACGCCCGGCCACGATCACCGCCACCAGCAGCGGCGACAGCTCGCGGCAGATGGCAAGGCCCACGCCGTCCACGACGAAAATGTTCGCCCCGTAGCGCAGCGCCTGGATCCCGAGCAGGTACGCGATCACCACGCCGATGAGAAACGTCACCAGCGCGGCGATGGGAATGGCGTCGAGACAGATCGTCTCGAACTGCGACACCGTCTCCTTGAAGCGGAACGACCGCGGCCGGCGCGCCAGGGCAAGAAACTCGAGCGCCACGGCGCCGATAAAGGCGTTGTGCGATTTGAGCTGGCGCCAGATGGCAACCGTGGAGGCACCGACGCGCCCCACCATGCCAGCATGCGTGGACTTCGCCGCAGACGGCGGACAGGTCATGCGCTCCTGGACCAGCGCCAGCAAGCGCTCGTGCCGTGGGGCAAACCCGCGCACGCTTACGGTGGATTCGCTGCAGCCGAGGCCCGCCAGATGGCGGTAGAGAGTGAAGCCTGCGGCCGTATCGAGTTCCTGCAGCCGGCTGCCGTCCAGCACGCAGCCCCGCGGAACCTGCAATGCCAGCGACTGAAGAGCAGCCGAAATGGCCGGGAGGCTGGACAGGCGCCACGCGCCGGCCAAGTACAGTATGCCGACTCCCTCCTCGACCTCGTATCGTATCCAGTCGGCGCTTTCGGTCATGCGGCTCGTCGAATTCTACGGATAAAGGTTGATGACTATAAACCCATTGCCTGCGATGGCGCACACACGCCGGCACTTGGCGAGCTTGGCGTGGGCCCCGTGCCTCAGCCCCGCGCCACGCGCACCGCCAGCTTGCGCAACTCCTCGGTCCAGAGCACGACGCTCGCGACGACGGCGCAGACCAGCCACTGCGAAAAATCCAGCGGCACCGTGCCAAAAGCGACATTGAGGAACCCGACGTGGACCACGGCGACCTGCAGCACCACGCCCAGCGCGACCGCGGCCCACAGCCAGGGGTTCACGAAGAGGTGCCGGAACGCGCTCGCTTTCTCCGAACGGGCGTTGAAGCAGTTGAAGAGCTGCGTCAGCACCAGGACGGTGAAGCCGGCGGTACGGGCATTGGCGAGATCTCGGTCGCCCTCGATGAGCCCGCCAGGAAGGTAGAAATCGATAGTGAAGAGCGCCGCGACGGCCATCACCAGGCCGATGAAGACCACGCCCGCCCACATGCGCGCGTCGATCACGCGCTCGTCCAGCCGCCGCGGGCGGCGCGCCATGACGTCATCGGTCTGCGGGTCGACGCCCATCGCGAGCGCGGGCCCCGAGTCGGTGACCAGGTTGATCCACAGGATCTGGGTCGCGAGCAACGGCAGCACGACGGCCTCCCCGCTCCCGGTCAGGCCGATCACGCCGGCCAGCACGACCCCGAGGAATACCGTCAGCACCTCGCCCATGTTCGAGGACAAGAGATAGCGCAGGAACTTGCGGATGTTGTCGAATATGCCCCGTCCCTCGCGCACCGCGGCAACGATGGTGGCGAAGTTGTCGTCCGCAAGGATCATTTTCGCGGCCTGTTTCGTCACCTCGGTGCCGGTGACGCCCATCGCGATGCCGATGTCGGCGGATTTCAGCGCGGGGGCATCGTTCACGCCATCGCCCGTCATCGCGACGATCTGGCCGTCGGCCTGCAGGGCATCCACGATGCGCAGCTTGTGCACGGGCGCAACGCGCGCGTAGACCGATGTCGTCCGCACCGCCGCGGCGAAGGCCGCGTCGTCCAGCCGGTCGAGTTCCGGGCCGCTGAGCGCGGCCCGTCGGCCCGGGTCGGCAATCCCGAGATCGGCGGCGATGCGCGCCGCGGTGCGCGGGTGATCGCCGGTTATCATCACCACCCGGATGCCGGCACGGTGCGCCTCGCGTATCGCCACGGCGGCCTCTTCCCGCGGCGGATCGATGATGCCGACCGTGCCGACGTAAATCAGGTCCTGCTCGAGGGCGGCATCGTCGCTGGAGTCTTCGCCGGAGGCGAGCGGCCGATAGGCCACGGCGAGCGTGCGCAACGCGGCGTCCGACAGCGAGTCCACGTCGGAGAGGATCCGCCTGCGCCGCGATTCGTCGAGATCGACCACGTTCGCCCCCTCGCGCAAGCGCGTGCAGCGCGCGAGCAGGACATCGGGCGCGCCCTTGCTGACGACCACGAGCTCGTCGCCCTGTTCGTGGTCGACCTCGATCGCGGACATCATCTTGCGCTCGGACGTGAACGGAATCTCGCGCCGCCGCTCGAACCGCCGCTTGCGCTGCTCGGCCACGCCAAGCTTGCGCTCTGCGACCAGGAAGGCGGCCTCGGTCGGGTCGCCGTGGATCTCCCACAGGCCGTCGTCTCCCCTGCGCAGGTCGGCGTTGCCCGCGAGGCTGCCGCCACTCAGCACCACGATGTGCTCGGCCATCATCGGCCCCCCTCGCAGCTCGCCCTCCACCGACTCGACCCGGCCCTCCGGCGCATAGCCCACCCCGGTGACGCGCGTGCCGCCCGAGGCGGTCACCACTCGCTCGATGGTCATCTCGGAGCGCGTGAGCGTGCCGGTCTTGTCCGAGCAGATCACGGACGCGGAGCCCAGCGTCTCGACCGACGACAGCTGCTTGACGATGGCGTTTCGCTTCGCCATCCGCTGCACCCCCATCGCCAGCACGACCGAAAGGATCGCCGGCAGCCCCTCCGGCACCGCGGCCACCGCGAGCGAGACGCCGAGCAGCAGGATCGTCATCACGTCGGCGGCGCCGCGAACGTCAGAGGTCAGCGCGAGCGCGCTCATCACGACGACTGCGATCACGATCACGGCGATGCCGAGCATGCGCCCGATCCGGGCTACCTCCCTCTGCAGCGGGGTCGGCTCCTCCTGCGTGGTATCCAGCATCTGCGCGATGGCGCCCATCTCGGTCGCCATGCCGGTGGCCGTCACGACGGCGCGGCCGGTGCCCTGCGCGACGGCGGTGCCCTTGTAGACCATGTCGAGCCGGTCGCCGAGCGCGGCCGGCGCCGGCAGGGTCGCCGGGTCCTTGAGCACGGCCTCGCTCTCGCCGGTCAGCGAGGCTTCCAGCACGCGCAGCGATGCGGCTTCGACGAGGCGCGCGTCCGCGCCCACCGAGTCGCCCTCGCCGAGCACGAGCACATCACCGCGCACCAGCCCGGCGCTGGGGATGCGGCCGAGCTGCCCGTCGCGCATCACGGCGGAGGTCACCGCGGTCATCCGGGCGAGCGCCGCGACGGCGCTCTCGGCCTTCGCCTCCTGCGTATAGCCGAGGACCGCGTTCACGGCCACGACAAGCGCGATGACGATCGCGTCGACCGGCCATCCATGCCGGCCCTCGATCGTCCACACGGCGAGCGAAATGACCACCGCCGCCAGCAGCAGGTAGACGAGCGGATCCTCGAACTGCCGCAGCAGTCGCCGCCAGGCGGGCACCGGCGGCGCCGGGCGAAGCTCGTTCGGGCCTGCTCCCGCGAGCCGGCGCGCGGCCTCCGCAGATGTGAGCCCGCGCTCGAGGTCGACGCTGAGTTCGCGCGCCACGGCGGCAACGTCGCGGAGCGAAGGATCATCCGGCGCGGAGACGCCAGCCCGGCCCCGGCTCTCATCGGCTGCCATCGGCGCCTTCCAGCCCGAAGACGACCGTGCCGCCGGAGAACTCGCACACCTCGCCTTTGCAGGCGAGGTGAATCGGCACGAGCCCGCGTTCGCGTTCGCGCACGGTGAGCGCTTCGCGCGTCAGGCGCAGGTCGAGCGAGTGCCCGCGATAGCGGATGCGGAGATCGAGGCGGTCGATCTCCTCCGGCAGGCGCGGATTGAGCCGCAGGACGTCGCCCGTGGCCTCGATGCCCGTCGACACGCGCTGCACGAGGTCCACGGTGCCCGCCATGGCGCCCAGATGGATGCCCTCGGCCGTGGTGCCGCGCTGAATGTCGTTGACGTCGCTCTGCAGCGCCTCGGCAAAATAGCGCATCGCCCGCGGCCGGTCGCTGCGCGCCAGCACCCAGGCGTGCACGACCCGCGACAGCGTCGAGCCGTGCGAAGACCGGGAATCGTAGTAGGCCACGTTGCGCTGCAGCGCACCGTCCCGGGACGGGTAGCCCAGCCGCGCGAGGAGTTCGGTGAGTTCCTCGGCGGAGAACAGATAGAAGAGCATCAGCACGTCGGCCTGCTTGGAAAGCTTGTAGCGGTTCGCGCTGTCGTTCTCCGCCTCGAGGATGAGGTCGAGCCGCTGGATGTTGCCGTAGCGCAGGCGATAGCGCTCCCAGTCGAGCTCGGCGAGCTTCTCATAGCCCTCGAACTGGCTGATGATGTCGCCGTCGTGGAACGGCACGAACATCCTTCGGGTGATGTCCTCCCAGCGCGCGATCTCTGCGCGGTCGACCGCCAGCCTCCGCATCAGCTCGGCGCGGCGCATCTCGGGCAGGACATCGAGCACCTCGAGCCCGCGCAGCAGCACCCAGACCGCCATGATGTTGGTATAGGCGTTGTTATCGAGCCCTGGATGCGCGGCGCCGGGATAGCCCTCGTGGAACTCGTCCGGTCCGACGACGCCGCTGATCTCGTAGCGGCCGCGGCTCTCGTTGAAGCGCGCGTAGCTCGACCAGAAGCGGGCGATTTCGAGGATCAGCTCGGCGCCGTGGGCCTGGAGAAACTCGATGTCGCCGGTCACTTGATAGTACTGCCAGACGTTCCACGCGACGGCGGACCCGACGTGGCGCTGGAGGTAGGAGTGGTCCGGCACCCAGCGCTGCGAGCGCTCGTTGAAGTTCATCTCCTGGGTTTCCTCCTGGCCGTCGCTGCCGCTTTGCCAGGGGAACATGGCACCGCGGAATCCTACCCGCTCCGCCGCTGCGCGCGCCTCCGGAAGCCGCCGGTAGCGGTAGAGCAGCAGCGAGCGCGTGATCTCCGGCGAGCGAAAGCTGAGGAACGGGAAGATGAAGAGCTCGTCCCAGAAGATGTGGCCCTCGTAAGCCTCGCCGGTCCAGCCGCGCGCGGGCACGCCGATGTCGAGCCCGATCGATTTCGGCGACACCGCCTGCAGGAGGTGCAGCATGTTGAGCCGCAGCAGCATCGGCGCATTGAGCCTGAAGCCGGGAGCAGCGGGCTGCAGGTGGATGTCGAAGCGCCGCCACAGGTGCTTCCACGAGAGTACGTGCGCGGCGAGGAGCACGTCGAAGCGCCCCGCCCGCGCGATTGCCTTGCGCGCCGCGAGGCCGGGTTCCGATATGGCCGCATCGCGCGAAGTGTAGAGGGCCACGATCTTCTCGAGCGCAAGCGACTCGCCTTCGCGCAGCGTGACGGTGAACTCGTGGGCGACGCAGCCCGGCTCCTCGACCAGCCGGCGCCTCGCGTCAGCCCGACGCCCGCCGACGAACGCCTGCAGGCGCGTCGCCATCGCGACGCTCAGGCGCGACTGGCGGGTGCGCACGAGCAGCGCGACCGCGTCCTCGCCCGCGGCCCCACCGCCCAGCGGATCGAGGTGCCGGTTGTCGAACTTGCGGTAGAGTCTCGCCCCGTCGTTGACGATGCGGCCGTCCACGCCGGCGCGCACCGTCACGTCCGCCGACCAGTTCTCCGCGGTGAGCGTGAGCTCGAGGCCCGCCAGGTGCATGTCGTCCATCGACACGAAGCGGCGCTCGACCAGCAGGCTCCTGCGCCCCTCCGCATCCTCGAATCGAATGCAGCGCTCGAGCATCCCGCGGCCCAGCTCGAGCGCCTGGCGGAACGAGAGCAGCTTCACGCGGCGCTCGTCGAACCACTCCCCGTCGCCGATGCGAAGCTCGGTGAGCAGCCAGTTGGGGAAGTTGACGAGGCTCTCGTTCTCCACGCTGCGACCGGCGATCTCGGTGGTGAGCCGGTTGTAGCCGCCCGCGAGGTAGGTGCCGGGATAGCGCACGCCGTCGGCGCGCGTCCAGGGCGCCGCGCCGCGCGTCTCGAAATAGCCGTTGCCGAGCGCGCACAACGCCTCGCGCATGCCCTCGCGCGCGGGATCGAAGTTGTCGTAGACGAGCGCCCACGCGGAGGGCGGCTCCACGGATACGCGCACCTGGCCGAGCGTGGTCACCACGACGTCGGCGCCCGCCTCGCGCAGCGCCTGGGACTGGCCCGCGCGGTCGACGCCAATCACGGTCCCGAATCGCCCTGCCCGCCCCGCCGCCACGCCGGCGATCGCGTCCTCCACCACCACCGCGCGGGCCGGATCGACCTTGAGCCGGCGCGCCGCCTCGAGGAAGGAATCGGGCGCGGGCTTGCCCCCGAGGCCGAGCCGCGTCACGTCGCGTCCGTCCACGCGCACGTCGAAGAGGTCTGCGATGCCGGCCGCCTCCAGCACCGCCGCGCAGTTGTTGCTCGCCGAGACGACCGCCGTCTTCACGTCATACTCGCGCAGGCAGCGCACCAGCTCGATCGAGTCGGCGAACGTCTCGACGCCGTCGGCGCGCAAGCGCTCGCCGAAGTAGCCATCCTTGAGCGCGCCGAGTGCCGCCGCGGTCCCGGCGTCCGGCGGATCGCCGGGCGTCCCCGCGGGGAGCGTGATCCCGCGGGAGACGAGGAAATCCGCGACGCCCTGCTGGCGCGGCTTGCCATCGACGTGGCGCCGGTAGTCGAGATTGAGATCGAACGGCACGAACGGCTCGCCTGTCTCGCGCGAGCGGTTCTCGAGAAACGTGTCGAACAGCCTCTTCCACGCCGCCGCGTGCACCGCGGCGGTGCGCGTCAGCACGCCGTCGAGATCGAACAGCACGGCATCGTGGTCGCGCGGCGACAGCGACACGATGGGCCCGGTGCCGGCCGCGTCGGACCGGATGGATGTCTGGGAAGCGCTGGGCGAACGGCTGGCCACGGCGTGGTCTATGCTGGAGACGGGAGGAATACGCAATGAGACCAGCCCTGCAACGCGTTCGATGGCATCGACTGCCCAGCGCGCAGGCGTTGCAGGAAGCCGCGGCTCGCCGCATCCTCGACGCGGCGGCACGCGCGATCCGCGACCGCGGGCGGTTTCATGTAGTGCTCGCGGGCGGGCAGACGCCGCGCGCGGTCTACCGCCGCCTGCGCACGGCAAGCACCGACTGGAGCGCGTGGCACGTCTACTTCGGCGACGAACGCTGCCTGCCTCCCGGCGACCCGGGCCGCAATTCGCAAATGGCCGCGCGGACATGGCTCGACCATGTCGCCATACCCGCCTCGAATATCCGGGTAATACCGGCGGAGCGCGGCGCACGCGCCGCTGCTCGGGTCTACGCAGCGCGCCTGCGGCGCGTCGATGCGTTCGACCTGGTACTGCTCGGTTTGGGAGAGGACGGCCACACGGCGAGCCTCTTCCCCGGACACGAATGGGCCGCGGGTCGCGGCGCCCCGGACGCGCTCGCCGTGCTCGATGCGCCCAAGCCGCCGCGGGAGCGCGTGACGCTGAGCGCCGCGCGCCTGAGCCGCGCGCGCGAGGCGCTCTTCCTCGTGGAGGGAACATCCAAGCGGGATGCCGTGGCGCGCTGGCGCGCCGGTGAGAACATCCCCGCCCGCGCGATCCGTCCGCGCAGCGGTGTCGACGTGCTGGTCGAGTCGCGGCTGCTGCGCGCCGCCGGCCGAATACCGCCGCGCTAGCACGGCCGCGTTCGCTCGACCTGGGGATCGTGCCAGCGCTCTCCGCCTTCGATCAGCGCCGCGGCCGCCGCCGGTCCCCACGTGCCCGGGTCGTACACCAGCGGAGGCGCGAGGCTCTCCAGCACCGGATCGATCACGCGCCATGCCGCCTCGACGCTGTCATCGCGCGTGAACATCGAGGCGTCGCCATGGAGCGCGTCTCCCAGCAGCCGCTCGTAGGGCGAGTCGCCTTCGCCCAGCGCGTGCCGCGCGACCAACTCGACCCCGCCCCCGCGCATTTCCTCGCCGGGCAGCTTGACCTGCGCGCCGGCCGCGATGACCACTTCGGGGCTGAGGCGAAAACGGAAATAGTTCGGCTCCGCCTCGGGCATGTCCTCGAAGATGGCGAGCGGGGGGCGCTTGAGGTCTACCCTCACTTCGGTGGCGGTGACTGGCAGGTGCTTGCCCGCACGGATGTAGAACGGCACGCCCGCCCACCGCCAGGTGTCGATGTGCAGGCGGAGCGAGACGTACGTTTCGACGCGGGAATCAGGTGCGACGCCGTTCTCGTCGCGGTAGCCGCGGTACTGGCCTCGCACGATCTCGCGCGGGTCCAGCGGCCTCATTGCCCGGAACAGCCTCAGCTTCTCGGAGCGCATGGCCTCGGCGTCGCGACCCGCTGGCGGGTCCATCGCGAGCAGCGCGAGGACCTGCAGCAGGTGATTCTGAACAACATCGCGTAGAGCGCCGACCTCTTCGTAAAACGCCCCGCGCCCCTGCACGCCGAACTCCTCGGCCATCGTGATCTGCACCGATTGCACGTAATCGCGGCTCCAGACCGGCTCCAGCACCGCGTTGGCGAAGCGGAAATACAGCAGGTTCTGCACCGCCTCCTTCCCGAGGTAGTGGTCGATCCGGAACACCGAGGGCTCCGGGAACACCTCGTGCAGCGCACGGTTGAGAGCGCGGGCCGAGGCGCCGTCGCGGCCGAACGGCTTCTCCACGATGACGCGCGCGCCCTCGGCGCAACCAGCCTGCGCCAGGCTGCCAACAACAGTGGCGAACAGGCTCGGCGGAATCGCGAGGTAGTACAGCGGGCGCCTGGCGCCGTCCAGCGCGCCGCGCAGGCGATCGTACGTCGCCGCGTCGCGATAATCCCCGTCCACGTAGCGCAGCTTCGCGGCAAGCCGCGCGAAGACCGCCTCGTCGAGACTTGCGGCCCGCTCGATGCCATCGCGCGCCCGGCTGCGGAGCTGGTCCACCGTCCAGCCCGCTCGCGAGACGCCGACGACCGGCATGTCGAGGCTGCCGCGGCGCGCGAGCGCCTGCAGCGCGGGGAAGATCTTCCTGTAGGCCAGGTCGCCGGTCGCGCCGAAAAGCACGAAGGCGTCGGATGGCAGCGCGCCCCCGGCCATCACTCCCGCCTCACGGCGTGCCCGCCGAACTCGCCGCGCAGCGCCGCCAGCAGCCGGTCGGAGTACGAGTCGGCGTCGCGCGAGCGCAATCGTTGCAGCAGCGCCAGCGTGATGACCGGCGCGGCGATGTCGAGGTCGATCGCCTCGGCGACGGTCCAGCGGCCCTCGCCCGAGTCCGGCACATACGGGGCTATGCCGTCGAGGCGCGAATTCTCGCGCAAGGCCGCCGCCACCAGGTCGAGCAGCCACGATCGCACCACGCTGCCGTGGCGCCAGATCTCTGCCACTTGGTGCAGGTCGAGCCCGAGATCCTGCTTGCCGCGCAGGATCGCGAAGCCTTCCGCGTAAGCCTGCATCAGTCCGTACTCGATACCGTTGTGAACCATCTTGGCGAAATGCCCGGCGCCGCTGGGACCCACGTGCCCCCAGCCCTGATCCACGGCCGGTGCGAGCGCCTCGAAGATCGGACGCAGCCGCCCGACGGCGCCGGCCTCGCCCCCGATCATCAGGCTGTAGCCGTTCTCCAGGCCCCACACCCCGCCGCTCGTGCCGACGTCCACGAAATCGATGCGCAACTCCGCTAGCCGACGCGCGCGCGACTGGGTGTCCTTGTAGTTGGAATTGCCGCCGTCGACGATAGCATCGCCGGGCGCGAGCCGCGGCGCGACCGCGTCGATCGCCTCGTCCACCGCGGCGCCGGCGGGAACCATCAGCCAGATCGCGCGCGGCGCGGCGAGCAGGTCGACGAGCGCGCCGGGTGATTCAGCGGGCGTGCCGCCTGCGGCGGCGAGACGAGCGACCGCTTCCGAGCCGGGATCGAAGCCGACAACCCGATGCCCATGACGAATGAGCCGCTGCGCCATGTTGGCGCCCATGCGGCCGAGACCGATCACGCCGAGTTCCATCGATATTCTCCCCTTTTGCGTCGTCACCGGATGAGGCGCTCTTCGGGCGCCGGCATAATAGTTGGACACCGCCGGCACCGGCTCGTTCCGCGCCGCGGGGCATCGGGCTCACCGCGGCGCGCCGCGCGGAGACCACTTCCAGTCGCGGATCTCGGGCATGTCCTCGCCATGACGGACGATGTACTGCTTGTGCGCGGCGCGCTTCTCGCGCATGCGCTGCTTCAGCCGCGGGGCTTCCCCCGCGAGCGCGGGCACGCGGTCCGCGGCGTCCATGACGAGATGGAAGCGGTCGAGATCGTTCAGCACGACCATGTCGAACGGCGTGGTCGTGGTCCCCTCCTCCTTGTAGCCCCGCACGTGCAGGTTGTCATGGTTGGTGCGCCGGTAGGTCAAGCGATGAATCAGCCACGGATAGCCGTGGTAGGCGAACACGATCGGCTTGTCGCGCGTGAAGATCGCGTCGAAGTCCGCGTCGCTCAGTCCGTGAGGATGCTCGCCGCGTGGCTGCAGCGTCATCAAGTCCACCACGTTCACCACGCGCACCTTGAGCCCGGGCGCGAGCACGCGCAGCAAGTCCGCAGCTGCGAGTGTCTCGATCGTCGGCACGTCGCCCGCACACGCCATCACCAGGTCGGGCTCGCCGCCGCCGTCGCTGCTCGCCCAGTCCCAGATGCCCACGCCCGCCTCGCAATGCCGGGCAGCGGCTTCGACGTCGAGCCATTGCGGCTGCAGGTTTTTCCCGGCGACGACGACGTTCACAAGATCGCGCGAGCGCAGGCACCGGTCCATCACGCAGAGCAGCGTGTTGGCGTCGGGCGGCAGGTAGACGCGGATGATATCGGCCTTCTTGTTGACGACGTGGTCGATGAAGCCCGGGTCCTGGTGCGAGAAGCCGTTGTGGTCCTGGCGCCAGACGTGCGAGGTCAGGAAGTAGTTGAGCGAGGCGATCGGGCGGCGCCACGGGATCTCGCGCGAGACTTTCAGCCACTTGGCGTGCTGGTTGAACATCGAGTCGACGATATGGATGAAGCCCTCGTAGCACGAGAACAGGCCGTGGCGCCCGGTAAGGAGATAGCCCTCGAGCCACCCCTGGCAGGTGTGCTCGGACAGGATCTCCAGCACGCGGCCGCCCGGCGCGAGGTTCTCGTCGTCCGCGTCGCGCTCCGCCATCCAGGCGCGCGGCGTGACCTCGAACAGCGCCGCGAGGCGGTTGGATGCCGTCTCGTCGGGGCCGACCACACGGAAGTTGCGCGCGTCCAAATTGAGCTCCATCACGTCGCGCAGCCACGAGCCCATCACGCGCGCGGCTTCCGCATCCAACGCGCCAGGCCGGGGAACCGCGACGGCGCGGTGGCGGAAATCGGGCATTTGCAGGTCCTCCAGCAGCGCGCCGCCGTTCGCGTGGAGGCTCGCGCCCATGCGCCGTGTGCCGCGCGGCGCGAGCGAGGCGATCTCCTCGCGCGGGCGACCCGCCTCGTCGAAGAGCTCCTCGGGCCGATAGCTCCGCATCCATTCTTCGAGCAGCCCGAGGTGGCGCGGATCGCTCAGGTCGCCGAACGGGACCTGGTGCGAGCGCCAGTGCCCCTCGGTTTTCAGCCCGTCCACCTCCTCCGGCCCGGTCCAGCCTTTCGGCGTTTTCAGGACGATCACGGGCCAGCGCGGGCGCACTGGCGTGGCGCCCGGCGCCCGCGCGGCGGACTGGATGGACCGGATCTCGTCGAGCGCCGTATCGAGCACGGCCGCCATCGCCTCGTGGACCAGGACCGGGTCGTCGCCCTCGACGAAATGCACTTCGTGCCCGTAGCCCTCGAGCAGCGACACCAGCTCCTCCCGCGGGATGCGCGCAAGCAGCGCGGGATTGGCGATCTTGTAGCCATTGAGATGCATGATCGGCAGTACCGCGCCGTCGATCGAGGGGTCGAGAAACTTGTTGGAATGCCACGACGCCGCGAGCGGGCCGGTCTCTGCTTCGCCGTCGCCGATCACGCAGGCGACGATCAGCCCCGGATTGTCGAACGCGGCGCCGTAGGCGTGCGACAGCGCGTAGCCCAGCTCGCCGCCCTCGTGGATGGATCCTGGCGTCTCGGGCGCGACGTGGCTCGGGATGCCGCCGGGAAAGGAGAACTGCCGGAAGAGGCGCTTCATGCCTTCCTCGTCGCGAGTGACCTCCGGATAGATCTCGCTGTAGGTACCCTCCAGCCAAGTGCTCGCCACCAGCGCCGGCCCGCCGTGCCCGGGACCGGTGACGAAAAGCGCGTCGAGATCGCGCGCGCGAATGACGCGGTTCAAATGCGCGTAGATGAAATTGAGGCCGGGCGTCGTGCCCCAGTGGCCGAGCAGCCGGGGCTTGGTGTGCTCGATGCGCAGCGGCTCGCGCAGCAGCGGATTGTCGAGCAGGTAGATCTGCCCGACCGACAGGTAATTCGCGGCGCGCCACCAGGCGTCGAGGCGGCGCAGCTCGTCCTTCACGGCGTTCGTCGGCTTCATCCGGATTCTCCTTTCAGTTCCCGCCGCCCAGCACGGCCACGGCCTTCTGCGCGAGGAGCGCAGCCTCGTCCACCGGCACCACCCACACGTCCATCGCACTGCCGGGGGCGCTGATCCGGCCCTCGCGCCCGACGGCGGCTCGATTGGCTTCCTCGTCGAGCTTGATGCCGAGGCGCTGCATCCCGCCGAGGATGGCCCACCGGACCGCCGGCGCGTGCTCGCCGACGCCGCCGCCGAACAGGATCGCTTCCGCTCCGCCCAGCGCGGCGAGATAGGCGCCGACGTACTTGCGCGCGCGGTAGCAGTAGAGCTCGACAGCCAGCCGCGCGGCGGGCGTCGCATCCTCGAGCAGCCGCCGCATATCTCCGGTCGTGCCCGACAGGCCGAGCAAGCCCGACTGCTCGTTGAGCATGCGCTCCATCGCGTCAGGCGCCAGCCCCTCCGCCCGCTGAAGGTGAAGAACCAGGCCGGGATCGATGTCGCCGGCGCGCGTCGCCATGACGAGTCCTTCCAGCGGCGAGTAGCCCATCGAGGTATCCACGGGCGCGCCGTCGCGCACCGCGGTGATCGAGCAGCCCGCGCCGAGCTGCAGCGAGATGACCGCCACGCCAGGGCGCGCATGCAATGCCCACCAGCGCTGCCACATCGCCTCGTGCGCGAGCCCATGAAAGCCGAACCGGCGCGCGCCGTGGCGCCGTGCGAGGTCCCGAGGCAGCGCATAGGTCGCTGCGACGGCCGGCAGCCCGGCGTAGAACGCCGTGTCGAACACCGCAACCTGGGGAATTGCCGCGCCCAACAATGCCCTGCAGCGCTCGATCCACTTCAGCGCGGCCGGGTTGTGCAATGGGGCAAGCGGCGCGAGGCGGCGGATCTCGGTCTCCACCGCCGCGTCGATCCGGCACGGAGCCGTGAGGCGCGATCCGCCGTGAACCACGCGGTGCGCCACGGCCGACACCCCGACGATGCTTTCCTCTTTCAAAAACGATTCCAGCGCATCGTCGCCGGCCGACGAGCCTGCGTAGTGGCGGCTGGCGAGCAGCCTCACCCTTGCACCGCTCGCGGCATAGGCCGCGAGCCGCAACGACGAGCTGCCGGTGTTGACGGTGAGCAGGTTCACGCTGCGCGCGGGCGGCACGACTGGCCCCGTCCCTGGATCGGTGTCAAACCCACGCTGCTTCGACCCCGCCCGGGCGGGCGACGTTCAACGCTACGTGGCCAGGGCTGCGCCTACCGAGAGCCAGAGCGCGCGCTGTGGAGTCATGGGCCTTGGGTAGCATCGCAAAAAAACGACGGAGCTACAAACGACGCGGCGCTATCTCGGTTCAGGAGCGGAACCCCACGCCCGGGCGTCCGCGCTATTCCGGCAACGGAATGAACTCGCCGCGGTCGAGATCCGGCAGCTTCATGCGCCCCGCTCGCCAGTCGGACTTCGCTTGCTCGATACGTTCTTTCGACGAAGAGACGAAATTCCATTCGATGAAGCGCTCGCCCACGGGCTCACCGCCCAGCAGCATGACGACGGCCGGTGTGACGGCGGTGAACGAAACGGACCCGCCGGGCCGGAACACGATCAACTGGCCCGTGCCGAACGCCCGCCCGTCCACCTCGATCGAGCCCGACGCGACATAAGCCGCGCGCTCCGGGTACTGTGCGGGCGGCTGAGCGCGAGCGCCGGCAGCGAGCTGGCAGTGCATGTAGAAAAGCGGGGAATGGGTCCGTACCCCGGATCGCGCGCCCAGCGCCTCGCCCGCGATCAGGCGCGTGTGGACACCGCCTTCGTCGGTCGCCGGCAGGTCCGCCGCCGCGTAGTGAGCGAAGGCAGGATCGGTTTCCTCGTACTCCTTCGGCAGGGCGACCCAGGCCTGGATGCCGTGCATGTGCCCGCCTTCATTTCTTGCGCGCTCGAAGCGCTCGGAATGAGTGATGCCGCGGCCGGCGGTCATCCAGTTGACTGCTCCCGGGCGGATCGCCTGCTCCGAGCCCACGCTGTCGCGATGCATGATCTCGCCATCGAAAAGATAGGTGACCGTCGACAAGCCGATGTGGGGATGAGGCCGGACATCGACCGATCGCGGGATGCCGGGCGCAAAATCGACCGGGCCCATGTGATCCAGGAATATGAAAGGGCCCACCATGCGTCTTTTCGCATAAGGCAGCACCCGCCCAACCTCGAAGCCGCCCAGGTCGCGGCGGCGCTGGTCAATGACGATATCGATCACGATGGTCCTCTGTCCATGCGAAAACTTGCGTTACCACTAACGCGCCCTGCCTCGCATCGCCGCGTCCACGCTCCACGCACCGCCACCCGCGAAAACGAAATAGAGGAACACGAAGCAGTAGAGCGCCGCGAGCTCGCCCCCGTTCAACAGCGGCAGCAGCACGTTCCCCTGGCTTCCGTGCGCCATGAAGTAGGCCACCGCCATGAAACCGGACAGCAGGAACGCCACCGGCCTGGTGAACAGTCCGATGAGTATCAGCAGGCCGCCAAAGACCTCCAGCACGCCGGCGACTCCCACCAGGGACATCAACTGCAGCCCGTCGAACATCTTCTGGTACGGCATGCCGAAGAGCTTCGCCGTGCCGTGCGCCATGAACAGGTACGCCGTCACGATGCGCAGGATCGCCAGCGCGCGCGGCCGCCACGTTTCGAAAAAAACATTGTCAATCGCCATGGAACCTCCCTGGTTAGAATCCATTTCAAAAATCGAAAACCGGAATTTGCCGCAGATAAACGCCGATTCACGCCGATAAGAACCGAAGGCAAAACAGAGATTTGCTTTGCGCCCATCGGCGTTCATCGGCGTCTTCCGATCTTCCCGTCACGCGGCGTGCTTCCTCACCCACGCAACATAGCGGTCCATCCATTCCTGCAGGAACTTGCGACTGTCCTGACCGATATTGCCGTTTGCGTCGAACAGCCCTTCCTTCGCCTGGATAAAGGCTTCCGGCTGACCCAGCGTCGGCACGTCGAGGTAGGCCAGCATGTTCCGCAAGTGCTGCTGCGCCATCGCCGTGCCGATGGCACCGACCGACACGCCGATGACGCCCGCGGGCTTGCCGCCCCAGACGCTCTGGCCGTAGGGACGCGAAGCGTGATCGATGGCGTTCTTCAGCGCGCCCGGTATCGAGCGGTTGTACTCTGGCGTGACGAACAGCAGGCCGCGCGCGGCGGTGATTTCGGCCTTCAGTCGCTTCACGGTCTCCGCCGGCCTGGCATCGTCGTCCTGGTTGTAGAGCGGCAGGTCGTCGATTTTCACCTGCTTGAACGAAAATTCCGGCGGCGCGAGCTTCGCCAGCGCGGCGGCGAGCTTGCGATTGAAGGAATCCTTGCGCAGGCTGCCGACGACGACGGCAATGGGGTACTGGCTCATGTCTGTCTCCCGGTGTCAGATGGTTGTCAGTTGAAGCGATAGGCGTCCATGCTGATGACGCCCGACTCGATGCTCGAATGCAGGCGCTGCGTGGTGCCGCCGGGATCGCCCGCGCCGAGCGCGACGAATAGCGGTATCAGGTGCTCGTCCGTGGGATGGTTGCGCACGGCCTGGGGCGCCTGCCCGCGATAGTTCACCAGGTCGTCCGTGCGGCGCGACTCCAGGGCGCCGGCCAGCCAATCATTGAACTCCGCGGTCCACTGCTGGGGCACCGGGTTGCCGCGCTGGCGGGACAACTCGCGCAGGTTGTGCGTCGCTCCGCCGGACGCGATGATCAGCACGCCTTCGTCACGCAACGGCCTTAGCGCTGCGCCCAGCCGCACGTGGTGTTCAGGACCAAGATGACTCTGGATCGAGAGCTGCGTCACCGGGATGTCCGCCTTCGGGTAAGCCAGGATGAGCGGCGTCCATGCGCCGTGGTCGAGGCCGCGTTCCGGATCGATGTCCGTCGAAAATCCCCGCTCTCCGAGCAGGCCGGCAACGCGCTGCGCGAGCTTCGGCGCGCCCGGCGCCGGGTACTGCAGGCGGTAGAGCTCCGGCGGAAAACCGTAGAAGTCATAAATGGTTTCCGGCCGTTCCGCGCCGCTGACCGCCGGACGCTCCGTGTCCCAGTGCGCCGAGACCATGAGAATCGCCTCGGGACGGCCGAGCGAGGGCCCGAGACGCCGCAGGAAATCTGTCGCGGCGCTCTTCTCGAGCGGCAGCGTGGGCGAGCCGTGCGAAACAAACAGTGCGGGTTGTTTTTTCATAAGCGTGGTTGGTGGTTGGTAGTTGGTGGCTAGTGGCTAGTGGCTAGTGGCTAGTGGCTAGTGGCTAGCAGGTTTGACACCAACCACCAGCCACCATCCACCGGCCACGCTTTCAAGGCAAGTCGAAGACGAGAACTTCGGCGCCTTTCCCGTCCGCGAGCTCGATCTTCCCGCCTTGGAGCTTGAGAGCATCTCCCGCGTCCAGGCGCTGCCCATTGGCGCTGATGCTGCCGCGCGCCACGTGGACGTAACCCTTGCGACCCGCTGCCAGCGACAGCTCGGCGCGCTCAGCCCCATCGAACAGCCCCGCGTATAGCGCGGCGTCCTGGTTCATGCTGACGGAGCCGTCACGGCCGTCCGCCGAGGCGATCAGGCGCAGCCGGCCGCGCTTTTCCCCGTCGGCGAAGTGCTTCTGCTCGTAGGACGGCTTGATGCCGGTGAATTTCGGCTCGATCCAGATCTGCAGGAAATGCGTCACGCCGTCCTTGCTGTGGTTGTACTCCGAGTGCCGCACGCCAGTGCCCGCGCTCATGCGCTGCACGTCGCCCGGGACGATAGCCGAGCCGTTGCCCATCGAGTCCTTGTGGCCGAGCGCGCCCTCGAGCACGTAGCTGATGATCTCCATGTCGCGGTGACCATGAGTGCCAAAGCCGGAATCCGGCTGCACGCGGTCCTCATTGATGACGCGCAGCGGACCGAATCCCATGTGCTGCGGGTCCTGGTAATCCGCGAACGAGAAGCTGTGATACGACTCGAGCCAGCCGTGATTGGCATGGCCGCGTTCCTTTGCTTTCCTGACCGTAAACATTTCGACTCTCCTTTCCGCATTCCGGCGGCGGCGCCGCATCGATGCAAACACTATAGGCGGCGTCCCGGCATTAAAA
>Ga0247825_10000702_pt1 | contig 21528 bp, 18 predicted proteins | sample 13C_Vanillin_Day_FD_194413 | JGI IMG/M metagenome (GOLD analysis project Ga0247825, IMG submission 194413) | Soil microbial communities from agricultural site in Penn Yan, New York, United States - 13C_Vanillin_Day48 | ecosystem: Environmental > Terrestrial > Soil > Agricultural land | place...
GCACGTGACCACCGTGCGATTGCAGCAGATAGTCGAAGTGCAGCGTCCCTCGCTGCCCGGCTGCGTCGGGATCGAGAATCGTATACACCGGCCGGCCAATGATCGCCGCCTCGATCTCGGCGCTCGTGTTCAGTCCGACGACAGCCGCGCTGTGGTAGACCGTGTCGTAGAGCACCTGGCTGGCGTTCTGCATCGGTGAATACAGCACCCGGGTGCCCGCATCGTCAAAGGGACGCGATACCGTCACCTTGTCGGCGTCAGTACCGGGCCACCTGAAATCGCCGGCATCCCTGGACAGCCAGTCGCGCCACACGGTCGGATGCGGCCTGATGACGATCGTGCATCCGGCAAGATTCTGATCACCTCCGCGCCGCAGCTCAGAAATCCACCGCACGGTGAACTGGCGCTCCACGTCCGCCACGAACTTCGACGAGCAGAGATAGCTGATCATCGGCTTCCCCGGGTCCGCACCGATCAACTCGCAGAACTGCTCGCGCGTCGTTGCCGCCGTCATCTCGAACATCTCGTCGAATCGCGGCGCTCCGGTAATGACGACCTGTTCCTTCGGGTACTTGTGCAGCTTGAACGCCTCGCGCGCCTGCACCTGGTTCCATACCAGCATCCGGTCGGGCGGTTCGTGGATCAGCCCCTTGTTGCTCAAGTTGTCCCAGCTGAACACGAGCATCGCCGACGGGATACCGAGGGCGCGCGCGCTCTTGACGAAGTCGGCCTGCGAGAAACCGATGCCGACCATTGGTGACAGCACCAGCGCATCCGGACGCAGCGCCTGAATGAACGCGTGGATGCCGGCATCGAACGGCACGGCCGTCTCGAGCTTCCGGAAGAGCATGTCGAGGTGACGCTGCTCTTTCTTGCTGACGCCGAGCAGCGCTTCGCTCCAGCCATCGGGCACGTCACGCGTCGGCCCGATCGCATGCACCATCTGCTCGAAGGCGCGGCTGCGCAGCGGACGGGCCTGGGCGTATCGCGGATGGAGATAGCGGACGAAGTCGCGTGCGCGCCGGACCGCGGTCGCATGCGGTGCCCAGTCGTCGGTACGGTTTCGTGGCGCAGCGATCGCCCGGATGCGCGGGTGTTGTGCCAGCACGCCGCGCAGCTCGAGATCATCGTCTTGTGAGCCGAGCGTAATCGTGTGGCCGCGATCGGCGAGCAGACGAATCGCGCGATCGAAGTGACGTACGTGGGCCAGCCGGCCGACGACGAAAAGGACGTGCATGGAGATCTAGGTAGGCCCTTGGGCCTTGGGCCTTAAGTCTTGGGCCTTCGGCCCTGGGCCTTGGGCCTGTTCAAGACAGGACCTGCACAGGCAGTCGGTGAACTGCTCCCGCAGCTTCCGTCGCGCATCCGCGTCGAGCTGAATCTCATCGCACCAGCAGCATGAGAGACCGCACGCGAACTCGACGCCGCATCGCTGACATGTCTTCGTCGCGGAGACAACCGCCCGGCAGCTCGTCATTGTTGTGAGACCTCATTGTACGGGAGGCAAAAACGAGCGGCACTAAGGATCCATTGAGCTGTGGAAAACGTGTGGACAGACTGTGGAGAACCTGTGGGAAAGATGTGCGCCAAAAATTGTTTTGCGCGCTCACCACGGGATCAGAACCGCTCAGCAGCGGAATTTCGTCTGTGTCTTCGCTTGTCAGCAGCGAAGGATTCCATAAAATCCCGGTCCTCGGTTCACGTTACGAAAACGTCATCGGCGTAAACACCATGAATGCAGCCCTGCCACATGCCGTCGCGCCGACAATCCTGGAGTCGTGGTTCGATCTCCTCGATCAGAGGCGGTTCGTCGTTGAAAACCAGCGTCTGACGGCGCGAGTGTCCGGCGTCCACATCGTGGGCGTGGATACCTGGATCCAGCTTGACTTCGAAGAGGATGACAGACGCTCGCTGCTGGTGCACCTCACGCCGGGAACCGGCGTCGGTGCCGCAGTCGAAGCCATCCACGATTCGCTGCTCCGCCGGCAGCCCGAGGCGTACACGTCGCGATTCGCAACGTCACGCCGCCAGTAGGCGAATCCAGCATCGCGTGGTGCCGCGTCATGCCGCCTTGATCTGGCGAGGTGCGGCCTCGAGGTCTTTCTCGAGAAAGTAGTTGATGAACGTTCGGATGACCGCGATGGCTCCGAGTTCGCCCAGATCCTGCCAGCTCGGCGACACCACGGTGCGGATAATGTCGGCGGCCAGCTCGAACTCGAGGCCGAGGAGTAGCCACATTCCGTAGCGGTGCCAGATCGCCTTGCGCTCGCCGTGCGTCACACGGCGCTTCGCAACCGTCGTCAGCAATCTGACGAACGCATCGACCGACGCGGCAGTCACGACAACGACCGCCGCACCTTCGATCAGTACGGCGGCGCCGCGCGCAAATGCGCCGAGCAGTTCTTCCACGTCAGCCCGGCCGTCTGGCCGAGCGGACGATGCAACGGAAGCCGACGTGGCAGGTGGACGTGTCTACGGGCTCTGGATGTCGAGCGGCCGGCCGGTACCGCCGGCAGTAGTTCGGTGCGCACAGATGCGATCCACCCTTCAGCACCTTGCGCGGGATCTTGATCGCGGGATAGCAGGGATCGAAGCTCTCGTCGGCCCGGGGGCCGCGCGGATTCGACGGGATACAGCAGGCTTTCGCGGCATCGGCCGTGTGCTTCGGCACGTACCAGTCCGTCGTCCACTCCCAGACGTTGCCGATCATGTCGGACAGCCCGTAGCCGTTCGGCGGGAAGACGCCAACCGGCGATGTCCGGTCGTACCCGTCCACGGCCGTGTGCTCCCAGGGGAACCGGCCCTGCCAGGTGTTGGCCAGGTGTGAGCCGTTCGGGAGGAACTCATGGCCCCATGCGTAGTCCGCGCCGTCCAGACCTCCGCGTGCGGCAAACTCCCACTCCGCTTCAGTTGGAAGCTCTTTGCCTTCCCAACGCGCACAGGCTTCGGCATCGCCAAACGTGACGTGGACGACGGGATGGTCCTCGGGGGCTCCCCGCGAGTCCCCGGCGCCGTACGGGTGCCGCCAGTCCGCGCCGCGAACGTAGTGCCACCAGTTGGTGAAGTCCCGAAGGTCAACCGGACCGGGCGGCTGGATGAAGACGAGCGAGCCAGCGAACAGCATCTCGGGTCGAGCGTCGGGATAGTCGGCCACAGTGGGCGGGATCTCGGCGAACGTCGTATGCCCGGTCGCCTCCACGAAGCGGGCAAAGCGTGCGTTCGTGACCGGATGGCGATCCATCCAGAATCCATCCACAGTGACGCGGTGCGACGGTCGTTCCTCCGGATAGTGCTTGTCCGATCCCATGCGGAACGTGCCGCCGGGAATCCAGACCATGTCGGGAAACGGCGGCGCGTGGTCCGGGCAGAGGTCCAGCTGATGTTCACCGACCGGCGAGACTGAAACTGTCGACATGGGGCCTCCTGTGTCGATTTGCCCGGACAATCACAAATAGTTGAGAGCCACACCCGCTGGCGGTGATCGGTCAGATAGTGCGCAAACGGCTTTTCACGCCCTGCATTGCAATCGTGGCTGCCGGACGTGATCGATCGCAGTGGATCGGCCCGGCGCAAGTGCAAGGTGTGGGCCTGAAGGAAAGAGCGAGGGACTTCGGAGGAGTCCGGTGCCCACACCGATTGGCCTGGACACCGGAACGACTTGCGGGACTACCTGCTTACGATCCGATGCGGACCATCACGCTGCCAGAAAACCGCCACACCGATGGCACGTCGTCAATGTGCTTGAAGTAGCGGAAGTCGCCACGGAGGTAGGTGGCGCCCCGAACCGGATAGGTCACGCCCCCGCCGAGATTGAACCCGATCTCCGTCTGGCTGAAATTTGCGCCGGGATCGAAATCAACTGAATACTTCCCCAGCCCGATACCCGCCGCCAGGTAGGGCGTCAGCACGTAGGACGTGTTGATGAAATAGAGCGCGGTGGCATGAACGGTCGTCAGCGACGAGTCCACATTGACGTTGCCCGGCGCGATGTCGAAAACATGTCCGAGCTCGCCTTCGACGGCAAACTGTGAGGTCAGCGGATAGGCTGCGGCGCCGAGAAGCGTCAGTGACGGGTTCGCGTCGGCATCGAGCGCCAATCCCAACCCTCCGGTGAGCAGCCAGGTATCGCGCTGCAGTGGCGGCTGCGCATACGCCCCCTCCGGAATCGAAACGAGCAGAACATTCGCAAAGATCACTGCACAGGCAATCCGAAAACGCATCGTCATGTGTCCTTCCGTGAGAGAGACAGGCGGGCCCCGCGGGGCCTGTTAGGTATTTACGGAGACTTGCCAGCCCAGGATGCAGAGTTCAGGCGCCGGCGACGTCTGGCGGCCCCGCTGAACTCTGCACCCTGACTCAGTCCTACCAGCCGATCTTGCGGCCCTTGTTCTGTTCGTCGAGCCAGGTTTTGAGCGGCGCGAAGTAGTCCGCAATGGCCGATGCATCCATTTCGCGCTGGCCGGTCAATTCCTCGAGCACGTCGGGCCACGGGCGCGACGCGCCCATGGCCAGCGCCTTCTTCAACCGCTCGCCCGCCTCCTTGTTCCCGTAAATCGAGCAGCGGTGCAGCGGCGTCGTGCAGCCTGCCGCCTTGGCCAGGGCGCGATGGAACTGGAACTGGAGCACGGCCGCCAGGAAATACCGGGCGTACGGTGTGTTGTTCGGCACGTGGTACTTGGCGCCGGGATCGAAGTACATCTCTCCCCGTGCCGTTGGCGCCGCCACGCCCTGATACCTTTGACGCAGATCCCACCACGCGGAGTTGTAGGCGTCGGGTTTCACCTCGCCGCTGAAGACGCGCCACCGCCACTGGTCGATGATCAGGCCGAACGGCAGGAACGACAGCTTCTCGAGGGCACGGCTGAGGAGCAGCGGAATGTCACCGGACGCGTCCGGCGCCTGCTGGATCATGCCGATCTTCACCAGGTACTCCGGCGTGACCGAGAGCGCGACCGTGTCGCCGATCGCCTCATGGAATCCGTCGTTGGCGCTGTCGCGCAGGATCAGCGGCAACTGGCTGTACGCGCGCTGGTAGAAGTTGTGTCCCAGCTCGTGGTGGATCGTCGTGAAGTCCTCTTCCGTCGGGTCGATGCACATCTTGATGCGCAGATCGTCCACGCTGTTGATGTCCCACGCGCTGGCATGGCAGACGACTTCGCGGTCCCGCGGCTTCACGAACAGCGATCGTTCCCAGAAGGTCTTCGGCAGCGGATCGAAGCCGAGCGAGGTGAAGAACCGCTCCGCGATGCGCGCCATCTCGAGCGGCTTGGTCTTCCGCTGCTTGAGAATGTCGTCGAGCGGCACGGCCCTGGTCGTCCCCTCTGGCGCCACGAGGTCGTAGACGTTCGACCAGTCCTGCGCCCAGATGTTGCCGAGCAGGTACGCGGGAATCGGACCCTCGGCCGGCACCGCGTCGCCGTATTTCTCATGGAGTCGGGCCCGGACGTGGGCGTGCAGCGACAGGTACAACGGCTGCAACTGGCCCCACAGGCGATCGAGCTCCTTGGCAAACGCATCCGGCGCCATGTCGTAGCGTGAACGCCACATCGCGCCGGTGTCCGTGAAGCCGACTTCCTTCGCGCCTTCGTTCGACAGTTCCACGAAGCGCGCGTAGTCCGGCTTCATCCCCGACCCGATGGTGTGCCAGCCTTCCCACACCTCACGCAGGCGCTTGGGGTCGCGGCTCTCCGCCATGATCTTCGTCACGGCCTCCACGTCGAGACAGTTCTCGGATCCCTCGGCGCCAGAAGGGCAGTACTTTCCTGAGCCATAGGCGGCCGCCATCCGCGACGAGATCGTCGTCAGCTCCGTCGTCTTCTTCGGATCGCCGGGCGCCGCCATGGTCATCGTGTTCTTCAGCACGGCGAGCTGCCGGCGCTCCTCAGGCGTGCCGGCGTCGGCCGGGAAACGCGCCGCGCGCTTGGCGTAGTCGGTTGATGCGCTGACGTACGCCTCGTCGGCCCGTGCGGAAATCGCCTGCGTGTCCGGGGTGATGTAGGTGCCAAGCACCCATCCGGCTTCGTTGGATTCGTTGACCAGCTTCAAGAGCTTCGTGTTCGCGTCCGCCAGAAACGCGGTGACGTTATTGGTGCTGCTGGTGTCGCCGGTTTCTCCCGTTCCAGGCGCCTCGGCCCGGCGGCAGGCGGCAGCGGCCGCCAGAAGGCACACCGCAAGCACGGCAATAGCAAATCGTCGAGTATTCATGGCGGAATGATAACCAGAATAGGACAATCGGGAGATGTCGGAAGTACGGGAAGAAACGCTGGTTGCGCGACGTGCTGAAGAGCTGGCTGTCAGCCTGACGGGCACGGAAGGGTCGTTCGACGCCGCGCGCCAACATGCGGAGGCTGAATACGCCGCGCTTCTCGACGCGGTTCGCAGGACGCATTCGCGGTTTGCGTTCGACCGCGAGGGACGGCCCGGCGCGGTCAACGCCGTGCGCGAAGCTCTGCCCGCCATGGAACGGGACGTGTTCGAGGCGGTCCTCGAAGACCATGCCTGCGAGCTCGCGGCGGTGGAGGAAGCGCTTTATCAGTTCGCGCTGGCGCTGCGGCGGAAGTAGCGCTGGCCGGGCAGCGCCGGGAGGGTTGCACCAAGCCCGGCGGACACGATCAACGCGGCCACGAAGATCCACAGCGCCAGATGCTGGCGCGCCCCGGCGGCCTCGCCGGTTCCGAATGCGGCACTCAGGATCAGCGTGCCGGCAATCGCACCGAAGTATCTCAGCATCGCCATCGTGGCCGACGCCATGGCGCTCTGCTCCTGCGGAACCGCGGTAAGCGCCACCGCGTTGGCGGGACCCGTCGAGAGTCCTAGGCCAAGGCCAACCAGCAGCAGCCGCGTTCCAACCTCTCGAGCGGATGCCGCGGCAGGCAGGGCACTGAGGGCGGCGACGCCGGCGGCGCCCAACAGCCCCCCGGCGGCAACGACCACCTTCACGCCAACCCACTCCACGAGCCAGCCGCCAAGCGGCGACGTCGCGGCCATCGTCAGCGTCATGGCAATGATCGCGAGGCCCAGGCCGGCATCCGTGCCATCGGATCCGCCAAAGAGAAACGGGACCTGTACGAGCAGTGAGTACATCGCGAGGTTCTGCGTTGACACTACACCGGCACCAGCCATGAACCCCGGGTTGCGCAGCAGCGACAGATAGCTGAACTCGCGGCGGCGGACGGCTTGATGGTCGTCCTCAACGCGTGGCTGCAGCAACCATGAGAGAAGGAGCAGCGGAACGTTGATCACGAAGAGCGACCGCCAGCCGAAGTGGGCGGTCATGAATGCGCCAAGCGCCGGGCCCACCGCCGCGGCGCCGCCCATCACACCGCCCATCACGCCAAACGCACGGGAACGGCGCTCGGCCGGAACTGCGATGCGCAGCAGCGCCATCGCCGTCGGAATGATCAATGCGCCGCCGGCTGCCATCAGCAGCCGCCCGGCCACCACGGCTCCAAGCGACGGCGCCGCGAAGCCGATGGCCGCGCCGCCGCCGAAGATCAGGCGTCCCCATGTCAGGGCCCGTGCGTAGCCCACGCGATCGGCGACGCTCCCCGCCGGAAGCTGGGACACGATCGTCGCCACCAGGTAGCCGGTCACGACGAACAGCGTGACGGTCGCAGCCGGCGACGCGAACTCCATGCTCAGCGCCGGCAGGGCAACGGCGACCATCGTCGAATTGAGCGGAGTCAGAGCGGCGCCAAGGGCCGCCGATGCGAGAACCGACCCGCGCTTCACGGCGCGTTCGGCCGCAGTGTGGTAATCGGCCGGCACTGAAGCAGATAGATCGTCTGATCGCCGCCGAGCGCCCACTCGAGGTCGAGGTCGGATCCCCAGACGCGCCGGCAGCGGTCGGCCAGATCGTTCACCGCGGCAAGATGCCTCGCATCGAGGCATGGCTCAGTGCGCAGCTCTTCGGCGACTGGCACTTCTTCGGTGCCATCGCCTGCGTCGTACCAGATCTTTACGTCCTTCTCGCCGACAACGAATTCGAGCAGCGCACCCTGAGGACTCAATCGGACACGATCGGGAACAACGATGCCGCTGACAACCGCTTCACCGAGTCCCCAGGACGCTTCGATCATGCGTTCGTCAGCACCTGTGAGCGGGTTACGGGTGAACAGCACGCCGGCCGCGATCGGCTCGACGAGCTGCTGGACCACGGCGCCAATCTTCGGCTGCATCGAGAGTCCCTTGCGCGCCCGATACGCCATCGCGGCGTCGGTTCGCGCGGAGGCCCAGACGACGCGCACGGCGTCATGAACGGACCCCTTACGGATGTTCAGCCTGGTGGCATGCTGACCGGCGAAGCTGGCATCGGCAGAATCCTCCCCCACTGCTGAGGATCTGACGGCGAGCCGCGCGTCCGGAATGTGCGGTGTCGTGAGAAGCTCCAGCGCCGCCTGATCCCCGGAGGCAATGCGATCGACCAGCACGGCACCCAGCGCCACTCCGGGCGGAACGGGCAGGCCGGCCCGGATCGCTGCAGCGAGGCTCACCGCCTTGCCGCCAAACACCGACTCGTCTGTGGCATCCGCCAGCGGAACTAGGCGATCGTCCATACCTCGCCTCTATCGCCGTCGACGCGGACTCGCATCCCGGTCTTCAGCGCCTTCATCGCTCCGACACATCCCACGACGCCGGGCAACCCGTACTCGCGCGACACGATGGCTGCGTGACTGAGCACTCCACCGCGTTCGGTGACGAGCGCGCCAATCAGCGGAAGCACGACGTTGAACGTCGAGCCCGTTGCCGCGGCAACCAGGACTTCGCCGTGCTGAACGGTTGGCAGTTCCTCGATGTCCCGGATCACTCGAACGGGGCCTTCGTAAACGCCGGCACTGACCGGGAAGCCTTTCAACCGGGTTCCCGTAACGCCGTCTGCTACAGGCGACGACGGTGTCTCGGTTTGCGCCGGCGCACCCTTGTGCACGTCGAAGAGCAGGCTCAGAACGAGCGCCGTAATGCGCTGGAGGCGCGCGGCTTCTCCCGGCAGCCACTCGGCCGGTGGTGGCGGCGACGGCTCGAAGCCGAGGTTTGCGGGAGCAGCGGTCATCGGTGTCTCCCGCCGCCAGCGCGCGCGTTCGGCGAGCTCCGCCGACGACGGCCCCGGGCGCCGTTCCAGGAGCGCGACGATCTCTTCCGGCGTCGCATCGACGAGATCTTCGGCGTCAACGGCTCGACCTTCTGACACCAGGCGCGCGCCCGCGGCGAGGATGGCACGCCTGGCGATCCCGGACGCCATCATGTCGCCGAAGAACACACGTTCATCCCGGACCCGATAGACGCTCTGCGCTTCCGCGATCAGCGCGTCGAACTGCTCGCGATGCTCCTGCGGGACGCGCTCGCGAACCCGTGCGACAGCCTGCGTCGCCGCTTCGCGGCGCTTCGCGTCCTCGCCATTCACCGACGCGCGGATCACCTTCACGATCATCTCCGGGTGTTCACGGGCATGACGATCGGCGACGTCGTACCCGCCGAGGATTCGGAGCCCGACGACGCCCACGTAGGCGCGTGCGGCGGCGCCAACGCCATCCTGCCGCGCCTGCAGCTGCGCGAGGATGTCGGCGTCGGAGGCGTTGGACCTCACGAGTGCCAGCGCATCCGGAGCCTGCAGCAGCGCGCTGCGGAGGGCCGTCAGCTCCTCGACCGCGCCAGCCGAGACCGGCGACAGGCCGCGCATGGTCTGCAGAAGGTCGCCAGCCGGCATCCCGGTCCACTCCATGGCGTGAATCAGGAAGTCGCCCACGGGGAGGAGCCCGCAGAAGTTCAACCGGTGGTGGGTATAGACGGCGTCGCGCAGCAGAGCGGCGGACCGGCGGACGTGATCGGCAAGCTGGGCATCTGTGGCCTGCGAGAGATCCTCAGCGAGGAGCGCGCGCGCCTGTGCCGACAAACGTGGCCGAAGCTCCTGATCCCAGAGAGCGACGTCCTGGCGCCAGAGACGGTCGCGGAAGACCGTCTTCGCGCGGCGGAGACGGCGTCTGATCTCCGGATGCACGCGGCGCAGCACCGCGAACAGCAGCTTCGGCGGTGGACCCTTTGCGCTCTTGGGAGCTCCAACGGGCCGGACAGCCATGTAGACGAACCGGTTGATGACGGCCACCTCGAAGTAGTCGAGGAGCAGACCGTAATGGCGCGTGCCGTCCTTGAACCCGGCCATCATCGGATCGGGAAGAACCGCGGCGGTGAACACTGATGGCGGACGCGTGATATGCGTCTGCTCGAGTTCCCACGCGCCCGGAGACGGCGGCGTAAAAGTGGCAGAGGTTGTCGTCATGTGTAGCCGGATCAGACAGTTTTATTGATTAAGGCGCCGGCGCCAGCACGGCAAGTACAAGGAGCCGACCCGTTCCGGTGTTCCGGATACCGTGAGCAACACCTTCTGGAGCGACCATCAGATCTCCTGCCTTCATGCCGAGGTGGCGGCCGTCGAGCAGAAAGATCCCGTCCCCTTCCAACACGTAGTAAAGCTTGTCCATTCCTTCGTGCGAATGCAGTTCGTGCGCTTGATCCGGCTCGAAGGCGTTGAGTCCGACGAGCAGACGCTCGGACTTGAACAGCGTGGCCTTCCCCATCTTGTCCGGCCGCCACTCGGCATAACGGGCGGGCTGGATGACCGCAGGATGCTCCATTGACTCTACCTCAGGCATTGACACCGACCGTTGTCGCGCCGTCGCGCGGAAGCGCGAGGCGGACGGCACATCGTTTGAAGCATTTTTGCTCGAACTGTCACCATGAGGATGCGGAAGCCGATTTCTTCTGATTCAGACGCACCGGAGACCCGCTCCGAGCTTCATCAGTGGGTGCGCGATCAGATCCATCTGGCAGCTCATCAGGAGCATGCGCTGCTCGATGCGATCGACAACGTGTTCCTGCAGCACGAGCGCCTCTGGCAGCAGTCGAAACAGGAGGCGATCCAGGCGATTGCCGCGGGTTTCACCGAGCGGATGAACAAGCTGCGCGACGAGCTGTCGGCGCGCGATGCCACGGTCAGCAGCATCTCCCGGTACTTCGAGGATCTGGTTGCGGATCTGACGGATCGCGTCCACCGGGACCCGAAGACGCGCCTGATGAACTTCCGGCGCTTCATCGAACAGCTGGAGGCGTTCCTGGCGCTCGAACAGCGCGGTCACTGGAGCGCTGTCGGCCTGGTCGATATCGCCTCGTTCAAGTGGTACAACGACACGCTCGGGCACGCCCTCGGCGACCGCCTGATCGACCGCGTGGCGCGCCTGCTTCGCGAGCAGGTCCGATCGAATGACCTGATCACCCACGAGACGCCGGACGCACGTTCGGCGCCGGAGCTGCACGCACGGTTCGGTGGCGATGAGTTCTGCTTCCTCATTCCGGAGCTCGAGCACCCGCACGACGCATGGGTCATCGCGGAACGATTCCGCGAGGCCGTCGAAAAATTCGACTGGACCTGCGAAGATGCCCGGCTCGATCAGAAACCGGTGCGCGTGGATATCGGCGTGGTGGTGCTGCGTCTCGGTAATGTGTCCGAGCGCCGGCCGATCGCGCGGCAGCTCGCGCACGAATTGCTCGCCCGCGCCGACAAACTGATGTACGAAGCCAAGGCGACGCGAACCGAGCACGTCCGCCGCACTGGCGTCCGCATCGAAAATGGCTCGCTCGTCGAAACTCAGCTCGACGAGATGGTTGACGCCACAACCACCCACTGACAGCCTCGATCCGCGCGTGAGTCCCCGTGAACCGCTGTGCTACAGTTAGTGGTTGCGCCTCACCGGACGGCGGGTGTAGCTCAGGGGTAGAGCGCCTGACTGTGGCTCAGGAAGTCGCGGGTTCGAGACCCGTCACCCGCCCCACACTTAGGCCTAAGGAATAAGGCCTAAGGCCCAAGACCCGAGAACGATGTCTCCGATTCCGTGGACGGCGATCCTGACGCATGGCCCGGCGATCGTGTCGGCCGCGCGATCCTTTCTCGCCACTCAATCCAGGCAGACCGCCGATCGGCACAAGAGCCTCGAGACACGTCTCGAACAGCTCGAGAAAGCCTCTGTCGAAAGCGCGCAGCTGTTGCAGCAGATGGCCGAGCAGCTTCAGGCGCTCACCGCCGCCCAGCAGGAATTGCAGCACCGGCTGCGGCTGTCTCTCGCCGCCGCAGGGATCGCGGCAGCTCTCGCAGTCACTGCCCTGATTTTCGCGATCGTCAGCTAATACTTCTTCGTCGTCCTCTTCTTCCTCCGTCCTCCCCCCTCCATCACGTGCTCGGTGGCCGTCTTCTCATCGAGCCAGGGGAGATGGTCGGCGGGAGGAATATCAGCGCCTGTGAATTGACCGCCGACGGATCCTGGCTGACGGTGCGTCAGATTCCCGGGATCGCGCTCGCCTGGAATCGGATCGTGTTTCTGCGGATCGCGCGTGGAATCTTCGGTCATATCGCCCTCTCCTCAACCGTACCTTCGCGTGATTCAGTAGCGGCAATCAAGCTCGACTATGAACGGGCCTGAATCTTGAAGTCTCCCGGCTGTCTATGTCTGTCCGGCCAGGTCAGCCGTATCCACACGGGACGGCTCGGACCTCCGCGGTCGTTCACGAACAGGCACCTCACCCGTCACACGTTTCAGAAAGCCGGCGGCGCGTGGTGGTGGAAAAGCTGCGCCCGGAGATCGACGGCGGACGATTCCCAATCAAACGAATCGCCGGCGACGTCGTGCGCATCTCTGTTGACGCGTTTGCCGACGGACATGACCTCCTCGCCGGCGTTCTGAAGTACCGGCACGGCTCCTCGGGCTCATGGACGGAAATCCCGCTCGTCAGTCGTGGCAACGATGCCTGGGACGCGTCATTCTGTGTGACAGAGCCTGGCACGTACGAATACACGGTCGAGGTCTGGATCGACCGCTTTGGATCGTGGCTCAAGGAGCTCGTCGCAAAAACGGATGCGGGCCAGGATGTCGCCAGCGAGCTGCTGGAGGGCGCGCAGCTCATTCAGGATGTCGCCTCGAGCCGGACCGACGACGACAATCACCGATTGCTGGAGGCGGCGGACCGCCTGCGCGGCGATTCGCCACAGAACGATCGGGTCGCCGCCGCTCGCGACGCGCAGCTGCAGGCACTGATGGAGACCAGGCCCGATCGCTCGGCCTCCACCACCGCTGATCGCGTCCTGCGCGTGATTGTCGATACGCCCCGAGCGCAGTTCAGTGCGTGGTACGAGATGTTCCCGCGGTCATGCACGCCAGATGCGAGCCGCGGCGGGACACTTCGCGACGCCGCGGTGCGGCTCCCGGACATCGCGGCGATGGGCTTCGACGTCGTGTACCTGCCGCCCGTGCATCCCATCGGAACGACCCACCGCAAGGGGCGCAACAACGCGCTGACGAGCACGAAAGGAGATCCGGGCAGTCCGTGGGCCATCGGCTCCGACGCCGGGGGGCACCTCTCGATCGAACCAGGGCTGGGGACGCTTGACGACTTCGATCGCTTCGTCGACACCGCGCGGCATCTTGGGCTCGACGTTGCGCTCGACATCGCCTTCCAGGCCTCTCCGGATCACCCGTGGGTCCACGAGCATCCCGCGTGGTTCAGGCATCGACCTGACGGATCGATCAAGTTCGCGGAGAACCCGCCCAAGAAGTACCAGGACATCTATCCGTTCGACTTCGACACCCGGGACTGGCGAGCCCTGTGGGAGGCGCTCCGCGACGTCTTCCTCTTCTGGGCGGCCCACGGCGTCACGATTTTCCGTGTGGACAACCCGCACACGAAGCCGTTCCGTTTCTGGGAATGGTGCCTGGCCGAGGTCAAGGACCGGCATCCCGACGCGATCTTCCTCGCGGAGGCGTTCACGCGGCCGAAGCTGATGCACTACCTGGCGAAGGCAGGCTTCACCCAGTCGTACACCTACTTCACCTGGCGCAACACGGCAGGCGAGCTGCGGGAGTACCTCACGGAGCTGACGCAGACGGCGGCCGCCGAGTACCTGCGTCCGAACTTCTTCGCGAACACACCCGACATCCTTCACGAGTACCTGCAGCACGGAGGGAGGCCGGCCTTCGAGGTGCGGTTGATCCTCGCGGCAACGCTCGCCGCCAGCTATGGCATCTACAGCGGTTTCGAGCTCTGCGAGAACACACCCGTGCGGCCAGGCTCAGAGGAATACCTCGATTCGGAGAAGTACCAGATCAAGCCGCGCAACTGGAACCAGGCGGGCAACCTGAAAGAACTGATCGCCCGGATCAACACGATCCGCCGCGAGCATCCCGCGCTCCAACGGAACAGCACGTTGCGGTTTCACCCCGCCGACAACACGAACCTTCTCTGGTTCAGCAAATCGTGGGGCCGCGACGTCGTATTCGTGGCGGCGAACACCACGCCGGCGTACATGCAGCACGGCTGGGTCGAGCTGCCTGTCGACACGCTGGGCATCTCGCCCGGCGCGTCCTATGTCGTCGAGGATCTGCTCGACGGCACGACGTACACGTGGTGCGGCACGCGGAACTACGTTCGCCTCGATCCGGCCGAACGCATGGCGCACATATTCATCGTGCGCGATTTGTGATTGTGACTGGCGACTTCTGGTACAAGGACGCGATCATCTACGAGGCGCACGTCCGCGCCTTCTTCGACAGCAACGGCGACGGCGTCGGCGACTTCGCCGGTTTCACGGAAAAGCTGCCCTATCTCAGCAACCTCGGCGTCACCTGCGTCTGGCTGCTGCCCTTCTACCCGTCGCCGCTCCGGGACGACGGCTATGACATCGCCGACTACACGTCGATCAATCCGATCTACGGCACGCTCGACGACTTCAAGCGCTTTCTCGACGCCGCCCACGCACTGAACATCCGGGTACTGACCGAGCTGGTCATCAACCACACCTCCGACCAGCATCCCTGGTTTCAGCGGGCGCGGCGGGCGCCGAAAGGGTCGCCCGAGCGTGACTACTACGTCTGGAGCGACACCGACGCGAAATATGCCGGCACGCGAATCATCTTCGTGGACAGCGAGAAGTCGAACTGGAGCTACGACCAGGTGGCCGGCCAGTACTACTGGCATCGCTTCTTCTCGCACCAGCCGGATCTCAACTTCGACAACCCTGCCGTGCTCGACTCCGTCCTTGACGTCATGCGCTTCTGGCTCGACATGGGCGTGGACGCGTTGCGGCTGGACGCCATCCCGTATCTCATCGAGCGCGAGGGAACGATCAACGAGAACCTTCCCGAGACGCACGACGTTCTGAAGCGAATCCGCCGGGAACTCGACGCGCGCTACACGGGGAAGGTCCTGCTCGCGGAGGCCAATCAATGGCCGTCCGACGTGCGCGCCTACTTCGGCGACGGCGACGAATGCCACATGGCGTTCCACTTCCCCCTGATGCCGCGGATCTTCATGGGCCTCCGCCAGGAGGAGCGCCACCCGATCGTCGAGATCATGAACCAGACGCCGGAGATTCCGGAGAACTGCCAGTGGGCCCTGTTCCTGCGCAACCACGACGAGCTGACGCTGGAGATGGTGACCGACGAGGAACGCGACTACATGTACTCGCAGTACGCCGCGGATCCGCAGATGCGCGTGAACGTCGGCATCCGGCGGCGGCTGGCGCCGCTCGTCGAGAACGGCAGGCCGCGCATCGAGCTGATGAACAGCCTGATCTTCTCGATGCCGGGCACTCCGATCCTCTATTACGGCGACGAGATCGGGATGGGAGACAACGTCTATCTGGGCGATCGCAATGGCGTCCGCACGCCGATGCAATGGAGCAGCGATCGGAACGCCGGCTTCTCACGTGCAGACCCGGCGCGCCTCTACTTCCCGGTCATCATGGACCCGGTCTACGGGTACGAAGCAATCAACGTGGAGGCCCAGGAGCGGTCGCCGTTCTCGCTGCTCCACTGGATGAAGCGCATGATCGCACTGCGCCGCCAGCACCCGGTCTTCGGCCGCGGCTCCCTGGAGTTCATCCGAACGGTCAATCGGAAGGTCCTCACGTACGTCCGGCGATACGGCGACGACGTCATCCTCTGCGTCGCGAACCTCTCGCGCACCGTGCAGCCGGTTGAGATTCCGCTCAGCCAGTTCGCCGGCCTGACGCCCGTCGAGATGCTCGGACAGATCCAGCTGCCGAAGATTGGCGATCAGCCCTATTTCCTGACACTGGCACCCTACGGCTTCTACTGGTTCCAGCTCCAGCACGTCGTCGTGCCAGCAACGTCGCGCACGATGCCGGTGGACGAGCATCCAGCCGTCCCGTACCTCTTTGCCGGCGTGGTCTGGGACACCACGCTCGACGGCAGCATGCGCGGAATCATCGAAAAGCAGGCGATCGTGCCATTCCTCCAGAGGCAGCGCTGGTTCGGCGGCAAGGCCCGGTCCGTGGCATCAGCGCGGTTTGTGGACTGGACGACGCTGCGCCGGGGAGCGCACCCGGCATTCATCAGCCTGGTGGAGGTGCTTTACCGCGACGGGGAGCGCGAGCGTTACATCGTGCCGCTGGCGATGACCGGCGGCTCCGAAGCAGAAAGCATCGAGCGGAACCACGGCAACGCCGTCGTCGCGCGCATCACTGGTGCGCGGAGGGGCATCCTCTACGACGGCCTCTTCGACGACGGCGCCTGCCGCACGCTGCTGGATGCGCTCGAGCACGGCGGCCAGATCCGGATGCGGAACGGCCGCATCCACGGGGCCGTGGAGCCCGCGTTTCGACCGGAGGCGGACAGCGCTGCCGGATTGGCAATCCGCCGTTCGCAGCCGGATCAGAGCAACACGTCGGTGCTGTTCGGATGGCAGTTGATCATGAAGGTGTTCCGCCGCATCGAGGCGGGACAGAACCCGGACGTTCAGATCGGCCGGGTTCTGACCGCGCGCGGATTCAGTCACGTCCCTGCCATGCTCGGCACACTCAGCTACGAGTCAGGAGGCGACGACGCATCGCTCGTGATGCTTCAGCGTTTCGTGCCGAATCAGGGGAACGCGTGGGATGTCACGGTCGCGGAAGTCGGGCGGTACTTCGACCTGGTCAAGACCCTTGCCACCATCCCACCGGGCACCGAGATGGAGATCATCGGCCCCTACCTGACGACCGCCGAGACGCTGGGCCGGCGCACGGGCGAGCTCCACGTGGCACTGGCCTCAGCCGGTGGTCCTGACTTTGATCCGGAGCCGCTGACCGCAGCTGATCTCAAGAACACCGCGCAACGGCTGCGTGAGCACGCAGCCGAGGAGCTGCAGCTGCTCGAGGCCACGCTTCCCCGCCTCGAAGGCAGCCGCAAGGATCTCGCGAACGAACTGCTGGCGCGGCGAAGCGACCTCGTTCAGCACTTCGAGGCACTCACACGGGTGCGCTCGGGCGGGGTGCGCATCCGGTGCCACGGCGACTACCACCTCGGCCAGGTGCTCGTTGCCGAGGCCGACCTGGTGATTCTGGACTTTGAGGGCGAACCGGCGAGAGCCCTGGAAGAGCGGCGCCGCAAGTGCTCGCCGCTCCGCGATGTGGCCGGCATGCTCCGTTCCTTCAGCTACGCCGCGCAGACCGGGCTGAATGCGGCAACGCACACGCGTCCGGAAGACGCGGAAACGCTCGCGCCGTGGGCGCGTCTCTGGGAAACGTGGGTCGGTGCCGCATTCCTCAGCGGATATCGTGCGGCGACAATCCGGTCGCGGCTGCTTCCAGGCGACGAGGACGATGTCGACACGCTGCTGCACGCCTTCATGGTGGACAAGGCGCTCTATGAGCTCGCCTACGAGCTGAACAACCGGCCCGACTGGATTCACATTCCGCTGCGCGGCCTGCTGAACCTCCGTTCTCTCAATCCCGCATAGGTTCGCGGCCCATAACTTGCACGACGCTGCTGATTCACCCAGCGCACGTCCGGAACCACTACAGAGGAGACACGATGGCGATGCAGACGATCGAGGAGCTCTTCGAACACGAACTGAAGGACATCTACTCCGCCGAGCAGTCGCTGCTCGACGCGCTCGAGCAGATGGCGAGCGAAAGCTCGGATCGCGAGATCAAGAAAGGGTTCACGCAGCACCGCAAGGAGACGCAGGGACAGATCAAGCGCCTCGAGAAGGTGTACAAGTCGCTGGGCCAGAAACCCCAATCAGGGACGTGCCCGGGGATTGAAGGGCTGATCAAAGAGAAGAAAGCCTTCATGCGCGAAAGGCCGTCTGACGAGCTCCTCGAGTTCTACAACATCGGCGCGGCTCAAAAAGTCGAACGCTACGAGATCACTGCCTACGAAGGCCTTATCGACATGGCCGAAAAGCTCGGCCTGACCGACGTCGTCGAGCTCCTCGAACAGAACCTGCAGGAGGAGGAGATGACGCTGAACCGTCTGAAAGCGATTTCCTCCGAGTTCGACGTCGCTGAAGAATCCGATGAAGAGATGGAAGTGGAACGAGCGGTGAAATAGTTACGTCTCGAATACACGGGCGTGCCGCGCCCCGCTACAATTGTTGCTGCACCATGGCGAAGAAGAATTCACGTCTAGAACAAACTTCGTTCCCCACACCCGTCCCGGTGCCCGAGCGGCCGCGGACGGCGCGCGCCACGACGCGCAGCTTGGCACGAACACCCGACGCGGCGATCGCGGAGCCTGATGGCAACACTGCCGTCATGCTCGATATGGCGAATGACCTGACGCGTCAGGGCGACCGCAGCACCTCTATATACACTCCGTCGTACGAGGAAATTGCAGAGGCGGCATACCTCCGCTACCTCGGCCGCGGTGGACACCACGGGCACGACTTCGACGACTGGCTGGACGCCGAACGCTCGTTGCGCGTGCGCAACTAGAGACACACTCCGATTCCCAACACCCAACTCACAGGAGCCCAGGTGCTCCTGGAGTTGGGTATTCGACGTCGAGCGCCGGGCCGCACGTTTGCAACAGTTGCCGCATGTCGCGCGCACTGTGGAAGGGCTCGCTCGCTTTCGGTCTCGTCAACATCCCTGTCGAGCTGCATACGGCGGTGCGCGAGTCGCGCCCCAAATTCCGGATGCTTCACGCCGCCGACAAGTCCCCGGTCAAGTTCGAACGGATCTGCTCACGCGAAGGCAAGCCCGTGGCGTGGGAGGATCTCGTCAAGGGCTACGAGTATCAGAAGGGCCGCTTCGTCGTTCTGACGAAAGACGACTTCAAGGCGGCCGCGGTCGAGAAGAGCCGGACGGTGGACATCCGCAACTTCGTGAAGGGTGAGGACATCGACGACCGGTTCTTCGAGACGTCGTACTACCTCACTCCCCAGAAGGGCGGGGAACGATCCTATGCCCTCCTCCGTGAAGCGATCCGCCAGACAGACCTCGTCGGCGTCGCCACAATCGTCCTGCGCGACGCGCAGCACCTCGCGGCCCTGGAGGTGAAGGGCGACGCGATGGTGCTGACGATGATGCGTTATGCCGAGGAGCTGGTGAATACGGACGAGTACACGTTCCCGAAGGCCACAGCCGTGCGCAAGGGCGAGCTCCAGATGGCGCGGACACTCGTCGAACAGCTCGCGGACACGTGGGATCCGAAGCAGTACACCGATGAATACCGCGCCAACCTGATGAAGATCATCAAGGCGCGGATGAAGGGAAAGACGGTTCAGCTGGAGGAGGCGCCGGAGCCGCGCTCCGCCGAAGTCGTGGACCTCATGGAGCGGCTGCGTCAGTCGCTGCAGGGCACCAGCACGGGTAAGCGGAAGAAGACGGCGGCGCGCTCGAAGCGCAAGCGCGCCGCTTAGATCATTGATGAACGAATGATCGATGATCGATGAATTCAATGCGCCAATGAAGATTGGTCAATCGAGACATCGCAATTGATCCAATCAAATCATCGTTCATCATTCATCGTTCATCGATTCAGAATCCGACTCTCACTTCACCGACGACCTGACGCTTCATGATGTCGCCGAAGACGTGCTGCTGCACTTCCTGGTTGCCGAGGTTCGTCATCTTGATGCTCGTCGTCAACCGGTTGTTGAGCCAGCGAACGCCGAACGCCGCATTCACGAGCGTGAACGAGTCGGTGGACCCGGCGTAACGCACGTCGAGCACGTCCTGCCAGTACGCCTCGTCGGTGAAGTTCACCGAGAGGTTGCCCAGATACCGCGAGTAGCTGAAGTCGAATCCAGCGTTGAAGCGGTTCGAGGCCGGCCAGTTGACGTCGGCGATGCTGGTGCCCGCCGGCAGATCGCGCACCACCGGCTTCCACTGGTACGAATAGTTCGCAAAGACGTTGACGAAGCGGTTGAGCGCCGTGTCCACACCCAGCTCGACTCCCTTGTCACGCACCTCTCCGAAGTTCAGGTAGGTGTACTGCGCCGGCAGGAGCACCGGCGGGTTGAGCTGCGCCAGGCCGGTGAGGATGAACCCCGGCAGCACGCCCGGCCATGTCGGGGGCAGGTTGGTCGAGCTGTAGAACACGTTGGGCGTGAAGAAGATCCCGTTCTCCGTGTTGTTCCAGTAGACCGAGGCGCTGAGGTTCAGGTTGCGCACCACGCCTGCGTAGCCAAGCTCGAACGCCGTCAGCGTCTCCTGCTTCAGCGACTCGTTCCCGACGGCGCGGATGGGGAACACAAAATCCGCCAGGAGCGGATGCGCCGCGCGAAGATCGACCTGGTTGAGGATCGTGGTGTTGATGTTGTTGTTGATGAACGACGGCGCCCGGAACGCCCGGTTGAACGAGATGCGGAACGTCTGCGCCGCGTCTGGCTTGATCATGAACGTCGTCCGCGGCGAGAAGACCGCATCGTCAATCGACGAGAACTTGTCGACGCGGCCGCCGACCACCCAGCGGAAGTGCTCGTCCAGGAAGATTTCATCCTGAATGTAGGCGCCGCCTTCGTTGCGATCGTCGCCGCCGGCTGCAAGCGAGATGTCGAAGGTGTTGTGGCGGTAGTTGCCGCCGAACGTGATCGCGTGGCGCGTGCCGATGACGCGAACATCGCTCGCCTCGACGTCGAAGGTCTTGGTATCGAACACCAGCGGCAGGCGCTCGCCCGTTGGACCACGCGCGAGCAGGTTGATGGCGTTCCCGTCCAGCAGGTTCGCGAAGAACGCGATCCGCCGCGCGCCCTTCTCGTAGCGCGAGGTGAAGTACGTCATCCGGGAATCGTTGTCGATGTCGAACGGCCCGACACCGCTGTGGATGATGCCTTCCGTGCCGGCCACGCCGCCGGCGAAGACGAGCCGTCCGCCGCTGCCGCCGCCGAGGTCGTAATCGACGCGCGCGTCGAACTTCGGCTGCGACGTCCCGGTGTTCGCGAACGCCGGATAGGGCGTGTTGAACGCGTTCGGCAGGTTGCCGGCGGGCCGTGGCAGCGGATCCTGCGTGAAGTAGCCGGCCGACAGCTTGTACGACCAGCGATCGTCCACAGCCTGGGCCTGCGAGCCGTTGACGTAGAACAGGGAGCCGCTGTTCTGCGAGTTTCCTGTCACGTTCCGGCTAAAGGCACCGGCGCCGATGGTCACCGAGGTGCCACCGGCCATCGCCAGTTCGCGTGGTGTCTTGGTGATGACGTTCACCACGCCGGTCATCGCGTTGGCGCCCCAGACAGCCGACGCCGGACCGCGAACCACCTCGA
>Ga0247825_10000703_pt1 | contig 21499 bp, 23 predicted proteins | sample 13C_Vanillin_Day_FD_194413 | JGI IMG/M metagenome (GOLD analysis project Ga0247825, IMG submission 194413) | Soil microbial communities from agricultural site in Penn Yan, New York, United States - 13C_Vanillin_Day48 | ecosystem: Environmental > Terrestrial > Soil > Agricultural land | place...
GCCAAGGGGCGCCGCGGCGCCCCTTGGCCGACGACGACGATGCAGCGACGCCGAAGCCCGCGGCCCCCCGGCCCGCAGCAAACGCGGTGGCGTGCAACGGTGTGTTCGCCAAGGATTCCACGCACCTCAAGCTCGCGATCAAATACGACTCGCGCAACGTCGTGTTCGGCGAGGTCGACGGTCCCGACGGCTCGAAGATCAAGGCATCGATTCTGTTCCCGACCGATCCGCGCCGCCGCCTCGAAGTGCTGTGGAACAATGACGCGTCGCGCAGCGACACGTCGATCATCGCGATCAACGGCAAATCGCAATGGACCGCGCCGAGGGGCTTGAAGCTCGGCCTGCCGCTCGCCGCCCTCGAGAAGGCCAACGGACGGCCGTTCAAGATCGGTGGCTTCGGCGCCGACGGTTCGGCGTCGGTGCTCGGCTGGGAGGGCGGCGCGCTGAGCTCGCTGCCCGGCGGCTGCAAGGTCGGCATCCGGCTTGCGGCGGACGGCAAGGCATCGCCGGACGCGCGCAGCGCGGTCGCCGGCGACAAGCAACTCCTGTCCAACGACGCGAGCGTTGTCGCCGTAAAGCCTTCGGTCGCCGAAATCCTGATCGGCTACTAGCGCCATTCAAATTGAACCCCGGTGCTTGTGCCTCTGGGTCCCGCTTTCGCGGGGACGAACGGCTGATGGTTCGGCGAACTCTCTCCACCGTTCGTCCCCGCGAAAGCGGGACCCAGTGCTGCACAATCGATTCGGTAATGTGAATCGCACCGCAACGAAGGGCCGATTGATTCGGTTCCGTGCAGACTTGCGCGCCGCCACAAAGATTCCCAAACGCCGCCGCATTCATCGTGCAATGCAGCAATGATTGCTTAACCGGGCGATCGACAAAATCCTCGCACCGCTGAACGTCCAAGTTCGGCACTGAACCGGAGCAACGCATGTCTTGGCGGGTCGCGTGTCGCGTGCTTGTTTTCACGGCCGTCACGGCCGGCGCGGCATCCGCAGCCGACGCGGACAAGCCTTCGTCCGCGAGTTCGAGCCCCACGTTCGGCAGCCGGACCGACAAGCCCGACGGCTCGTCGGCGCTGACCATCGGACGCCGCCTGCCGACCGAATGGGAAACCAAGGTCGGCACCGATGTCAGCCTTGCGCCGGCATCGAGCCCGGTGCCTTCGGAAAACCTCCTGCACGGCACCGCGCCCGGCCAGTCGTCCGGTTCGCTGTGGGGCAACATCACCATGCCCGGCATTCGTCCCCTCGGCTTCGACAAGACCGCGGTCGAAGCGCGCATCGACGGCGGCAAGGAGGAAGGCAAGCTCGGCGCCACGCTGAGTCGCTCCGTGCCGCTCAGCCGGGACCTTTCGGTTACATGGCAGAACAGTTACTCGGTCACGCAGCCTTTGACGCAGACGGGGCCGGTCTCGTCTTACGGACCGCTCATGGGAAGCGTGTCGCCGACCGGCACCATCACGCAGCCGGAGCAGGCCCGCGTGCTCGACGAGGTGCTCCGCTTCAACATCGCGCCGTCCGGTACGACCTTCGTGGCCGGCACAAGTTCGTCATCGGCCGACGATCAATGGCGCAATAAGTTCAGTATCGAGCAGACTTTGACGGGCTCGCTCAAGGTGACGACCTCGGTCGAGGACCCCGGCACCGCCGAGAGCAAGAAGAGCATCACCGCGGGCTTCAAGAAGGTCTGGTAACCATTGCGCGGGAATAGCCCCGGAATCGTCACTCTCCCGCCGCACTGCCATGACGCTAATCGTGCCGCTCATGGGGAGCGTGACCGCAACACTTGGACACTTGCGAAAAAGGGAGCGAGCATGAGTTCGAATCCGGAACGAGCGAGCGAAAACGATCAGGCTACGGCGGCCGCGACGGCTGCCGTCGAACAGGTCGAGGGCGAGATCCGCGCCTTCGTACGCCGCGACGTGTCGGCGTTCCGCCGTCCGCGGACTGAAGCCGGGGAGCCCGCCGACAGCCTCAACTCGGCGATCGAGCGCGTGTCGGGCGCGTCGGTGGCGGAGATCGAGCGGGTGATCGCGGAGCTGACCCGGGTCCGCGACATGCTGCGCAGCGAAGGGGAGCGGGTGCAGCGGGAGGTCGCGGGCTACGCGTCGCTGAGCCAGGCCGCCATGACGTCGATGAAGATCATCGCCGACAGCGTGACGCAATGGAAAACGCAGTCGCCTCAGGCCGTCGCACAAAACCGCTCCTGATCGGCCGCTGAAAAAGGACCGCTGCCGCTCGGCGGCGGTCCACCTGCCGGAACGGCATCGGGAACGCCGTGTCCTCACGCGCCGCTCGCCGCGCCGTGAGCACGCGGTGAAGGATCGATGCCCGAGTTGTGAGTTGCCGGGCCGGTTCCATTGAATAGGCTGCTCCCTGGTCGGCTCGGGGCCGACCGACAGAGGGAGCGACCCCATCATGACTTTGAGACGATCGATTGCGGCAGCGACGGCATGTGCCGCGCTCGCCGTTGTGTTCGCCGCCTTGCCGGCGCGCGCCGGCGGCGATCTGGTCAAGTTTCCGGAAAACTATGCGACCGGCGTGCTGTACACGACCGTCGATCGCGCCGACAACAAGCAGTATCGCGAGCTCTACACCACGCCCGCGGCGGTCGCGGCCGCCAAGAAAGGCGAGCCGCTGCCGAGCGGCACCGTGCTGACGCTCGTGCAGTACGCGGCCAAGCTCGACGCCCAGGGCAACCCCGAGAAGGACGCCAACGGGCGCTTCATCAAGGGCAACCTCATCGCCTACACGGTGATGGAGAAACGCGCCGGCTGGGGCAAGGAATATCCCGACAACGTCCGCAACGGCGAATGGGAGTATCAGGCGTTCAAGGCCGACAAGACGCCGAACACCGCGGCCAACCTCACCGGGTGCTTCAACTGTCACAAGCCGCTCGATGCGCGGCAGGACTTCGTCTTCAGCTACGACAAGCTGAAATCCGCGCCGTAAGGTCCGGCACGCTGCGCAACACAATGGCCCCTTCCGGGGCCATTGTTTTTTGCGAGCGGCCCGTCAGCTGCAGCGCTTGACGACGGTCTTGGAGCCGTTCTTGTAGATCACCTTGGTCGAGCAGGCCCGGGCCGAGTACGCACGATGATGGTGGCGATGGCGGTGACGATAGCCGGGCTCGCCGATGCGAACCGTGACGCCGGCTTGCGCGAGCTTGATGTTCGACTGGGCTTCGGTGGCCTGGGCCGAGGTGGTGAGATCGGGCGCGATCGCCAGCAGCCCCGCGGAGACGGCAATGGCAGCAAACTTCAACATCTTGTTCTCCTTGTCAGCCCCCGCGGAGCCTTCAACGGAGAACAAGCCAAACTGTTCCGGTGAAATCGTACCTATTGTGCGACGATCGACGTCGGCGCCTGCGCGGACTGCGTCTCGAGCTGGAAGCGCCCGTCGATATGACCCAGCACCACCGTGCAGGCGACCAGCACGACCGCCGCGGTCACGCCGCCAAAGATCAAACCCAGAAAACCAAGTCCGGCACGGTCGGCAGTCATCATACGCCCCTGAAGTGCATTCCTTGATGGGTTAGACGCAGCTGGTGCGTCCCGGGTTCAATCCCGTGGCAAAGATTTTGCGTCGCGGCTGGGCTCCGAAGGCTTTGGCCGAAAAGCCCTTCCATCCCCGAACAGACGGCGGGGGCCGAGAATTCGGGCCCCCGCTGCCTGGCTTCCGGAGATGTTCCTCCCTCGCGGCGGAGCCGGAGGGCTTCTTGTTGGTTTTATTCTCGACGCACTCTGACGCGGCGGGAGCCGCGCTACCCGATCGCGTAGGCGCTGGACACCATGCCGACCGGCCGCTGGTCGACCGCGCTGGTGAGCGACACCTGGCCGAACATCGTGTTGCGGCCGATCCGCACGATGCGGGCATCCGCGAGAACGTCGAACGTGACCGGCCGCAGGAAGTGAATGGTCTGGTCGACCGCGCTCGCCAGCCGCTGGCCGTTCCACACCGTCGCGCAGGCGAGCGCCATCGCCGTATCGGCGGCCACCATCAAGGCCTGCGAGCAGAGCACGCCATCGGGCGCGAGCTTGCGCGAGAACGGCAGCCGAACGACCGCGCCCGGCTGCCAGTTCGCCGGCGCGCCCGCCGGCCGCCCGGCCTCGACCGCCTCGACCAGAAGCCCCAGCTCCTGCATCCAGGGCGGGAGCGCCTCGGCCAGCAGACGGCTCGCTGCCTCAATTCCGAAAACACCGTCGACTGTCTCAAGTCGGCGCGCTTCCACCGCCATCCCTCGCCCTCCGCCTCCCGGCGCGTGCGCGCTTACGTGTTCGCGCGAATCAGTTTTTTGAGACTAGGAGGGCGAATCCAGGTTCGCCAGCATTTCCAATGACTTTTCCGACGCCAAAACTGTGGTCAATTCCCTGCCACGGTGGAAAACCTGTGCTAAAGTGATGTCGCTGAGGGTCGCGGCGTGGTTGTTTTTGCCGCACGGTGGACTGGCGTTGGGGAGGATCAGGTGAGCGTCCGCGCATTCGCAGATCGCCTGCATATTTCGGGTTCATGCCTTTCTCGATTTCTGGGTGTGGCGGCAGCCGCCGGCGTGATGGCAGCCGTCTGGTCGGCTCCCTCTTTCGCCTCCAACTGGCTCGAGAAGACCCTCTACCTCTGGGGCCCGCGGTTCGACTCCAAGCTCCCGGCCTGTGAGGACTCCTGGGCGCTCAACACGATCCAGCGAAACTTCGCCACCAAGGAAGGCCGGTTCTGGAATTCGGATCTGCGGATCGAGGGTTTCGACCAGATCCGTGAGGTCGCATTCCGCCCCTGGGCCGACGGCACGATTCCGCGCCGCTTCTGCACCGGCCGCGCGCTCGTTTCCGACGGCAAGTGGCGCACGGTCCGCTACTCGATCATCGAGGACGGCGGCATGATCAGCGCGAACTGGGGCGTGAACTGGTGCGTCGTCGGCGTCGACCGCAACTGGGCGTACAACCCGGCCTGCAAGGCCGCCGGTCCCTGACCTCCGGCCTTTGGCCTTTCGCAGGCTGCCTGCCCTTGGGCCGGGCGCGGCTGATCGCGGCCGCATCCCTGCCCACGGATAGTCATGTTTTATACCTATTTTGTTCTTGACTTGTTCCCTTTCGTAGAGGAGAGTTCCCTCGGCTTGTTTGTTCAGTGAGGGAGCGTCTCATGTTCGGTATCGCCATTCGCACGTGTGCAACCGCAATCCTGCTTCTCGCCATCGCACTGCAATCGTCCAGCGCCCAAGATCGTACCCAGGACCGTAGCCAGGACCGTATCCAAGACCGCAGCCAAACTCGCAACCAGGATCGTTCCCAGGACCGGCGGCATCAGCCCGGGCAATTCGACTTCTACGTTCTGGCGCTGTCGTGGTCGCCGTCGTTCTGCCATGACACCGAGGAACGCGGACGCAACGGCGGCGAGCAATGCGCCACCGCCCGTCCCTATTCGTTCGTCGTGCATGGCCTCTGGCCGCAATACGAGCGCGGCTTTCCCAAGGATTGCGAAGTGCCGGCGCCGCGGCTCAATCGCAATATCATGACCTCGATGCTCGACCTGATGCCGGCGCCGCGGCTGGTGTTCCATGAGTGGGACACCCACGGCACCTGCTCGGGGCTTGGCCAGCAGGGTTATTTCGATCTGGTGCGCAAGGCGCGCGAGACCGTGAAAATTCCCGAACCCTACACCGCACCGAAGGCAACGATGACGGTGACGCCCGACGAGGTCGAGGAGGCTTTCGTCAAGATCAATCCCGGCCTGACCCGCACCAGCATCGCGGTGACCTGCGGCAGCCCGCGGCTCGGCGAAGTGCGCATCTGCATGAGCAAGGATCTGAAGTTTCGCGACTGCCCGGACGTCGACCGCCGCGCCTGCAGCCGCGACAAACTGGTCATGCCGCCGGTGCGCGGCGGCCGATCGTGATCGCTTTTCACTGAAGCACCAGCGCTACGGGCGGCGTCCCCGCGGGAGCGATGGCACCGCCCGTATTGTTTGAGCGGGCTGCGTACGCGCTACAGCGATGACCGGTTCAAGGCCTGCAGCACGCCGTCGAGCGCAAATTTCCCCCGCAGCCGATCGACGGCGATGAGCGCCCCGCGGCCGTCGGCGGGGATCGCGTCGACGCTTCGCCTGAACTCGCGAACCGGCCGGTCGAGCGCGGCCGGCCGCCGGCCGTCAAACGACGCATCGCCGTAAGCGTAGAGCGCAAGCGTCAGAAGCAATATTCGTCCCATCGGTCCGGCCCGGTTTCACCGCGGCGTCCCCAGTCGCGTCGGGAGAGTCTATCCAACAGGCGCGGCTGCCATTACACGGAACCGGTTTAAACCTTAACGGCCGCAATGAACTATCGTCACGCCTATCACGCCGGCAACTTCGCCGATGTCATGAAGCACGCCGTGCTGTGCCGCGTGCTCGCGCATCTGCACGGCAAGCCCGGTGCGTTTTGCGTCATCGACACCCATGCCGGCGCGGGCGTTTACGATCTCGGCGGCGCGGAGGCCGGGAAGACGCTGGAATGGCAGGACGGCATCGGCCGCCTGATGCAAGCCGAGCTTGAGAACCCGGTGCGCACCCTGCTCGCGCCCTATGTCGACGCGGTCGCGGCCGTGAATTCCCCCGGCACGCTCAGGGTCTATCCCGGCTCGCCGGCGCTCGCGCAGTCGCTGCTGCGCCCGCAGGACCGGCTGGTCGCCTGCGAGCTGGAACCGGGAGCCGCCGCGGCGCTGTCGCGCACCTTGCGCGGCGACATCCGCGCCAGGGCGGTCGCCATCGACGGCTGGACCGCGCTGAACGCCTACGTGCCGCCCAAGGAACGCCGCGGCCTGGTTCTGATCGATCCGCCGTTCGAGCAAGGAGAAGAATTTTCTCGGCTCGTCCGGGGCCTTGCCGCCGCGCACCGCAAATGGGCCACGGGGCATTACATGCTCTGGTATCCCATCAAGGAAGAAAGTGAAGTTTCCGCGTTCGTGCGGAAACTGGGCCGGTCGGGGATCGGAAAGATGTTGCGGATGGAACTGATCGTTGCAACCGATGCTGGTGGCAAAGGTTTGCGCGGCAGCGGGCTCATCGTGGTCAATCCGCCCTGGACTTTGCACGACGAGATCAATGTCATGCTTCCGGCCTTGGCGCGCATTCTCTCCCGCGGTGCAACGTATAAAACGACAAACCAATGGATCGCGGGTGAATTGTCGCGCTGAAGCGCTTCGCCTCTTTTCACACGACTTGAAATAGGTCTAGCCTATGCGCGCTGGCTAAGACGTTCCGCCTCCAAGTGGGGGGTCGGCGGAGTGACCGAAGCCTCGACGGGCTGACGCTTTCTTCCGATGGTGAATGTCCGGCCGGCCGCCGCATCGCGGGGGACGGTGCGGAGCATTGGGGGGAAGGAGTCTGCAATGGCCATGAGTGGTACGGTCAAGTTCTTCAACGGCGAGCGCGGGTACGGCTTCATCAAGCCGGACGATGGTGGGCGCGATGTGTTCGTGCACATCACCGCGGTCGAGCACGCCGGATTGAAGACGCTGGCCGAAGGACAGCGAATCCAATTCGAAGTCGAGCCCGACAAGAAGGGCAAAGGCCCGAAAGCCGTGAATCTGGTCATCACCGGTTGATGGCCAGCGCTGATTGATGCGGGCGTTGGCACCGCAGCCAACGCGTGGGAAGATGGTCTTGCGTGCATACCGCGGACGCTTGCGTCCGCGCCGCAGTTGACCTCATTCCGCAACACTCTCAGCAAGAAAGTTCTGGAAATTCCCATGATGATCCTGCGTTCGACGCCGCCCTCGCCATTTGGCCGCAAGGTCAAGCTCGCCGCGAGCCTGCTCGGGCTTTCCGAGCAGATCAAAATCGTCCCGGCCGACACCAACGACGACAACGAGGCGCTGCGGCAGCAGAACCCCGTCGGCAAGATTCCGACACTGGTGCTGGAGGACGGCTCGACGCTGTTCGACTCGCGGGTGATCCTCGAATATCTCGACCATGTCGCGGGCGGCGGCAAGATCATCCCTGCGGAGCCTGCAGCACGCTTTGCGGCGCTCCGCCTGCAGGCGCTCGCCGACGGCATGACCGACGCGCAGATCCTCGTCGTCTATGAAAGCCGCTGGCGGCCGCCGGAGATCCACTTCAAGAAATGGGTCGACTACCAGGCCGGCAAGATTTCGCGCGGCCTTGCCGCGCTCGAAGCCGAACCGCCCGGGCTCGATGCGATTCCCAACGTCGGCCAGATCGCGGTCGCCTGCTTCCTCGGCCACCGCGACCTGCGCTTCGCCGGCGACTGGCGCGCGAGCCATCCGAAGCTCGTCGCCTGGCTCGACCGCTTCGCCGCGCGGGTGCCAGCGTTTGCCGCAACCAAGGTCGCCGCGTAGCGACCTCGCCATCCGCGCGCGAACCGCCGATACTGCGCGCGAATGCCTTCGCTTCGCGACATGATCCGCGGCTCCTGGCTGCACGGCTCCTGGCTGCACGGCTCCTGGGTGCGCGGACCCTGGCGCGCGGTTTCCGTGCTGAGCGTCACGCAGGTCATCGCCTGGGGCACGATCTACTACACACCCGTCCTGATCGCGCCGCTGGTCGCGGCCGAGCACGGCTGGTCGCTGTCGTTCACCATGGCCGGCTTCTCGCTGGGCCTGCTCGTCGCGGGGTTGGTGGCGCCGTTCGTCGGCCGCTCGATCGACCGCTACGGCGGTCACGTCGTGATGGCGGTGGGCGCGCTGGTCAGCGCCGCGGGTCTCACCGGCTTCGCCCTCGCACACGGACGCACGGCTTACCTTCTGGCCTGGGTCGTGACCGGCGCGGGTCTCGCCGCCTCGCTCTACGATCCGGCCTTTGCCACGCTCGGCCGCATCTTCGGCGCGGCTGCGCGCCGTCCCATCACCGTGCTCACGCTCGCGGGCGGCTTTGCGTCCACGGCGGGCTGGCCCGCGACGCACTTTTTGATCGGTTCGACCGGCTGGCGCGGCACTTATGTTGTCTATGCGCTGCTGATGGCCGTGCTCTGCGCGCCGCTCTACGCATTCGCATTGCCACGCACCCGCGCCGCGGCGACCATGCCGAAAGATGTAACCGGCCCGGCCAAGCCCGCGGCGCCGCTGCTGCCGCCCGGCGGCATCGCCTTCGTGCTCGTCACCGCTGCTTTCACCGCCTATGCCTTCGTCCCGTCGGCGCTTGCCGCGCACCTGCTCGCGGTTTTCGGCCGCGCCGGCATCGACGCCGCCACCGTGGTAATGATCGGCGCGCTGTTCGGCCCGGCGCAGGTCGCAGCGCGCGTGACGGAGCTCGCCTTCGGCCGCGACATCCACCCGCTGACGGTTGGACGCGCCGCGATCGCGCTGCTGGTCGTGGCCTTTGCGCTGCTCGCGCTGTTCGGAATTACGCCTGCAACCGCCGCCGCCTTCTCGGTGATGTTCGGCGCCGCCAACGGCCTCGTAACCATCACGCGCGGCGCGCTGCCGCTCGCGCTGTTCGGCGCCGAAGGCTACGGCCGCATGATGGGACGCATCAGCGGTTTCTGGCTGGGGATGCAGGCCGCGGCGCCGCTGGTGATGGCCTTCGTGGCCGAACGCGCATCGGACGCCACGGCGCTCGGGCTTGTGGCAGCCTTCACCTTGGTGGCGCTGGTCTGTTTCGCGACGATTCGCAGACCGACGGGCTAGAGCCCAATCCATATGGATTGAAACGCCGGTACTTGTGTCCCTGGGTCCCGCATTCGCGGGGACCCAGTACCGCACAGATCGGTTCGATGAGTTGAGCCGCGTTCCAGCCGATTTTCGGCGAACTAAGAACCGACAAAGATCTCGTCGATCTCGCTTTGCGTGGAGTGGCCGCCGTCGCCGGTGAGCTTCGGGCCGTTCAGGAAGCGCCGCTCGTCGCCCTTCTGGCCGCCGTCCGCGGTCACCGGCTTGAAATGCGCGACCCGCTGCCAGATTTCGAGCATGCGGTCGATGTGCTCCTCGATGAAGCGGAGCGTCGTCACCGCCTTGGACACGCGCTGGCCGGTCAGATCCTGGAAATTGCAGACCTCGAAGATCTGCACGACCCGCTCCTGGATGTCATGCACCAGGCCGCGCTCGTGATTCTTCAGCGCGGCCGCGAGCGCATGCGCGGACTGATCGATCTCCTCGGCGGCCTGCAGAATGGCCTGCGTGGCGCGTTCGGTGCCGGTGACGATGGCGGCAAGCTCGCGGCTGATCCGCGACGCCTGCGCGCCGCTCTTGGCGCCTGCCTCCAGCGACGCCATGTCGGCGGCGGTGCGGCCGATGGCGTCGTAGATCGTCGCGAGCTCGGCCTTGTACGCCTGGGCCTCGGCGATCTGCGCACGCATCTGCTTCGCCGCGTCGATCTCGGCCGCGGCCTGCGGCTCCATCAGGGTGCGCAGCCGCTGCAGCTCGGACACGGCGTCGGACGGCTGATCCGCAGCACCCGACGCAGCCGCGCCGCGCAGGCGCGGGCGAACATGCTGCTCGATGCTGAAGACCTTGCGCTGGACCGCCATGGGCACACCCGATGCCGGGCACTATCCGCGTCGACGCTTAAAATCGTATTGATCGCGTTGTCGCTTGAGCAACCACTGGTGTCGCGGTTCGAAACCTGCGGTTAACCATGGCGCCCGCGCGTTGACGCAAAATAAACCGTAACCCGACGAACCGCGCCGCTTTGGTACAGTGAGGCCTTCGGGAGCTGCTGCTTTTACCGATCAGTACATTTTTCACCATGTAGTGGACCCCGGCGGGAGCACTCCCGTCCGGCGAAACCAGTACAGAGTACGTCGATGTATCGTCATGTGTTTGCGGCGCTCGCCACCAGCGCCATCGGCATCGCTTCGGCCGGCGCCGAACCGTTGTCTCTCTCGCCTCAGCGTCACGCCCAATACGTCGGCCGGCCCGCGCCGGGCTATGTCGCGCCAAACCAGGTCGCGCCGGGTTATGCCGCGCCGCGCGGTGAGATCGCTGCCGAACGCAACGCGCCGGTGCGTTACGTCGCGACCGAGTCCGACGCCAATATGGGCGGCGGCTTCATCGAATTCCTGTTCAGCGGCGGTCGGACCGTCGCGCCGCCGCGCCCGCCGGGGCAGATCATGGCCCGCGGCGAGCCGTACACGGTTCAGCCTGAGGTGGCCGCAGATCCGCGGCAGGTCGATCCGAAATACAACAAGCAGCTCGTCGACTATCCGGGCTCCGAGCCGGCCGGCACCATCATCATCGATACGCCGCAGCGCTTTCTCTATCTCGTTCAGGAGAACGGCAAGGCGATGCGCTACGGCATCGGCGTCGGCAAGCCGGGCTTCACCTGGGCCGGCGAAAAGAAGATCACCTCGAAGAAGGAATGGCCGGATTGGGTGCCGCCGCCGGAGATGCTGCAGCGGCGCCCGGATCTGCCGCACTTCATGGCGGGCGGGCCGGAGAATCCGCTCGGCGCGCGCGCGATGTATCTCGGCACGTCGCTTTACCGCATCCACGGCTCGAACGAGCCCTGGACCATCGGACAGGCGGTCTCGTCGGGCTGCATCCGCATGCGCAACGAGGACGTCATCGACCTCTACGATCGGGTCAGGGTCGGCACCAAGGTGGTCGTGATCTGACCGCGCACGCCGCCCGAAGCAAAAGGCCGCCGTGACCGGCGGCCTTTTCCTTTTCACCTGACAAACAGCGATCAGTTGTCGCCGCCGTCGTCACCGAAGTCTCCGCCGCCATCGACGTCGCCGTCGTCGAAATCGGACGCTTCGCCGGTCTCGTTCTGCGCCGTGTCGAGCATTCCCGCGCGATCCGATCCGCCGTCGTTGGACGCCATGCGGCCGCTGCCGCCGATATCGTTGACCCCGGCATCGCGGGCGATTCCGCTGCCGCTGGCGTTGCCGCCCCAGGGGCTGCCGCTGTTGCCGCCCGAGGAGTCGAACGCGCTGTGGCTCTGTCCCTGACCGCCGCTCTGGCCTGCACCGCCGAACATGCCGCGGAAGCTGTTCATCAGCAGCGCGCCGCCGACCACGCCCGCGGCGGTCGCGGCCGCGGTGCCGAGAAACGATCCGCCACCCGCGCCGGGCGCCTGTTGTGGCGCCGGCGCGGCCGCATAGCCGGGCTCCTGCGGATAGCCGCCGCCCTGCATACCGGTGGTGTTGCGCCATGGACTTTGCGGCGTACCGGGCCGCACCGACGGCACCGAGCCGCGCTGGTCCTGCTGCTCGCGCTTGCCGGTCAGCGTGTCGCGCATGCTGTCGAGGAAGCCGCCCTGCTGCGGCTGTTGCGGCGGGCCGATGCCGAGCTCGGCCTCGAGCTCGCGGATGCGCGCATCGGCCTGCTTCAACGCCTCGTCCTGCACCAGCGCGGTCTGCACCAGAGGGTAGAGCGCGTTCGGCGCGAGCTTGAGGCCCTGGTTGATCGCGCGCACCGCGTCGGGATCGCGCGGGGCGCTTTCGAGCGACGCCAGACGATCAAACAGTTCGTCCAGCATCTTGAGTTCCTGGGGCGTCATGGTGCTCCTCCTGTCCCCGCAACGGCGGCCCTCATGTAAGGGGCGGACGGTGGCGGCGAAATGGCGGTTTGAACATATTCCTGCGGCGCTCGGCTGCGCTTCCTGGTTTCCTGCCTAACCCGTTGCCGGGTCCCGCATTTTCACGCCAGAGCCACGCCATTCGCACGCAGGATGTCGGGAAAGCCCTGGTTGGCGAAGTAGGCGTATTCGCTTTCCCGCAATGCCGTCAGCGGATCGAGCCGCTTGAGCTCCGCATCGACAAAGCCCGGATGACACATCACCACACTGTGCGCCGGCAGTCCCTTCAGAAAGCCGGGAAACCGTCTGGCAAAATCATCCACCGTCGCGGTGTTGAAGTCATAGGTGCCGGCAAACGCCGGATTGGTGGCGATGCCCGATGCCGCGGCGCGCGTGCGGAACGTGCGGCTCAGCGCGTCGAGCAGCAGCGCCTTGCGGTCCGAGAGACCACCCGAGAGCGCCGACACGCGCCCGCACTGGCGCACCCAGGCCTGCGGCGCGACATCCTTGACCATCTCGAGCAGCGGCTCGCGCACCTGCGGAAACAGATGCACGTGCTGGTGGCCATCCACGAAATCCGGCGCCCGTCCGAACGCCGTGACGAACGCCTTGAGCTGGGTTGCGATTTCGATCGCCAGCCGGTCGCGGCTGAGCAGCCGCAGCGTTCCACGCACCAGCATGTCACGCAGCGGCAGGAACGCGCCGCCACGCGCCGGGCGAAAGCCTGGGCTCAGCGGCTTGAACGGCGCGGTCAGCGTCAGATGAAGGCCGATGCCGAAGCGGCGGGTGCCGGCATTCAGCATCTTCAGCGAGGCCGCTTCGGCGCGCTGGAAGCTTGGCGCCACGACCATCACCGATGTCGCATTGATGTGTCCGCGCATCAGGAGATCGCGGATCGCCTTATCGACGGACTCGGAAATGCCGTAGTCGTCGGCGCACAGCCAGATCGGCCGGGCGGTGCCGGACGGAGCCAGATCCGCGTCGCGGGCGGATGTCATTCCGCGGCAGCGCCAACAGCGCGTGGCGGTGGCGCTTCGACGCGGCCCTGCGAGGTGCGCAGGCTGTGCTCGGCCACGAAATAGACCGGGCGCGCTTTGATCTCCGACAGAACCTTGCCGATGTATTCGCCCATGATGCCGATCATGATGAGCTGCACGCCGCCCAGCACCATCAGGCCGACCACCAGCGACGGATAGCCCGGCACGGATTTTCCGAGGAACACCGTCTCCCAGAGAATCGACGCGCCGAACAGAAGCGCGATCATCGCGAGCAACAACCCGAGCAGGCTCGCAACCCGCAGCGGCGCGACCGAAAATGAAGTCAGCCCTTCGATGGAAAGCCCGATCAGCCCCCACAGGCTCCAGGTCGTGGCGCCGTGGGTGCGCGCCGCAGGTTCATAATCAACGCGCAACTGGCGGAAACCGATCCAGCTCGCGAGCCCCTTGAAGAAGCGGTTGCGCTCCGGCATGCGGCGCAGCGCCTCGGCCGCGCGCGGCGACAGCAGACGGAAGTCGCCGGCATCCTCGGGGATCGGCGCGCGCGCGCTGTAATTGATCAGGCGATAGAACTGCCGCACCAGGAAGCGGCGCGACCAGGACTCGTTCGCGCGATGCGCCTTCGCGGTATAGACCACGTCATAGCCGTCATCGAGCCAGTGCCCGACCAGCTTGGGCACGAGGCTCGCCGGATGCTGGCCGTCACCGTCCATGAACAGCACGGCGCCGAGACGGGCGTGATCGAGGCCGGCAAGCAGCGCCGCCTCCTTGCCGAAATTCCGCGACAGCGACACGACCTGGACGTCGAGCGCTTCGGCCGGCAGTCCGCTCGCGACCGCGAAGCTGTCGTCGTGGCTGCCGTCGTCCACATAGATCACTTCGAGCGCGAGGCCGCGCTGCTGGCGAAGCTGCCGCGCGATGTCGACCAGCCGGTCGTGGAAGCGGGAAAGGCCGGCGCCCTCGTTGAACACCGGCACGACGATCGACAGCCCGGCCGCGGCCCGATACACCGGTCCGGCAACTCCCGCAGATGTCGACAATTGAGCCATCGTTTTCCGGCCGATACCTATGCTGCGCGATCTATAGCGCAAGCCCGGCAAACTGTCGCCGCCACGGCACACTCTGTCCGTACCTGGCTCTGCGAGGCCGGCATTGGGCCGGGTTTCCGCTATGCCGCATCGCGGAAAAGGTCTAAGCGATGCCGATGGAATGGCTGACCCAATTGGCCCGCCGGGCGCTCGACGCGTGGCACCAGCGCGCCATCGTGTTGAAGGCGGTGAGCTTTGCCATCGTCGGGCTGGTGAACTCAGCGGTCGACTTCGGCGTGTTCTCGTTCGCCTACTACTACCTGGCCCTGCCGATCGTCGTCGCCAACGTGATCGCGTGGGCCGTGGCCGTGACCGGTTCGTATGTCATGAACTCGCTCACGACGTTCGCCCGCGAATCCAAACGCGAACTGACGATGAAAGCCTATGTGGGCTTTGCGGCGTCGCAGATCGCGGGGCTGGTCGCCAACACCGCAACCGTCGTCGCCGCGTCGTATTTCATGCCGGTGCTGGTCGCCAAGCTGCTCGCCATCGCCGCGAGCTTCCTGGTCAATTTCTCACTGTCGCATTTCGTCGTGTTCCGGAAGCGGCCCGACACAGCGCAAGGCGGGCGTTAAGGCGAGCGTCAGGCCCGGAACCGCCCCGAATGGCCGATGGTGTGCCATTTTGGGTTGATTTGACGGCGGCAAAATCAAATAATCTACCGATAAGACAGTGACCTATATGGTTAATGCCACGCCCCGATAGTACATTGTCCAAAGATGCGGTGGCGCCGGAGGCGGCGACACAAAGAGGTTTCAAGTGCGGAACGTTGCGTACGCGTTTGTCGCGTTGTCGCTCGGTGCGATGACGTCCAGCCCCGCGTCTGCCCAATGCTACGGACCGGAATGCGGCGGTCCAAGAGCAGGTCCACCGTCAGGCTCGCAGTTCTACTTCAGCGAGCGCCCCAACAATTCCGGCCCGCGCCAGGGCTTCGAGCAGCCACCGCCCCATCGCGGTCCCGCAGGCGAAGACGAGCGGCGATTTGACCGGTCGCAGAACGGGCCACCGCGCCAACAATCGCAGGGCGGACCGCCGGACGGTCCGCAGTCCTATCGCGGCGCGCCGCCTGACGGCGGCCGGCCGCAGTACCGGACCGAGGGCGGCCCGCCACCGCGTTCCGAACAACCGCGCTACGACGGCACCGATCGCTGGACGCCGCCTTCGTCGTATCGGCGGGGTGAGCCGATTCCCTCCGGGCCCGATCGGGTCGAGCGCTTCCCGGAGCGCCGCCCCGATCAGGGCCGCGTCACCGTGTATTCCTCCGGCGATCGCTACGGCGGTGCACCGCCTCAGCGTTACTCCGATCCTCAGCGTTACTCCGATCCTCAGCGCTACTCCGAGCCGCAGCGCTACTCCGGGCCGCAGCGCTATTCCGAACCATCACGCTATTCCGGGCCATCGCGCTACACGGAGACGCAGCGTTACTCCGAGCCGTCACGTTATTCCGAACCGCAGCGCTATCCGCAAACGCAGCGCTACGCAGAGCGGCCGCCTCACGCACACCCGCGATCGGGGCCGCAAGGTCGCACAGTTGCGGGCCGGGGTGAAATGACGATCTCGTCCGACGAGTATCGCGGCATGCAGAACCGCATCCGCGAACTCGAGCGGCAGCTGAATACCCGGCGCACGGCGCGCGTGGCCCGCGTGGCCCGGCCGGCGCGTGCGGCTGCGCCTCCGCCTTTGCATTCACCTCTGCCCGCGTCGTCGCTGCCTTTGCCGTCGTCGGCGCCTTCGTCGTCGGCGTCGTCGGGATCGCCGTTCCCTGATCCGCCCGCCACTCCGCGCTGAGGAGTTGCGGCCAACATCGTAGGGTGGGCAAAGCCGTGTGAGCGGCGTGCCCACGTTGTTGCGCCGAGCAAGAACCAGACGTGGGCACGGCGCTTCGCACCTTTGCCACCCTACGCACTGGGACCTCCCATACGGGTGGTGTCATCGCAGGGCATAGCCGTCTGAAGGACGGCGTCGCTTCGCTCGCCTGTGTGTCAGCCCGACAGTCCGCCGACCAGCTTCGCGAACAGCGGATTGTCGGGCGAGAACACGTATTCGATCTCCGCGACCGTGATGCTTTGCGCACCGCGCTCGCGCATGAAGCAGGCGAGATCATAGACCGTGCCGGGCGGGCAGTGCAGCGTCAGCATGCCGGACGACGTCGGTCCGCCGAACGGCGCGACCACGCCGAATCGGTTCTTGGCTTCCGCCAGCATCGCGTCGTTGCAGCCGGGGAACCGGGTGCGCACCTCGCGATAGGCGCGCGCCCGCGCCTGCGCGGCGATGCGGTCGAGAATGCGGCGCGCGGTCTCGCGCTCGGTTTCGCCCCACGCCGCACCGCGCGAGGCCACCAGATTGGCCTGCGACTTCAGAATCGTGCCGTCGTCGACGATCTTCAGCCCGTTCGCCGCAAGCGTGGTGCCGGTGGTGGTGATGTCGACGATCAATTCGGCGGAGCCGGCCGCCGGCGCACCCTCGGTCGCGCCCGAGCTTTCGACGATGCGATAGTCGACGATGCCCAGATGCGAGAAGAAATCGCGGGTGAGATTGATGTACTTGGTCGCGACCCGCATCTTCCGATCATGTTTCAGGCGGAACGCGGTCGCGACGTCGTCGAGATCGGCCATGCTGCGCACGTCGATCCAGGCCTGCGGCACCGCGACCACCACATTGGCGAAGCCGAAGCCCAGCCCCTCGATGATCACCACGCGCCGGTCCATGTCGGGGATCGATTCGCGCAGCAGGTCTTCACCCGTCACGCCCAGATGAATCGTACCCTGCGCCAGCGCATCGGCAATTTCCGACGCCGACAGATACGCGACCTCGACACCGGGCATGCCGGCGACCTCGCCGCGATAGTCACGCGCGCCGCGCGGCTTCACCAGTTTCATCCCGGCGCGCGCGAAGAACTCCTCGGCGTTTTCCTGCAACCGGCCCTTGGCGGGCACGGCGATGATCAGCGGCGCGCTCATGGATTGTCTCCGCTGGCGCGCCCGACCCACACGGCAAATCCCACCGCCGGGATCGGCGATTTCGCGCCGAGCCGGGTGAGCAGCTCGTCGTAGCGGCCGCCTGCGACCAGCGGACCGTTCGGCGGCTTGCCCGGATCGTGCAGTTCGAACACGCAGCCGGTGTAGTAGTCGAGGCCGCGGCCGAACGCGGTGGAGAATTTGATGCGGCCCACGTCGACGCCGCGCGCCGCGAGAAAGCCGGTGCGGCTCTCGAACAGGTCGAGCGCGGCACTGAGATCAATGCCAGCGCCGGACGTGAGTGCGCGCAGCTCCGCGGCCGCTTCGTCGGGATCGCCGGCGACTGCGAGGAATTTCTCGATCAGCGTCCGCGTTTGCGCCGGCAGCGTGGTCGCCGCGCCCAGCGCGGCCTGCTCCAGGAAGCGCTCGGCGATCTCGCCCACGGTGCGGCCGCCGACGGCGGATATGCCGGCGATCGACAGGAGATCCGTGACCAGCGCGTGCGCGGCCTTGGGATCCGAGCGCTCGAGGGCCGCGAGCACGCCCTGGTATTCCGGCTTGTTCGCGTTCGAACTCAAAGTGAGCACGTCGAGATCGTGCTCGAGCGAGGTCTTGCGGTTGAAATCCTTGACCAGCCGCCGCTTCCAGGCCGGCGCAAGATCGAGCGCCGCGACCAGCGCCGAGAACAGGCCGACGTCGCCCATGCGGATTTCCGGACCGGCGATGCCGTAATGCGTGGTCGCCTCGAGCCCGAGCGCGAGCATCTCCGCGTCGGCCGCGGCCTTGTCCGGCCGCCCGAACGACTCGATACCCGCCTGGAAGATTTCCGCAGGCAGCGCGCCGCGGTCGCGATAGACCGGGCCGAGATAGCAGAACCCTTGCGGCTTTCCGGCCTCGGGCGACGCCAGATAGTCGCAGGACACCGGGATGGTCAGGTCCGGCCGCAGGCACAGCTCCCGGCCGTCGGCATCGACCGTCAGATACATGCGCTTGCGGATGTCCTCGCCCGAGAGGTCGAGGAACGGCTCGGCCGCCTGCAAAATGGGGGGCGCAACAAGCCGATAGCCGGCGCGCTCATAGGCACCGACCAGCGCTTGCGCCCGCTCGTCGGGCTGCGTTGTCGTTCGTCCGGTCATCCCTTGCCGTCCCAAACCGCGTGTTGTCCCGCGGATTGGTCGCGGCAATAGCACGGCAGGTTTAAGGTTTCGACGCCAAGGCGGGTTTTCGCGAAGCGTCAAACGGTTGCAGGGTTAACGAGGCCAGGCGGACCAGACCCTTGACGACCTTGAATGTTATAATGTTACATATGCCTCGGAAGGCCGATGGCGCCTGGGTTTTCGCGGTGATTTCAGCCCATGGGCTGGTTCAGGGGACAGAGACGGCTCGGGGCGTGGATGGCGCTGATGGCGCTGGCGCTCCAGCTTGGGCTGAGCTTCGGCCACATCCACGTTGAGACCTACCGCCATGCCCCGGAGCTCGCGGCGGCCGCCCCGGAAGGCTCCCGTCAGGATCACGGCGACACCTCCGACCGCGACTACTGTCCGTCCTGCGCGATTCTGAGCCTGCTGGCCGGCGCGCAGACCGGCGCAATCGGAACGCCGGCCACGCGGGTATGGCGGACGGCCGAAGAAATCCTCCCCGTCGTCGAGACGACCCGGCCCGCGCACGTCCAGGCCGCATTCCGCGCCCGCGCGCCACCTTCCGCCTGACACCGCGAAACTGAACCGGGCGGCTCGCACGCGCGCGAGCTGCCCCTCGTTCACGCCTTGTCAGGATCGATCATGCCCGTGTTCGCCAGGCGAGCGCTCGTGCTCGCGCCCATTGCCATGCTTGCGCTTCCGGATCTCGTCCACGCCCAAAGCACCAGCCAGGATTCCGTCGAGCTGCCGCAGATCACCGTCCGCGCGCCGAGCCCGATCGTCCGGCGCACGGCGCAGCGTCCGGCAGCAGGACCGGCGCAAGGACCGGCGCAAGCAGCCGCGCCGCTCGCCGTAACAGTCACGCCGAATGCGTCGCTGCCTGGCACTCTTCCTGGCGACCTGCCGATCGTCAGCGACCAGTTCGCGACCGTCACCGTGGTGCCGCGCGAGGAGATCGCCCGCAGCCCCGGCACGACGCTGGGCGACCTTCTGTTCAGCAAGCCCGGCATCACCGGATCGAGCTTCGCGCCGGGCGGATCGAGCCGGCCGATCGTGCGCGGGCTCGACGCCAACCGTGTCGGCATTGTCGACAACGGCATCGGCAGCGGCGGCGCGTCGGATCTGGGCGAGGATCATTTCGTGCCCGTCGACCCCCTCACCTCCGATCGCATCGAGGTGATCCGCGGTCCCGCGACGCTCCGCTACGGCTCGCAGTCGATCGGCGGCGTGGTGAGCTCCCACAACAACCGCATCCCCGAGGCGATGCCCTGCCCGGCCGCGATCGCGATGACCAGAGGCTGCGCCCGGTTCGAGACGCGCGGCGCGTGGTCCAGCGTCGCCCGCGGCATCGAAGGCGCGACGATCGCCGATATGGGCGCGGGCAACTTCGCCTTTCATGGCGACCTGTTCGGGCGCAGCACGCGGGACTACCGCATCCCGAGCTATCCCTACCTCGACACCGCCAATCTCGACCCGCTGGCGACGCAGCCCGGCAATTTCAACGGCCGGCAGCCCAACTCCTCCACCCGCTCGAACGGGGCGTCCGCCGGCGGATCGTATTTCTTCGGCAGCGGCTATGCCGGCCTCGCGGTGACGCAGAACAACAGCCTCTACCGCATCCCCGGACCCGATGGCGAAATCACCGGCACCCGCATCGACGCCGAGCAGACCAAGGTGACCAGCAAGGGCGAGTTCCGACCGCAGCACTCCGCGATCGATACGGTGCGCACCTGGTTCGGCGCGACCGACTACAGGCACAACGAGGTCGGCTTTGCGACGCCGGGAGATCCCGCGACCGACGGCGTGCGCCAGACCTTCACCAACAGGGAGCAGGAGGGCCGCGTCGAAGTGCAGTTCGCCCCGTTCCGCGCGAACTTTGCGGCGATCACCACCGCGGTCGGCGTGCAGGCGGGACACCAGCGCCTCACCGGGACCAGCTCGGACAATCCGGCGAGCCCGCTCAACGGGCTGTTCGATCCCAACAAGAACACCCGCGTCGCCGGCTACCTCTTCAACGAGTTCGAGTTCAATCCCGCGACCAGGGCGCAGATCGCCGGCCGCATCGAGCGCGTCGATCTTTCCGGCATGACGCCCTCGGCCGTTCCCGACACCTTCGCCGATCCGGGCTTCATCGGCCCGGCTGCGGCGCGGGACCTGAGCTTCACGCCGAAGAGCGCGAGCGTGGGCGTCATCCAAAACCTGCCGTGGCACGGCCTCGTCGCAAGCGTCACGGGGCAATACGTCGAGCGCGCGCCCAAGCCCGCCGAACTGTTCTCGCGCGGCCCGCACGAGGCGACCGCGACCTTCGACATCGGCGATCCGAACCTCCGGATCGAGAGAGCAAAATCGGTGGAGGTGGGTTTGCGCAAGCCCACCGGCCCGTTCCGCTTCGAGGCGACGGCCTATGCCACGCGCTTCGACGGCTTCATCTTCCGCAGGCTCACCGGCAACACCTGCGACGACGCCTCATGCGTCGATCCGGCCGATCCGGCGCCGCCGCTGGAGCTCAACCAGGCGCGCTACACCCAGCGCGACGCTACGTTCCGCGGCGGCGAATTCCAGTTCCAGTGGGACATCCATCCGATGTGGCGCGGCTTCTTCGGCGTCGAGGGGCAATACGACATCGTGCGCGCGACGTTCGCCGATGGCACCAACGTTCCGCGCATCCCGCCGCAGCGCATCGGCGGCGGGCTGTATTTCCGCAGCGCCGCGTGGCTCGCGCGGGTGAACATTCTGCATGCGTTCAGGCAGGACGACGTTGCCCCGGTGGGAGAGACGCCGACCGACGGCTACAACCTCTTGAAGGCGGAGCTGAGCCACACCACCGTGTTCCGCGACGATGGATTCGGACGCAAGCAGATCACCGTGGGCGTG
>Ga0247825_10000704_pt1 | contig 21496 bp, 17 predicted proteins | sample 13C_Vanillin_Day_FD_194413 | JGI IMG/M metagenome (GOLD analysis project Ga0247825, IMG submission 194413) | Soil microbial communities from agricultural site in Penn Yan, New York, United States - 13C_Vanillin_Day48 | ecosystem: Environmental > Terrestrial > Soil > Agricultural land | place...
TCTCTGGATCGAGCGCCCAGACGATGCCCGACTTCTGCCCGGCCAGGAGCAATTCGCGCCCGCCCGTCGTCGATACGAGGATGGCGGGCGACCCGAAGTCGTAGTCGGGACCACTTCCCGCCGGGCATGTCGGACCCTTCGGTTCCGTTGAACACGCCGAGTTGTACACATCATCCGGCTGGAGTTGCTTCGACCAGATGACGCGACCGGTGTCGAGGTCGAGCGCCATCATCGCATCGCTCGTCGTCGTCACCGGCGACGAATAGTTGTTGCCGGTCGTCACGTAGAGCCGTCGTCGCTTCAGGTCGAGCGTTGGCGTAGACCAGATTCCGACCCCCGATGGTCCCCACGTCTCGACTCCGCTCGGTGTCTTTCCTGTACGTTGTGGCGCCTGCGAAATCGTGTACGTCTTCCACACAACGCTGCCATCACGCACGCGTAGCGCCGTCACGCTCCCGCGGAATGTGCAGCAGGGGTACTCGGGGTTCAGCGCGCGTGATTCTTCCCACGACGATGCTCCAACGTAGGCAACGCCGTCCACGACGACAGGTGGCGCGCTCAGGCGAACCGCTTCATGCTCCTCGGGCCGCTTGCGCCAGATCTCTTTCCCGGTTGCCGCGTCGAGCGCGTAGAACCAGCCAGTGAGATCGCCGAACAACAGTACGTTCCGGTCATCCACTGGCGCGGCCACCATCGCGGAACGGATCGATCCCGCAGCCTGGAACGTCCACTGCAGACAACCGGTGTCCGCGCGCAGCGCGTGCACCACGCCTCCGGCGCTGCCGATGAAGACCTGGTTGCCGATGACCGTGGGTTGCGCGAACGCGGAAATGTCGCCCTCGAATCCAAAGGCCCACTTCAGCTTCAGCTTCGAGACCTGCTCGGGAGTGAGCTTCGAGAGCGCCGCTGGCGAAAAGCGCGAGTTATTGGGCGACGGACTCCAGCCGTTCCAGATTTGTGACGCGTTTGCGTTTATCGAAACAGAACGATCGCTGCAAAAGGCTTCCGCGCGCGGCTGAGGATCGCCGCCAGCTTTGCCAAGAAAGCGCGCGACGGCCTCGCGCTCCACGCGATTCAACTGATACGCGATGGTCATCATCGCGCCGAAGTCGAGCGTGCGCAGGATGCGCGAGCTCGGCATGTTCCGCAGCGTGTCGACGCCTGGTGTCCGGCCATCGGCGGGGCGCTCGTGACACGCGGCGCAGCGGCGTTTGTAAATCGCTTCGCCGGAGACGTCCTGCCCGGACGCGGAAAGCGGCGCGAGCAGTGCGACGACGAACGCGACGACGAGACCGCCCACGTTCGTCACTTGCCCTTGCCCAAGTACTGCTGATCGCTGACCTTCTCCATCCAGTTCGTCGCGCCAAAGCTCAGTGACACCTGCGTCAGAGGCTCGTTCGGCATCGCACCGTGCCAATGCCTCACGCCGGGCGCCGTGACGAATGATTCACGCGGACCAATCTCCCGCATGGCAACGCCTGCCTCCTGCACACGCGCGGTTCCCTTTTCGATCAGGATCACCTGCCCGCCTTCATGGCTGTGCCAGTTGGTGCGCGCGCCCGGCTCGAAGCTGTAGCGCAGCATGCGGATGTCGGTCGTCGGATGACCCGTGACCTTGCCCACGAAGTTTTCTGGATTGGGTTGCGGTGCGGGTGCAGGCTGCTGCCCGGATTGACTCCACACGACCGACGCGAAACCAATGAGCACAAGGGAGGAGAGCAACGCCAGTCGTTTCATGTGAGTCGTCCCTGGTCCGCCTTCGGCGGACCCTTATTCGCGAAGTGCGAACGTGATGAGTGAGTTGCCGGAGATCACCGCGACGTACTGTTTGCCGTCCACGGCGTAGGTCATCGGACCGTTGGCGATCTGACCGCCGAGGCTCGCTTTCCACAGCTCAGCCCCGGTCCGCGCGTCGAGCGCATAGAAGTATCCCTCGCGCCCGCCGGTGAAGAGGAGATCTGTCGCGGTCGTCAGGTTGCCGCTGTCCGTCACGTCGAATTGCTTGAAAGTCCACTTCTTCTGGCCGGTCAGCGGATCGATCGCGATCACGGCGCCATTGCCCGCAGCATCCGTCCAGCTGTTGATTGGCGTCGCGCGTCCTACGCGCACGCCGGGCGCACCGGCCGTTTCGGCGAAAGGTATCGCGCCGCCTCCGAGGAAATTGCGTCCCGGCACGTACTGCGAGGTCTCAGGCTTGAAGACCGACGCGTACCCATCCCAGGCCGAGAGATAGAAGAGACCGGTTCGAGGACTGTACGACGGAGAGTACCAGTTGGTGCCGCCCTGCACACCGGGCCACGTCGGCTGCCCCGCGGGCTGTGGCGTCGGAATCGGCCGGCCCTTCTCGTCGATGCCGCTCGCCCAGTTCACTTTCACGAAGGGCGTCGCCGAGAGGAATTTGCCGTTGGTCCGATCCAGCACGTAGAAGAACCCGTTTCGATTCCCCCAGAGAATCGCTTTCGTCGGTGTGCCCTTCCAGTTGAGATCTGCGAGGACACCAATCTGGACGGAGTCGTAGTCGTACGGATCGTGCGGCGAGAACTGGAAGTGCCACTTGAGCGCGCCGGTATCCGGGTCGAGCGCCACCACGGAGTCCGAGTACAGGTTGTCGCCCGGACGTTGATCGGGATTGAAGTCGGGGCCGGGATTTCCGACGCCCCAGTACGTCAGGTTCAGCGCCGGATCGTACGAGGGCGTGACCCACACAGACGCCCCGCCCGACTTCCAGGAGTCGCCCCCCCAGGTGTCATGGCCCTTCTCCCCTGGTCCGGGAATCGTGTAGAAGCGCCACAGTTCCTTGCCGGTCTTCGTATCGAAGGCGGCGATGAAGCCGCGAATGCCGTATTCACCACCACCTGAGCCGACGAGGACCTTGTCTTTCACGATTAGAGGAGCCATCGTGATCGAGTACCCGAGTTTCGGATCTCCGACAGGCACATCCCACAGGGAGCGTCCACTCGTGCGATCGATCGCCACAAGGTGCCCGTCGAGCGTACCCATGAATAGACTGTCGCCAAGGATCGCGACGCCGCGATTGTTGGCACCGCAGCACACACGCGCGTCCGGAGAGACGGTGTAACGGTACTGCCAGAAAACGCGACCGGTTTTTGCATCGACAGCAAGGACGTCGTTGGGACGCTGAGTGACGTACATCATCCCGTCGACGACGATCGGCGACGACTGCCACGCGCCGAACACCTGGTTCGGCAGAATCCATTTCAGCTCGAGGTTCTTGACGTTGGCAGGCGTGATCTGCGTGAGCTGGCTATGTCGCAATCCCGCATAGCCACCGGAATAGGTAATCCAGTTCTGCGGCTCCTCTGAGGCGCGCAGCAGTCGATCGGATGTGACCTGGGCGAGCGTCGCGACAGACGCGCTCACTGCGAAGGCCGCGACGATCACGAAGAACACGAAGCGCCTTTTCATCCGGATCTCCTACTGTCTGCGAAGGGTCATTAAATACGCGACGACGTCGGCAATCTCGCTATCGGTCAGCTTCCCGGCGTACGCCGGCATCGCCGACTCCTTCGCGACATCCATGGACCGCACGTCCTTCTTGACGACAGAAACGAGTCGTTCCTTCTCGTCGATGATCTGCACGGTGTGGGTGTCTTCGTTCAGCCGGCGGCCGCGGATCGTCTTGCCGTCGCGCATCACGATGCGTACCGGGCGGTTGATCGGAAAAAGCGCGGACGTGGGCTCGCGAACCGCGCGTTCGAGCACCGCGGGCGCGCGCGCGATTCCGATGTCGCTCAGGTCAGGCGCCGACCGCGGGCCCTTGCCAGCCACGCGGTGGCACATCATGCACTCGCCCTTGCCTTGAAATATCGCGCGACCTTTTGCGGTGTCACCAACCTTCACCGATGCGCTCGTATCGAATCCCGCGCGAATGAACGCGACGATCGCGGTGAGCTCCGCTGGATCGAGCTTGAAGGCCGGCATTCCCCCCGGCGTGCCTCGCGTGATCGTTTGAGCGAGGTCCTCGTCGGACTGCGAGCGACGAAAGAGACCGCGTCGCAGGTCGATGCCCGAGATCTGGTCACCGTCCCGGCCGTGGCACTGAACGCAATTGGCGTTGTAGAAGAGGCCACCCCGCCCGATGTCTTCCTGGGTGTACTGCCCGGGATGATCGACGGTCAGCAGTTGCGCGCTGGCTGGTGCGGCGAGAAGGGCCAACCCGACGGACGCGAGCAGAAGGGCTCGGAACGGCATGTCGGACCTTGTACACGACGGCGCCCGGGAAGTCTAGCCGCGGTCAACTCCCAATCCCCAGCTCCCAATTCCCAAGGGCCTGGTTGGTTTGGGGCGTCTTCTTGGGAGTTGGAAGTTGGGAGTTGTCTACGAAGGAAAGGATCTACCGAGGTGCAAACAGATATTTCCGGACATCCTCGTTATCGCGTCGCCAGATCACGTTGTCGATGAAGTAGTGATGGATGTTGATCCACATCACGAAGATGAAGACGAAGACCGCCGGCCCGAACAGCGTCGGATCCGGCGACAGGCTGGCGTGGAACAGCAACGGCAGTCCCGTGAACCCGATCCACCCGAGCACGAGACCCCAGCCAACGAATTTCGCGAAGCGCACCAGCGCCGGGCGCGATAGCTTCTCCGCCGGCGCCGGCGTGCCCGGCCCGGCCTCCGACGAGACCTTGTTCAACTGATAGCGCCAGGTGAAGAGCAGGTACTGGAGCGAGTGAAACGCCGGAATGAAGATGGCGAAGATCAGATCGTAATAGAACGCGAGCGACCACAGGTAGAGCGCACAGACGTAGCCGACCACACCGTTCCATGAGATCGCCTGCTTGCGCACGAGAATGCGCACCGCAAATGCGACGACGACCGCAGCCGTCGTGAGCCCGGCGGCGATCGCGCCGACCGTCAGCAGCATCGGCGGCATGTCGAAGGTGAAGAAATTCACGCCGTACAACTTCTCCTCGTGCAGCGACTTGTTCAACTGCAGCCACGAGTAGATCCACACGACGTAGCCGTTGACCAGCAGCAGCCGCTTCTCGATCTCCGAGTAGTAAATCCGCCGAATCGCGGACAGCACCGCGATCACGCCGTAGCCCTGCTTCACGTAATGCCAGCCCACTGTGAACGCCATCGCGTTGGCGGCGTACCCGAGCAGCCGTGGGTCACCGAGGTAGTACGCAAGGAACATGAAGCCAAGGATCAATACGGGCGCGATGAATCCTGCCCAGATGTAGCGAAGTCGGACTTTCGGTGTCGAGTCCACACCGAAGATTCGTTTCCCGATACCGGTGTAGAGCAGCTGATACGAGTTGGCGAAGTGCGGGAAGTTGAGCACGTTGGAGAGCACAAGCCCCCACCCTAGCGCCGTTGCCTCGACCGCCTTCTCGTCGTCGATCAGAAGAATGATCGGAAGGGCCAGCAGCAGCGAGCCGCCGCCGGCGAGCAGGAAGTCGATGACGGGATGAAAGAGGTGTCCCGCATGGCGGGTCGCGACGTTCGGAGTCGCTTGCGCGACCGCGTCAGCGGTTCGAATTGCAGTAGCCATGGGGACTCCTCGCCGGAGAGCAGGTCACCACCGGTTATCGGTGGCCTATCAACCGGTCTTGAGTCCCTGCCCGATTCTGCACGAAGCGACTCGGTTTGTGCGGTGCGACGGGACGACGGTGCGGCGTGCGATGGTCCAGTGCGACGGTCCGACGGTCCGACAGTAGTTGCGACCCACTCGCAATCACGCGCGCCGCGTTTCTTCGACGCCTCGAACGGCTCGACTCTTCGCGTGCAAGCAAAGGTTGCGCGCCTGCTGAACGTTGGTGGGTTCATTGCCCCGGTGCTCTGGGTCGCCGCATGCCTCTTCAGCGGTTCGCTTCGCCCGGAATACAGCCATTACCGCCAGTACGTCAGGGTGCTCGCGGCACGCGGCACGCCGACACAGCACGTCATGCAGGTAACTGGCTTCGTGATCCCTGGTCTGCTCATCGCCGGATTTGGATCCCTCCTCGGCATGCCAACCCGTAACTGGCTGGTCGCCATTGCCGCGTCTTTCCTGATCGTGAGCGGCATCGCCAGAACAGTGGCCGGTGTGTTTCCTCTGGATCCCTGCTGCACATCGGTACCGCAGTCCACCGCACAGGAGATTCACAACCTTGCCGGTGGTGTGTATTACTTCACGCTCGGCATGGCTGCGTTGATGTGGACCGTCGCGGCGCGGCAGATGTTCGGGCGTCGCTCTGGCTGGTTTCGGTGGTATTCCCTGACGAGCGTCGTGCTGGTAATCGCGTCACCATCACTGCTCATGTGGGCGGGTGCGGTGACGTCTGCCGACGTTGGACTCATTCAGCGCGTCTCGTTTGGCATCCTCAACCTGTGGATATTCGTATTCGCGGCGTTGACAGGGTCGCGGCCAGCAGCCAGCGCCATCGGCCCTGTCAGAAGCAGTCGCTGATGGAAAGTCAGCGCTTCACGCCGATCGCAAACAGGCTCGACGCACCACGCACGTACATCACTCCCTCGGAGAGCGCCGGCGTCGCCATCAACAATTCGCCGATCGCGTTGGTGGCCACATGTTCGAACGTCGGTCCCGCGCGGACGACGAGCATGTCGCCGTCTTCGTTCGACAGATAGATCTTCCCGTCCGCCGCGACGGGAGAGGCGCTGAAGCCGCTTCCCACCAGCGGCAGACGTTGCCGGTAGATCTCCGTGCCGCTCTTCAAATCGTAGGCGTCGAAGACACCGTTGTTGGCGAGCACGTAGAGCACACCTCTGTATGCGAGCGGCGTCGGCATGTACGAACCGCGCCCCGTACGGCTCCAGGCAATGGCGTCGCTGCTCGTCTGGTTGCGCGCGAGCGTGAGATCGCCCCGCGATCCGGGCTTGACCACGAAGATCGGCCGCTCCGGCCCACGACCGCTCGCCACGACGATCAGATCCTCGGCAAAGATCGGCGTCGGCGCGGTGATCTTCGACGACCCACCCAATCGCCAGAGTTCGCGTCCGGTGCGTGCGTCATAGCCGCGAATGAAATTCGACGCATTCGTCACCAGCTCCGGCCCCGACATCGTCGCGGCCACCGTCGGTGTTCCCCACGATGACAGCTCGTTTCGTGACGTCTTCCAGACGATTTCGCCAGTCTCCAGTTTGAGCGCGAGCACGAACGAGTCCGTCTGCGTGTCGCACTGCAGAATCACCAGCCCGTTCCAGATGATTGGCGAGCTGGCCGGACCCCATTCGTACGTCGGAATGTCGTAGGCGCCCATGTCGACGCGGCCAAGGTCCACCTGCCACAGCGGCGCGCCATTGACGTCGAACGCGAGTATCCCTTCGGATCCGAACCATGCGACGACGATGCGGCCGTCGGTGACAGGAGTGGCACTGGCGTAGGTCGATTTGATGTGACGCTTGTTGCGAGGTGCGCCTTCCCGCGCGACGCGCTCCCAGCGCATTCGACCCGTGCGCTTGTCGATGGCGTAGAGCACCCACTTGTGAATGGAACGATCCTCTGATGCGTCGCCGTCGCCGTAGAGCCCCGGCTTGAAGGTCGCGTCCTTGCGGCTGCTGATCGCGCTGGTGACGAAGACCGTGTCGCCCCACACGATGGGACTCGAGTGCGCGAGCCCCGGAATGGAGGTGCGCCACAGGACGTTCTTACCTGTCGCGCCATCCCACATATCGGGGAGTCGCTGGCCGTCGGAGACACCGGAGGCGTCGCGTCCGCGGAACGAGGGCCAACTCCCCGTCACTGCCGCCGCGCGCGGAAGTTCGTGTGCGCCCGGAGAAACCGTACGTACGATGCGACGCTCCGGTACGGCGATCGCCTCACTCGCCGGCCGCCACTCGCTGCGATCGAGAATCATCCGGCGCTCCACGCAGGCGTCGCTGACGATCGCGAACGTCACGTGCTGGCCGTTGACGGCAATCGTGTAGCGAGCCGCGCCGGCGCACTCGGGAGGCGCTCCGGAAAGACGCAACTCCATCTCGGATCCGTTGATGGTCCACGTCCCTTGCATCGCGGGCCATCCCTCACCTGCCAGAGAGAACGTGCCGTCGCCACGAAACTGAGCGGAGAACGCGCCGAATGCGAGCGGCGCGTCTGGAATGGATGCCTGCTGCGCGTCGAGAGGATTCGACGTCAACGAGAACGAGCACGCCAGCATCCCCACAAGGATGCCGGCGCACACGTGATGTCGCATGTGGTGAAGCCCTAACGAGCCGCCGGAGCTGCCTGCGATTCCTTGACCGCCTCCGAAAGCCTCTTCACGCCATCGTCGATTTCCTTGGGCGAAAGCGCGCAGAACGGCAGACGAATGAAGCGCTCGCCACCGCCCTCAGGAAAGAACGCGAGACCGTCGGCGAGATTCAGCCCCTTCGAGTTGGCCTGAGCCCGCACCGCAGTCGTGCTCACGCCTTCGGGCAACGTCAGCGAGATGAAGAAACCGCCGTCTGGCTTCGTCACCTTCGCGTCAGGCATGTAGTTTGCGATGCCGGCAAGGCACGCATCCAGGCGCGGCGCGTAGAGCTTCTTGAGCCGCTCGATCTGCGGCGGCAGCAGTCCTCGACGGCACCACTCCCAGGTGATCGCCTGCGCCACGTAGCCGGGCGAGATGTAGGTGTCCTCGGCAACCTTGGCAAGCTTGCCGAGAATCGTCGGGTCACCCAGCATGAAGCCGCAGCGAACACCGGGAGCAATGAGCTTGGTGAACGAACTCATATGCAGCGTGCGCTCGGGCGCCAGCTCGTAGAGCGTTGGCTCCTCGGTCCCGCGATAACGCAGCATCCGGTACGGCGCGTCTTCGACGAGCAGGAGGTTGTACTTGTTCGCCAACTCGACGATCTGCCGGCGCTTCGGACCCGAACAGGTCGCGCCGGCTGGATTCTGGAAGTCGGGAATCAGGTAGAAGAACTTCGGCACAGCCTTCTTCAACGCGCTCTCGAGCGCATCGATGTTCGGACCATCCGGCTCCATCTCGATGCCGACGACACGCGCGCCGTGACGACGAAGCAAGCCGAGCGTGCGGTCGTAGCTGGGTGACTCAGTGAAGACCAGATCGCCCGGCTTGATCATGTGCAGGCAGAGGAACTCGATCAGCTGCAGCGAACCGTTGGCGGTAATGACGCGGTCAACTTCGACGCGCTGCCATTCGGCGAGCCACTGACGGAGCGGCTCGAAGCCGCGCGACGGTCCGTATTGAAGCATCTGGTTCCCGTGCGACTTGAAGACGGCCGTCGAGGCGTCGATCAGTTCCGCGGTCGGGAACGATTCGTTGGCGGGCACCCCGCGGGTGAAATTAATTGTTTCCATATCCTCTGTATTTTAGCGGTCAGTGGTTGGTGGATGGTGGTCGGTGGGCACGAGCTAAGCCCGACGACCTTCTACGATCCACCACTAACCACCCACCACTAACCACCAACCGGCCAGGATCACCAGTCCACCGGTTTGTAGTCCTTGAGAAACTGCCCCCAGATGTGGTTACCCGTATTGAAGCCGCTGATGATCGGATCCACGATGCGCGCGGCGCCGTCGACGATGTCCAGAGGCGGATGGAATCGCTGTTCCTCGGTTTTGCGCGCGGCGATCTCGACCGGATCCTCATCCGTCACCCAGCCCGTGTCGACGCTATTCATGTGAATGCCGTCGTGGTGGTAGTCCGCAGCCGCGGTGCGCGTCATCATGTTCAACGCCGCCTTCGCCATGTTCGTATGCGGATGACGGGTCGTCTTGAAGTTGCGATAGAACTGCCCCTCCACGGCTGACACATTGACGATGTGCTTGTCACGTCCGGGCACGCGGAGCATGAGCGGCTTCAGCCGCGCGTTGAAGACGAACGGCGCGACGGCGTTGACCAGCTGCACTTCGAGCAATTCGACCGTCGAGACCTCCGCGAGCAGGAGACGCCAGGAGTTACGGCCTCGGAGATCGACCTGCTGCAGATCCTGATCGAGCCGCCCCTCGGGGAAGAGGTCCTTCTGCGCGGTCAGCTCCTCAGCCAGCAGCGCTACCTGTGACAGCTCCGCCGCGTGCGTCAGCCCAAAAGCAAGAGCACGCGTGGCCTCGTCGGGAGTGTCCTCCTGGGCAGCGTAGGCCGGGTCCTGTTCTGCGGACCCGGCAAGCAGATGGTAGCCGCGCAGTCCCTCGTAGCTGCCCACAAGCCTGCGCACGTGTTCCGGCATGCGACTGAGCGTCGTCGTCTCTCCCTCCATCATGTGTGCATAGAAGTCGGGCGGCCGCCGCACCGTCTGACATGCGTTGTTGATGATGAAGTCGAGACGATCGCGCGTCTCGAGCAGCTCGCGGCAGAACGCCTCGACGCTCGGCGTGTGGCGCAGGTCGAGACCGAACACCTCGAGTCGATCACTCCACTGATCGAAGTCCGGCTCGTTCGCGTACCGGGTTGCCGCGTCGCGCGGGAAGCGAGTGGTCACGATCAGCCGCGTACCACATCGAAGCAGCTTCAGTCCGGTTTGATAGCCGATCTTGACGCGACCGCCAGTCAGCAGCGCGACACGCCCGCGAAGATCCGCAAGCTCCGTGCGCTTCGTGAAGTTCAGAGCAGCGCAGTCCGGACAGAGCTGATCGTAGAAATGATGGATGGTCGAGTACTTCTGCTTACAAACGTAGCAATGCTGCAGCTCACGGCTCTGGACTCTGGGCTCTCGGCTCTCGGCTTCCGAACCTCGAGTTTCGAATCCCGAACCCCGAATCCCGAATCCCGAGCCTTCGTGCACGTCCCGTGGATCGAAGCCGTCGACAACCGACACAGTCGGGAAGACGTTCGGCGTATGAAAGACCGGCTTGCGTCGAAGCGCGCGAATGCCGCTTTCGTGCAAGACGCCCTGATCGCTGCGTACGCGCGCGGCCTTGCGCTCGCGTGCCACCACCTTCGACATTCGCCGCCGTTCCACACGGTCCGGGCTGTACACGTTCGCGACGGCCTGGAGCAGGCGCTTTCGATCCTCATCGGGAACGCCGGCGAGGATTGTGTGATCGGCCGCGATCGACTCGAGCAACTCGATCGTCTCGTGCAGCCGTGCCAGCAGCTCCCCTCGATCGGCCACCGGGCCTTTCGGACTCATCCCATCAGCGTACCGCACGATCCGTCTGTCAGACAGACCCGTTCAGAACGTGGACAAGCCGATGAGCATGACGCCCATGAAGCCGACCCAGAAGACAGCGAGATACATCACGCCAAGCCCCGCCAGCTTGAAGAACGTGATCCATCGCGACCCGCCGTAGACACGCCGCAGTGCAATAGGATGTCAACTCCCAACCCCCAACTACCAACGCCCAATCGCGTACTTGGGAGTTGGGAAAATGGAAGTTGGGAGTTTGCGTCCCTTCGGGCTATTGAGAATCGAGCCAGATGAAGATGAGCGTGGCCAGCACTGCCAGCAGCACGAGCAGCGCGATCTTCCAGAAGCTGAGTGGATGCCGGCCGGCGATCGCCCCCGTGTAACCGTTCACGATCACCTGATACGGCTTCGACCCGAAGTCGTACTTCAGCAACCACACCGGCACGAGGACATGCTTGAACGTGCGGCCTGAAAACTCCGGGTAGATCTGCAGGCTGCGATGCGTGTCACCGGGAATCTGCTGCGCGCACAACGTCATCAGCTTGGCCTGCATCTGCTCGACCGAGCGCTGCGCGGCATCGAGCAGCACCACCTGATAGTGCTCGACGACGTGTCCGGAAAGGAACGCCGTGTCGTATTGAACGACTTCCTTCGTTGGAAACGGCTCGACCTTGCGGAGCAGATCGATCGGCAGGCCCTGCGTCCCTGCCACCGCTTCATCGTCGAAGAACGTGTCGACGACTCCGGCGGCAGGCTCCCACCGCACGCGGCGTTCGCGACGCACGACAGGCCGCCCCTTGTTGTCCACGCCAGGGACATCGACGTAGTAGTAGTAGCCCGCCTCCGCCGTCCACGGGCAGTGAACCTGCGCGTCGAAGGTCCAATACGGGATGTAGAGGCTCTTGATCGTGTCGACGAGCGACGACAGGGCCAGCTTGCCCGGCGCAAACCAGCGGCTTCTCCACCAGCGGCGGATATCGTCGCGCACGCGGCTCGCATCGACGCGAAACGGCAGCACGCCCTGCGGCCGGATTGGCGATCGGAGTTCCTGATAGTCCACGAGCGCGGGCGATCCGCAGAACTCGCAGTTCTGTCCGACGCGAGCCGGATCGAACACCATGACCGCACGACAGGACTGACACTGGACGCTGCGCCGCTCCGTCTGCCAGCCTCGCTCTTCTTCCGGCAGCTCGCGCAACGCCTTGACGAGCTCGAGCTCGACGACCTTCCCCTGGTCGCGATCGATCTTGTATGGAGACTCGGTTCCGCAGAACGGACACACCAGCTTCTGCGTGGAAGGATTCCATTCCGCCTGCCCGCCGCAGGCGGGACACTCATGCTTTTCGAGTGCTGCGACTTGTGGGGGCATCAGTAATTCAAAATGCACCATGCACAATGCAAACAAGGGAGGCGACTGTCATTTCGCATCGTGCATTTTGAATCTTGCATTTTGAATTTGGGCATTCCGCGCAGCGCTAAGACATGTAGCTGGTAATCGCTGCGCGCGGAATGCGCCAGGTCGATCCAACCTTCCGGCCCTTCAACTCACCGGACTCGAGGACCGTCATGACGTCGGCTTCAGTGACACCAAGCGCCTGGGCCGCTTCGGCGGGGCTGAGGAGCTCCGGCATGCCTGCCGCAGCCTGCGAAGACGGCGCCGCCACGGCTACAGTCGGCGTGGCATGGCCACCCATGAAGCCGTCCTTCATCATCTGCTGCGCCAGACCGAAGCCCACCGCCAGTTCCGCTGCCGTGCCCGCGGCGCCGCCTCCGCCGCCGCTCTCGAGCCCCTTGCCCATCTGGTACTTCACGAAGTCATTCAGATTCCCCACAGCAGCCATGCTGGAGCGCTTGTCGATCGCCTGCTCGACTTCTGGCGGCACCGACACGTTCTCGACGATGAAGCTGCCGATCTCGATGCCGTACTTCGTCATGATGGCCGGGTTGATGAGCGGGAGCAGCGCTTCACCGAGTTCGGTGTAACGCGACGCCACGTCCAGCACAGGAATCTTCGCGCTCGCGATCGCGTCGGTGAAGATGCTCACGATGCGGGAGCGCATCGTGTCACTGAACTCGTCGAGCCGGAAGTTGTGATCGGATCCGGCGACCTCCTTCAGGAAGATCTTGGGATCGACCACCTTGAAGTCGTAGGTGCCGAATGCGCGCACGCGCACGATGCCGAAATCGTTGTCGCGCAGCATGACTGGGTTGGACGTGCCCCACTTGTTGCCGGTGAAGAGGCGCGTGGTGACGAAATAGACGTCCGCCTTGAACGGCGAGTTGAAGCCGAACGGCCACGACTTCAGCTTCGTCAGGACCGGGATGTTGTCAGTCGTCAGCGTGTGCTTGCCCGGCTTGAACGTGTCGCCGAACTCGCCCAGGTAGACGAATTGCGCAACCTGCGACTCGCGGACGATGAGCTGAGCGCCGTTCTTGATGGCCTTGTCGTCGTCGGGAAACTGCCAGGAGAGCGTGTCCCTGGAGTCGTCGGTCCACTCGATGACTTCGAGCAGTTCGCCCTTGATGAAATCCATTATTCCCATCGTCGCTTCGCTCCTCAGACGTAATTCAAAATGCAAAATGCAAACAAGGCACCCGACGCCAATCGATCAATACGTCGCCGCCGCCGCGGTGTTCCAGGCTATGAGCGCGTCTTCAACCAGCGCGCTAGCGTCATCAGCCCGGCGCCCACCAGACCCGTCGACGACAGGTCACCCAGCCAGATGGGGTCATTCGGAAACGCGGCAAACGATCGCTCGGTCTCGCGCCGTACACGTTCCAACTCGATCGGCAGTGTCGGATCGATCGGCTGATGTGCGCGATCTTCGGCCTTCTGAAGTTGTGCCACCAGCTTCTCTGCCTGCTTCATGTCCAACATGGACAACGGCGTTCCGCAGTGCACACACACGGCGCCCTTGCTCAAGTCGACCGGACCGCCGCAGTTGGCACAATTCACGGACCCGACGTTCTCCCGCAGCTCGGCGATCTGCTGCGGCGTCAACGGACGAATAAAGTCCTTCTCGCGCAGGAAGTCGAAGAAGCTGATGAGGCGACCATGCCCGTTCGGGCAAGTCAGATACTCGAACCGCGTGGCGCGTTGCATGTCCTGTGTTCGGCGCAATCTCCCCTTGCAGCGGGGACACTTCGCGAGGTCCGAGTTGGTGTGCTGCGGTCTCGTCAGCTTCTCACCGATGACGCGGAACAGTGCCAGCGTCGAGCCGGGCGAGAGCGCGACGCTTTCGCGCGCATCGAACCAGAACGACTGACAGGCATGACAGATGTCGAGCGCGACCGATCGCCCAAGATGGCCGTCGAAGGTCTCGTCCTCCATCGACGCGCCGCATCGCGGACACTCCACGGGAGCATTTTGCCAGATCGAGGTCTACGGTGCGCGGCACGTGTGTCTAGGGTGCTGGCTTCCAGATCTCGTTGAAACGCGCGATGTCGTTGTGCGACAGCCAGGAGTTGCGCGGGATGTCGTCTCGCGTCTGCAGCGGATGACGATAGCGCTCGTACACCGCGAGCGTCACGCCGTTGTTGCCCGGCCACATCACGTCGCGTGGATTGTCGCTGTGGCTCAAGCCGAGCGCGTGTCCGATCTCGTGCAGGCAGACGTAATAGAGGACGACGTCGCGTAGAAGCGGATCCTCGCGGACGCCCCGCCTGATGCTTGGCCGGAATCGATCTTCGTCCGGCCGCACGGTGATCGATGCACCTTCACGGCCGTTGACCATCGACGGATCCATGCGTCCGAGTGCCGCGTCCTCCGCCCATGGCAGCCAGAAGAAGCGAAGCAGCGCCGCGTCGTCGTGATCCACGCGTTCAAAGCGCAGAGTGCCGTCCACGCGTCGCATCCACTCCTGGATGGCCCACTCGGCCAGCTCGCGGTCGCCGGGCCGGAAGTGCGATCCGTCCGCGGCCTCGGTGATGAAGTAGGGAATCACACCGCTCGGATCGAGCGGCATCAACCTGAAGCGCGGCTCTGGCTCCGCTGACGCTATTCGAAGAGCGACAACACCGAGCAGCGCAACGAGCGCGACCACGAGACGACGGGTGTTAGCGGCCCGACCCAGGCGTCCAGCCATTGCCAAGCCCATACGGAAGCGTCACGAACGGTGCCGCCTCGACGTGATGAATCAATCCACCCCTCACTGAGAATGTTTCCATCGTCACCAGATTCTGCAACATGCTCGGCGGAGCGTCCGCTGGCGCACCGCGGCGGGTCCCGTCGTGCACGAAGAGCGGGAACGTCCCCACCGTCTGCTTCTGCTCGTCGAGAATCAACGCACGGCGCGGGCGAATGTGTTTCATGTAGGCAAAGATCTTCGAGTCGATCTGTTGCGCGCAGGTGAGCATGCTGAACGCGAGTTGCGACTTGCCCTGCTCCGTGTTCGGATCGGGCAACTGCGGCCCCGGCATCATGCGCCCGCCCGGCGGAGGGTTGTTGACCGTCCGATAACCGTTTTCGTGACGCACGCAGTCGTCGGCAAACGCGCCGATCTTCCCGCTGTCACCCTCGAGCGCGTCGAAATACGAATTCGCTACTCGGAACATGACCTCGCGCGACACGCGTTGATTCACCGGGACGTCCTCCGTGAGCAACGCCCGCGGAGTGGTCAGCAACTCGATCGCCTGCGGTGCGATGCCACCAGCGTGAAGCTGTTCGATCTCCGTGATCCGGCCGCGATCGACTTTCAGGCGTATCGCCGCCAGCGTGTCGCGTCCCTGCACCTTGAGGCGTCCTTGAAAAGCCACTTCCCCACTGACGGGATCCGCGACGGTAATCTTGAAGCTCGTGGGCTCGGTCTTCGATCGCCAGAGCATACCTTCGCCGACATCCATTTGCCCGGTGTTCTCCGTCATGTGGACGTCGATCGAGAGCGGCGGCACCGCCTTCGGATCCTTCTTGAACAGCGCGTCGAGATAGCCGTCCAGGACACCGATCAGGCAGGCGCGGTCGCATTCTTTGATCGCCGAGGCATTCCAGGCGGGTTCCTGCGCTACGACTGTCGTCGCAGCCATGCAGAGGAGCGCCACCGCCATCGGCTTCAACGTCTTCATCTGGCTCTCCGATGGGAGCTTAGCCGAGCCCGCGGCGAGGCTTCAACTGCCGCGCCCCGTCGGCTACACTTCAATCCCAATTGGTGCTGCATTCATGAACATATTGATCCGTTTATTCGCTCTCGTCGGCGCGATCGTGATCATCTCCGCCTCGGCATCCGCGCAATGGCCCGACCAGAAAGACCCGCGTGCAACGCGAACGCCCGACGGCAAAGTCGATCTGAATGGACCTCCGCCGCGCACGCCCGATGGCAAACCCGACTTGTCGGGTACCTATCGCAACCTGACTCGTGGCGCCAACGAACCACGCGAAGCCCTGAGCCTCGACGAGAAGCCGATCGCCACGTTCCGCGACATCGGCGCCGGATTCAAAGACGGGCTGCCACTCAGGCCGTGGGCCAAGGAACTGTTGCAGAAGCGCATGGCTGACAACAGCAAGGACAACCCTGACGTCTGGTGTCTGCCGTTGGGGAACCAGCAGTTCAACGTGCACACCTTCCCCAGGAAGGTCGTGCAGTCGCGCGATCTCGTGTTGATTCTGTATGAGACCCACCAGGGCATCCGTCAGATCTTCACCGACGGACGATCGATCCCGAAGGACGATCCGCAGCCGTGGTTCTACGGCTACTCCGTCGGGCGTTGGGAAGGCGACACGCTGGTCGTCGAAACGAGCGGCTTCAGAGATGGCGGCTGGCTCGACATCAACGGGAGCCCGCTGACCGAACAGGGGCGCACGATCGAGCGCTTCCGCCGGCCGAACTTCGGCACGATCGAAATCGAGCAGACGATCGACGATCCGAAGGCTTACACGCGGCCCTTCACCACGCGACTCACGTGGCAGCTGATGCCCGATACCGAGATCATGGAAATGATTTGCCTGGAGAACAACCAATCCATCCATCACCTCGTTGGCGCCGACGGACCGGTGAAACGCTAGAGAACGACAACGCACGGTCCGACGGGGCGAAGGTGCGGGGTGCGAAGGTCCAGTGCGAGGGTCCGACGGTCAAGGACCGACGGTCAAGGTCCGACGGTCAAGGTCCGATAGTCAACGTCCGAGTCAAGGCCCGACGAACCGCCGCACCGTCGCACCGTCGGACTGACCATCGCACCCCCGCCCCATCGCCCCGTCGGACCGCAAGAGTCCTAGAAGACCAGGTCCGCTCGCGCGTTGAGGCGAGGACTGACTCGACTCAGCACGGCGACGTAGAATTTGCCCGCCTTGAGGTCGGCGGCCTCCGCTTCGGTGAGCGTTACCGCGCCCGAGATCTGTGGCGCAGCAAGCTTGGCCAGGATGTATGCCACGCCGCCGTTCTGCCGTGTCGAACGCCGATGCAAGTACACACCCCCGACATCGTCTTGGGTCCCCCTCAAGCGAACGTCATAGCCGAGACGTCGTGTTGGCTCGTGGAAAGTGAAACGTGCGACGGCCTGATACGGGACGTTCGAGGCCGGTATCGCACCGGTGGCGGTCACCTCGAGGGTGACACCACCTGACACCGGTTCGACCGATACGGGAGTCATCGCCGGCGGACGACGATGGCGGGTGGCGCGCTCGTAGTGATACGCGAGCGCAAGCAGCGTGGCTTCGGCAAAGGGGCGACCAATCAGCTCGATGCCAACCGGAAATCCGCCTGGCGTGAAACCGCATGGGACCGTGATCGCCGGCAGTCCCGAATTGGCGGACAGCGCAGCATTGCTACCTGGTTGCGCGCCCCCGATGATGGGCGCGATGCGGCGAATCGTAGGATAGACGATCGCGTCGAGGCGTTCGGATTCCATCGCGCCGGTGACGGCCTTCGCCAGCGTCTCACGCGCGGCAAGACGGCCCTTATAGTCCTCACCCGACAGATAGTCAGCGGCAGTTCCATTCGCAACGTCGAGGATGCCCTGAAGGCTCGAGGAGTGAAGTCCGGTCTCGAGCATCTCCTCAATCGATGTCGCGTAACCGCCCGCCGCTTTCAGGTAGTCGCCGAGATAGACCTTCAGTTCCTGCGTCAGCAGATTTGCTGACGTCACGAGCTTCGCCAGCTCCGGAATCACGACGTCGACAGCTGCCGCGCCTCGGGCCTTCATCTCTTCGATCGCTGAGCGCACAACAGTGGCAACCTCCTGATCCTCCGGCGCTGTTCCCAAGAATTCGGCAAGGACGCCGATGCGCGCGCTCTTGAGCGTGCCCTCCTTCAACGCCGTCGTATACGTGCGAGGGATCCGTCCGCTGCTCGCCTGGGTCGTTGGATCCGCCGGGTCGTATCCCACCGTCGCGTCGAGAATCAGCGCGATGTCTTCAACCGACCGGGCCATCGGTCCGCCAGTATCTTGCGTGTGTCCGAACGGGATGATGCCAGCGCGGCTCGAGAGTCCGGCCGATGGACGAAGCCCCACCAGGCAGTTGTGCGAGCTGGGAATTCGAATCGAGCCGCTCGTATCGGTGCCCATCGTGAACGCCGCCAAGCACGCGGCTGCCGCTGCGCCGGATCCGCCGCTCGATCCGCCCGGCGTGCGAGTCACGTCGTACGGATTCAGTGTCTGTCCACCGAACGAGCTGACACCGGTCAGTCCGAGCGCGAGCTCGTGGAGATTCACCTTACCCAGGAGCACAGCACCAGCCAGGCGCAGTTTGGTCACCTGAAACGCGTCGCGCGTGGGGACAACTCCTCGCAACGCGAGCGACCCGCCAGTGGTCGGCATGTCTCTCGTTTCGAAGTTGTCTTTGAGCAGAACAGGAATGCCGTGCAACGGACCACGGATCCCTCGCGACTTCCGCTCCTCATCGAGGGCGCGTGCCGCCGCGGCGGCATTCGGGTTGATGAAGATGACCGAGTTCAGCCGGGGCCCGGCCCGGTCGTACGCGGCGATGCGAGCGAGATAGAGCTCGACGAGCTTCTCGGATGTGACCTGTCCGGCGATCATGGCCGCCTGCAGATCTCGAATGCTCTTCTCGCTGACGTCGAACGTCTCGACGGCCTGCGCCCGCCTGCGCACGCGGGCCACTCCGAGGCCGACGAGGGTGGCACTCGAGGTCTGAATGAACTCCCGTCGCGTCGATCCCTTCATGTGCTTATCCATGTGCTTATCCGCGCCGACGCAACTCGTCGAGCAATGCCGCACCACGCGGCGACAGACGATAGCCGACCTCGAGGCTTTCGGTGAGCCCGAGCGTCTTCAGCTTGCGCACATTGAGCTTGAAGGACATCTTGTCCTGGCCGGCCATCTTGCAGAGATCGCCGGCGCGCCTCGCCGGATGGTCATGCACGAGATCGAGCACGCGACGAGTCCACGGCGCTCCGTTCGATCGACCGTCCAGCCGCTCCAGTCGAAGGATCAGGTCCTGTAGATCTGAATCGCTCGCGCGCTTCTTGCGCAGCGCGATCCGAGGATCGGCTTCGAGCGCGCCGAGCTCGATGCGATAGATCTTGCCGTCACTCCGCCCGGTCAGTTCTTCGACCAACGCCTCTCGACTCTCGTAGCCCGCACGTCGCGCGTCGGCGTTCGAGATGCTTTCCAGCGAGGTGAGGCTCACGTCCAGGATGTGGAGCATGCCGGCCGCGGTCAACAGAGTGCCGCCAGACTTGACGGATGGACGCCGCCAACGTCGGAATGCGACGGTGATGCTGCCCTTCTGAATGCCGTCGAGAAACTCCTGACGAAAGATCACGACCCGCTATTTTTGACACACCGGACAGAAGAACGTCGATCGCCCCGTCTGCACGATGCGCGTGATCGTGCCGGGGCAGCCACGCCTTGGACAACGCTGACCTTCACGATCGTAGACGCGAAAGCAATCGTTGCCTTGATATCGATTCTTGTTCGCGATCGCCTCCCTCAGCACGGCTTGAATCGCATCTGCCAGCGCCTCGGCTCCGGGTCGAGGCGCGCCTGTTGCGGTGGCAAGCGTCGACGCCCGCCGCTTTGGTGACAGGCCCGCACGATGGAGCGCCTCACACACATAGATGTTCCCGAGCCCGGCCACGGCACGCTGATCGGAAAGCGCCGCCTTCAGCGTCGTCTTCTTGCCCTTGAGCGCGTGGGCGAGCGTCGTCGCGGTAAAGCCGCGATCGAGCGGCTCCGGACCAAGCGACTTCAGTGCGCGATTGATCGCGAGACCACCTGCTTCGATGATGTCCATCTGGCCGAAGCGGCGCGGATCGTTGAAGACGATGGTGGCGCCAGACGACATCGTGAAGAGTACGTGGTCGTGCGCGTCAAGACGGCTGCGCTCGAAATAGAAATCTCCCTGCACCGCATCCCGGCGCCTCTTCACGATGCGAAACGACCCCGACATCCCGAGGTGCATCAGCAGCGTTTCACCTGACTCGAGGTCGGCCAGCAGATACTTCGCGCGGCGGCGCAGCTCGCGTACCCGCTGCCCCTCGAGGCGCGCCGCGAAGTCGCGTGGAAATGGCGAGCGCAGATCCGCGCGGCGTGTCTCGACGCGCTCGATCCGAGCGCCTTCCATCACGCGGCGCAGTTGACGACGAACGGCTTCGACTTCGGGGAGTTCGGGCACGGGCGGGCTCGGGATTCGGGATTCGGGGAAGGCTACCTTGCTAAGACTCGGGTGTCTACACGTTCTCGTACTCCTGGCGTTACGATAGCGGCGATGAGCGATCGGGGTGTCCGCGCCATCCTTGGCGATGGGGCGGGCACGCTATGATTCGTAGGTCTCCGGAGCAGTCCATGAAAAAAGCGCTTCTCGCCCTCCTCGTTGGATTCACCTTAAGTTCGGCTGACGCTGTGGCCCAGGATCAGTCAGCGACCGACACGACGCCAACCGGCACCGGTGCCTCCACGCTGCCCGTGCCTCGACCTGCGGCGGGATTCGTCCAGGCGAGAACCCCGTGGGGTGACCCGGATCTCCAGGGATTCTGGCCGGGTGTCGACATGGTGGGCGTGCCGCTGCAGCGGCCGGCGCGGTTCGGAACGCGCAACGTCCTCACGGAAGAAGAGTTCGAGCAGCGCTCACGAGAGATCAGGAGCGAGGAGGACTCGCTCCTCGCCGAGATCGACGTGTTCACCGCCGACGTGACCACGCCGTGCGTCATCCGCTGCCCGACTTCGCCGACTCCGCACTGGCAGGAGACCGGCAAGCCATCGCGACAGGCATCGCTCATCATCGACCCGCTGGACGGTCGCCAGCCGCCGTTGTCGCCCGAGGGCCAGGCGCGTCAGGCACAGCAGCAGGCAGACGCCAAGGCACGGATCGCGCGGCTCCAGGGGCGCGAGGCAGACAGCCACCTCGATCGCAGCCTCTATGACCGCTGCATCACTCGCGGCGTCATGGGATCGCTCCTGCCAACCATCTACAACAATGGGAACGAGATTGTGCAGGCGCCGGGCTACGTCGTGATCCGCAACGAGATGATTCACGAGGCGCGCGTGGTACCGCTCGACGGCC
>Ga0247825_10000705_pt1 | contig 21496 bp, 29 predicted proteins | sample 13C_Vanillin_Day_FD_194413 | JGI IMG/M metagenome (GOLD analysis project Ga0247825, IMG submission 194413) | Soil microbial communities from agricultural site in Penn Yan, New York, United States - 13C_Vanillin_Day48 | ecosystem: Environmental > Terrestrial > Soil > Agricultural land | place...
ACATGCGCCGCGTCTGCCAACTTGGTGAGCATGGCCGCGATGTTGATGAAGCGAACGGAGACGCCGGCCTGCTGCATCGTCACCAGCGCTTGATTGAACGCAGCGGCCATCGGCGCTTCAACCGTCGGCGTCGGACTGGGTGCGCCCAGCACGCTGACGTCTGCCCCGTCGCTGTCGCGACCCAGGGCACGCCAGAGCGCACGCATGTCAGCGGGCGTGTGCGTGAAGAAGCCGAGCGTATCGAGGCTCTTGGCGAACGGCAGCACGCCTTTCATTGAGAACGCACCGAACGTTGGCTTGAACCCGGTGACGCCACAGTACGACGCCGGCCTCAGCACCGAGCCCTTGGTCTGCGTACCGAGCGCCAGCGGCACCATGCCGGCCGCGACGGCCGCAGCCGATCCACTCGAGCTCCCACCGGGCGTGTGCTCCACGTTGCGCGGATTGCGGGTCGGACCAGGCGTCATGTACGCAAACGCGGTTGTCTGCGTCTTGCCGATCAGAATCGCGCCGCGGTCCTTGAGTTCGGCAATGATGTCAGCGTCCTCGACGCCGACGCGACCGCGATAGATCGCCGAGCCGTACTCGGTGACGAGGCCACGCGTATCGATGATGTCCTTGGCGCCGAACGGAATCCCACTCAGCGGCCCTGTCTCTGTCGCGGATTGAGGGTTGATCTGTACCCACGCGCGGATTCGCGGGTCCTTGAGTGTGATGGTCTCCAGGCACTTCGCGAACGCACGGGATCGTGCTTCAGGTGAAGCGCCGATCCATTCTGCTAGCCGTTCCGGGCTGGAGGCGGACAAAGGCGACTCCGACGATGCTGGCGGCTCATTGTCGCCCAGATGTGCTGGTACGCGCCATCCATCCACGGACCACCTCAACAAATCGCTCCGGCTCCTCGAAGAACGTCTGGTGACCGCTTCGTTCGAAGACGTGCTGCGTGGCGTCAGGAAGCGCATCAATGATGCCGTTCCACATCGTGTACGGGGACACGTAGTCATATCGTCCATGCGCGACGAGGGTCGGCACGCGCAGAGATGCCGTGTCAGTCGTCACGTCCCAATTCGCCGTCAGCGGTCCGAGGACGTGCTGAAACAGTTGCGGCTTGAAGTCCGCCTCCGCGAACAGCGGCATCGCATCGAACCGAGGGTCGAAAAAGCGCAACGGTGCCTGCGCAAAGACCGCTTGCGTCGGCGGCGTACCGGGCGGGAGCTTCGTGTAGTTCTCTTTCAGGATCGTCTTGCGCTCCTCGGATCCATCCTCCTCGAAGAACGCGGTGCCGGCCTGAACCAGCTTCGGTATATCACCGCTGGGCGGAGTCCCAGCCATGATGACGTGCGAGACGGCGTCAGGGCAGCGTCTGCCGTACTCGAGCACCAGCACACCAAGAATCGAATAGCCGAGGGCGACGACGCGCCCGATGCCAAGCGCCTTGCGCACAGCCTCCAGATCGGAGGCAAGCACATCGAACGTCAGATCGCTCGGATCGCCGGTTGACTTCCCTCCTCCGCGCAGATCGACGTAGATGAACTGAAAGAAGTCGGTGAGCGGCGGCGGAGTCAGCCGCTCGTACGGCTTGACGCCGATGATGCACGGCACGATGCAGGGAACTCCGGTCCCACGCGTGGAGTAATAGAGCTCTGCTCCGTTCACTGAGACCAACATGACACTCCTTTTCCCGGGATTCGGGATTCGGGATTCGGGATTCGGGACTCGGGATTCGAGTCAGACGATATCGAGCAGGATGTCTGCAGCCTGCTCGCACTGCGAGCGCGACACGTCCAGGTGCGTTACCAGACGAATCGTTCGCGGCCCGAAGGCGATGACGAGCACACCGCGATCGCGAGCGCGTGCAACGATAGCCGGCGCGTCGGGCGCACCAGCAGTGATGTTGAAAACGATGATGTTGGTCTGAACAGCGTGCGCGTCCACTATGACACGCGCGCTGTGGCACAAGCGACGGGCAATCAGCGCCGCGTTCTCGTGATCCTCAACAAGCCGATCCATGTGGCGATCGAGCGCGTGAATTGCCGCCGCGGCGAAAACACCCACCTGCCTCATTGCGCCACCCAGCATGCGGCGATGCCGGAGGGCAGCATCGATGATCGCGCGAGAGCCTGCCAACATCGAGCCTCCTGGTGCGCCGAGCCCTTTCGAAAACGCCACCGAGACGAGGTCGAACGGCGCGGCAAGGTCGGATGGAGTCCGCCCACTCGCGATCGCCGCGTTCCACAACCTCGCGCCATCCAGGTAACTTGCAACGCCCTGCTCTCGCGCCGCCACGCAGATCCGCCGCGCCTCGTCCTGCGGAAACACCACGCCGCCGGAGCGATTGTGCGTGTTTTCAACCTCCACGACCGTCGTCGGCGGAAGGAGCATGTGGCCACGCGGATGGCGCGAGGCCAGAAACTCCTCGGCGGTGAACACACCGCGGCTACCGATCTCCGTCAACTGCACGCCGGCGTTGGCGCCTGCTCCCCCGGTCTCGTGCCACACAGCATGAGACTCGCGACTGACGACGACGTGATCGCCGGGACGCGTGAGCACGCGAAGTGCCACCTGGTTCGCCATAGTGCCGGTCGGCAGCCACAACGCGGCCTCTTTTTCGAGCAGAGCGGCCACGCGCTCCTGCAGTGCGTTGATGGTGGGATCCTCACCGAACTGGTCGTCGCCCACTGGCGCGGTTGCCATCGCCTCGCGCATCGCGGGCGTGGGGCGCGTAACCGTGTCGGACCTGAGATCGATGAACGACGACATGATCGACGTCAGTGCTTGCGAATGAACTCGAGGACCTTCTGATTGAAGACGTCCGGCTGCTCCCAATACGCCGAGTGCCCGACCTCAGGAACAACCAGCGACTCCGAGTTCTTGATCCGCGCAGTGAAGAGTCGCAGTACCGCCGGAGGCGCATAGAGATCCGCACCGCCTGTCAGCAGGAACGTCGGCACGGAGATCGACTCGAGCAACGAGAACGTCAGTCGATTGCGAAACGTTTGCGTGGGGGGCTGCGTACCTTCCGGCCTGCTTTGCTTCTCCAGTTCCAGCCAGCGCGCCGTGCCTGCCGGATTGGCTGCGCGGTACGACGGCCCGAGTTCCCGCACGTCGGGCGGCAGAGCATTGAACTGCGGCGGCCGAAGCCGTCGTCCCAGCTCGAGGTAGTCCTCGTCCTGCAGGCCGCCGATGCTGTTGGCCACAACCAGACTCCGCAGCCTCTGAGGAAACGACACCGCGAAGTCGAGCGAGACGATGCCCCCGGCCGCGGTGCCGACAAGGTGGAACCGATCGAGCTTGAGGTGGTTGGCCAGCGCCAGGAGATCGTCCGCGCCGGTCCCCGGTTGTGGACCGGCGGGATCGACTGTCGAATATCCAAACCCTCTCCTGTCGTACGCAATGACGCGATAGCCTGCCGCCGTGAACGCAGGCAACTGGTAATCCCACACACGACGGCTACCGGTTGCGGCATGGACGAACACGACGGCGGCTCCGTTACCGCCCGTGTCGCTGTAAGAGAGGTGCACGCCAGGCAGATCGGCCTGGACCTCGCGCGGCGGAGCCTGCGCGAACGCCGTCGCGAGGGCGAGGGACGTGAGTCCCACAGCGGCTGTGACGATCGCTCGGTTCAACCGAACTCCTACTTGGCGAGGTGCTCCGTCGACTTCTCGTTCTCGTTGCAGATGAACTCGATCATCTCCGAATCGACCATGAGACGCTGATTGACACGGACCGTGAATGGCTTGGTGTACGACCTGGGATCGTCGATTGTGATGTCGATCTCGAGCGTACCGAAGTTCGGGCGGCGGAAGCGCTCCGTCATCTTGAGCGCCTCGGTATACGGACTGCCATTGACGTCGAGCCAGCCGGCTCTTTCGTCGCCGCGGAAATTCGTCGTCTCGACGACCAGCGCGTCGCCTTCCCACCAGCCGCGTGAGTAGCCGAACCACCACGGCGTCGGATCGTTGTTCGGCGCCGGCCGGCCATCCACGTAGATGTAGCGCAGACCGTAGTTCGACTCGTACGTGATCAATATCAGGTTCTTGGTCTGAACGATCTGCCTCGGCTGCGGATGGTTGTGATACTGCATGAGGCCGATCGGCAGGCACCACACATCAGGGTTGTCCTTGCTGTTGTCCGCCATGCGCTTCTTCTTCAACTCGGCGGCCCATGGCTGGAGCGGCAGCGGATAACCACGCCCTGCGACTTCAAAGAACTGCGAGACTGGCGTCGCGTTCGGATCCGGCGGAGGCGCTGGTGCTGGCGCGGCTCCGCGGCCTCGACCGCCGCCGCCACCGAACACGATCTCCCAGATGCCGGAGAAATCGACTTTGCCGTCCGCCGTCCGCGGCGCGGGCGCAGTCAGATTGGGTTGGCCATCAGCCAGCCGCGGTACGTCGGGCGTCGTGTATTTGGGCCATTGTGCGGAAACAGTCGTGGCCACGACCGCGACCAGGATAGCGAGGACAACCTTGCCGACCACCGATCTCATTCACCCTCCAGCTCATTCGGGATCTCGTGCCGCACTCGAGGCAATCCGAGTGGCGACCTCGATCATAGACGAGGAGGAGGCGGCTCTACTCTTTCCGATAGATGGCGACGTTGCTCTCGAGAATTCCCTGGTTCTCTTGACGGAACGTGATCGTAAGAGTCCGGCCATCCTCGGAGATCGTGCGCCGCGCCGTTCCAAACACACGCCCCGCGTGTGAGAGGACGGCCTCCGCCGTGCGCGCATCGACTCGTTTGAGACGGATCGTGTCGTAGGCCGGAGTGCCCATCACCGGATACTCGCGATCGAAGTCGGCTCGATACTCGATCACTTCCTCTCGCCCGTCTTCGCGGCGCCGACGAATGGTGCCCTTCATGCCCTCGTTGTCACGGACGTAGGTGCGGACCTCGCTGCGAGGTGGAGGGCCTGGGGTGTACCGGGACTTGACCAGATCGAGCTGCCAGGAACCGAGCAGGAGATCCTGCTCTGCCGCAACCGATTGCGCGCGCAACCGTCCGTCCGGGCTGAAGAAGCTCGCCGTCGCGGCAAGGAAGAGGAACTCAACGAATACGAGTGAGCCACGCATGGATGCCTCCTGGTGGACTGGGGCCGTCGATGCGCCGCGGACTAAGGCCTAGCGTAGACCTCCGGAGGTTATTCGCCAAGTGCTCGATCGATCTCTGGGATGACCTCGTCGTACGCCTTGAGCAGCGCGATCGAAGTAGGACACATTGCCCATGTAGTTCAGAATCGAGCGAAATACGCCTTCGAAATCCTGTGTCCACGATCGGCCGTAGATCGTGGACTGCACGATCGCCCGCTGGAGCCCTGCGTATTCCTGCTGAACCGTATAGACGCGCGAGAGCCTGAACGCGAGACCCGCGTCGATGTACGCGAGGGCTTGCGTGGCCAGCGACACGTCCCACGCCGCCTGCTCGAAGAAGACCGGACCGACGCCCATCGTGTGCACAGTCTCCTCCATCCTCGCCGACGTCCTTGGCGCCTCCGAGGCGAAGAGGGTCGTCAGCTCCTTCTTGAGCGTCGCGTGGTAGTCCTTGCGGCTCACGAGCGCGTCGCGGTTCGTCGTGATCTCGGTCCGGAAGCGCCTGAGAGACTCGGCGGCAAGCTCTCGATGCTCCGTACGTTCGCGCCATTGCTCCCCCATCAGGCCGAGGAAGACACCAGCGCTGATCAGCACTACCTCTAATGCGATCGTGACGAAAGACTTGCTTCGATGATGCGACTTTGACACCGGCGCGGGAACAGGTGCGGTCGGTTCTTCATCGTCGTATTCGTCGAGTTCGGGTACGTGGACGTCCGGCATGAGGCGTAATGCTACCCCAGTCGGGCGAGCTCACTAGTGGGTGCGTCCGAGGTGTCCGCTGTTGTACACAGCGCCGGCGTAACTGGCTCTCGGTTGCGGGCCCTCGAGTGAACGATCGGCGTCTGTAGCTCGAGTTGCGTGCGGCGCGTCAAACCGATCTTGGCGACGAGCGGCGCTGTCTTGCTATGCGCGTGATCGTCGTATCGATCGAACTCGGTGCCGGCTTCGATCCGCGATGGTGCAGCGGCCACCGATCGTCACTCGACGATCGTGATTTGTGAAGCCTGTACCTCGAAGGGTTTGAATTCGCCGGACCGCCCGTACTTGTCGCTCGCGGTCACACTAAATCGAACGATTCCGGTCGGCGTCTCCTGTGGGACCACCCACTTGGCGACCCAGAATTCGCGCTCGGGTTGCTTTTCCGTCGCCCGATAACGCATCGGGATGTCCACGACCTTGCCGGCGACGTTGACATGCACGACGAGCTGAGCTGATTCTTCGCGCCTCCCCGTCGAGGGATCGGCGACAAACATCCGGAAGCCAACCGGCTCGCCGCGCTTGAAGCGGTTGCGGAGGATGCAGTTCTCAGGATGGCCTGGAGGCTGGAAGAGTGCGATGTCGCCGTAGACGATTAACCGGCCCTGCCCCTGTGCTGGCGGGGCTGGTGCCGATTGCAGCGGTGCGCTGGAACCGGCTTCGATCCCAACGAGCACCATGATGAGCAGCGCGAGTATGAAGCGCAGAGTTGCTGATCGCACGTGCGAATTGTAGCAGGCCTCCTTCACTCTCGCTCGGCCACGACCTGGAGCAGAATCGGTGTGTAGATAAAACTATTTGGCCGACTCGAACGCTCTGCCCAGTCGCGATGCAAAGCATCCAGTTCCTGCGGGTGAAGCAGCTCTTCCTCGACGAACTTGGGGCCGAAATCGTCAATCAGCCGCCCCCACCACGTCCACCACCGATGCTGCGGGTCGGCCATGCCTCCCACGCATCGCACCAATCGAACCCGGAAGCCGGACGACGCCAACCGGCGAGGCAACGCCTGCCCAACGGTCGAGTCGCCGCCATGCCGCGCATAGAACTCGATCCACGCACGCGCGTTCGCATCGAAGGCCTCGCTCGGCGGCGAGCACGTGAGACTTCGCAGCGTCAGGTACTCCATCGCGGCAAATACGCCGCCCGGCCGCAGCGATTGCCTGATGTTTTCGAGTGCGACGTCCAGATCGTCCCGAAGAAACGCAAGAAACCAGCGACCGAACGCACCATCGAACGGACCGGCGATCGACTGGCGTCGCGCCAGATCGGCGTTCAACGTTCGGATGTTCGTCACGCCCAGTGCACGAGCACGCTCGGCGAGCGAGCGCAGGTAGCTCTCCGCCTTGTCGACGGCGCAGATCTCACCGGAAGGTCCGACGACCCGCGCCAGGTCCATGCTCGTAAACCCGGGCCCGCAGCCGAGGTCGAGAATCGATCGGCACGAGGCGAAGCCTGCCTCGTGCCACAGCAGGTCGGTTTCAGGTCTCCACGCCTCGTGCTGCGTGCGCAGACGATCGACCTCCGCGTCATTCACGCCGATGAAATAGTCTGTGCTCATGTTTCGATCGCCTTCATCTAGCGGGACTCCGCCAGCGCGTTGATGTCGGCGGAATGGAGAATGCGCTTCGAATAGCCACTCGCGGCGACCTCGATCAGCGCGCGGCCGAAGTTGGCCGTCGTGGTCCCGCGAAGCAACGGACGCAGCACGGGATAGAGAGGTGCAAGAATGTTGTACGATGCCTGGACCCAACCCGTCTTCGACCGCACGTCCCCGATCGGCTGGATGTATCCGGGACGAAACATGTAGGCGATGGCAAACAGCGCGAGGAGCGCGTTCTCCGTTCTCCCCTTCACGCGCGCCCACATCGTCCGGCCACGTTCCGTGCTGTCGGTGCCGACCCCCGAGACGTAACAGAACACCATGCGTGGATTCGCAGCGGCCATCGTGCGTGCAGCGGCGAGCGTCAAGTCATACGTGAGGTGCGTGTACTCCTCTTCACTCATGCCGATGGACGAGACGCCAAGGCAAAAGAAGCAGGCGTCGCACGCGGCGAACTCGCCTGCAAGGTGGTCGTAGTTGAAGAAGTCTTTGTGGACCAGCTCGCGAAGCTTGGGATGCCGGCGCCCGGTCGAGGAACGAGTAAGGGCGAGCACCGATTCCACTCGCGGGTCGGCGAGGCACTCGAGCAAGGCCCCGGCGCCGACCATCCCGGTGGCACCGAAGAGCACGACCTTCATAGCCTTGCCCTTCTGTGGCCGACCGATGATTTTCTGCGCGCCCGGCGTCTAAACATCCGTAGGGAGGGTATCGCAGCTCTATGCAACTGAACACCTATCTGAACTACGGCGGCAACTGCGAGCATGCATTTCGATTCTACGAAGAGCATCTGGGCGGAAAGGTCACGATGCTGATGCGGCACGGTGAGCAGCCCAACGCTTCGAGTGTGGCGCCTGAATGGAAGAACGCCGTGCTGCACGCGCGGATGACGCTCGGCGGAACGGAACTGTTTGGCGCCGACATCCCACCCGATCGCTTTCAGCCCATGCGAAGCGCGTATCTGTCGCTGAGCGTCGACAGCGTCGAAGAGGCAGAGCGGGTCTACGCCCTGCTCACGGATGGTGGTCAGATCTTCTTGAAGATGGAAGAGACCTTCTTCGCGTCACGCTTCGCGATGTTGCGGGACCGGTTCGGGACGTCGTGGATGATTCTCGGCCCGCGCGCCGACGGCGCTTAGGCCCGGGGCTGCATCGGCGCGGGAGCGTCTTTGAATTTCTCGTACTTCCCGAGGACGACTCCCAGCCGGTAGACCATCGGCATCACGACGCCTGTCACGAACGCAGGCAGCTCGAGCAGCGCGAATTCCGTTCGATAACGCGTGACGAGGAATGCGGCGTCGAAGAGTCCGGGCCGTTTGCCTCCGTTCTCTTTCGTCGACGCGAACAAGGTGCTGAGAAAGAACTCGATGTTGCCCGGCGGAGTGCACCAGCCAATCATCTGCACTTCGTTTGTACCAGCGTTCCACCATTTGTGCGGAGTGCCTGCGGGCCAGGCGACAGACTCGCCCGGACCGGCAAACTGTGGCTCGCCGCCGGGCACTTGATATCCCACCCGTCCACGGACGACCTGCACGGCCTCTTCCTGGAGGTAATGCACGTGCATCGGCGGACCGGTGCCTGGCTGCGCCACACCTTTAACTCCCACCCGCTCGCCTGCCGGTCCCTGCGTCCGTCCGGTAAAGGTGATGAACTCGCCGTTGCCGTTGTCGATCGTGTAAGGGTAGGTTTTGTTCATCACTATCGACCGCTCAAGAACAACCCCACCGCCTGATTGAAGGCATCACGCGCATCCAGATTCACCATGTGACCGGCTCGTGGAATCGTGACCAGGCGCGCACCCGCGATCCCGTTGACGAGCAACCCTGCGACTTCCTTGATATGCGGCAAGTCCTGCTCGCCAAGAATCACGAGAGCCGGGCATTTCACCTCCGAGAGCCGCTTGATCGCCGGTGGCATCAACTGTTGCACCGGATTCTTCGTGTACGTCCACAGCCCAGTGTTGCTCATGACGAGATCCTTTACCGTCGCCGCCGCGCTCAGATCATTCCGCAACGCCATGATTGGCGTGTCGGCCCACAACCTCGCGGCCCCTTCGGCATCTCCAGCTCCCGCCGCCTTGAACACCGGCTGCGTCCACGCCAGCGGTGCGGACGGCACGTAGCCGCTGAGGCCTGGTGATGCGAGCACGACGCGCACCACCCGGTTCGGATAGGCGATGGCAAAGTCAGTCGCGGTCGTGGCGCCCGCGGAGAGCCCAATCAACGTGGCCTTGTCGATGCCCAGAGCGTCCAGCACCGAGCGCAGATCCTCGTGTTGCGCATACGGCGCGGAAGGGCCATCTGACTTGCCGTGACCACGCTGATCGTAGCGAACGACTCTGAAGCGCTTCTCCAGCAATGCAATCTGTGGGGCCCACATCCGGCGATCGACACTGAAGGCATGAATGAGGACAACCGGTTCCCCCGCGCCGCTTACTTCGTAGAAGATCCCGGCCGACGATGTGCCCGCCGTGACTTGGGCCGCGGCAATGCCGGGAACCAGACACAGAAGCAGGCACACACGGAGTCGGAGTAACGCTCTGGAATCGACGTGTGTCACGCGGTCTCGCCTCCCGGTTCGTTCTTCCGAGAGACCTTCCAATCCACTTTCGTGAAGCCGCTCGCTTCCATCATCGGGGCAAGGAAGGTCTTCTTCGCCTGATCGACCGCCGCATCGAGCACAGCGTGATCAGGGCGACCACCGTCGATGTCGGTGAACCCGTATTCTTCTGCGAGCGCGCGCGCAGTGTAGATGCCGCCGTTCTTCCTGGCAACGTTGGCATCAGCCGCGAGTACGACCACCCCGCGACCAACGAAGCACGGCGTCTCGGATCCGCCCCATCCCATCGCAACAGCCTGTGGTTTGCTGAGCGCATCACGCCACGTATCTTCAGTGACGCCGAACCCTGCAAGGATCGCCTCCGTGCGCATGAAGCCTGGGCCAACAGCGACCGCGGTTATGCCGGACTTGCCCAGGTCGTTCGCGAGAGCGAAGACCAGACGTTTCAAGAGCGTCTCCATGATGTCGAAGTAGAACGCGCCGTGATACGCAACGTTGTCCTGCTCAACCAGCTCCACGATCAGCCCGGATCGACGCGTCACCATGAGTTTCGCCGCGTGCCACGCCGTCACGATGTGCGGCCAGATCCAGCTTTCTACGAACGCGCGTCCGTCGCCGGGCGACTCATCGAGAAACGTCTTCCAGGTAGCCGGCTGTCCGGTCATGACGATGGCGAGAACGTCGAGCCGCCTCTGCTCGCGACCGACACGCTTGAATAACGCGGCGACTTCGTCCTCGACCGTATGGTCCACGCGCACGGCAATGCCCGTTCCTCCCGCGGCCGTGACCATTTCCGCAGTCTCCTCGATCGTCTCCGGGCGGCCGGCGTTCACATGATTCGATGTGTTCGGCTGCACACGACTGCTGCGTCCCGTGCAATAGACGATCGCACCTGCTTCACCCAGCATCAGCGCGATGCCTCGCCCTGCGCCTCGCGTCGCGCCGGCGACGACTGCCACGCGTCCGCTCAAGTCTCGCGGGCTCGGCATGTGAGATCCCTCTGTTGATCGTTATCCGTCGGCGCGCAGGACCTCGCTAGGCTCCAGGCGAAGAGCGCGGCTGATCGGGACGACGCATGCGGACAGACAGACAGCGAGCATCAGCACAGCGTACACCGCGATCATGCCGGCCTCGAGGGGAGTTGGTGTGCTCGCGAACAGCCCGACGAACGTCACGAGGACCAACATCCCTCCGGTCGCGATACCAACTCCGATCTGCGTGAGCGGCCGGCGAGCGATCGCCGTAATGACCCGCCACCGTCCGCCACCCAGCGCGACCCGGGTGCCGATCTCGCGCGTGCGCTGCACGACCGTGAACGACATGACGGCATAGATGGCCGTCAGCGACAAGAGCAGTGCTGGTCCACTCAGCACGATCAGCAGGCGCGACACATACTGCGACTCGAGCCACTGGTCGGCACCGACGCGGTCGAGCGCCATCACGTCATACACTCGCAGCGTGGGTTCCACGCTGCTCGCAACCGCACGCAGCCGACTGCCGAGTGACGCTGGAGTCCCGCTGACGTGTAGCGCCACGTGCACTGTCGAATAGCCTGGCGACAGAGGCCGATACACGCCGATGCCGTCGGCTCCGGCGACGCCAAGATCGCGGACGACGCCGACGATATCGATCCACGGCCCTGGCGGTTGCCCATTCCCTTGCGCGAGGCGTCGGATTCGCCGACCCACTGAACTGCGCCCACGCAGGACGCGGTCGACGAACGACGCGTTGACGATCGCGACTTCTCGACGCAACGCAAGGTCCGTAGCCGTGAAGTTGCGGCCGGCAACCAGCGGTGCACTCAGCGCACTGAAGAAATCACCATCCACAGACGCGAACGCGGCCCGATACCCGTACGTCGGTGGCGCATCGTCGTCTTCGACTTCGAAGCGAGCACTCGGGTGCTGCATGCCCGGAAGACGATCGCCAAACGCAACCGCCGTCACACCCGGTTCGGTGATCAGTTGCCTGCGCAGCTCACTCATCGTCGTCTCGCTGCGCGCGCCGAACCCAACGGGCGCATTCGTGGAATCCATCACGAGACGCGCAGACAGATACTCCTGCGCGAGAATGCCAACGTCGCGTGTCTGCACGTCGACGACCCATCGATGGAAAAAGAACGCCGCCGCTGGAAACATCACCGTGACCGCAACCTGCGCCACGATGACGGCCGTCCATAGACCACCGAACCGATAGCCTCCTCCACCGGCTGCGAACTGCCGAAGCCGCACGTGCAACCCGCCCGCCGTGACCCTCAGTGCCGGGAACACACCGATGATCACGGCGCCGAGCATCGTCAGGCCGACGCCGTAGGCGATCGTCGATGTCGTCAGGCTGTCGTTGATCCAGAACGGCAGAGCGCGTCCGGAGTCGGCTTCGACCAAACGCCAGAGCGAACCCAGCGCGTATCGCGCCGCGACGAGCCCGGCGACGACGGACAGTGCAGAGAGCGCCACCGCCTCGACGAACAACTGCACAACGATTCGGCCGCGGCTCGCACCGAGCGCGTTTCGCACGCCGATCTCGCTCTCGCGGCTGGCCGCTCGCGCAAACACGAGCAGGCTGACATTTGCGAAGACCGTGACGGCGAGCATGATTAGGAACACGTTCGCCAGCGCCAGCCCGACTCCAAACGATCGGGGATCGAAGAACAGATGGCTGTACGGGACCACCTGAGACTGGAGAACCGCTTCTGTCTCTGGGGCGTCGTTCGCCAGTCGTCGTCCGATCGTCGTCAGCTCGGCCTGCGCCGCGTCAACCCTCACGCCTTCGGCAAGCCGGCCGAACACCTGCACAGTCGTGGCATCCGGCGAGCTGCTCAGCATTTGTGGACGGAGCGGACTCCAGATCTCGTGAGAGAGGGGAAAGCCGAAGTCTTCGGGCATCACGCCGACGATCGTCGTCTGCTCGATCCCAAGGCGCACCGAGCGACCCACAACGCGTGCATCACCGAGGAATCGTCGCTGCCATAGCGAGTGACCGATGACGGCAACCGCTGGTGCGCCCGGCGCCTCGTCACCTTCGACAAGCGTCCGGCCGAGCAGCGCTGGAACACGCGCGAGTCGAAACCCTGATGCCGTCATCTCGGCAACGTCGATCGGCTCGACGTTGCCGTTGACCGTAAGGTTCCGCTGGACCAGCGCGACTGCGCCGAGGTCTTCTATCGTCTGAAGCTGCTCGCGCCAGGCTCTGAAATCGGCCCGGGCCAGCGGCACGTTCCGATCGCCGCGGACATCCCAGTTACGCAACCCGACGATGCGATGTCCATCGTCGAGTGGGAGCCTCGGATCGACCATCTGTGTGCGGATCTCGTATCCGCCAATGCCGGCTGCAAGACCAAACGCCATCCCCGCCCCGCCGACGATCGTAAGAAGCGGATATCTGACGAGCATGCGCAGCGCGAGCTTGAAGTCGAGCAGGAGGCCATCGAGCCACGAGCCGAATCTCGAGATCACCATCAACCGAGTGTCACAGGAAGGAATCGCTGCATTGGCTCGCTCATAACGACCTTCGTGATGATGTCGAACCCGCGGTCGCCGTTGGTCATGATGATGAACGCGGTCTTCTTCTCGAGCGATGCCGCCGTCATGGCCTTGAACCCGGGGTTGTCACCTGAATGCGAGATGATGTCGCCGCCTGACTTCTTGTGCTCGATCGCCCAGCCGAGGCCCCACGACAGCGAATCCGTAATCTTGGCCTGCGGGCGCACCATCTCCTGAAGTGATGCCGGCGTCAGGCGATACTGGTCGCTCGGCTTCGGGTCCAGCAGCTCGATCAGAAACCTCGCGTAGTCCGTCGGCGTCGTGTGCAGCTCGCCAGCCGACCCGTACCGTGCGGCTTCGATCGCGCTCGCTTTCCTATCGGCAATCATGCTGCCCTTCTCGTCGTGCGGGCGTGCCATGCCCTCTCGATAGAGATAGCTACTCGACGTCATCCCGAATGGGACGAAGAGATTCGCCTTCATGTTCCCGTCGAAGTCGGTCGCACACATCCTGAGGCCGTCGTGGAGTGTCTTGCAGGTGCTCATGTCCACGTGACCGGTGAGGTGTGTCATGACCGATTGCAGGTAGCTGTATCCCTCGCCCGAGTAGCTCCAGCGCTCGCCGGGTGTGAACTGAATAGCCAACGGCTCCTTGTCCGATCGCCAGTTCGGGAACCCGGTCTTGTGAGAAAGCACGTGGCGCGCGGTGATCAGATCGAGGCGAGGCTCGCCCTTCAGAAAACGATCGGGCGTGTATTTCGTCAGCGGCGTATCGAGGTCCATCACGCCTCTTTCGCACAGCTTGAGGATCTCGTACGCGAAGACGGTTTTGCTGACAGAGCCAGCCTCGAAGACCGTGTCGGGATCGACCGGCGCCTTCGACACGAAGTCTTTCACGCCATACGCCCCGCGCCATCGCAACTTGGCGTCGGTCACGAGCGCCATCGAGACAGCGGGGACTGTCGTGGCCTTCGCAAGCAGTGCAGGGAGTTGCTTCTCGAGATCGGCAACTAATTCATCCCACCCGTTCCCGGCGCCGGCCGCGTCTTTCGGCGCTGGCGTCGTCGACGACTGGCGTGAACAGCCCACGAACGAAAGCAACGGGAGTCCGAGGGCGGCTCGACCGCAGTCCGCAAAGAATCTTCGTCGTCCTTTCATCGTGCCTTGTCCCTCCTCGGTCGAGGCTGAACGCCGAATCTCTTGTCATCGCGCGCGATTGCCTGCGCAACGTTTTCCATCGTCCGCTCGAAGTGCTTGTCACGCGAGTCGATATAGAGCCACTTCTTCAGGACGTCGTGCCGCGCCAGGTGCCGGAACTCTTTGACGATCGACGGTTGATGCTCATGTTCCGTGCATACCAGCACGCCGTGCCACTTCCATCGCCCCGTCCTGGTAGGTTCCACGAGGACCATCATCATCCGGCCGAAGAGATACGCGGCCAGCCCGCCGAACATCCGCTTCGTGAAGAAGCTCCGATGCTGCTCGAAGGCCTCAAAGATCCATTCGTTGTCGAACGCTTTCATCAGCAGTCTGCTCGCAGCAGGCACTGTCACCGGGCCTGTCGCGCAATCGTTGCCGCCACGACAGCGGCGGCGTTCTCACTCTCAGTGGCCACGAACTGTTCGTCACTCGTCGCGGCCTGCCCGTCGGCGCGATCGGTGATGCTTCTGATCACGAGACACGACACGTTGAACTGACGGCAGGTCTGGATGACAGCGGCTCCTTCCATTTCGATCGCCGTCGCACCAAGAGAGCGCCGAAGCTCAGCGCGACGAGCGACATCCGCCATGAAGACGTCGCCTGTCACGATCACGCCTTCGACCACCTGCGGCGTCCGCTGCTCACCATTCGGCGCTGCGACCGGCGGCAGCTTCAGTCCCTGCGACAACGATGTCGCCAATGACAAGAGCGTCTCCGGCGCAGGAACCAATAGCGGATCGAGATTCCCAGTCACAGCGTTTCGCATGCCCCGTCGTCGAATGCCGTCTGCCAATTGCAGTCCCACGTCAATATTGCGCGACGGTCTTTCCGATCACGACGTCACCAGGGAACAGAGCCGGATCGATAGCTCCGGCGGTTCCTGAGAACAAAATGGCCAACGGCTTGAATCGGCCGATGAGGAGCGTGATGATGATTGCAGCATTGACCTTCCCTGCACCCGAGCGCCCGACGACCACACGGCGGCCATTCAGCCTGCCTTCGCGGAACGCCGGCAGCAGGACGAACAGGGCGAGAGCAACAACTCGAACGCCTGAATGAGCACTCATGCGGACTCTTCCACGGGTCTCAGCGTCTGATACGGGACTTCGTCGCGAAGTATCGCGTACATGAACTGGTCGAGCACGTGGCCGTCCTTGATCACGCTCTGCCGCATTCGCCCTTCGAGTCGGTATCCGGCCTTCTCGAGGATGTGCGCTGACGCGGTGCTCGTGACATACGGCATGGCATAGATGCGTCGCAGCTCAGGGTGTTCACGAAAGGCGTAGGCGGTCACCGCCTGGAGAGCCTCCGTCATGATGCCGCGTCCCCAGAACGCGGTTCCAAGCCAGTAACCGATCTCGGCTCCGATGCGCTCGACGTCGCCGTGACGGGTGTATCCGATGCCGCCAACGGCCCGATCGTCTACCGTCACGGCGAACCAGGTGCGCGGCTGCATCGCGACGGCGATGCCCAGGAAGGCTGTGGCGTCAGCGATGGTGTACGGATGCGGAAACGCATCGCGCATGTTCAGCCAGATCCTCCGATCGTTGGCATGCTGCGCGACCGATACCGCATCATCCAGACGCCACTCGCGCACCGTGCATTTCGGCAGAACGATCACAGTCCAAACTGGCGCAGGTGATGGTGCGTGTGACGATATGCCCACCGCTGCCAGTCTCGAAGCGTCATGGTGCCGAGCACTCCGTGCACGGGCTCGAGCGCGTCCGGCCTCGCAGTCGCAATGCCATCGATACCCGCGATGGCCCGCGCGAGATCCCTCGCGAACTCCGACGGCTGCGTACCATCCGCTTTCGGGTTGAGCATGGGGCTGGTTGGAAAGCCGCGCGGCCATGGGAGTGGCGCCAACAGCACGACGGCCTTGACGATCGGACGGCGGCGAGGCGGAATCGGGGCCGGTCGCGGCCGGATAAGCAGGACCATCGCGGCAGCGTCACCGAGGTGACACAGCATCTCCTGAGGCGTCATCGATCCCCAGCGGCGCGCGCTGTCAGGACGGAGCATCTCCAGACGTGCCTTCAATGACCGGACGACTTCTGGATCTGCGACGGTTCTCATCGACGTCAGACTCCGTGCCCGCCGATCGGAACGGTTTCGACGCGACTGCTGAAGCCGGCGATCATCGCCCGGCCTTTTGCGATCGCGGCCTGGACCGCGGGCAACGACAGCGATGCCTTGTGACTGGCTTGAGTGTCCCACACCTCAGTGATCCAGAGCGCATCGGCATCGGCCTGATCGGTCGCAATCACGTAACTGAGACATCCCGGCATCGCCTGCGTGGTTTCCAGCAGAATCGCGACGAGTGCGTCCCGCTGTCCGGGCACCACGTTGACCTTGCTGATCAATCCGTACATCGAACCCTCCGGGTCGTGGGTGATCCCGAATAGAGTATCGCCGTGGAGCAAGACACGCCTGCCGGTGTCTATTGAGACATGCTCGTCCGCTCGTTCGTGACGGTGGTCGCTGTGCTTCAGGCGTCGCCGTGGGTCGATCCCGCGCGACATCAGATGCAGATGGTAAACGTCGCCGACGGCGTGCAGCTCGAAGTGCTGGACTTCGGCGGCACCGGACGCCCGATCGTCCTGCTCGCAGGATTCGGCAACACGGCACACGTGTATGACGAGCTCGCACCGAAGCTGACCGCCGCAGGTCATGTCTACGCCGTCACGCGACGTGGGTATGGTGTTTCATCACGTCCGCAGTCCGGCTACGACGTTTCGCGTCTTGGAGAGGATGTCCTTGCGGTGATCGAGACGTTGCGGCTGGAGAAGCCGGTGCTCGTCGGTCATTCGATGGCCGGCCAGGAGCTGAGTTATCTGGCGTCAGAGCATCAGGATCGGATCGCCGGGCTTGTCTACCTCGACGCTGCCTACCGGTACGCTTACGACGTGCCCGGCGAGTTCGAGAAGGATTTCCCCGGCCTCCCCGCTCCGCCGTCCACGCCGCCCGCGGTGGCTCGAGCGCCGTTTACGCTTCCGGAGGCCGAACGCCGGCAGCCTCGTGGAGAGACAACGGCCCGTGAGGCAATCCCTGCGGGTGGCCGACAGTTCACGAAGATTGGACTCCCGGCGCTGGCCATCTTTGCCAGCCCGCACGACACGGGCGCGGCGACGCCGGACCCCGAGTTCGATCGCTTCGATGAAGCGGTGACGGAGCGCCAGGCGCGCGCGTTCGAAAGGGGTGTGCCGGGAGCGCGCGTGCTGCGATGGCCTCGTGCGAGTCACTACCTGTTTCTGACCCGCCCAGCCGATGTGATCGAAGAAGTCACCACGTTCATGGCTGGACTGCGCTGAGCCAGTGCAGCAGATTGAGCGCGAAGCGAGAATTTTCGCGCGCATCCGGTGCGTTCATCCCGATCGGGCCTTTATCAGGTCCAACCACTTGCGCGCTGAACATCGCCGCCTCGCCGAACACCGCGACTCGCCCCTGCCCGTGATACACGACAGCTCCCTGGAGAAGGTTCGTCGCCGAGATCCGGGGCGTCCGCTGAGAGAACTGGAAGGCGACCTCAGGAAGCAACAACTGATATCCATCGCGCAGGACCAGCACAGGTTCCGCACGGAGACCAGGATCGAGACGAAAGGCCTGCCCGGTGTACGTCGTCACCGAGTCAACCCGTTCGCTCGCTTTCCGGCCATTGGCGATCGGGCCTGACGGCAGAGAGCCGTCCGATCGGCGGAATGTGATCTGCCCGCTGCCGGCAGAGTCCAAAGCGAAGCCATTCTGAAATCGAACTCCGAAAGCTGCCGCGAGCCCCTTCTGCATGACCGGCGAGCGGCATGTGGTCGGCGATCAGGAGCAACGAGCCGCCCCGACGAACCCACGTGGCAACCTCGGCGATCTCGGCATCAGTAAACGCGGAGTAGTTCGGCAGCGGGGCCCAATCAGCCTCGCTCTGCTTGTGCATCGCATTCGCTATGACCAGGACATCAGCGCCACCCAGCGACGAGGCGGTGAACGGCTCGCGATTCGGCTCCACTCTGTACCCATCGAGTCGCAACAGCTTTGCAAACGGCGCGTAACCTCCGTCCTCCGTGTGAAAGTTCAAATGAGCGGCGTCGATGACGACCCTCGGGCCCCGGCCCGCTTGGTAGGCTGGCTCCGCGATCTCGGGCGCAAACGCGCTGTCCTGAACCTGTTGCGCATCCATCGCAACCACCGCGAGACAAACAATGGCGGCAAGCAAGCCGCATCGCGCGTGGTTCGCGTTTCCCATCTCGTTCAACTTAGACTCAGCGCCCGCCCCGAGAGTTGCTTGCGCATCAGCACACACGGCACCGACTTGCCGGACATCAGCACGGCCTCGCCGCGCTCCAGTTCTTCGAATCCATGCGCCTTGTAGAACTCGACGCCGGCCAGCGACGCCTGGATCTGAATGCTCGTCGCTTTGTGGGCACGCGCGTGCTCTTCGGCAAGCCGAAGGAGCGCCGTACCGATTCCCTGCCGAGCCACACGCCCGCGAACGTACACAGAAGCGCCATCCTGCGCATCGTCAACGCGATGCGTTGCAAAACCCAGCACGACCTGCTGACCTTCGAGTTGGCCGATGGCGATAAAAAATGCTTCGCCGCCCCGCATTGCATCTCGATAGAGGGACGATGTCAGACCCTCACTCCACGCCTGCACGACTTCGGGCGGATAGAAGCGGGCGCCGAGCGAACGAATCGAATCGAGGTGCGCCAGAGCGATCGCCGCAGCGTCTTCTTCAGTTGCCCGGCGAATTGTCACACCAGCCAGCGCCATCTCTATGCCTCCGTGCCGTTAGGCGCTACGGCTCCGGCGCGAGCGGCACCAGCAGCATCACGAGGTCTTCGTCGGGGCCCACCCGCGTCGTGTGCCCCTTTCCCGTCACATCCTCCGCCAGCAGCACTCGTCCTGGTGCGAGCAGCACCTTCTTCCCGCCGACCACGTCCACCTCGCCGCGTCCGCTGATGATGATCACGTACTGGCGTTTCGACGCCGGATGGCCCGCCCACACGAAGCCGCGCGGCCAGCGCAGGAACTGCGCACCGGTCACTTTCACCGATTCCGATTCGTTGAGCTCTGCGCGCAGCTTCGCCGGCCGCCAGGCGACCTCCTTCTCCTCGGCATGCGACTGACCGTCGGCGCCCGTATACAGTCGCGTGACGGTCGTCGCCGGCTGCTTTTGTGCGGCTACATGACTCGCACTCGAAACGATTACGCCAAGGGCGATGACGAACCCGAGTCGGGTGACTTGTCGCATGGGGCCTCCGTGGAGTGAATCGATTGAATACTGAGCGTACGCTTCAGGAACAGATTCCACAGGTCCATCACCAGCGTAGCGCCAATACCAATGACGATCCCAACCAGGACGGCGCGCGCGTCAATGCCCATGATTTGCGTCGATATGGACCTTGGGTCGCCGGCTCCAACCGAGCAACTCGAAGATTTGGTCTTTGGGCGCAAGCGGCCAAGTGGGATGGCGGCTCAATTCACAGCGCTCGCAGAACCAGTCGTCGATGCCGTAGACCTCAGTCGCCAATACCTCGGCACTCACCACTGGTGGCTGCCTGCCGAGCACCTCACCTAGAACGTGCGCGTCGCGAACGTGCTTCGGATCGACCGGCGCCGACCGAGACGCCCGAGACAGCGTGTGCACCTTGTGCTCGAAGATCCGTTCATGGGGGAGGACAAGAATCGTGTGCGCCCCAACTAGCGTCGGTCGGGCATCTGTCAGTGACCCGACAAGGTCAGGAAACACATCGATCCTTATGCGCGACTTCGGATCGACGAGTTGAATCATGAACTTCGGGACACCGGGCTGCATCACGTGGTAATGGGAGACCAGAAACTGTTCGACCACGCCTGGCCTGACGGCTCCAATGCAGGCAGCGACCAAGTCGAGATCCGCGATTTCCTTCCTGGGGCCCTGCCGCCCGAAGCACGGCCAGGCCTAGTTGCATGGCAACGCTACCCGTCACGGCAAGGTTATCCATCTGGGCGTGGGGAATGAGCCGATCGAGGCAGCCGGACCGTCGATCTGTGTCGGCGGACGAGAGGGCCTCGATCATTCCCGGGCGCCCGCCTGTTCCCGATTCTGAACGACGTGCATGAATCGCTCGTTGAAGAACAACCGATCGGGATCGAGCGCGGTCAACTGCCAGTCGATCACACCCTTCGGAGCCTTCGACTCGTCACCGTCAGCCACCGGATACAACTCCACGCGGTTCGACAGCGCGAAGGCCTGACCAAGTAATTCGATGAGTGCCCGAACGCTTCTCAGATCAGCGAGCCGGTCGTCCGAGTGAAGCGGCATGCCCTCGAAATACGCCACCGGTGATTCGGCCGTGACTGATGGAAACCCGCAGCTGCAGCCGGTGTGCGCGCCGACGAATTGGACGACGGGCTGCGAGAACCATCGGCGTACGGCCTGACGGGCCGGCTCGACGTGCTCAACCTTCAGGTCTGGCGATGAGAGTAGCGGCAGTTCTTCGTCAGTGCCGATGTAGAGCATCAAACACATATGGGACATCCATCTTACGCACGCGCTCAGCCCAGGCGGCTCATCATCGATTCACGTCCGTACCCGCGCGTCGATTGAGCCTCACGTAGAATTTTGCGAACGGCTTGACTGGAATCATCCGCACGACTGCTTCGCGAACGTAACACGCCAACGGATTCATCGTCCCCATGATGCGCGCCGTCCGGCGGCCTTGCTGGAGCAACGTCGCGGTCTTGCTCAGGCGCTCGCGTTCGTACGCTCTCAACGCGCGCTCGACATCGACGTCGCCCGTGAGCGCCTCTCCCACCGTGACAGCATCCACGATCGCCTGCGCCG
>Ga0247825_10000706_pt1 | contig 21481 bp, 14 predicted proteins | sample 13C_Vanillin_Day_FD_194413 | JGI IMG/M metagenome (GOLD analysis project Ga0247825, IMG submission 194413) | Soil microbial communities from agricultural site in Penn Yan, New York, United States - 13C_Vanillin_Day48 | ecosystem: Environmental > Terrestrial > Soil > Agricultural land | place...
CAGCAGGCGAAACGACGAACTGCCCATGTCCGGCGCCCGGTTGATCCAGGAGATCGGCACTTCCTTGACGGCGAACCCCAGGCTGAGCGGCTGGAGGCCCGTCTCCGCGTTGACGGCAAAGCCCGGCTCCTGCAGGAGCAGCTGCTCAATCACGTCGCGGTGCAGCAGCTTCAGGTTGTTGGTCAGGTCGCGGAACTCGCCGCGCAACAGCAGCCGCGCGAGCAGGTGAAAGGCGCGATTGGCCACGATCTTGGTGAATGGATAGTTCAGCAACACGCTGTGCCGCGAAAACCGGCTGCCGATGACGACCTTGTGCCCGGCGGCGGCGGCGTCGAACAGATCGCGCACCTCCGGCAGCAGGTGCTGAAAGTCGCAGTCCATCGAGAGGACATACTCACCCGTCGCGAGCCGATAGCCGTCGGCGAGCGCGCGCCCGACGCCGTTGGGCGGCGTGCGGACGATCGGTCGGATTCGCGGGTCCGCCGACGCGAGGGCGTGGATGACCTCACGCGTGGCGTCGCGGCTGTTGTCATCGACGAGAATGATCTCGTGGAGGTAGTCATCGAACAGGGCGCGCAGCCGCGTCACTAACGGCCCGACATTCATCGCTTCGTTGTGACACGGGATGACGACCGACACGGCGTGGCGCAGCGAACGGTGCTCGCAGAGCGAGACGGCGGGCCGCTCGACGACCCGGGGCGGCCGCTGCGCGTGCACCAGGATCGATCCCGCGAGCCGCCGCACCACCGGCGCGTTCTCGAGCGCCACCGAGACATTGCGCAAGGCCCAGCTCAGATGCGGCGTCAGCGGGGCATAGACGAAATCGTTGAACACCGCGAACACCCGGATGAACCCGACCTCCGACATCAGCTCGTAGAGCTGCGGGCGGCTGACCAGCGCCCGTGAGTCGGGCGCGCCGACCAGCCCGCCGAGCAGCCGCCGGGCCTTGAGCACGGGATTCCACGGATTGCTCTGGTAGAAGACGGCCTCGCCCCCCGGATTGAGCAGATCGTGCACGTGCCGCAGCAGGTCGGCGCAATGCCGGCGGTCCAGCAGATCCATGCCCACGACGAAGTCGAACCGGCGGCCCGCGAGCCGGCCGGGAAAGGCCGGCAGCGAGACGGACTCCACGCCGGCCGGCAGTCCCTCAGACCGGCCGGCGCGCGGCTCGAACGAGACCGCGGTGATGGGGTTTTCCCCCCGCGTCACCCGAACGAGCTCGCGCGTAAACGCACCGTCGCCGCAGCCCACCTCGAGAATCGTCTGACCCGGCAGCAGGTGCACCAGGTGGCGGAAGGTCTGGGCGCGCCACAGCAGCCGATCGGCGGCGATCGGATCGCGTTCGCGCAAATACCACTCGCGATGCTGCTCGCGCATCGCGAGCGTCGCGACCAGTCCGGCGTCCTCTGAAGCCATTACTCGTTCCCCGCTCAGTCGCCCACGCGGCGCGCCCAGCCGTCGACGATTTCTTTCAGGATGTCATCCAGCGATCGGGTGACGTCCCACTCCGGATAATGGCGCTTCACGCGCGCCAACCGGCTGATGTAGCAGATGTGATCGCCGGTGCGGGCCTGATCGACGTACTCCCAGGCCATCCGCCGGCCGGTCAGCGCCTCGACCCGGTCGAACGCCTCGAGAATCGAGCAGGAGTTCGCGCGGCCGCCCCCGACGTTGTAGACCTCTCCGCACCGGGGATTCCGCCAGATCGCCTCAATCAGCCGCGCCACGTCGTAACTGTGAATATTGTCGCGGACCTGCTTGCCCTGATAGCCATACACCCGGTACGGCCGGCCGGTCAGCTGAACCTTCACGAGGTATGAAAGAAACCCGTGCAACTCGACCCCGGAGTGCTGCGGGCCGGTCAGGCAGCCGCCGCGCAGGCAGTGGGTCTTCAGGCCGAAATAGCGGCCGTACTCCTGCGTCAGGATGTCGGCCGCAACCTTACTGCAGCCGAAGATCGAATGCGTCGACCGGTCGATCCGCATCTCCTCCGAGATGCCGTCGTAGTCGTCCGGCCGGGCGTAGTCCCAGCGGCGCGCCAGCTCCACCAGCTCGAGCTCGTTCGGCGCGTCGCCGTACACTTTGTTCGTCGACATGAACACGAACACCGCCTCGGGACTGTACTGCCGAGTGGCCTCGAGCAGGTGCATCGTGCCGAGCGCATTGACCTCGAAGTCTTCGAGCGGCCGGCTGGCGGCCAGGTCGTGGCTCGGCTGCGCGGCACAGTGGATGATCAGCTCGAACGGCCCCTCCGCCTTGAACACCTCCTCGACGCCGCCGCGATCGCGGATATCCACCTCGCGGTGCTCGAAGTGGCGGGTGGTCTCGTGCAACCGGCGCAGGTTCCAGCGGGTGTCCCCCTCGGGGCCGAAGAACGCCGCGCGCATGTTGTTGTCGAGCCCGACGATCCGGCGGGCGCGTCCGTCGAAGTAGCGCACCAGCTCGGACCCAATCAGCCCGCTGGACCCCGTGACGAGCACGTTCATCGGTGACCTCGATAACTGCCGCTCATGTGGAGTGCGTGGAGGGTGTTTTCGCGACGACCAGCCACAGTTTTCTGTCACCGACTTCGCCGATCTCGGTTGTCTCGTACGCGGGATCGTGCAGAATCCTCATCGGAAACCATCGTGCGCAGTGCCCGTTCTGTAAGACCTTTTCCACCCCGCACAGGGCGTCCGCATTTCGGAATGTCAGGACCAGGAAGCGCTGGTGTTTCCGGAGAAATTCAGACCCTTCAATGATGTTGTTGCCAAATACATCCCCATAGTTGCGCCTGATCGCTTCGAGATGCTTGTATTCCTGAGGGGCGAAGAGGCCGCCGGTCGGATCCGAGGCGGCTTCCCAGTCAAGAATAAAGAAGTAGCGAGACCTCTCCGGCGAATACTGAAAGCGCTCCAGGAAATCGTGAGAAAACTGCATCGCGATTGGCAGATCGCGGTAGCCGTACGCAGTGTCCCTGGATCCAGGCCTCTCCGCCTGTGGGCGACTGATCGCATAGTCGATGGGCCGGGCCAGCAGGCCACCGAGGATCAGCAACGCGATCGCACCCCTCATCCCCCGCAGGATCGTGGAGTTCCACGCCACCGCCCACGTCGTGCTTCCGGCAACGCCCCGCTCGAGACGGGAAAGCAGGTACGCCAGCAGGATGGCGCGACTGAAAAGACTTGGGAGCAAGTACCTGTCCCAGAAGATGGGTTTGACTGCATAGGAGATGATCCACACGGCCACTGGAACGAGCCAGAACGCGCATGCGAGGATCACGAGTGAAAACTCTGCATGGTGTTGCTCTTCCGAACCGGGGTCGGTGGTGCCAGATGAACGCCGGTAGAAGGACAGCAGCGACACCATCAGAATCAGCAGGAAGAACGACAAAATCAAAAGAGAAGTCAGGTCGATTCCCCCCGAGGGCGACCTCGACGAGATTGAAAGGACGCTGATCAGATCACCAGCCGTGGGGAGCGTGAGCCAGTCACGGGGCCGCCCCGCGTCGGCCTGGATCAAGAAGGAAGGGAGATAAAACACGAGTGAAGACCAGCCGAGCGCGACGGAAAGATAGACCCGGGGCCGGAAGACCTTGACGGATCGATCGCGAACGACGTGGGAAACCAATATTGCAGCGCTGTAGAACAGGCCATGGAGATGGGTATTGACCATGGCTGCGTGCACCAAGGCATTCCACAGCAAGAGACCCCCGCCAGGCTCTCGACGCCGATTGATTGCAGAGTAAGTGCCCAAGCCAGCGGCGCACGCGGCCAGGAACATGCCGTACATTCGGCCTTCGACGTTCTGGGCGAGTACTCGGAACGAAAAGAATGCTGTGAAGACGCCGATCGATGTCGCAACGAATGAAAACGTTCTCCGAAGGGTAAGCCACACGACGATGCAGGCGACTCCAACGCCAAGTGAGGAGAGGAGTCGCAGCGACAATTCATCGGCGCCGAACAGTTGGGCCCACATCCAACCCACGAAGAAATACAGAGGAGGAGTATTGTTGATCTTGTCGTGGAACGCTCCCAGCATGTGGAAGAACGAGGGATCGCCTAGCAAATAATGTGAATAGAGCTCATCGTTCCAGAAGTACTTCTTGGGCGACGCGATCAGGCAGGATATGACCAGCGAAGCAAACCCGAGGCTTGGCGCCAGAACCTCCCACGACTGCCACGGTCGTGACTGGGGGAGCCGTCGCTGGCGAACGCCGGGGGGCACGATGTCACGAATCGTCATACGTCTAACATTTCACCGGCCAAATCAGCGCATCGTGAGGTGGCAGCGGGCGTTCTCTCTACGCCCCGGTTTCTGACCGCAGACAGCGAGCCAGATGAGCGTTCCGAGGAGTGGGACGATCGCCCGCAGAGCCTGTGTTCCCGGACCGGTCTGAAACATTAGTCTGCCCGCACCCAGAAAAAACTGCCCGTTTTCGGGAATTACCCATCCCTCGCATCCGGCGTTGACGGCGCCGTGACAGCATTTTGGGCCATCTCAGACCGTGACGCGAAGATTACGGAAATCGCGAATGGCAGGGGTCGGTCACAAACTGCAAGGTTCTCTCCGATCCATCGACCGCGCCGAGCACAACCGTTACAGTTCGATATCACCGTGCCCGTCCACGGTACTGCGCGGAGTGGTAGGTCGCGATCGTCAAGGAATAGGTCGCCGCGCCGTTCCGCTCGGGATTAGTGGGATAACGCGGGATGAATGGGTCGTCACATGGGCTAAGACGAGACCCGCCGATGCAACCTGAGCGTTTAGCTTTGTCCGGAATCGGGCCTACCTGGATCCCCGCGGTGTCCGACCCCGCCAGCGCGACAGCGCGAACGAGCCGCCGACCCCCGCCAGAAACCCCATCAGCGCAAAGCCAGCGACATGTCTCCATCTCGGCTCTGTGGCCAACACCCTATCCAGCACCCGGCGGATAGCGGATGGCTGCGGTTCCGCGGCGATCACGAGATATTCCGCGACCAGCCGTGCTTCGCTCTCGTTCAGCCCGGGATCGGGCATCTGCGCATCGGGATCGTCGAAGCGTGGATCCATCAGCTTATAAGTCACCCAATGGCGCATCCGCTCCACACCAGCGCTCGCCAGCACTTGTGAACGGCCGGATCGGTAACTCTTGAATGGCTGGGTGTCCAGGGAGTCCAGGGAGCGGACCCGCGCGGCATACTCCGGTGACGCGAGTCTTGCTTCGAGACGCTGCATCAGTGCCGACCGATCCAGCGCCGGTGCCGCCGTTCCCCCGCTGCGGTCGAGGCTGTGGCAGCCGAGACAACCCTGCTCTGTGATGATGGCCGCGGCCGAGCGATCGCGGAGACCGAATGGGTGGGCGCGCGCCGGGTCGTGCCGCAGACGATAGATCGCAGAGCCACCTCGAATGTCCGGCATGACCGGCGCAAAGTACACGCCGTCCGGGCCAACCGCTACGCCCGCCACGATCTGCGTACCCGAACCCCGGTAACGCACCAGTATCTCGGGCGGCGCTGACACCCGCCGCCCGGGCATGTCATACGGGAGGGCAAGCACGCCTGGAGAACGCATTCCGGACACCGCGATGAGAAAACGGCCCTGTTGCTCCGGAGGCATGGCCGGCGAGCCGAATGGCACATAGTCCATCTGCGCCGGGCCAACGGACGGCGAGATCACCGCGTCCGCCCGCGCGCCGATGCTCCAATCGGTGCCGCTCCACAGGTAATCCTCCCCGCGACGCACCTCCAAAAAACGATCGATGCCGCTGCCGTTGTCAGCCACGAAGAGCCGGTCGCCGACGCGGGTGATGCCGAACGGGTTTCGGAATCCGGAAGCCCAAACGAAACCGGCTGGCCTCCTCGCGGCACCCGGCTCGTAGTACGGATTCGACGGCAGCGGTCCGCCATCCAGGTCGAACCGAAGCACCTTGCCGAGCAACGCTCCGTTGCGCCGGCTCTCCTCCACCTGCCGCCCGTCTCCGACGGTCACGAACAGGCCGTCTTCCCGCGCCACGCAGCCGCCCACCTGGTGAGACACCGCCGCTCGGAACGGAGCGAATGTCTCGGTGAACTTGCGGGCGTTCGCAGCAGGACCCGAGAACGTTATCGGCTGACCCGTGAACCGAATGACGTCGTTCCGGTAGACGCCGCCGCTGTCACGATACGCGAAGGTCACGAACACGTACCCTCGTGTGGGCTCGAGGCAGATCCCGGCGGCTCCGGTTTCCCCCTCGCCAACGGGACGCTGCTCTGACGTCTGTCGAACCATGAATCCTTCGGCGAACGTCCGAATCGTCCGGTCGTTGCTCACCACCCGTACTCGACCGTTCAGTTCGACGACGAAGTAGCGCGGATCGTCCGCCCTCGGACCCGGCTTCGGCACGATCGCGATCGCTGTGGGCAGATCGAATCCGTCAGCATCGATCTCGAGCGAGAAGCCTTCCGGCACGCCCCACTCACTGCGCCAGTCCGCGGGCGCAATCGTTGCCGGGGGGATCTTCGTCGTTTCCTCACCACCACCACAGCCCGCGAGGACGGTGAGGAGGACACCGGCGAACAGCCGCGCGACGCTGCGGACGCGAAGAGGCGTCGATGTCCTTCGCGCGACCACTCCGGGGATCGAGAAAAGCAGCACTCCTCCCAGTACACTCCAACTGAGCCCCAGCAGCCAAAGGGTACGCGTCGGGCGGTAGCTGAACTCGACGTCGTTGATTCCGGTCTCGACTGGTATCGCACGAAAAATGAAGTTGCCGCCGTACACCGGCACGGCCTCGCCGTTCACCCGCGCCCGCCAGCTGCGCGCCCAACGATCGGACACCAACAGCCATCCGCGGCGCGGCGCTTCGACGCGAAAGTGCAGCGAATTCGTTTCGTAGCTGAGGAGCGTCGGCTGAAGCGGGAGCATCGGCGTCAGGCCGGACAGCGCCTCCGGATCTCCGCGCGCCTCGGTGAACGCCCGCAGCATGTCACTCGGCGTGTGAACCACCAGTGGCACCGCGCCAAGCGCCTGAGCGCGCCGGGTGAACGCCGCAAACATCTGCTCGGTCGCCACGACGGTGGCAGCCGTGTCCGTGAACCACACCCGCGACCTGCCGACCGCGACAGACTGGAGGAGAGGGTCACGCAGCATCGCCTGATGCACGTCATGGCGCTGTGTGGTGTAGGTGTCGAACGACTGGAACTTGCCGATCATCTGATCGTTGGCGCGGCACCGCTCGGTTGGTCCGTCACACGAGCTGGCCACGCGCATCAAGCCCTGCGACGTGAGATCCAGCGATCGCACGTGGCGCGCATCGAGGGCCCGCCAACGCACAACGTCGGGACCGCCTCGTGAGACAGTGGCGCGAGCTGCGACGCTGGAGGTGAGGGCGTCACCGATGGCGAGGCCAACCAAGAGCAGCGGCAGCGCGACGAATCTACGCGGCGACGACAGGCGCCAGCAGGCAAGAACGAGGCCCGTCATGATGATCCATCCGGCGGCATGAATCATCGACCGGCGCCCCACCTCCAGCGTCGCCCAAACGTGCCACACGAATGCGACCGTGCCGGTCACTGCGATCACCGCCAGCCCGGTTGCGGCAAGCGCGAAGCGGCTCAGACCGGGCTGATCACGATCGCCGATCACACGCGCAAGCTCCATCCCGCCCTGCATCGCCAGAACGCAAACGAAGAACACGAAATACAGCCTGAAGATCGCCGAGTGACGGAAGTAGCGAAGCGGGAGCAGCAAATCGTACAGCCACCCGCGGAGCGGGAGCGTCTCCCCCATCGCTGTCGCGAGACTGAGCATCGCGAGCAGCAGCAGGAACCAGTACCAGCGGTTCCGCGGACGCAATACCAGCGCTGTGATCGCGAGCACTGGAACCAGCACGCCCATATAGATGTTGGTCATCGAGGGATCGCTCGACGGAAAGAGCGCCGGCCCGACTGCGGCTTTCAGCGACGCTGGAAAAGGCGTCGCCAACGTGATCAGCGCGCCCGGGTCGAACTGATTGACGAGAGCGACCTCGCGAGCGAGCGCGCCGACTCGCGTGTGTGTTCCGGCGCCCTCGTAAAAAAACGCGAAATAGGTGGGCGCGAGGACGAGGAGTCCGACGCCCACCAGCAGCGCAAGGGACTGCAGCACTCGGCCGATCGGCGGTCGTGTTTTCGCTGCGGATTCGGCATTCGCTCCAGCCTCGGCCCCGAACGCCAATCGCCCGACGGCCCAGAGCACCGCCATACCGCCGGTGAGGATCACCAGCCCGGGATAGGCGGAGAGCCCGGAGAGTCCCCAGAACGCACCTGCCTGCACCGCGGGCAGCCACTGGCGCGACACGAGTGCCGCATCCAAACGCCACATCACAAATGGCAGCGCGCTGAACCCGATCACCCACGAGGTGTGTTCCGCGTTGCCGGCATACACGCCGCTGAACAGCAGTCCCAGCGCCACCACTACCCCGACCCACACCGGCACGCCGAGGTGTCGCGCGAGCAGCATCATTCCCAGCCCGCCCAGCCACCACATCAAGAGCCAGTACAGCACAAAGCCGTCACCACCTCCTCCAGTGACGAGACCGACGAGCGTGGTCAGCGGCGAGAAGACGCCGATTTGCGGCTCGCCCAGCACCGGGAGTCCGCCAGCGCTGAACGGATCCCAGAGCGCAATCCGACCAGCACGCGCATGGTCGGCGACGAACGTGAAGAACGGGAAGAACTGTCCCTCAATATCCCAAATTCCAGCCTCCTCGCCTCTGAGGAGGAGATGGTTGGCGGCGACGAAGACGATTGTCACCAGCGCGAGGCCGATACCCCACCCGCCGATCCGCTGGCCGGCGAACACCGCGGCGCGAGAGCGCTGCCAATCGAAGCTGCGCATCGGCCGCGCGACCGCCGAGGCGCCCTTCACGCTCGACTCACTCATCGTGCACCGGGAAGCGCGCGATATCCTGGCAAACGATAGGAAACATTAGGGCTTTTCACGTTAGCATAGCTTCTCAGCCTCTCTTCTCACGACAGAAGACCCTTGAATGGTGATTGATCTTGTCAAAGTGTGCTGCCCTGACACCTGCCGTATACGTTAATCGTATCCGTACGAGGGTATTTTGGGTGCCGCGCGCGTTATTGAGGAGGTCAGCAACTTGAGCCCGATCAAGATCCGCACCGATGATTTCGCAAAGACGCTGGCGACTCTATTCAGCGAGTTGGTGGCCGGGGCACCCACTTCCGGAGGCTACATCCTGAATCCGGGTGATGAAGGGTTGCTCCGATCGCTCGACAAACTTCCGGCGGCGGCCGCGTCAGCCCTGACGCCAACCGGATCGTCTATCGCCGCCCACGTCGATCACCTCCGCTACGGCTTATCGCTGATGAACCGGTGGAGCGCCGGGGAGAACCCCTTCACCGACGCTGATTGGAGCGCCAGCTGGAGAAAGACCACGGTTGGGGAAGACGAGTGGCGGACGCTGCGGTCCGAGCTTGGCGCCGAGGCCGAACGCTGGTTGACTGCCGTGCGCGCGCCCCGCGAAGTGCAGGAGATCGAGCTGAACGGCATGCTCGGCAGCATCGCTCATCTCGCCTATCACCTCGGCGCCATCCGTCAGATCAATCAGACGTTGCGCGGACCCGCCGAAGGCAGTCGGTGAGTCATGCATGGTCGAAACGGAACTCACTTCGAAAGGAATCGTGATGCGTTTGCTGGCTGTCTGTCTCATGTTCTGCGCCACAGCCGCTCCGGCTTTCGCGCAACCCTTTGCGAACGCCAAGACATCGCTCGCCGATTACCGCGTCGCGGATTTCACGCCAAAGAAGTCGTGTGAGAGCCTCGCGGCGTTCAAGGGCGAGGGGATCGTATCGATCAACGCGCGCACCGTGCCAGCGGAAGGAGACACTCCGCCGCACTGCCGGGTGACGGGCGTGATCACCCCCGAGGTGGGATTCGAGGTGAATTTGCCCGATCGATGGAACCGCCGCTTCTACATGACCGGCAACGGCGGCCTCGCGGGCGACGCCCTGGACGCTGCGACCAGTCCGGACCGGACCGCTGCCTTGAGCAACGGCTTCGTGCAAGCGCGGACCAATACAGGTCACGACGCGCGGAAGGAGCCAAGCGGGTCGTTCATCCTCAGCAACCCCCAGAAAGCCATCGACTACGCGTACCGCGCCGTGCATGTCACCGCCGAGACGGCGAAGAAGATCGCGACCGACTATTACGCACGGCCGATCCTGTCCGCGTATTGGAACTCCTGTTCGAACGGCGGCCGCCAGGGTCTGCTCGAGGCGCAGCGCTACCCCGACGACTTCGACGGCATCGTCGCCAACGCGCCCTGGGTGGATCAGACCGGATTCACCATCGGCGCGATGTGGAACCAAAAGGCGCTCACCGAAGCACCCGTCTCACCCGCGACGCTGCTCCTGATCGCGCAGAAGGTCATGGACAAGTGCGACGCCGTCGATGGTCTCAAGGATGGACTTATTGACGACCCGCGCGCGTGCCAATTCGACGCGGCGCGCGACGTGCCGGCTTGCAGCGCCGGCGCCGGAACCGCGGACTGCCTTACGACAGGACAGGCGGCGACGATCAACCGGATCTACAGCGGCCCGAACAGCAATGGCAGGCCGATCATGGCGGGGTTCATGCCGGGCAGCGAGGCGGTAACGACAGCACCGGACGGCGCCACGAACAGCGGATGGGTGGGCGCGATTGTTCCGGCGCAGCCTGGCGCCAAACCGGCAGACTTCAATCTGGCGGAAGGGGTGATGCGCTACTTGATCCTCGACCCGCCGCAGCCGGAGTATGACTTCATGACGTTCGACTACGACCGCGACCCGGCGCTCGTCGAACGCTGGAGCAAGCTGGCCGACGCGAAGGACGCCGATCTGTCCAGGTTTCGCAAGAGGGGCGGCAAAGTCATCATGACCTACGGGTGGGCGGACCAGATTCTTCAGCCGATGATGGGCGTGAACTACTACGAGGCGGTCGTCGCGAAGAACGGCCGGAACACTTCCGACTTCGCGCGCCTGTTCATGATGCCGGGCGTCGCGCACTGCGGCGGCGGAATCGGACCCGATCGCGTCGATGCTGTGACGGCAGTGATCGACTGGGTTGAGAAGAACAAGGCACCCGACTCGTTGGTGGCGGGCAAGGTGACCAACGGCACAGTCATACGCACGCGCCCGCTCTGCCCGTATCCGCAGGTGGCGCGCTACAAGGGTCAGGGCAGCATCGACGAGGCGGCGAACTTCAGCTGCGTGGCACCACGATGACCGCCCTCTTGATTCCTTCACTGATTAACCGTCGTGAAGCCCTCGCGGCCCTCGCCTCGACAGCCCTTCTACCGCTCACGTCTGGTTGCGGAAGCGGACGGGGGGAAGTCGGGCCCGCAACCACAATCGAGGCGGATGTGCGCGCACTGCTCGACGAACTGGCTGAAAACCTCCTTCGCCTGTCGCCCGAGAGCGCGACTTCCCTGGGCATCGACACCGGTGCTAGAGCGTCCCTTCGCGCCCAGCTGACAGATCGCTCCGCGTCGGGACAGCAGCGGATTGCGTCCCAACTGAGGAGCGACGTCGAGCGGGCAAACGCCTTGGATACGTCCGGGCTCTCCCATGGCATCCGCACCAGCGTCGAGGTGGTTCGAAGCGCCTATGCGACGGCGCTTGAGGGGATCGCGCTCCCCTACGGTGACGTGCCCGTCGGCGGCTGGCGCAACACACCCTATGTCGTCATCCAGAATGTCGGCGCCTACCTGGACGTCCCTCGCTTCCTCGATAGCGACCATCAGATTGAGAACGCCGTTGACGCCGAAGCCTACCTGGCACGCCTGCAGGCTTACGGGAAGGCTCTGGACGGCGAGCTTGGCCGCATGCTGGCCGCGCGTGCGACGGGCCTGGTACCACCTGCCTTTCTGATCGACAAGGCGCTGGGGCAACTCGGCCTGTCAGCGAGGAATGCCCGCGAAGGCGGGACGCTCGTCGAGTCCATCGAGCGGCGGACGAAAGACATTCCCGGGACGTGGGCCGCGCGCGCGCGAACGATCGTGACGCAGGAGGTGGCGCCGGCGCTCGAGCGGCAGATTGCCGAGTTGCAGGCGCAGCGCGCGGTGGCGACAAGCGATGCCGGGATCTGGGCGCGGCCGCGGGGCGACGACTATTACCGCTGGGCACTCAAGGCCTCGACGACGACTGGAATGACACCGGACGAAGTCCACGAGATGGGCCGGAACGAGCTGCAGCGTCTGCACGCCCAGATGGACGAGATCCTGAAAGGGATCGGCTATTCCGACCGGTCGGTCGGTGAACGGATGCAGGCGCTGGCGAAGGACCCCAAGTACCAGTTTCCGGAAGGGGACAAGGGCCGCGAGGAGATCATGGCGTTCATTCAGAACCGCCTCGACTGGATCCGGTCGCAGATGCCACACGCGTTCAACACCGTCGTCAGCCCGAATATGGAGGTCAAACGCCTGCCGCCCGAAGAAGAGCCCGGCGCTCCCGGCGCGTACGGCGGCGCAGGATCGATCGACGGCAGGATCCCCGGTAAGTTTTGGATCAATCTCAGGACCACGGATCTCCACAGCAAGTACAGCCTTGCGGACCTGACATTTCATGAATCGATTCCCGGTCACATCTGGCAGGGTGAATACACGCACGACATGCCGCTCATCAGGCAGTTGCTTTCCTTCAACGCGTACTCGGAAGGGTGGGGGCTGTACGCGGAGCAGCTCGCCGATGAGCTCGGCGCCTACGACAGCGATCCCGTCGCGCGCCTCGGATACCTGCAGTCGATCGCCTTCCGCGCATGCCGTTTGGTCGTCGATACCGGCATTCACGCCAAGCGCTGGACGCGAGAGCAGGCCGTGCGGTTTTTCGTCGAGGTGAACGGATCGAATCCATTGGAAGTGGCGAGCGAGGTCGACCGCTATTGCTCGTGGCCTGGACAGGCGTGCGGCTACAAAGTGGGTCACAGCGAGATCAACCGTCAGCGCGAGCGGGCGAAGACGACGCTCGGCGAGAGATTCGACCTCAAGGCGTTCAACGATACCGTGGTGCTCGGCGGCAATGTGCCGCTCGACGTGCTGGCCAAAAACGTGGACGAGCATATCCGGACGGCTGGGTTGCGCGGGTCTCGATAATCTTTCGCTTTGGCGGCCAGCCACGCAGTGCGTCTTTCACTGTCTCCAGGTGCTCGTAGAGCAGCCGCCCGATATCCCCGCTCGTGCGGTGTCAATTCCGCTGGATCGGCGGGAGAAAACAGTCGCGCGTCCGCCGACGGATCGACCGGGTGATGGGTCACGTACTCAGGCTTGACCGTCACCGCGTGTCCGGAGTGAACGCCCGACCCCGCATCCGGCTGACGCACGTCAGCACCGACAGCGCGGCAATCAATTCGTCTTTAATTCTCGTCATGTGGACGCCGGCGAGTCTTCGCTCATTGGCCGCTCGCCAGACTACCATGCGCTCTTCAGACTGTTGCCCCCTCAGCAAACGATGCACGGGAGATGCACATGGCGCGACGGCAGTCGCGGTTCACCTGAGGAGCCACCGGTCTGGCTGGCTGAGGCCCGCCGAGGATACACTCGGCGCGAGTGAGGACGGTCAGGAATTCAGGGGAGATGAAGACTGTCCCGTTACCGGGCAGTCATGAAGGGTGATCGTTCGGACCCTCGATCTGTGTGGAGGTAGGGGCATGATGATGACTGAATGGTTTCTGGTGGAGCTCGAGAGCGAAGCGGCCAAGTCGCGACGCGTGCTCGAACAGGTGCCAACCGGTAAGCGCGATTGGAAGCCGCACGAGCGGTCGATGGAGTTCGGCGACCTAGCAGAACTGGTCGCGAACATTCCGTCGTGGGTGGGCATGGCGATCACGCTGGACGAGCTGGATGTCGCGCCAAAAGGCGGGCCGCAACATAAACCGGCTCCACTGAGCACGAGCGCAGAGCTCGTCGCGGCGCTCGACCAGACCGTTGCCCAGGCGCGGGCGGCGCTGCAGAAGACCACCGATGAACACCTCGAAACCCCCTGGCGGCTCCTGGCGAGTGGCCAGCTCGCGTTCGAGCAGCCCCGCCACCAGGTGATTCGCGATACGTTCCTGCACTCTGCGCATCACCGGGGACAGATGACGGTGTACCTGCGCCTGCTTGGATCGAAGGTGCCTTCGGTGTATGGGCCGACTGCCGACGATCGCAGTTTCGGATGAACTGAGGCGATGTTCGAACAAATCACTGTCAGGTTGGATTCGAACTCCTGCGCTTGCACTCCGGGGGCAGGCCAGCAACCAGCACCAGGACACATCCCAGCATGACCGCTGATCTCCAGGCGTTATGTGAACAGGCGATGCGCGAAGGCCGGCAGGTCGATCTTCAGGGCTGCAGCTACGGTTCACGGTTCCTCAAAAAGGAGTTTCTGAACGCACCTGTGGATTACTACTTCCTGCTCGCTGGCCTGGTGCGCACACTCGACCTGAAGCACATCCTGGAACTCGGCACACACTGGGGAGGCGCGATCAAGTCGATGTGCCGGGGCCTTCGCCACCCCGACAGTCCGGAGAACCGGCTGGTGACCGTCGACATCAATTATAAGAATGCCGATGGATTCGGAAGTTACCCACAAATAAAACGGATTACGGGCGACAGCTTTGATCGCCGCATCATGGATGCGGTCGTGGCATCGTTTCCCGGGCCGCTGGACCTCTTGTTCGTGGACACCGACCACGACTACCGGCAGACGTATCGCAACCTTGCCACGTACGGAAATAGACTCGCGCCGCGTCTGATGGTCCTGGATGACATTCACTTGAACCATTCGATGGATCGCCTTTGGCGGGACCTGAAGGACCGCATGGGAAATCGCGCCTTTGACGCGAGTCATTTGTGCAATCGCGAGGTCGGATTCGGGATCCTGCTGTGCGATCCAACGGTAAGTTGGCCGGAGAGATACGGCTTCCTGATTGACTACTGGCGGGCACGCCGCTGGGTGTTGGCACGTGTTCCGGAGCGTTTTAGGCATTTCGGATAGCCAGACAAGCTGTCCGAGCCTCCCGCACTCGTGGCAGCCCGAAGACCGCACGGCTGACTTGCCGTACTCGACGATTTCAGGACGTCGCTCGTCCCTGACGCGACCTGGGCCGTTCGAATCCCAGGTCCGTGGGTGTAGGTTGAAGCGGAGGTTGTTTCGAATCTTGCATAGACTCGCCCGGGCCACCGGACGATGCCGGAGGCCGATCTCGTGCGATTGATGAGGTGCGTCGGTCCCGCGCGGGGCTCAGCCGCCTACGACGCGTAATCGCGCCCGAAGGAGCACACCAACATGAAGCCAAAGAACACAATCTGCCTCTGGTTCAACAAGGACGCGCATGAGGCGGCGCGTTTCTACGCAGCCACTTTTCCAAACAGTGAGGTGACCGCTGTTCATAAGGCGCCCAGTGATTACCCCAGCGGAAAGGAGGGCGACGTACTGACGGTGGAGTTCACCGTTGCGGGCATTCCTTGTCTCGGTCTCAACGGCGGCCCGGACTTCAAGCACAGCGAGGCCTTTTCCTTCCAGATCGCGACGGACAATCAGGAGGAGACGGACCGCTACTGGAACGCCATCGTCGCTAATGGCGGCAAGGAAAGTCAGTGCGGTTGGTGCAAGGACCGCTGGGGCCTCTCCTGGCAGATCACCCCGCGCGTGCTGACCGACGCGCTCGCAGCTGGCGGCGATGAAGCAAAGCGGGCCTTCGAGGCGATGATGCCGATGAAGAAGATCGACATCGCCACCATCGAGGCAGCGCGGCGGGGCCAGGTGTCGGTTCCAAATCGCTGAGACAAGGCTCGCACGAATCTCAGCCACGCGATAAGGTAGTTGACACAAACCTACCCGACCGGTCTACGTTTCTAAGCGGCGACATGACAGACCTCGCGACATTGCAGCGTGGGCGCAAGTCGTTCGAGCAACGGGCGTGGGCCGAATCGTATCGGCTGCTGCAAGCCGCGGATCGTGACGCCACGCTCGACGCCGACGACCTCGAGCACCTCGCGATCGCGGCCTACCTGGTGGGTCGGGATGACGACTGCGAGGCATACACCGCGCGTGCCCATCAGGCATTCCTCGATCGCGGAGATTGCGAAGGGGCGGCTCGCGCGGCATTTTGGCTCGGGTTTGCTCTGATGGGACGGGGCGCCGTCGCTCCCGCATCCGGCTGGTTCGCAAGAGCCGGACGCCTGTTGGATGAGGAGCAGCTCGACTGCGTCGTCCGGGGATATCTGCTGATCCCCGTCGCCATCACATCCATCGCGCAGGGTGATCCTTCTGCGGCACTCGCCACATTCAGCCAGGCGGCGGAGATCGCTCGCCGCTTTGCAGATGGCGATCTGGCCTCGGTGGTCTGCCACGGACGTGGTCGCGCGCTCATCCGCCTCGGACGGATTGCCGAAGGCGTCGCGCTCCTCGATGAAGCGATGGCTTCCGTGATCGCCGGCGCGGTGACCCCACTCGTCGCTGGCGATGTCTACTGCAGCGTGCTGGCGGGCTGTCAGGAGACCTTCGATCTGCGGCGCGCGTACGAATGGACGGCCTCACTTGCGCAGTGGTGCGCGACGCAGCCCGATCTCGTGCGCTATCGCGGCGAGTGTCTGCACTACCGCGCCGAAGTCCTGCAGCTGCGGGGCCAGTGGAACGATGCCGCGCGCGACGCACAGGGCGCGTGCGAGCTCTTGATCTCGCGGCCGGCGGCGGGCGCGGCGTTCTATCGCCGTGGCGAAATCCATCGACTTCGGGGCGAGTTCGCCAAAGCCGAAGAGGCCTATACGCGTGCGCACGATCGCGGACGTAAGCCGCAGCCAGGACTGTCGCTGCTCCGTCTGGCCCAGGGTCAGATCGAGGCGGCAGCCGCGTCGATCAGGAGCGTTCTCCTCGATACACAGGAACAGATTGGTCGCGCCAGAATGCTGCCTGCGGCCGTCGAGATTCTGCTGGCCGCAGATGATCTGGAGGCTGCGCGCGCGGCTTCCGCAGAGTTGTCGCACATCGCCCACGCCTTCGGCGCGCCGCTGCTGGCGGCGGCGGCCGCGCACGCCGCCGGCGCGGTGCGCCTTAGGGACGGCGACGTCGAAGCGGCCTCGACATCGCTGCGGCAGGCATGCGAGACCTGGCGTGAGCTGGAGATGCCGTACGAGGAGGCGCAGACCTCCCTGCTGCTGGCGGCTGTCTGTGAGAAGCGTGGCGACCGGGACGGCCGTCGCCTGGAGATCGATGCCGCCCGACGGATATTCACGCAGCTCAGAGCCGAACCCGGCCTGGCGCGCATCGCCGAGCAATCGGCGCGCGACTCGCAATCGCCCATCGGCCGGCTCAGCGAACGCGAGGCGCAGGTACTTCGGCTGCTCGCAGCCGGCAAGACGAATCGCGCCATCGCCGACCAGCTCTTCATCAGCGACAAGACTGTCGCCCGGCATGTGAGCAACATCTTCGACAAGCTTGGCGTGTCGAGCCGTACGGGCGCGACCGCGTGGGCGTTCCAGCACAACCTCATCTGAGCGCTACGCAGAATTACCCAATTTCAAAGCCTCCGCAATTTTGGGTATTCCGCCTGATGTCAGCGCCTCTGGCCTCCGGTACCGTCCACTTCGAGGGGGGTCAGATGTACGACGCAATCATTGTTGGCGCGCGGTGTGCCGGCTCGCCGACCGCAATGCTCCTCGCACGACAGGGGTTCAAGGTGCTGCTCGTCGACAGAGCCACCTTCCCGAGCGATACGATCTCGACGCACATCCTCTGGCCCCACGGCGCCGAGATCCTGGCGCGGTGGGGTGTCCTCGGCACGCTGGCGGCAACGGGGGCACCGCCGATATGCCGCCAGATGACCTTTGATGTCGGCCCATTCGCCCTGCGCGGCTCCATTCCCGACGCCAACGATGGCAGGGGGGGATTCTGTCCGCGTCGCACCGTGCTCGACAGCCTCCTGGCGAATGCGGCGGCCGAGGCCGGCGTCGAGGTTTGGGAGGGCTTTACCGTCGACGAGCTATCGGTGACCGACGGCATCGTCGTGGGCGTTCGAGGCCATGGAAGGGACGGGAGGCAAATGCAGGAGCACGCCCGGATGGTGATCGGCGCCGATGGCGTCAACTCCTCCGTCGCACGAGCGGTGCGAGCTCCGGAGTACGACGTTCGCCCAGTGGCCGCCTGCGGCTACTACTCGTATTTCAGCGGCGTCAGACAAGACGATATCGAGCTGTACGTGCGCGACCACCACGCTTTCGGTGGCGCGCCGACCAACGATGGTCTCCATCTGGTGATGGTGAACTGGCCGGCCAAGAATTTTCCGTCCGTGCGCGCCAACATTGAGGGGCACGTCTGGCGGGCGCTCGAGTCCGCGCCCGACTTCGCTGCTCGCGTGCGCGCCGGCTGTCGCGAAGAAAAGTGGTACGGCACGGCAGGCGTGCCCGGCTACTTCCGCAAGCCGTATGGCAAAGGCTGGGCGCTCGTGGGCGACGCGAGCTACAACAGAGATCCGATAACCGCACAGGGCATCAGCGACGCATTCATCGAGGCCGAGATGCTCGCAACGGTTCTGAGCGCGGCGTGGTCCGGCGCCGGTACCCTCGAAGGCGGACTGGCGGCACACGAGGCGGCGCGCAACGAACGGGTGCGACCCATGTATGAGTTCACCAGTCAGCTCGCGGCACTCGAACCCCCTCCGCCCGAGATGCTGGCGCTGTTCAACGCGCTACACGGCAACCAGGACGCCACCAACGCGTTCTTGTCTGCGATAACTGGTGCTATTCCGCTGTCCGATTTCATGTCGGCCGAGAATCTAGGGCGCATCATGGCTGCCGCGAAAGCTGAAGAGTTCCATGGATGAATCGCGATGTGAAAGGAGTGAGGTCATGTATGTAATCCGTGAGGTCCTCAACTGCAAACCGGGAAAGGTGCGCCAGATGGTTGAGAAGTTCAGACAGATCTCGATGGTGTTGAAAGAAATGGGGCACGAACCGATGCGCCTCCTCACCGATGTCACGGGAGAGCCCTATTGGACGATCGTCGCCGAGGCGAAGGTCGAGAGGATCGACGATTTCTTCGCGATCGAGAAAACCCTCACGGCCAACGACACTCTCCGGACGACGATGGCTGACTATCACGACCTGGTGGCGAGCGGCCGGCGGGAAATCTATCGGATTGAGAGTTAACGTCCCTGCTTCCCGTGGACAGGCGGAGGACGATCACGATCGAGCACATGAACCACACGACCCCGAGAACACGCCTTGTAAGGGGGATGGCGCATGAGCGATCGGCGGCTCGGAACCGTGGTGATCGGCGGAAGTCAGTCAGGTCTGGCTGTGGGGTATTACCTCAAGCAGCAGGATCAATCGTTCGTGATCCTGGACGAGCACGACCGCATCGGCGATGCCTGGCGGAAGAGATGGGATTCGCTGCGGCTGTTTACGCCAGGCCGTTACGACGGACTGCCCGGGATGCCGTTTCCGGGGCCGCCCTCCTCGTATCCGACCAAAAACGAGACTGCCGATTATCTCGAGGCTTATGCCCGCGAGTTCAAGCTCCCTTTCCGCACCGGAGTCAAAGTCGAGAGAGTATCCCGCGCCGAGAATCGATTCGAAGTGAGCTGGGGCGATCACACGCTACTCGCCGAGAACGTCGTCGTGGCTACCGGCGCGTCCAACACTCCGCGGATTCCCGGATTCGCGTGCGAGCTGGCTGAGAGCATCGTCCAGCTCCACTCCAAGGAGTACCGCAACCCATCTCAAATTCAGAAAGGAGCAGTGCTCGTAGTGGGCGCCGGGAACTCCGGCGCCGAGATCGCGATCGAGCTCGCTCCCCATCACAAGATTTGGCTGTCCGGCCCGGACACGGGGCAGGAACCCGCCCGCGCCGGAAGTCGTCTCGATCACCTGATCACTCCCGTCATGTGGTTCGCGGCGACGCGGTTGACGGTAAAGACAGCGCTTGGACGGAAGCTCCGCGACCACTTTATCGACCCCCCTCGTGGAATCCCTCTGGGGCGGGTGCGACGACAGGATTTTGCTGCCGCCGGTATCGAACGAGTGCCGCGAATGACGGGCGTGATCAACGGACGTCCCGTCCTCGAGGATGGAAGGCGGCTCGAGGTGTCGAACGTCATCTGGTGCACCGGATTCACACCCGATTACCACTGGATCGATCTCGCACTCCCGACCCGCAACGGTGTTCCCATCCACGATCGGGGCATCGTAGAGTCCTGTCCAGGCCTCTACTTCGTCGGGCTTCTCTTCCTCTACTCGCTGAGTTCAGCGCTGCTGGGCGGTGTGGGACGCGACGCCAAGCACATTGTCGAGCACATCGTTTCAACGCGGCCACGCCCCGCCGCCGTACCATCTCGCTGATGGTCGGAAACTGTGCAAAACGCAATGCTTGAATCGGCAGTTACCTGGCCGGGCCGATCTGCTCGGTCCTGATCAGCCGCGCCACGTCGAAGCCGTTCGATCACGCCGCTTCGAGCGCGGCCGCGAAGGCCTCCGTTTCGATTGACGACGAGCGGCCGAGGATCCAGAGATATTTCCGGTCGGCCTCGGTAACGCCGTCATTGGTGCGGCAGCGGTTGACGACGTCGAGGCGGCGGTCCTGCCGAATCGCGTAAACCGCGCGAACGTCGCCGAGGCATTGACGCTGAAAGCGGTTCGGGAATCGTGCCATCTCGAACCACTCGCCGACATAGCGGCTCAGGTCTACTTCGTCGACACTGCACGGGACGGTCTTGTCCGGCGGCGCCCGGGGCGCCGGTCAGGCCGATCGCAGGCACCAGCGCTGCGAGCCAGTTCGCGACGGGACTTTGTGCCACGGGGCAGCCGGCATGTCGCCCCGCAAGAACACTACACTCCTCACTGTGACTTTGCTCTCTCTCTGCAGACGATGCGACAGGGACTCGCTAATGAGCGGCACCCGGCACTTGATCTGTCGCAAAGGCCAGCGCCAGACCGTACGGCAGAAACGCCAGCTTGTCATGGTCCACGAACGGGTACACACCCGGTTCGGGAATGTAGAATTCGAGCATCGCGCCACTTCCCGGCGGCACGGCGTACGTCTGCACGCCAGAGATCGGCGTCTTGCCGTCGTAGACGCGGTCGAGCACGGTTCCGATGACGTGCGCCGCCGACACCCAGGGCCCGACGTTCACGAAGTACATCCGCACCAGATCGCCGGGGTTGACCCTGACCGGCTCATTATCCGTCCGGCCGTTGAACATCGAGAAGGTCTGATCGTTGGTCAGCGTTTTCGCGGGATCGGTGCCGGGGATGTGCCCGTTGGCGTCGCGTGCACCGAAGACTGCGTCCTCCACGACGACGATCTCCCGCGCCGGCCGGAGCTGTTCGTTCCTCGGATAGACGATCATCGCGCCGTGGATGCCGCTCTTGATGTGAAGGTCGGTGACCGGGCCGGCTGCACAGTGGTACATGAAGACCCCCGGCGTATCGACCACCGTCTCCATCTTCAGCGTCGTCCCGGGCGCGGTGGGCCCGTACTTCCGTGCATCGATCTTGAACGCGTGTGTATCGAGCCCGTGCGATGTGGTC
>Ga0247825_10000707_pt1 | contig 21439 bp, 24 predicted proteins | sample 13C_Vanillin_Day_FD_194413 | JGI IMG/M metagenome (GOLD analysis project Ga0247825, IMG submission 194413) | Soil microbial communities from agricultural site in Penn Yan, New York, United States - 13C_Vanillin_Day48 | ecosystem: Environmental > Terrestrial > Soil > Agricultural land | place...
CGAAGCGGCCTGCGCGTCGGCGCGCTGCCGCTGCTCAGGCGTCTGCACGGTGACGCGCTCACCTGGCGTCGCCATGAACTGCACGAGCTCAGTGTCGGGTCCGCCGTTGCCGCCCACGGTGAACTGTCCGCCAGTGCGGAGACCGGGTATCCAGACGTACCCCAGGTCCTTGATGAAGTCGCGCGTCGTCTGGTCGAGCGTCCGAGCAATGCGCCCGACGTTCGCAAACTCCTGGCCCTGCCCATAGGCCTGGCCGCCCCACTTCGCCAGCCAGGTGCTGACCGCTTCGACGAGGCCACCAGCGCCGCTGCCAGCTCCGGCCACGGCGCTCTTGTCCTGCGGACCCCACTTCGGGCGGTAGGTCGTCTCGAACATGCTCGGCTGCGGAGGCCCGGAGCCACCAGCACCACTGCTGCTCCTACCGCTTGCCGAATTGGAAGCGCTCTCCATGCTGGACGCGATGCTTGAAGCCGTGCCAGTGGCCGCGTTCTGCAGGTCGTAGAAGGCCTGCGTTCCACGGCGCGACGCGAGCTCCAGGCTGTCGCCGATCTTCTGGCTCGCCTCCATATACTTGTTCATCATCTCGGCTGCGGTCTCTGCGGCCTCACGGCGCAGGTCCGCAATCCGCTGGAGGTAGTCGTCGTACGTCTCGATGGTCTGGCGCACGACGAACTTCACCTTGCCCTCGCCATTGACAACGGTGTCAATATAGTACTGGGCAGCGCGCTTGTTGTCCTCGTGACCCTTCTTGGTCTTCGCGAGCTTCTTGGTCTCCTCGTCCAGCGCCACGTTCGTCTGGTCCTTGATGATCTTGGCGAGCTCCTCCTGGCTCTTCCCCATGTCGAGCGTGGACTTGGTCGCCTCGTTCGTCGCGGTAGAGGCCTCGCGCATCTTGGTGACCAGCGCGTTGCCCATCTGCTGGGTCTTCGCGATGAGCTTGTCAAGGTTGCCAGTCATGTAGGCGACCGCCACCGCTCCAGCGACGAAGAGCGCGATGACAGCCGTGACCGGGTTGAACAGCGCGGCGCCAAAGGCGATCGCGAGCTTCAGCACGATGCCCAGGAGGCTCGAGAGGAACGAGAGGATGGAGCCAGCCGCCAGCACGACGAAGGCAGCGGCGAGGCCTCCGACCGCGACCTTCAGCACGTTCATGGCCGTCTCGTTCTGACGGACCCACTGGACCCCACGGCTGAGGTAGTCGATCACCACGCTCACGCCTGCGGCCAGGAAGTTGAACGCTCCCTTCAGCGCTCCCATTGCGGTGATGCTGCCGTCCGTCGTCACCTTGATCGAGTTGCCGAAGGCGTAGAACAGGGCGATCACGGTGACCAGAGCGGTGACCAGCACGGCGAACGGGTTGGCTGCGATGAACGCGCCCAGGGTAGAGAACGCAGCGATGAGACCACCGCGAATAAGTGCGCCGGTCACCACAAGGAGGCCGTTGAAGACGCCGAGCTGCTGGATGGCGAGGCCGAGCGCCACCACCATCTGCGAGCCGGTCGCGGTCGCGGCCAGCGTAACGGCGAGCGTGTAGGTGCCCCAGGCGATCACAACGATCGCCAGCACCTTCACGAGGGTCTCGAAATTCTTCGCCAGGAAGAGGATCACCTCGGCCAGGATGTGTGACACGCCCTTGGCCTGGTCCATCTGGCCGACCCAACGCAGCATGGCGTTCTGCAGGTTGCCGAGCGCATCCTTGATCGTATCGATCTTCAGGCTCTGCTGGGTCGCGATGAACTCCTTCTGGGCACGCACGGCCTCCAGCATCTTCTTGCCGGTGAGCTCGCCGGATTTCGCCAGCTCGTCGAGCTTGGAGATGGAGACGTTCATTTCGCGCGCGACCGCCTGGGCGACCACAGGAAGCTGCTGGAAGATGACAGCGAAGCTGCGACCCTGGACCTGGCCCTGGACCAGTCCCTTCGTCAGCGCGTTGATCGCGCCGCGCGCCTCGGTGGCGGACTTGCCGCTTGCATCAAGGGCGTTGGCGAAGACGTCCGTCGTCTCGAGAACATCCTTCTGCGTGAAGCCATACTGCTTCGTCGCCTTGGACAGCGAGGCGAAGATTTCGACGTTGTCCTTGAAGCCGGTCGTGGTGCGCTGCGAGATGTCAAAGAGCGCCTGCTCGGACGAAATGAGCTCGGCGTTGGACGACGACACCTGGCGCAGCTTGGTGATCAGGCCGCTGTAGGTCTCGGTGTACTCCACCAGCTGGTGAATGCCGAAGCCGATGCCCACGGCAGCGAGCGCGGTCTTCAGGAAGCCCATCGCGTCGGTGGTCTTCTTGGCCTGCTTCTCGACCTTGTCGAGGTTGTCAGCGGCCTCGTCCGCAGCGGCGCCCACGGCCTTGATGCGTGGTGCCACCTCGGCTGAGCCGTCCTCGCGGATCGTGATCTGGATGACTTCTTCAGCCACGTCAATTCTCCAGGATCGTAGTGCCCTTGACTGCCGCCACGCCCTGCTGGATCGCGAGCTCCACGAACGCCGCTGGTGCCTGCAGGGAATGGCCCTCGTTCAGCGGCACTATATACGGAACGTTGTTGGTGATCACGATCGGCGCTCCCTGAACCGAGCTTTCGATGACCGCCCGTCCCTGGTTGATGGCCTGCTGCGCGGCCTCGGAGCCGGTGCTGCCCTTCTGGCCGCGAGGGAAGCTGTCCACGACGCCACCAGCAGGCTGGCCGACGGTGACCTGCCAGTTGGCTCGCGCGCGTCCCGTGTTCACTGGCGTGGACAGGACCACTGCCTGGTCGACGACCAGCGCGACGCGGCGCTGCAGCATCTGGGCACGAGCCTCGATGCTGATAGCGCGCTTGCGCATGCGTTCTGCAAACCCACGAAAGTTATTTGCCACTGGATGGAGGCTCCGGCTGCTTATTAGCCTTTGCCTGTTTCTCGGCTGCCCACTGCAGGTAGGCAAGGTCCATGGTCTTGACGTGCTCGTGCAGCAGCTGACGCTGTTCTCGGTCATCGATCCCGTTCTCGTCGCACCAGCTGGTGATGGTCGAGTACGGGATGCGACCGCCAGGGAAGCGGCGCTCGGTGTCGAGCTCGAAGTAGGCAGTGACGAAGAGCTCACAGCCAGGCGGAAGCGGTGGCGGATTTGCAATCTTGTCCGGCACCGGCTTCCGCATCTTGATCGCCTGCAAGACGATCTTGAGGGCTCGCGGCTCCTGCTCGAGAAGGCTGAGCAGGAACCTTACGAGTTTTTTCCCTCGTCCTCCACCTTCTTCGCGCGGTAGTTGCCCCAGGCGCTGCTGAACTTCTGCAGGTCATTGAGGAGCTGTGGCACGTCGCCCAGGAGGGCGGTCGCGTTCTCCTTGGAGAACGGCAGCTCGGTGCCATCATCGGCGACCACGCCCTTCCAGTTGAGCAGGCAGGTCTCGACGAAAATTTTGATGGCCACGCTCTGCGCCAGGGCATCGGGCAGGACGTTGGCCTCGATGGCGTGGCGGTAAGGTCGGAGCGCCTCCTCGGCGAACGACTGGAAGCGCGTGTTGGCGCCGCCCGCGCGCGCGAGCAGGAACGAGCCGAACTCGCCGTAGTCGAACCACTTGCCGTTCTTCTCGTCTTCGGAGTTGGTGGCGTAGAGCTGCTTGATGGAACGCATAGAGAAATTCCTCCTCAGGAATTGGCGGCTGCCTTATGCAGCCGCGTCGGGAAGGTAATCCCAGAACACCAGGAACAGCGTGTGGTCCAGGGTCTGGTCGATCTTCGCACCGGTGGCGCCCATGCCCTTCAGCGGCAGCTGGATCGGCTCGTCCTGCTTGACGTCGGGACGCCCGTCGCCCAGGGAGAGCAGCACCAGGTCGAAGGTGACGCCCGTGTTGTCCTTCACGAGGGTCATGTCGAACGACACGTCCTCGTTGGTGCGCACGGCCTCGGTGGCCTCCACGGTCTGGAAGTAGGCCGTCATGTCGAGGTCAACCGTGAACGTACCTGCAGTGCTGTCGAAGGCGCCCAGCGTGCCGATCGCCTTGTTCTGCTTGACGTTGTTGTCGATCTTCAGCTTCACGTCAGTCAGGAAGGCGAACAGCGGCGTCGGGTTGCTGTCGGTGTCGCTGACGATCGTCAGCGCCACGCGCGCGACGTCGCCCGTGGTGTTGAAGCACTCGTTCTCGACCAGGTCCGGACGATTGCCGGTGGCCAGCGCGTCACCGGCCTCCACCACTTCGCGGTCGGACGAGAGGAAGTCCAGGTCGACGGTGACCTTGTTGGCCGTCTTCATGTCGACGGTGAACTGGTTGGGCACCGAGCCGACGAGGTACTCGGCCTGCTGGTCGGTGCTGGAGCTGTCGGGCGCACCGAGGGTCCGCTCCAGCTGGTAGGTGCGGCGCACGATGAGCTCTGGGTCGCTCTCGTTCTTCAGCACGCGTCCGAAGAAGAGGCGAATGGTCTTGCCGGTTCCCGCGTCGTCGACCCACGTGTCGCTCGTCTTGTCGAACTCGATGGAGCCTGCAAGCACCTCGCGCACGCGCGCGAAGCCGTTGTTGGCTGCGGTGGCGAACTTCTCGCCGGTATCGTCGCCACCGACGAACACGAACTCGCCTGGGACGAGGCCGAGCGTGCGCAGGTCGCGGCCTGCGCCACCCGTGAGGAACGTCGATCCCCAGGAGCTGTTGGCGCCGCTCTCGGTGGTGGCGATCTTGTTGCCGACTGCGCCGGTCACCTTGGCGGTCACCACCATGGTGTCGCCTGCACCTGCGGCAGCGGTGACATAGGCGTTGGCCACCGTCCCGGTACCGTACAGCGTGCCAGCACCTGCGGCTGCGTTGATCGCCGCGATGAGGTTGTCGAGCGTGTCGCTGGCCGAGGCGCCAACGAGCACCTCGTCTGCCACGTTGATCGCGCCGGTCTCGAACGTGTAGACGTGACCACCGATCGTCACGGTGTCACCGTCCGAGATGTTGGCCGCGAGCGTGTAGGTGCCGGTCGCTGCGGTGTTGGTCACCTCCAGCTTCGGGAAGGCGCTGACAGTGGCGTTGGCCACGGCCAGGCCCGTGCCAAACTGGTAGCCGACGCGGCTGATGATGCCGCTCGCGCCGGTCTCAGCGAGCAGGCCGGTGTCCGTCACCGGGACGGAGGCCGCTGCAGGCAGGCCGGTCACCAGCTTCAGGCCGTTGTTGGCGTCGATGGAGAAGGACTTGGCGAACAGCAGGTCGCCGGTCTCGTACTCGTCACCGCCGCTCGCAGGCTCGTAGTCGTTGCCGGAACCATCGACGATGGCGACGTCGAGCTCGTCCTTGGTGCGCAGCGAGGCGAAGCAGAAGCCCTGCATCAGGTCCTGCAGGTTGCTGGCCGTCAGGTCCATCTCGAAGCCGCCCGACGCGTCCAGGTCAACCACCACGCCCTTCTTGCGCTGGCGCGAGCGGTTGATGGGGTTACGCGCGACGGTCTTGATTTCCGCGCCGAAGTCCTTGTAGCTGTTGGGCTCCAGCATGTGCCAGGTCGGCGTGGTGGGGAGGACCGTGATGGTCTCCTCCTCCGCATACGCGAGGCCGGTGTTGTTGCTGTCAATCTTGCGCAGGAGGGCCATGAGGGTTTTTCCTTACCGCTGCTCGTTCCACTCGAAGTCCATGACGACGTCAACGCGCCACCACTTGCCCTCGGAATTACCAAGGTCACGCACTCCGATATTCTTGAAGGTCACCTCGGGAGTGTTCGCGCTTTCATACGCTGCCTGGTAGACCGCCCCAAGCCTGATTGCCTTGTCGGCCGCGAGGCCATCCGTGAACGGCATGTAGACCTGCACCCAGACTATGCCGTAGCGGTCGAAGAGCTTCCTGCCGATCGCGCCGTGCTGGCCACCGTTATGCGTGATGGTGAGGCGCACGAAGGCCTTGTCGCTGCCTTCCGAGCCGCGCTTGTCACGGTCCAGCCATGCGTACTTGATCGCCGGTTCATAGCCGACGATCGCCTCCGAGCTGGCTTCATGCGCCGTCGTGAACACGGCAGCGCAATCGTCCCTCACTCCGGTGTACGTCGTCCCCATTCTCGCACCACTGCCTTCCAGATGACGACCTGCTCGCCTGGCGCCACCGCGAAGGGAGGGCGCACGATGCTAAGCAGCTTCGAGCCGTCCGAGACCAGGTCGCCCTGCTCTGGGTCAAAGTCCGTGTCCACTGCGGCGAGCAGCATGAACTGATCGCCTGCCACTATCTCGCGTCCGTCCGTCTGGTTCAGAGGCACCTGGAAGAAGCAGGCCTTGATCGTCTGCACCGTATCGTCATCATCGTCGTGCTCGCCGACGGCCCAGGGCTTCGTGATGTCAGGCGCATCAGCGTCCACGACGCGGCGGATGTCCACCTCGCGACCCTTCAAGTTGATCAGCCTCTGGGCGAGCGCAATGGCGCTGTCATATTCGGCCATGTCACCCTCGGATCGGATAGGTCTGGTCCGCCGTGAGCATGCTGCGGAGCATGTAGGCATCCACCTCTGGGAACGAGGGAATGCGCGCTTGCCCAGGGGTGTCGGAAACCGCGTAGGTCTTGCTCTCCTCGATCACGTCGACCTTCGAGCTCTCGGCCTTCAGCACCGCGTTGGCGTCGGACTGGGACATGCTGTTTTCCCAAAGCGCCTGGTCGAGCGCGATGCGCGCCAGCATGATCTGCGCGCGCTTCACTTCCCTCGGGATGCCGGTCACAGCGGTCGCGCTGGCGACGAGCTGGCTCGGGTAGAAGGGCTCACCGTGGACCACGGTGGCGAAGGCATCGTACTGCCCATCGGCCACGTAGACCTGGCTGCGCGGCCACTCGGTCTCCTGCGTGCGGCCGGTGAGCTTCATACCCTTCCAGGTGTAGTAGATGTCCAGCCGATCGCGCGCCTTCACGAGCGCCTCTTCGATTGCCGGATCGCTCGCGCTGGCGTAGCCACCGCGCAGGTTCCAGTAGGTCTTGAACTCTGCGACGGAGGCGTAGCTGTTTGCGTCAGCCACGTCTCCGTCATCGGTCTGCAACGTGAGAGCCATGAAGCCCTCCCCTTTCCCTTAAGCCGGGACGTTCGCCCCGTAGGCCACCGACACGGCACCGAGGCCGGTCTGCGTCGTCACCGAAGCATCCCAGCTCGTGCCGCTCGTCGACTTCTGCGACTTGGCAGCGCCGACGATCACCAGGTGGCCTGCGTTGTCGCTTGCGATGCCGGAGTAGGAGTTGCCGGTTTCGACGGTGCGAGCAGTCCAGGTGGTGCCGTCCGGAGACGTCATGACGAGGCCATTCGAGCCGCCGTCGGCGCACGCCACGAACAGGTCGAGCGAGTTGTCGTAGCAGACGCTCACCCAGTTGTTCGCCGGAACGGTGCGCGACGTCCAATTGATGCCGTCAGGTGACGTCATCGCGACCGTACCGCCGCGCGCGACCGCGACGAAGAGGCTCTTCTCGGCTGACCAGCACACGTCATAGTAGGTGGCCGTTCCGACGTGCGTCCGGTTGGTCCAGTTGATGCCGTCAGGCGACGTCATCACGCGGTTGGTGCCACCCTGCGAGACGGCCACGAACAGGTCGAGCTCCGGCGACCAGCACACGCTGTTCCACGCGTTGGCCTGCGAGGCCGAGCGCGCGGTCCAGGTGATGCCGTCAGGCGACGTCATCACGCGGTTGGTGCCGTTGCCGGACACGGCGCAGAACAGGTCCAGGTCTGGTGAGTAGCACACGCCGTTCCACTGGTTCGCCTCGGCAGCCGAGCGCTCCGTCCAGGCCTTGCCGTTGACAGAGGTGGCCACGCGATTGGTGCCGTCGAAGGACACCGCGACGAAGATGCCATCGCCGTAGCAGACGTCGGTGTAGGTCTGGCTGGCAAGGCCAGAGCCATCCACCCAGGTGGCACCGTTGTCGCTGGACCAGGACGACCGCGTGCCGCCCGAGCCCATGGCGACGAAGCGGTTTGCGCTCTCGGCCACGTCGGTGACGGTCACGGTGATCGTCTGCGACTGCGTGTTCGTGCCGTCCGACACCTGCACCTGCACGATGTACTGGTTGTTGGCGTCGCTGTCCGTCGGAACCTCGAAGTCACGCCCAGAGGTGAAGGTGAGCACGCCACCGGAGGACAGGCTGAACAGCGCCTGGTCCGCGCCGCTGCCCGTCTTGCTCCAGGTGAACGAGGTGCCAGCATCCGGATCGGTCGCCGTGAGGGTTGCGATCGCGGTCTCGTTCTCCGCGACGGAGAACGTGGAGCTGGAGGTGATGGTCGGGCCTTCGTTCACGTTGGTGACCGAGACGGTCAGGTCCACGAAGTCTTCGGGCGAGCCGCCCACCGAGGCGTCGTCCACGTTGACGCGCACGGCGTAGGACGTCTTCACCTCGTAGTTGAGGCTGACGCTGCTCTTGAACTGCAGCTCGGTGCCGTTCACGATCTCAAACGAAGCCGCGTCGGCACCGCTGAGCGTCAGCGTGTTGGTGCCCAGAGCGTCGTCGTCGACCACGATGTCAGCGACCTTCAGCGGCGTCGCGGTGTTCTCGGCCACCGACGTCACGGTGTTCGCGAGCTCGACGGTGGCGCCTTCGTTCACGTCGGTCACCGAGAGGGTGAAGGACTGACGCGCCTCGTTGCCGGGCTGCGCGGTGTTGTTCACGACCACGTCCACCTCGTACTCGGTCTGCGTCTCGAAGTCGAGCGTGACGCCCGCCTTGAGGTAGAGCACGCGGTTGACCACCTCAAACGAAGCGGCGTCGGCTCCTTCCAGCGTGATGACGTTCGTGCCGAAGCCGCCATCCACGACGACAATGCTGACGAGCTCGGTGGGAGCGACGGTGACCTGGTCCTCGGCCAGCGTGCTGGACACGGCCTCCAGGATCACGTCGAAATTCTGCCGTTGGCGCTTCTTGCGGTTCTGCTGGGCCTTCCAGGTCCAATACGCTTTGCCCTTTCCGAAGGGCGGCAGGGTGTTGATTGGCATGTGGACGTCTCCTCTAAGTGTTTGCGGTGAAAAGGCAGGCCCTCCTCAGGCCTTCTTCTGGAACTGCGGCCGCTTCAGGCCGTGGCCTCGGTTGCGCGCCATGACGCTGTCGAGCTGCGTGCCGACGGCCACGACGTGGCCAGGGCCGACCAGCGCGCGCACCTGCGTGAGGCGCGCGACGCGCTCGGCGGTCTGAGCGTGCTGACTGGCCAGGTAGGCCTGGACCGTATGCGCGTGCTCGTCGTTCCGGTTGGACGTGCGCGCGAGCACGACCTGGTCGCGGCGCTTGTGGAGCTTCTTCAGCGCGGCCTGCGCCTCGGTGGCGATGCGTTCCTGACGAACGATCTCCATCTCGAGAGCATCCTGCTCGCCCTTGACCTTGGCGTCGTCCGCCGAAATCACTTCCTTGATCGCCTCGGTGAGCGCCACCCCGTCCACGTCTCCGTCGTCGCCTGGCAGCTGGGTCAGCTCGGCTACGGCTGCCGCGCCGACCGCTTCGACGGTGTCCGGCTTCGCTTCCACCTGGACAGGCTCGCTCGCGGCCTCCTCCGAGCCCTCGATCACCTCGGGCTTGTCGTCGGCCTGCGGCGCACCTCCCAGGTCGGGCTCACCCTCGGGCTCCTTCGCTCCAGCCTGGGCCGAAGCCTCGGGCTTCACGCGCACAGGGAACTCGAACTTGGCGTAGTCGCCCTTGTTCAGCTTGGCCTCGCCTGAGAGCGTCCGCAGCGAGATGAGCGACGGAGAGCCGTCCTCGTTCCAGTCCTCGTCCTTGCTCGGGTCCAGGGCCAGGAAGGCCTCGCGCACCTTGGCAGCGTCATTGAAGCTCATAATCCGTTCCTCGCTCAGTGTTGGATGCTAGCGTTGTCGCGCCCAGGGGAGCAGGGCGCAAAGCCTCCTTGAAATGACACGTGGCCGATCCAGGATCGCTCCAGGACCGGCCACGCGCTTAGCGGTGGAGGAGGACACCGCTTATTTGTCGCCGATGATCACCCACGGGAAGGTGATGGTGCCGTTGACGATGATGTTGCACGGCGTGGTGGTCACGTCGTGGTCGGCGTCGTCGACCAGGATGTTCAGATACATGTCGACTGCTCCACCCGAGCCGTCGTGCAGCTTGGGCGCCTCGGTGGCCGTGCTGATCATGTCGCCCGTGGTCACGCCGGAACTCGCCTGCGGCGTCGCCGTGGTCGGGATGAAGTTCTGCTCGGTGGTGGCGAGCGTGGCGTTGTTGGACGCAGTGACCGTTCCGAGGCCGATGTCACCGTCCCAGCTCGCGTTGACGCCCGTGGAGCTCTTGGTCAGGTCCAGGTCGGCGACTGCGCCGTTGAAGATGAACGCGAGCTCCGGGAAGTCATACACCTTGAGGCCGGCATAGGCGACGACGCCTGCCTCGTCGACCAGCGGCACGGCCACGTCGACGAACTTCAGGACGGTCTTGCGATAAACACCTTCGCCGGTCTCCGCAACGGTGAGGCCGGTGACGCTCGGGACTGATCCGTACATCTTGCTCTCCTGTTTTACGTAAGTGCGTCCACGTCGGTGGCCGCGTTAAGCCGATCGGTCGAGTTGACCTTGAGCATCTCGAAGATGCCCTGCGACGTCATCGCCTTGGTGAGCGTGTGCGTCCCGGTTCCACCACCGGTGAGGTCAATTGCCTCGCCGTTGATAGCTGCTTCGCGCGATCTTGCCAGCTGAAGCTTGCTCGCGCTTTCGTTGATGACCCAGTAGAGCGAGCCTGCGCCGTCCGAGGCGAACGGCTCAGGCAGCGTGCCGCTGGTCGTGAAGAGGTATGGGCCTTCGCCCGTGGTGATGCCGTGCGTGGTCGCACTGAAGCTCGGCGTGATCACCTCGTCCACGCCACCTTCGAGCGTCACTGCGCCGAAGCCATAGTTGGACGCGGTGTCGGTCGTGGCGATCGCGTTGCCTTCGGTGCCTCCGGTGAGGGCCGTCACGGTGATGTTGGCGCCAGCCGCGACTGCGGTGACGGTCGGATGAACGGTGGTGGCTGCGGCATAGGCCGTGCCGGACCCTGCTCCTGCGGTGATCGCGGCGACCAGGTTGTCGCGCGTCGCGGTCGCGCTCGCGCCGATCTTCACGTTGCCTGCGACGTTCGTCAGGGTGTCCTGGAACGTGTAGACACGCGCGCCGATCGTGACGGTCTGCGTGTCGGTTGGCTGGCCACCGACCGTGAGCAGGCCACTCGCGTAAACGAGCGCGACGTAGTCGGCGGTGACGGCCTTGCCGGTGGCGCTCGACGTGAGGCGCGCGTCCTGGCGCGCCAGGTACGCGGCGAAGCCTTCGGAGTGGCGCAGGCGCTCGAAGCGCCCGTGCCGAAGGTGGCGACGATGGATCGGAACGGCCATGACCAGTGTCCCTTATTGAGGTGGGCTCGCTGAGGTCTCGAGCGGCCTGGCGCCGTGAAGCGCCAGGCCGGAACTGCTTAGTACTCGCGGGTGATGAGCCGCGCGATCTTCACCTGCTTGCGCTCCGGGAACACGCGCTGCCAGCTGCCGGCATGCGCCAGGTTGTTGCTGGTCGCGAGGTTCGACGGGCCACCACCGCTGGTGCTGCCTGCGTACTTGTGCCCCTTCGGGTGCAGACACCACATGATGCGGTTGTAGAGCGTCTCCTGGCCCGCGCCGTTGCCGCCGTCGGGGTTGCGCTTGGTCTCGGTGGGCACCGGAGGGTTGCCGCGACCGAAGCGCACCGCGCCGAGGCCGAACATCCAGCTCTGGAACACGCCTGCCGAGTTGGGCATGCCATCGTCGACCACGACGCGCCGATTGAGGAAGGTCGGGATGTTGATCCGCCCCTCGCTGTCGGGGATGAAGTCGATGAGGTTGTTCTTCTGCATGCGGTTGTAGACGATCGAGTGGACCATCACCAGGCCAAGATCGTCCTGGCTGTCTCCCATCGTCACGGCCGCATCGAGGAACGCGCCCGCGCTGAAGTCGGTCACGCCCGCGCTGTAGCTGGAGCCGCTGACGTCGTTGGTCAGGTCGTTCAGCACGTGCTCGGTGCCGGTCGGCGCAGCCGCGTTGTCGGCGAAGATGCCCTTCATGACCGCGATGAAGCAGGCCTGGAGGCGCCGCGTCCAGTAGGCCGCGACGCGGCCTGCGATGGCTGCGGCAGGATCGCTGCCAGCAAGCACCTGGGTCAGGTCCATCGTGGACCAGCTCTGGTTGCGGTTGAGGCGAACGGCGATCTCCTTGATCGTGCCGATCTTGTTGGGAGCCGACTGCTGGGTCGGGTCGTCGTTCGAGATGTTCTCGTCCTCGTCGCCGACGTCCTTCCAGCTGGGCGCCTCGAAGGTGAGACCGCCACCGGCGAGCAGCCGGTCCAGCTCGGCATCCGCGACGAGCACGCCCGCCTGGATAAGCGCGGACTTCTGCGCGGTGAGGTTCTGCGAATACGGCGTGAAGATGTCGGGAACGACAGCGTCACTGATCTGGACGACGGCCATGATGGCGCTCCTGCTTGTTGCGAAACTGGTGTTTCAGGATTGGTCGCCCTGACACCGATCGCATGACCGGGTGGCGCTCCGCGAACCGTACCGAGCCAGCTCAGGTAGGTCGACGCGATATGTCTCGCGCTCGCGCGCAGTCAACAAGCAAAAAGATGATCGGCCCATCCTTGACGGATAGGCCGACCACCTGCGCCCTCCAGTGTTGTGTCGTTCAGGCCGCAGCGCTCGCGGCCTTCGGCGGCTCGATCGCTCCAAGCGCCGAGCCTGCCTGCTTCGCCATCTCGGCTGCCTTCGTCGCGCCGAGACGCTGCACTGCCGCTCCCTGGGCAGTGATGTTCCAATTCTTGGCCGACCACGGGTTGTCCGCGCTCGTCCCCTCGGAGCCGCCCTGCGACCCTGCGCCCTGCGACGCGGGCCAGAAATAGGGCTTGGAGGCCTTCATGTCGTTGATGAAGTCCTTGGCCGCGACACCCGTGGTCTTGTGTACCACGCTGCCGTCTTCCTTCACCTCGAACTGCGAGGAGCCGAGCGCGATGATGTCGTCCATCGCGCCTGGCAGCGCCTTCAGCTCGACTGCGGCCTTGCGCAGTGCATCGCCAATGGCGCCTGCCTTGATCTTGCCGTCCAGCTCCTGGCCGGTCTTCACAGCCGCGTCGCGCTCTTCGGTGAGCTTCGCAATCTGGCGCTCCAGCGGCGTGGTCTTCTGCTTGATGCGGCCTTCCACGATCTGGCTGATCTTGGCCTCGTCGAGCTTGCCGCCAGCGGCGGTCTCCAGCTCGGCCAGGCGCGTCAGCTTCTCCTGCACTTCGTCGGCGCTGAGGTCGCCGAAGTTCTTGATCTTGTCCTGCGCTTCCTTCAGCAGGGCCTTGGTGGCCGCATGCTCGGTGCGCTCTTTCTGGTTGGCTGCGAGTTGGCGGTCGATGTCCGCCTGGCTCTTGGCGCCCTCGATCTCGAGCGTCCAGACCTTCTTGTCGCCTTCGCCGGTCTCCTTGTAGAAGGAACGCAGCGCCTCGGGAATATCTTCGAGCTTGGCGAACGTGAACTTGAGCATACGGCAGTCTCCTCTCTGGCACGCGCACATGCGCGGTCGGTCCCATGACCGAACCACAGTCCATATGCCCAGGGGAGGCGCGCGCAAAGCGCGAGCGAGGCTCACGCGCGTGGCAGTCCGTGATCAGCGGAAGTCTTTGGGGTCCAGTCCTGCGCGGCGGAACGCTGCAGGCTCGGCCTTCGCCAGCTGCTCCAGCGTGAACTCGCGTCCGCTGTTCATGTCGACGAACTTGTCCAGCTTGAGGCCGCCATTGCGGAAGAGCTCGGCCTTCGTCACGCCGAGCACCTCCTTCTGGAAGTCCGCCGTCTGGCGCTCCAGGAATTGCTGGTAGGTGGTGTTCGCAGGCACGCGTCCGGTCAAGCGGCGCTTCAGCTCGCGCTGTTCGTCCTTCGTCAAGCCCTCCATGTCCTTCTCGAGCCATGCCTTGGCAGGCCGATCGCCGATCAGCGTCTGGTTGAAGACGGCCACGCGCAGCGAGCGGCAGTTCCAGTGGAGCGGTGGCTGCGGACCCTCGCCGACCGGGTGGATTGTGCCATCGTTGGCGCGGCAGATCGCCGTGGTGCGCCCGTCCAGCGTTGCGACGAACATCTCCTCTTCAATGAGGTCTTCGTTCGCCTCGAAGTACATGCTCCGAGCTTCGTTGCTGATGTGCTGGACCGCCGTGCGCGTGACGCTCTCGGCGTGCTTGCGCGCGATGGACAGCACACCATCCAGGCCGTCGAAGGGTCCACTGCCGAGGAGCCGACGCGTGATCGCGTCCATGGTCTCGCCCTGCGTCAGGCCGATCCGGATTTGCGCCATCATGCGCTCGATGTCGCCCTTGGCGAGCGTGGCCGCCCAATCCTTCAGCACCTTGCCCTCGAAGGGGTTGCTGCCAAGGATGGACGCGAGCCGACTGAGCGGTGGCAACGCGGTCTCGACCACGACCCCAAGGTTCTCCTTGAAGGCGCTGTCCAGGAATTTCGCCTCGGCCTTCGCCAGGCCTTGGAGCTCCGTCGTCCAGACTTCTTCCACCTCGCGCCAGGCGACGCCACGCAGCTCGCGCAGCGAGGCCTCCAGCACCTTCAGGCGGCTCGTGGTGTCGGGTCCGAAGTCGACGCCCTGCTGCACCATCTTCGCGAGGCGCAGCTCCAGCTGGTGGCGAACGTCCTGCTCCGTCTTGTCCAGCAGCGCGCCGATGCGCTTGTTCAGCGTGTTGCTGTAGCGCCCAAGGTAGACCTGCCGACGGATGATCGCGTCGTGGAACAGGTCGACCGAGGTGTTGCCCGGAGTTGGTTGGGGTCGCGTTGCCATCAGAGGGTCTTACGCCAATAGACCGACCGCTCCCAAGCCCAGGGATGCTTCGGTGCGTAGATGCGCCAGTTTCTCTTGATGAACGAGTTGGCGCTGGCAGGGTTGTCGGTCGTGTCGCTCACCATGCTCACGTAGCCGAGGCGCCGCGCGCCCAGCTCTGTGAAGCGCATCATGTCCACCTGGAGGCCGTTGCCTCGGTGGTTTGGCATCACGCCAGTGCGGTGGAGGTACGCGACGCGATCGGTGCTGCGCTTGAAGCCGCAGTAGCCCACCGGCTCGTCGCCGAAGAGGCAGAACCACCAGTGACCATCCAACGGGTCCATTGGCGCCTTCGACCAGGCACCGAGGCAGACCTTGTCCATGCGCGCGAGCTCGTCCGCGATGGCGTTGTCAGTCGGGTCCACTGCTCGGACGCTGTACCTTGTCTTGTTCCGCATCGGCTGGCCCGTCCAGTGCTCCGGACTTCACCACCAGAAGCACCACGAGGAACGGGCCAAAGAGGCAGCCGAACAGCGTGACCAGACCGGTGAAGTCCATGGCGTTACTTCTTTCGCAGGCAGGCCTCGGCTTGCGCGCGTTGCGCCTTGGTGACCTTGTGCTCGACCGCCTTGGCCTCAAGATATTCCTTGCTGAACGTCCGCACGGCCCACCGGATCAGCTCGCAGCTGAGCTTCTTCGGCATCTGCTTCGACGCCACCTGGCGCTGCAGAACGGGCGGCAGGTCGTCGGCGCGCTGCGCCGATGCAGGCAGCGACGCCAAGAGCAGGAAACCACATGTAACGATGAGCTTCACGGTTCATACTCCGATCCTCAGATGGACCGCTCCTCCACGGTGGTGCAGATGAAGCGGTAGGTGACGCCCTTCTTGCGTGGACGCGCCATAACCTGGCGGATGACTGCGTTGCAGCCCTCCTGATAGTACAGCCGCGTCGGCCAGACCAGAATGCCCTGGACCTTGCCGAGCACCGTTGCGATGATGACCAGCTCGACCATCAGGGCTCGCGCTCCGGTACGAGGCTCCAGTTCTTCGGGTCCATGGCTTCGAGCCAGACGACGCACCAGAACATGTACAGCTGCACCATGGCGCGCTCCTCACTTCTTGGGTGGAGGCTTCGCGCCCTTCTTGCCCTTGGCCGCTTTGGCCGGAGGCTTCTTGGCTGCGCTGCCCTTCGCTGCAGGGTCGTCCCCTTCCTCGCCTGGCGGCAATCCAGGAACGCCGCGCGTCTTGTCCTGGACGAGCAGCGCGGGCGGCAGGTTGTCGTCCACAGGCCCTTCCTCCTCGATGGCGTCCTGCTCTTCCTCGAAGGTCATCTTGGTCAGGCCGGAGCTCTGCATGAACGCGTGGATGGTCTTCTTCGCAGCAGGTGCGCCGAGCATCTTCGCGCTCATGTAGTCGAGCAGGTCCTTCGGCGTGGCGGTCGCTTCGGCGAAGTCCTCGTTGGCCTCCACCTCCACGTCCTCAGGGTCTGCACCGACCCACTCGGCTGCGGCCTGGAGAATTTTCTCGAGGGCCTGCGCGCCGGAACGAGCGATGGAGCCCAGGGTCGCAGTGCGCGATCCCACGCGGATGTTCAGCGCATCACCGCTCTCGGCCTGGCCGCTCTTGATGTCGAGCATGTTCGCGCCCTGGTGGGTCGCGTGGGTCATGCCGTCCATGATCGCCTGCTGAAGGTCGCTGATGCCGTCGCTTTGCGCGCCAATGTACTTTGCGTCTCCGCCCTTCGGCAGGCTGATCATCCCGCGCGCGCCGAGGCGATTGCCTCCCTCACCCGGCTTCTTGCTCTCCTGCGTCTGACCGATCACGACGAGCGTGTCCTGCGCCTGCATGTAGAGCGCCTGGCGGTAGTCGGCCTCGGTGCGGTAGATGCTCAGCGCAGTGCGCGCGAGCCCGAGCAGTGGCGGATGGTCTGGCTCTGGCACCAGGTCGCGTGAGCCGAGGAACACGAAGGGCACGTGCTCCAGCGTGTTGCCAGCAATGGACGGAGGCTTCAGCGAGCCCATGTCGAGCGTGCTGCCTCCGATCGCTCGGCCTGCCACGTAGGTCTTCGGCGGCAGCGCCATCACCACTGGGTCGTCCGGGAAGGTGCGCTGCAGGAAGTCCGAGCTCGCCACCAGCAGGTACTTCTCCTGGTTGGTCCATTCGAGCGACGCGTTGATGACCTGGCCGGTCTCGTTCAGCACGACGAACTCCAGCTCGGCCACGCCCTCGTCCTGCACCGTCTGGTTCCAGTTGAACATGCTGTCGGTGCAGTAGGTGCTGATGAACGGCAGCGCCTTCGCCGCGTCCAGGCCGGTCGGTGCGTCAAGCAGGAGGCCGAAGCGCCCTGTCACGAGCTGCTGCTCATTCATCTTCACGAGCAGCGTCTCGAGGCTCTCATTGTTCACGGTGGCGCGCTTGAGCATCGGCTCCAGCTTCGCAGGCACCTCGATGGTGGGCTTCTTGCGGTGCATCATGCCGAGCATGGCGTTCACCGCGTCGCGCAGCAGGTCATAGTAGACCGCGCGCATGATGTAGTCCTGGTAGCACTCCCAGCCGAGCTGCTTGAAGGCGAGGCCGTCAACGCGCATGCCGTTGGTGGGCGGCAGGTACTTGAAGGTCTCCATCTTGATGCGGCGCTCGCCCTCGTACGAATGGCGCATCAGCTCCCAGTCTGGGAGCGCGCCCTCGTACGAAGGGTGCTTGGCCTTAAGGTTGAGCTGGACCACGTCAGATATCCTTTTGGCCGAGAGCCTTGCGACGCTGTTCCAGGATGTAGGCCAGGACGGAGGGCACGCTCTGCTTGCAGCTCGCGGCGCTGGTGTACGGCATGCCAGACGGAATGCCATGGCGCTCGGCCATGTTGGCTATCGTCTGCGGCTCTGCGGCCTCCATCTCCACCAAGCGCGCCTTGCACTCTGCCTCGGTGGCGTAGCCGTCCGGAGCTCCGGTGTAGACGATCTGCCCTGCGGCCTGTGGGCCGAGCATCGGGAAGGCGAAGTCGATGCGCGGATGCCAGGCCTCGCTCGCCTGCTCGTCCGCTGCTGATGCCGGAACGCTGTGAAAAAGACAGGCCAGGAGAAGCAGCCACAGGGCTGCGTTCACCGCGCTCCTCAGCAATCGCTTCACCATGGCCTGCTCCTTGTCTGATCGGGTTGCGGATGGCTTCGAACCACCGTCTGCAGCGCGTCCCGCTGCTGTCCTAGTCCACTAGACGACGCACCCCATTGGTGCCCTGAGCAGGTATTGAACCTGCAATCCTCACGCGTCTTCTGTTCGCCTCACCACGTCTGGCTTCCGTAGCTACTTAGGTCCACGCGCTACGTTTTCTCGCCGGTTAAACTACCAGGGCCAACGTCGCATACGCTCTGCCCAGGGGTCCGCGCAACGAGCTCAGACCGGATTGTGGCCGAAGCGAACTTGAGCGGACGGGTTATTGAGCTGATAGCGCACCTCGTCCCCAATGTGGTCCTCGGCTGCGGTGTTGACGTCGTCGAGGTTCTTGTCGTCTCGAGGCAGCACAGGAACGGTCCTCAGGAACTGAGGGTTGTTGGCCGTGACGAAGAAGCCAGGCGTCTCGCGCGGCAGGCCGTCGGCAGGCTTGTGCGCCTGCTTCATGAGCTTGCGCACGGTCTGCCAGCCAGTCACGCGCGAGCCCTTCGACTTGTCGGCTCGGTTCCAGCTCACGCCAGGGTACCACACGCCATCGATCTGGACTTCGAGCTCCATGCTGTCGCCGATGCTGTCACCGTCCTCGTCGTTGAAGATGCTGCTGTCAGCTGCACCTGCCTGCGTCCGCTCCCAGATGCCCATCGCCATCTCGCGCTCGACGATGCCCTTGCTGATGTCGGTGCTCACCAGGCGAATGCCCTCCCACGTTCCGTCGCTCTTCTCACGCGCGCCGTACCACTCGGCGATGCGGATGACGTCACCCTTCAGCGTGTGAATGCGCGTGCCATCCAGCGCGAAGACGTCCTCGCCTGCCGAGTGCGCGTACCACCCAACGCTGAAGGGCGAGGCGCCTCCCCAGTCGAAGCTGCGGTCGATCTTCCAGTGACGCGGGATGCGCTTCAGGTCGAGCGCTGGCAGCACGTTCTCCTTGGTCCACACGTCGTCGAACATGCCGCCCGCGACGATGTCCCACGAGCCGTCGAGCCAGGCCTGCGCCATCATGGGGTTTTCAGCGGCGGTCACGATCTTCTGGATGTAGCCAGGGTCCGCGTCGAGCAGGATGCGGTTCTCACTGATGTGACCGTGGATCGCGCAGCGCTCCGGCTCGAACGAGCCATCGTCGAGCTTGCTGTCGCGGATCACCTGGCCGCGCCCTGGAGGGTGCAGTCCGCCACCGCTCAGGCGGAAGCGCTTCTTCACCCAGTTGTGCCCGACGCCATACGGGTTGGTGGTGCTGCGATACTTGCGCGGCATGCCCTGCTGCGTGGAGCGCGAGCAGCTCATCATCACCAGGTAGCACTTGGGGTCCGGCCACGTCGTGATCTCCTCAAAGGCGATCCACGGGTAGGCGTGGCCGTGATACTTCCAATACTCACGCGGGTGAGCCATGTGGCGGAAGCGCAGCGTGGCGCCGTCCGAGAACGTCCACGTGTGGTCGCTCTTGTTGTAGCGCGAGCCAGGGTCCATCAGCGGAAACCACTTCTGGCTCTTGTTGATGACGTCTTCGAGCTCTGGATAGGTGCGTCGGAACAGAATGCCCTTCCACTCAGCGCCGTAGCCCTTGTTGACGTGCTGGAAGAAGTCCATCAGCAGGGCGTCCGTCTTGCCTGGACCGCGCGTGCCCTCGTACAGCACCTCGAACACGGGGCAGCTGAGGAAGTCGACCTGGCTCCCAGGCTGTGGCTCCCACGCGATCGTCAGCGTGCTGTAGTCGATCGGACCAGCGCGCTCGTGGATGCCATGCGCGACGTCGTAGGCCTCGTTGAACTGCTCATGCCCAGGGAGCTCGCCGATCTCCATCGGAGGCGCGCGTCCCACGCCCTCACGAAACTCCAGCTCGTCCTCGTCTTCGTCATCGAACTGCTTTCCCATGACTCAGTTGCCTTGCTCTGCCATGCGCAGGAAATCGTCGAGCCGCGTCACGTTCCAGTCGCGCGGCCACATGGGGCAGAAACCGCAGTCACCCTCGTGACCCCAACAGCGTGGCATCGCCAGGCAGACGAACACGTCGTTGTGCTCGTGGCCGAGCGCCTTCGCGCGGTCGCGTCGCTCGATCACCAGCTTCAGGCGTGCGCGCTGCTCAGGTTTTCGCAGGCAGTCGCGCACGTGGCCGCTGATCATCGGCTCCAGGTCCTGGCAGAGCTGTCCCATTTTTGGCGTGCCTCTTGGCGTAGTCTTTTTCCCAGTCCTCCGACGAGGCATGCGGCATGGGCGCGTGCAGCACGCCCACCGTTCCGCTCACCTGGTGTTGGACCTGACGGTTGTTGTAGCCCGACGGGTCGAGCTTGCGCAGACGCGCCATGAGCAGCGTGTCGCTGAAAACCTTTTCGGTGCCGAGGATTTTTCCCGCGCTGACGACGAGCTTGTCCACACCCTCGCGGCCTCGGCGGTCGGCCTCCATCTCGAACATCTCGAGCAGGCGCGCGTCGGCCTCGGCCTTCTGCGCGCGGAACACGGGGTCTGACTTGAGGTGGTCGTTGATGGCCTGCCCACTGCGACCGATCGAGTGCGCGGCCTGGTAGAAGTAGCCGTTGTTCTCGAGATATGCCTGGAGGAACAGCTGCAGCTCGTCGCGTCCGAGCGTGCGCGCCGCGCTCGCCTTCAGCGGGTCACGGTGCTTCTCCAGAGCCGCCACGCTACCAGGCGAGCGGCCTCGGTTGTTCTTCCCCTCACTCATGGCCGAGCTCTGCGCTGCTCTTGATGGCAGGCGCAAGTCTCGTGTGGCACGCGCGATAGGCCAGGTCCGTGAGAGCGCCGGTTTCGAGCCCAGGGTCCGCGCGAGCGGTGAGCGGTTTCCCAGTTTCTCATTTCGAAGCCCAGGGAGCAGGCGCTGCCCTTTGCGAGAAAAGAGAGGTACTCTATTCTCTATCTCCTCTTGATCTCTCTAAAAGAAGAAGGAAAGTGAGAAACCGTTTCGGAAGCTGCACTGCCCCTGGGTGTTTCTGCTTCCGTTCAATAACTCGAAGAGCCCGTTTTTCGAGGAAAACTCCCGCTCTCCACCTCCATTATTCTCCCTTCGGACACCGAATTGAGATTAAGGGAGACGAGGGGCTCTCCACTCGACCACAGAAGTTGAGACGAGAGGAGACGAGGATTGCCTCCACTTCCACCGGTGGTCCAGGGTCGCAGCCAGAGGAGACCACCATGACCAAGAGCACCAAAGAGCAGCGCGCTGCCTGGCGCAATTCGCCCGAGGGTCGCGAAAAGATCGCCGCGTGGCGAGCAGCCAACGCTGCAAAGGTGCAGGCCCAGGCCGCTGCCTGGCGAGCGAGCCCAGAGGGCAAGGCAGCGCGCGAGGCCTACACCGACAAGCGCCGCCTTGGAGCCCTCGTCTCCGAGCTGGAGCAGCGTGGCGATCGCCTCCAGTTTCCCGTCTCGGTCGCTCCAGAAGAGCTCCTGTCCTTGATGAGCCAAACGTCCTGCCCCACGTGTCTCGAGACGTTCAAGCGTGGCACGCGTCTTCACCCCACACCATCCATCAAGGACGTTGCGAAGGGTTTCGTGCCCGGCAATATTATCATGCTCTGCAAGGGCTGCGAGGCCGTGCGTGGCACGCGCGACCCAGCTTATTTCGAGCGCATGGCCGCTCTGCGG
>Ga0247825_10000708_pt1 | contig 21438 bp, 13 predicted proteins | sample 13C_Vanillin_Day_FD_194413 | JGI IMG/M metagenome (GOLD analysis project Ga0247825, IMG submission 194413) | Soil microbial communities from agricultural site in Penn Yan, New York, United States - 13C_Vanillin_Day48 | ecosystem: Environmental > Terrestrial > Soil > Agricultural land | place...
GCTGTCCAGCGCGGATTCGTCACCCCCGATCGAACGACACTGATCACCTCCACCAATCGGGTGTACTCCATCGACGAAAAGATGGCCCTCGGCGACGGTCGCGCCGACAGCTCCGAACTCGTCGCGGGAGCGCAACGCGCCTCGAAGCGGTTGGTCGCCGCAGACTTCATGGAAATGGCCGAACAGAGTCGCAGCGTCATCAGTGCCGCGTTGTTCGGTGCCCTTGCCGGATCCGGGACCCTTCCCTTCAGCAGGGAACAGTTCGAGGCCCCGATTCACGCGTTCGGAAAGGGTGTCGAATCCTCACTACGGGCCTTCTCCGCCGGGTTTGACGCCGCCGCACAGCAGAAACCACGCCCCGCGCGGAAGCCGAATCCGATACCGATCTCCATCGGACCGCGCCCGGTGACGCCGGAGGACCGAAAAGCCGAGGAAGAGACTCGACGCACGACGGTCGCAGCGACCGCCCCCTCCACCCTCGTCGGGCCGGCGCTGCAGCCGCTCGCCGACCGCGTCCTGAACCTCCCGCCGGCGGCGCGGTCGATGATCCTCCACGGTCTCGTGCGGACCGCGGTTTATCAGAACCTGGACTACGCCGAGCGGTACCTGTTCCGGGTGACCCGCTTCGCCGAGATAGATCCGGACGCCGCGGGAGCAGCCCGGTTGACCGTCGAGGCGGCCCGCCACATCGGGCTGTGGATGTGCTACCAGGACACGATCCAGGTGGCAATGCAGAAGACCCGACAGGGGCGGATGGACCGAATCCGCAAGGAAGCGCGGGCGGAACGGCACCAACTGATGCAGGTTCGTGAGTATCTCCACCCACAGATCGACGAGATCACCGACACGATGCCCTCCAGGCTGGGGGCCCGCATGCACCGTTCGAAGTGGTTCCAGCGTCTGGTCGGCGCGATCACCCACAAGGGGATGATCCTGAACACGAGTTCGGTGACCGGTTACACGATGCTGAGCACGATGGCGCGAATGCGTCCCCTCCGCCCGCGCTCACTGCGGTTCGTCCGGGAGCAGGCGGCGATCGAGGAGTGGATCGAACAGGCTCTCCGGGCTGCAGCAACCGATGCCGACCTCGGACGTGAGATCGTCGAGTGCCAGCGTGTCCTCAAGGGTTACGGTGCCACCTACGAGCACGGCGGCGACAGTTTCGGCAAGTTGATGTCCGCGGCCCACGCACTGGTCGGCTCACCCGGCGCGGTCACTTCGCTGGCAGGGCTTCGTGATGCCGCGCTCGCCGACGAAGACGGAGCCCGACTGGACGCCAAACTGGCCGCAATGGAGCTGGGGGACAGCCTTGTCAAGGCCCTGGAGACAACTTCGAAGTGATGTGCTCGACCCAGACTGATTCCTGTGCAATAACGTTCGCTCACTCTGTGGTGTAACGGCCACCCATGTGAAAAGTCTCTTACGACAGATGGTGTGGCGTTCCCGTGTGAAGGCGCGGTGCCCAGAAAAGCGATGCCGAGGTGGGGCGCACGAGGGCGTATCCCATGGATTTGCGTGGAGGCTCGCGACCCTCTCGGCCGCGGGTAGTGGTCAGGGCTGGTGAATGATCCGCATTGCGTGTTCTCGGGCGGGTCCGCTGAGGGCGGCGTTCAGTTCGTCGAAGAGCCGGCCGGCGGTGACACCGTTCCATCCAGGTGGAAGTAGGGGAAGGGGGAGGCCGGGGTCGAGGTACGGTAGCCGCCGCCACTCGGTGAGCATGGGCACGTATTCGGCGAAAGCGTCTTGGGGGGTGAGTGTTCCTGCCGTCGACCGTTCGAGTACCGGACGATACTTGTCGAGGAACGCGGCGTAGAGGGTGGTGAGTGCGTCGAGATCCCACCAGGTGCGGACCTTCGTGCGGAGGTCGCCGAAGCCGAGGTGTTCCGCGCTGTACATGTCGACGTATTCGCTGAGTCCCCGGCGTTCCAGCGTTTCCCTGGTCTCGCGAACGAGGCTTCCCGGCGCGATCCACACCCCTGGCGCGGTTGTGCCGAAGCCGAGACGGGTCAGGAATGTTCGGAGAACGTGCCGTTTGTCCCGTTCGGATTCGGGGATGGAGAAGACCACCATCAGCCAGCCGTCTTCGATCTCGGCGCGCTTGCGATCAAAGATCCTGACATCGCCCTCGGCGAGAGCATCCAGAGTCGGCTTGGACAGCGAATAGCCTGCGGAGCCGTCGTGACGATGGGCTTCCAGCGTTTCGCGCCGTTTGAGCCGGGAAATCGACGAGCGAACCGCGGATCCGTCCACACCGAGATGAGACATGAGTCGGACGACGGAAGCGACCGACAACCAGTTCGACTCGGCCCGCGCGTAGAGGCCGAAGATCGTCACGATCAACTCGCGCGGTTGCAGCTCGCTTGATCGTTCGATCGCCAAGTCATCGGCAAAAGTCCCCGTCGTCATGGATACACCATAACCGTTGCCACGGCCACGGTGCGTCAGATAGCCCGCGGGCAGGGAACTGTATTTCGTATCATTGACGGACGTAACAAGAAGTGCATACGATTGGGCCCTTCATATCTATAGTGGAAGGTCAACTATGACGCTGTCTCCGTCGGCGCACTTGGACTCGTTCTGCCGCGACAACCTCCCGCCGGAGAACCTGTGGCCGAACTTCGATTTCACCCTCCCGGAGTTGCGGTATCCGGACCGCCTGAACTGCGCATCCCCGCTTCTCGACGACCAGGTCGCGGCGCTGGGCGGCGGTCGCCCGGCGCTGCTCTCGTCGTCCGAAAGCTGGACGTACGGGGAGCTTTTGCACCGCGCCAACCAGATCGCCCAGATACTCACCGAAGACTTCGGACTGGTGCCGGGCAACCGCGTTCTGCTCCGCGGGCCGAACAACCCCTGGATGGTGGCCTGCTGGTTCGGGGTGGTCAAGGCCGGCGGTGTCGCCGTGACGACCATGCCGCAGCTCCGCAGCGGTGAACTGAGCAAGATCATCGATCTCACCACACCATCACTCGCGCTGTGCGATCACCGGTTCGCTGCCGATCTGATCGAGACCGACCAGATCGCGGCGCTGCTCTACGGTGGCACCGAACCCACCGACCTCATCGCCCGCACATCCGCCAAGTCCGGGGAATTCACCAACGTCGCCACCGCGGCGGACGATGTCGTTCTACTGGCCACCACGTCCGGAACCACCGGTACTCCGAAAGCGACGATGCACTTTCACCGCGACATCCTTGCCGTTGCGGACACCTTCTCGGCACGGGTTCTCCGGCCGAATCAATCGGATGTCTTCACGGGTACGCCGCCATTGGCATTCACCTTCGGGCTGTGCGGTCTGGTGGTCTTCCCCCTGCGGGTGGGGGCCGCGACGTTGCTGCTCGAGAAGGCAACTCCGAGGGAGCTGGCCGATGCGGTACGAGAACACGCAGTATCGGTACTGTTCACCGCCCCGACCGCGTACCGGGCAATTCTCCGCGAGAACAAGGCGCAGAGCCTCGCCTCGGTTCGCCGCTGCGTGTCTGCAGGAGAGCATTTGCCCGAAGCGGTGTGGGAAGAGTTCTACGAGGAGACCGGAACGCGCATCATCAACGGCATCGGTGCCACCGAAATGCTGCATGTCTTCATCGCGGCCAGCGACGATGACATCCGATCGGGGGCAACAGGGAAGGCCGTACCTGGTTATACGGCAGCGGTACTCGACGACGATGGTCACCCCGTTCCCGACGGCACACCGGGACGGTTGGCGGTGACCGGTCCGACAGGCTGCCGGTATCTTGCCGACGACCGCCAGCGCCAGTACGTCCAGAACGGATGGAACATCACCGGCGACACGTATATTCGCGATTCCGACGGCTACTTCTGGTACCAGTCACGCAGTGACGACATGATCGTCTCGTCCGGCTACAACATCGCCGGCCCGGAGGTCGAGGAAGCGCTGGGCCGGCACCCCGATGTCAAGGAATGCGCGGTCGTGGGCCTGCCCGACCCCGATCGGGGAATGATCGTCCACGCGGCAGTCGTTCTGATCTCGGACGCTGTCGGCAGCGACACCAAGGTCCGCGAACTCCAGGACTTCGTCAAAAACGAGTTGGCACCGTACAAGTACCCTCGCAGTATCGAATTCCTCGCCGAGTTGCCGCGCACCCCGAACGGCAAGATTCAGCGTTATCGGCTACGGGAATCCCGACAGGCACTGCGCTAGCCGCGCGCCCGCCCACAGCCGCCTGGTGGTGCTGGTTGCTTGGGCGGGTCGATCCGACATCGAGGGGCAACCGACCCCGGCGGTCGGATACCTCTCGCCCAGTGCTCCCGCAGCTTTCAGGAACTTTCCAGTCGGCAAATGCTCGGCAGGATCGAAAGTGAGCGCAATCTGCACAGTCGACGCGTCCAGCGGATAGATCACTGACCGGAATGTTCCTAGTGTTGCAGATCACATCGTGACGAAGTCAGGAGATTTGCACATGAGCGACTATCTCGGCATCGGCGGCAAGACCGCCATCATCACCGGCGGTGCCACCAAGATCGGGCGCGGCGTCGTCGACCGCCTCCACGAAAACGGTGTCAACGTCGTTGTCGCCGACATCGATCGGGACGGTGGCAAGCAGGCGGTCGACGGCAAGGACCACGCTCTGTTCAGCGAAACCGACATCACTGACGACGACGCGATCAATACGTGCGTGGCCGCTGCACTCGAGTCGTTCGGGGCCATCGACATTCTGGTGAATCTGGCCTGCACCTACATCGACGACGGCGCCGAGTCCAGCCGGGCGCAGTGGTCAACGGCACTGGACGTGAACCTGGTGAGCGCCGCTATGTTCGCCAAAGCGGTGCGCCCGCACATGGCAGCACAGGGCGGCGGTGCCATCGTGAACTTCGGTTCCATCTCCTCGAAGGTCGCACAAACCGGACGGTGGCTGTATCCCGTCTCCAAGGCCGCGGTCGTGCAACTGACACGAAACATGGCGATGGACCTCGCCGGGGACAACATCCGCGTCAACTCGGTGAGCCCGGGCTGGATCTGGTCGAAGGTGATGGACGAGCTCTCGGGATCGGACCGAGCCAAAACCGACCGGGTAGCCGGAAAATTCCACCTCGCCGGCCGAGTCGGAGACCCCACCGAGGTCGGCGACATCATCGCTTACCTGTGTTCGCCGCGCGCCGCATTCGTCACCGGAGCCGACTGGGCCATCGACGGAGGCTATTCCGCGATGGGGCCTGAACAATCCTCCCCGGCAATCCCGCTGCTCGCCCAATAACTTCGACCGAAGGATCCTCTCCCCATGCGCAAGATCACCATCGTTGGAGCCGGACAAGCCGGACTTCAGCTCGCCATAGGACTCGTCGACGCCGGATACGACGTGACCGTCGTGTCCAACCGAACTCCGGAGCAGATCCGTGAGGGCAAGGTCATGTCCAGCCAGTGCATGTTCGGCGGGGCCCTCGCACGTGAGCGCGCCGTCGGACTGGACCTCTGGAGCGATGAATGCCCATCAGTCGAGGGCATCTCGTTCACCGTCGCCGACAACGGAAACCAGGCGTTCTCCTGGGCATCGCGCCTCGACCTCCCCGCCCAGTCGGTCGATCAGCGCGTGAAAATGCCCGCGTGGCTCAAGGAATTCGAATCACGCGGCGGCACGCTGGTACTCCAGGATGCCGGGATCGGCGACCTCGAAGAGCTCGCTGTCGACTCCGATCTGGTCATCCTCGCCGCAGGCAAGGGCGAGATCGCGAAGATGTTCGAGCGCGACACCACGCGGTCCGTCTTCGATCGCCCCCAGCGCGCCCTCGCGCTGACCTACGTCAACGGGATGCTGCCACGTGAGGAACATTCCGCGGTGGCATTCAACATGATTCCCGGTGTCGGTGAATATTTTGCGTTTCCCGCGCTCACCACCAGCGGGCCCTGCGAGATCATGGTGATGGAGGGCATTCCGGGCGGGCCGATGGACTGCTGGGCGGACGTGACGACTCCCGAAGAGCATCTGGCAAAGACCAAGTGGGTCGTCGAGACGTTTGTCCCCTGGGAGGCCGGGCGCTGCGCCGACATCACTCTCACCGATGACAACGGGATCCTCGCCGGACGGTTCCCACCCACCGTTCGCAAGCCGATCGGAGTCCTGCCCTCGGGGGCGAATATCCTCGGACTGGCCGACGTGGTGGTCCTCAACGATCCGATCACCGGCCAGGGCTCGAACAACGCCAGCAAGTGCGCGGCCTCCTACCTCGCCAGCATCCTCGAGCACGGGGACCGGCCCTTCGACGCCGCATTCATGACCGCCACCTTCGAACGGTACTGGGACTACGCACAATACGTCGCGACCTGGACGAACGCACTGCTCACCCCGCCGCCGGAGCATGTGCTGAACCTGCTCGGCGCCGCCGCCGCCGAGCCGCGCATTGCTCGTCGGTTTGCCAACGGCTTCGACGATCCGCGTGACTTCTTCCACTGGTTCATGACACCAGAAGCCGCCGAACAGTACCTCACCGACGTCGCGAACTAACCGTCGCCCGAATCATCGATTGGAGCCGTCAGTCATGCGCAGCATCGCTATCGTCGGAGCCGGACAATCGGGGGCACTGCTAGCCCTCGCCCTACTCAAACGTGACTTCGAGGTCACCCTGGTGACCGACCGAACGCCCGACGAGGTCCGGGTCGGTCCCGTCATGTCCAGCCAGTGCATGTTCGACTCGGCACTGCAGATCGAGCGGGATCTCGGGCTCGACCGCTGGGAGGAGCGGTGCCCGCGCATCGACACGATGGCGTTGACTGTGGCGAAAACGCACAGCAGCAACGAGATCGCCGTGACAACCCCCTTGATCGGCTTCGCGCAATCGGTCGATCAGCGAGTCAAATGCGCGGACTGGGTCGACGAGTTCACAGAACTCGGTGGCAATCTGATCATCAAGGCGGCGAGCCCCATGGACATCGAAAACCTCGCCCAGAGCCACGACCTCGTCATCATCTCCAGCGGCAAGGGCGACCTCGGTCGACTCTTCCCTCCGGATCCGGTGAAATCGCCCTACAACCGACCGCAGCGGGCCCTGGCCTTGGCCTACGTGAACGGTCTCGCGCCGCACCCCGACGGCGCGGACCTCTCACTGAACATCGTCCCCGGGGTCGGCGAGTACTTCGTCCTGCCGGCGCTGACCACCACCGGGCCCTGTCATGTGATGGTGTTCGAAGGCGTCCCCGGTGGACCGATGGATTGTTGGGACGATGTCCACACCCCGCGAGAACATCTCGAGCGCGCCAAGGAAGTGCTGGCCGAGCACTTCCCGGCAGAGTTCGCCAGGACTGGTGACATCTCTCTGACCGACGAAGCCGGGGTACTGCGCGGCCGCCTGACGCCGACGGTCCGCCGCCCGGTGGCCGAACTCGCATCGGGCAGCGTCGTGTTGGGCATGGCGGACGCGGTGGTCCTCAACGATCCGCTTACCGGTCAGGGCAGCAACAATGCTGCCCAAGCCGTCGCCGTGTACCTCGATGCGATCGTGGATCGGGATGACCGGCCATTCGACGCGCAATGGATGCAACGCACCTTCGACAAGTTCTGGCGCGGATGGGCTCAGTGGGCCGTGTCGTGGACCAACGACCTGCTCCGTGGACCATCCGATCCGGTCCTCGGCTTGTTCGCGGCGGCGCAGGACTCGCCGACCCTGGCGTCGGCTATCGCAACCGGGTTCGATGATCCACGCACCGTGCACAATTGGTGGTTCGACGACGCCGAATCGCAGCGTGTGATCGAGACCGCCCGGGCCGCCGAGCAGGCCCAGTTCGATCCCCGTGATCTACGGCGTGCCCTCGGCCAATACGCTACGGGGGTCACCGTGATCACCGCGCGGGCCCCAGATGGTAGGAAGATCGGTGTCACAGCGAACTCGTTCACCTCGGTGTCCATGGATCCGCCGCTCGTGTCGTGGTGCCCGGCGAGTAAGGCGCCGAGCCTCCCCGACCTCACGGCGGCGACCCATTTCGCCGTCAACGTCCTGGCGGCCAACCAACACGACCTGTCCCGGCAATTCTCGACGCCGGCCGAGGACAAGTTCGCGGGTGTGGCGACCACCGAAGGAATCGCCGGCGTTCCGCTGATCGATGACGCCATCGCGCATTTCCAGTGCCGCACAGTCCAACGAGTAAAGGCCGGCGACCACATCATCTTCCTCGGCGAGATCGAACAATACGATGCCGACCCCGGCGAGCCACTGGTCTTCCACTCGGGGTCCTACCGCCTGGTGACCAAGCATCCCGACTTCTGAACGCAGCCGTTCCGCAGTTTCTCCACCGAAAGCGACACGAATCAATGGGTAAGTACATCGATATCAGCAAGAGCTCCGGTGAGTCGTTCGCCGCGTATCTTGCCGAACCGGCCCAGGGCTCTGGCCCGGGACTGGTTCTCCTGCAAGAAATTTTCGGAATCAACGACTACATGCGGGACATGGCCGACCGTTATGCCGAGGAAGGCTACGTGGTACTGGTCCCCGACCTGTTCTGGCGCTCGGGTGCTCGGCAGGAACTCGGTTACGACCAGGCCGGATTCACGCGCGGGCTCGAGCTGCGGGACGAACTCGACGAGGACCTGGCCGTCACGGACATCGGCGACACCGTCACAGCCCTTCGTGGCCTGACCAATCACGTCGGCGGCGTCGGACTCATCGGATACTGCCTCGGCGGACTGCTCGCCTACCTGTCCGCGGTCCGGTTCGACGTCGACTGCGCCATCAGCTACTACGGTGTCGGTGTCCACGATCACCTCGATGCGGCGACTGAGCTGACAGTTCCCGTGGTCTTCCACCTCGCTGAACTCGACTCGTACTGCCCCGAGGATGCCCGAAACTCCATCCGCAAGGCGTTCGACGACAACGACCAGGTGCGCATCTACGACTACCCCGGCGTCGATCATGCATTCGCCACCCACGGCCGCGATGTCTTCGAACCCCTCTCCGCGGGGCTCGCCTACTCGCGCACCCTCGAGGTTCTGCACGCCACCATCGGACCCCGATACGATCTGTCCGCACTCTGGGACCGGCACATCTATTACGAGTTCGAGGCCCGTGACGTCCCCGCCACCATGGCGACCATGGTCGACGAACCCTACGTCAACCACATCCCGACGCTGACAGGTGGCGTCGGTCAGAAGGACCTCTCACGGTTCTACGCCCACCATTTCGTGCACAACAATCCGGCCGACACCAAGACGATCCCGATTTCTCGTACCGTCGGAGCCGATCGGATCGTCGAAGAGCAGCTGTTCTGCTTCACACACGACCGCGAGATCGACTGGATGCTTCCCGGTGTCGCGCCGACCGGACGATACGTCGAAATCCCGCTGGTCGCTGTCGTCACCCTGCGCGGCGACAAGCTGTACAACGAGCACATCTACTGGGATCAGGCCGGAGTGCTGGTGCAGATCGGCTTGCTCGATCCGGACGGGCTCCCCGTTGCCGGCATCGCGCAGGGCAGAAAACTTCTCGACAAGGCGCTTCCCTCGAACGAACTCATGCCCAGCTGGGCGAGCAGCGAGGGCAGGCCGATCGATTAGCGACCTGCCGACGGTAGGTTCGCGCAGTAGGTCGATGCAGCCGGCGTACGGCGCCCGCCGAGCGTGGGCGCGACCGTAGGCCGGTTGCAGCCTGCTTGCATCTGACGTCCTGTGGTGCGGTCACCCCCAACCACGGCGAACCGATGCGGCCCCGTGCCGCGGCCTACGTCGTGGACACCGGCCGATCACCAGCGTCGCTGGCCCCGGAGTCGTCCACCACTTGCGTGAGAAATGAACTCGGGACGCGTTCCCATCCTCGTTGCCATCTGCCGAGCCGCAGATCGGTCTCGAGCGAGGCGACCACCTCGGCCACCGCCGACCCTGCGTCGAGCACGACGCGCGGGAGTCCGCGGTCGGCGCAGAGCGCCAAAGCCGGTACCACACACTCTTTCGCCTCCGACGTACGGCCAGCTGCGAACAGACACGTGGTGTGCAGAAGCCTCGCCCGGAGCAGCGCTTTCGATCGCGCCTGCCGGGAGATTCGCTCCACCAGCGCCTGCGATCGACGACACGCGGCCGCCGACGATTCCCGATCCGTCGGCGAGGCGGCGTGGAGCAGGAGCCGAATGTCGGAGTCTTCGTGCAGCTCCCACGTGATCAGGTCGATCCCGCTCGTGCGGGACGCCGGGCCGGCGCTGTCCCTGGGGACTGTCTGTGCCCACCGCGGATGCTCATCGAGAACCGCAGGAATGGCGAGCGCCAACCGTATCCTCTCGTTCCGAATTCGGGCGGCCAGCCGCGGCAGCGTCAGCATGTCGGCGATCTCAGCCCCTTCGTCGAGGAGTCGGCACGCGGCACCGAGATCTCCGCGCAGAGTCTTGATACGAGATCCGGTGCCGTAGGTCGCGAGCATGAAATCGACGATGCCGCCCTCGGACCGAAGGCTATGACTGGCGTCGAGAAGTTCTTCGGCGTCGGGCACATGACCCTGCTCGTACAGCAAGTCTCCCAAGATCGCGCCGGCCACGCGGGATGCATACGATTGCCCGCCGCCGGATTGTTTCGCCAGCCGTAGCGCCATCCGGAAGTATCTCTCGGCCGCGGTGATGTCAAGCTGTTCGTGTGCGGCGATCCCGGCGAAGCAGTATCCGTATAGAACGCTGAACGGTCCCGATGTCTGCTGGTTGTAGGGGGTCGCCCATTCCTGCCATCGGCGGGCCGCGGCGAAGTCGAACCGGTAGATCGCCTCGAAGGACGCGACATTCGCCGCCCCCGACACGACGAACGGCCGCACAGCCTCGGGCCGTTCGAGGCAGTCCGAGATCCGCTCGCTGAGCGTGTCGGAACGATCGGCGAAGAGTTCGACAACGCCCCTGACCAACGAAGCCTCGATCAACAGGGCCGTCGTGTCCTCGTCTGCGCGAGTGCGCTGGGTCAGCGATGATTCCGCGCGGTCCAGTGCCCGAAGCGCCGAGGGCGCCGGGTGATGCAGCAGTACATGCGACCAGGCCAATGCGATCTGTAACACCGGGTGTGCGATCACCTGTCGGGATGGGAGCTTGTCGATCAGTCCGATCAGCGTCGCCATCTGGGACTGTTCGACCAATCGCATTCCCTCGCGTTCGACCCACGTCACCGCCAGGTCGGGATCACCCGATGCCAAGGCGTGATCGACGGCCTCACTGAGCAGGTGGTGCTCACCGAACCAGTGGGACGCACGGTGATGAAGTTCGCCGACCATGTCCGGTTGGTCCCGTTCGAGCCGGCGCCGCAAGAACTCTGCGAACAAGTGGTGATAACGGAACCACTCACCGTCCTCGTCGAGTCGTCGCAGGAACAGGTCCCGGTTCTCGATCTCCTCGAGCCGAGCCTGACCGTGACTGCTACCGGTCAGCGCCGACGCGAGTCCACCACTGATGCGTTCAGTCGCCGACGTCGCGAGCAGAAAGTTGAGAAGATCGGGTTCGAGCGATGTCAGGACATTCTCGGCGAGATACTCGCCGATCGCGTGGTGGCGGCCGGAGAGTTGACCGATCAGCGTGGTCGGATCGGTGTGTCCCCGTAGCGAGAGCGAGACCAGTTGCAGGGCCGCCACCCATCCGTCCGTGGATTCGCGAAGATCGGCTATGTCGGCGGCGGTGAGGGCGAGCCCCCCTTGGTCGGCCAGGAACGATTCCGCCTCCGGCAGGTCGAAACGTAGCGCAGTGGAATCGATTTCGACCAACTCGTCGCGTACCCGCAACCGGCTGAGCGGAAGCCCGGCCTGGGTTCTGCTGGTCACGGTAAATCGCAGGTGGTGACAGTCGCTGTCGAGCAGCGCCGCCATCGCGGAGATCGTCGCCGTATCGGAAACTCGGTGCCAGTCGTCGATGACGACCGTGATCACCTCGCCCGTGTCATGAATCTCATCGACCAGTGTGGAAAGGACGTACCGTGCGGCTTGCTCACCCTGCTCTTGCAGCACCTGTGGCAGGTCGCGTGCAAGTGACGGTCGTACCCGCGTAATCGCTTCGAGGAGGTGCGCCAGGAACCAGGCGACATTGTTGTCGTCGTTGTCGACACTGAGCCAGGCGACGGGCGTTCCCGAGTTGGTCAACAAGTCGCGCCACTGGGCGGCGAGGGTGCTCTTGCCGAATCCTGCCGGTGCATGAATCAGCGCGAGCCGCCGATCCCCGCCGGCGTGCAGGGCCTCGATCAGGCGGCGCCGCTGCACTGGGGCACGGGGCTGGGTACGTGGCCGGTACTTCGTCGAGAAGCGTGGCGGCGTCACCGAGGGCGGCCCGGCGTGTTCTTCCGAACTACGCGTCAGGTCTGGGTGCCCGCGTTGCGTGATCTCCGCGTCTGGCGGGACCAGATCCGGGGATCCGGCGCTGGTGCGTCGTAGGGCTGTGCGGAGGTCCTGTTCGAATGCCTCTGCGGACTCCTGGCGGCGCGCGACCTCCTCCGACATCGCGCGCTCGATGACGCTGCACACCTGCGCGGGGATGCCGGTCCGGCGGAGATCGGGCACCGGTTCGGACGTTATTCGAAGAAATTGCGCGACCAGTTGTTCGCCGTCGCGGCGCTGGAAGGCGGCGTGGCCGGTGATGAGGCAGAAGAGAGTCGCGGCCAAGCTGTAGAGATCGGACTGCACGGTCGGTGCTCGTCCGGTGAGTACTTCCGGTGCGGTGAAGGCAGGCGAACCCAACACCACGCCGGTCCCGGTCTGGAAACCACCGTGGATGCGGGCGATGCCGAAGTCTGTGAGCTGGGGTTCGCCGTAGTCGGTGAGCAAGATGTTGGAGGGTTTGACATCTCGATGAAGGATCCCGGCCTGGTGCGCTCTGCCCAAGGCCAGGGCGATTTTGATGCCGAAACCGAGCGCCTTCTCCCAGCCGAGCGGTCCGTCGCGGCGGATGATCGCTTCCAGAGAGCCGTGGCGGTGGTACTCCATCACGATGTACGGCCGCCCTTGGGGCGTGGTACTGGCGTGGTAGATGGTCACGATGTTCGGATGTCCGGAGAGCCGGCCCATGGCCTGTTGCTCGCGGAGGAAGCGATTCCGGTCTTCTTCATCCACACCGGAGGAGAGCACCTTGATGGCGACCGTCCGATCGAGCGCAGTTTCCATGCACCGGTAGACGACTCCGAATCCGCCGCGCCCGATCTCGACGGGGTCGTCGAAGCCGTCGAGAATCAACTCGCCGGCGATCGCGGGGTGGACGTCGGCTTGCGTTGCGAAGGGGTCGAGGTCATCCACCAGTTCGCACCTTCAGTGACGTCGATCCGGGCGCTCTGGCTCCAGCTGCGCCGACCATCGGCGGGCCGTCCAATTGCCGATACGTAGCGGACGGCGATCTCGTGGGCTCGCACATATCTTCACCTCTGCCCCAGTATCACACCAGCGTGGCGGCGGTGGCACCCCGTTTTGATCGGTGTGGGCCGGCATGCGACTGAATGAGCGGTCCACGGCTCCGTGTGGGCCCCGGCGGATTGCGTCGAGGCCCACACGGTCACATAGCGCCCAAGGCCGGAAGGATCACGTCGCGGCGATCGGCAGGCTCGGGGTGTAGGGAGCGTGGGCGTATTTTCCGGACAGCAGCGACCCGGCGCCGGGAGCGATCGCGGGCAGATCCAGCGCCCGCATCAGTTGATGCGCGGTGGAGACTGCGGCAGAGATCACCGGCTTGCCGAGTTCGTTCTCGACGATCTCGATCGATTGCAGTGACGGCATCTGGACACAGGCCGAGAGCACGATGACGTCGGCGTCCTGGTAGTCGAGTTGCTTGGCGATACCCACGAGATTGCGCGGATCGTGGGCGGCCACGTCGAGATTATTCGGAATTTCCAGTGCCCGATAGTCGCCCACGTCGATGCCCTGGTCCTTGATGTACTCGACCACGAGCTTGGTGAGCGGCTTCATGTAGGGCGCCACCAGGGCGATCTTCTTCGCTTCCAGGACCTCGAGGGCCGTCACCAGTGCGCCGGCGCTGGTAACCACGGGTGCCGGGGCGCCGTTATCGAGGGTGATCTGAGCCAGCTTCTGTTCGGAGACGCAGTGGTACCCCTTGCCCATGCTCATGATGGCCACCAAGCAGGCGTAGCCGAGGACATCGACTCTCGCATCGGAGAGTTCGGCGGCGCATCGGGTCGAGTCGGCGTCCATCGCCTCGAGCTCTTCCTTGGTCACCTCCTTCATCCGCATGCGGCTGGAGTGGAAGGTGAATCGCTCGGGGGCGACCGTTTCCCGTGCGCGGAAGAGGGCGGGGATTTCCGTTTCCATCGTCACATTGGAACTCGGCACGATCTGGCCGATGCGGTAGGAGAGGGTGCTCATCGGGCTTCCTTTCTGATCGGACAGGTGTCAGCGAGCATCGATAACCGGGTTGCTCAACGTCCCGATCGATTCGACGGTGCACTCGACCACGTCACCCGGGGTGAGGAACTGCTGGGGCACGAAGCTGGCGCCGACGCCGGCGGGGGAGCCGGTAGCGATCACGTCTCCGGGCTCGAGGGTCATTCCGGAGGTGATGTCCTCGATCAGCTCGGGGATCTTGAACAGCATGTAGCGGCTGTTCGACTTCTGCTTGACTTCGCCGTTCACGCGCAGAGACAGGTCCAGGCCGTGCGGGTCGGTGAGATCGTCCGCGGTGCGGATGACCGGCCCGAAGGGCGCGTAGGAGTCCTGGCCCTTGGAGAAGAACCACTGGCCGCCGCGGCGCTGGTCCCGGGCGCTGATGTCGTTGATGATGCTGTAACCGAAGACGTAGTCGAGGGCGTCGGCTGCCGACACGTTCTTCGCGGTGCGACCAATGACCACGGCCACCTCGCATTCCCAGTCGAGCTGGTTGGTCAGGTTCGCGTTGTGGCGGATCGGCTCGCCGGGGCCGACGACGGCGGTGCCGGGCTTGCTGAACAACACCGGGCGCTGGGGCAGATCCTTGTCGGTGTCGAGGGTCCGAGCCGACTCGGCGACGTGTTCGGTGTAATTGAGGCCGACACCGATGATCTTGCCCGGGCGCAGCGGGGCGTGCACGGTGACATCGGCGATCGGGAGGCTGAACTGCGGGGCCTGGTCACTGGCCACCAGCGCGGTCAGCGCGGCGAGACCCGCACTGCCCTGGTTGATCAGAGTCGACAGATCGGCCGGCACTTCGGCGCCGGTGCTCCGTGCCAGTGCGGTGACGTCGATGACCGTGTCGTCGCGCTGGACGCCGAGCCGGGGGGTGTTGTCACGAGTGGAGAAGGTCAGAAGAATCATGAACGGTCCTTGTTCTGAGGGTTGGTGATAGTGGTGTGCGAGGCGAGTTACTGAATCGGCTGGTGACCGTCGTTCTCCAGGTATGCCTCCTCGCGCCAGAAGGACAACGAGCGCATGACAGGGAAGTCGTTGAAGGAGAACAGGACCGCGTCATCGCTGGTGCTGAGGTTGGCATGCTCGTGCCACGCCCAGGAGGGCACGACGAAGATGTCGCCCTGCTTCCAGTCGAATCGTCGGCCCGCGATGACCGAGTAGCCTTCGCCCTTGGCCACGTTGTAGACGACCGATCCGGTGTGCCGGTGGGCGCGGGTGTGCTGGTCGGCCCGGAGCAACTGGATGTGAGCGCTCAGCGTCGGCATCACCGACCCGCCGGTCCGCGGGTTCGAGTATTCGAGCAGGATTCCGTCGTAGGGCGATCCCTCCGACGCTTTCGCGGCGTTCTGCAAGGCGGCGTAGGTGGGTTCCCAGGGGTAGGCGAATAGCGGCGAGTAGGGCTTGGTCCAACCGTCCTCGAAGCCCACGGGACGAAGTTGGCCCGCGCCATAGGTGAGCAGCGAGGAGTTGACCACCGCGCCCCGCTCTTGGTAATGGTTCGGGTGGACCTCGTAGAACCCGGCGTCGAGGGCATTGACCAGGGGGATGTCGAGTCCGTCCTGCCAGATGACCGGCTCGTCCGAGTCCTCGTTGCCGTGCTCGTGCCAGGTGAAACTGGGTGTGATGGCGAAGTCGCGGGGGCCGACCTTCAGTTTCTGTCCGTCCACCACCGTCCAGGCGCCCTGTCCTTCGACGACGAAGCGCAGTGCGGCCGCCATGTGGCGATGTGCGGTCATCGACTCTCCGGGGCCCATTCCCTGCAGGCCGGTGTACAGCAGGCCGACGGCCGCGGTGACGTCCTTGCGCTCGGGATTGACCAGGGCCACCACCCGTCGACCGGCGTCTTCCGGTTTGACCAGGTCGAGCGAGTCGATGACGAATGGGCGGATGTCCTCATAGCGCCAGAGAATGGGCACGGACGCCGGCTGAGGGAACCACGGTTCGATCTTGTTGGCCACGGTCCATAGCGCCACAGTGTCGCGCTTGCCGAGTTCGTCATAGAACGCTTCCAAGGCTTCGGTGTCCTTGACCCGAGCCCGACCGAGAACGTCGTCACTGAGTGACATGTGTGTTCCTCCCTTTCGTCGGCGACGCATGTGTATGGCATTGGGCGCGTGCGGCCGACCTCACCTGCGTGGATTTCGATCGAACTGCGTAAGCCGTCACCGCCTGCCGCAAAATCGAATATACACCTGCCTTGACGATCGTCACAAGAGCGCTATAAAGTTCGGTCATCGGCTTTGATGAAAGGTGGTCAGTGACAGATGGCGAAAGTGACGATCGAGCGGACGGTGGAGTGGTACGACACCGATGCTGCTGGCCACCAACATCATTCGTGCATCGTGCGATTCGTGGAAGCCGCTGAGGCGGCGCTGCTTCGCGAGCACGATCTGGCGTGGCTGTTCGGGGAGACTCCCCGTGTCCGCCACGAGATCAACTACCGATCGCGGCTGTGGTTCGGCGAAACGGTGACCGTGACCCTCGAGGTTGTTCGCCTGGGTAACACCTCACTCCAGTACGCCTTCGAGGTGCGCGGCAAGGAGGGCGTGGCGGCGGACGGAACCCTCATCGTCGCCCACGCCATCCCGCAGTCGCCGACGTCGACGCCCTGGCCGCAACCCGTAATCGACGCATTCGGCACGATTCGTGCCCAGGAAGCAGTGGTGACCAAGTGACCAGTCAAGAAGCAACAGCGCGTTCTGCACGAGTCGACGCCGGCCTGCCGTCGTTGAAGATCGCGGTGATCGGTGGCGGACCGGGCGGCCTGTATTTCGCCGCGTTGGCCAAGCAACTGGACCCGCGACGGGAGGTCACGGTATTCGAGCGAAACGCCGCCGACATGACCTTCGGCTTCGGAGTCGTGTTCTCGGATGAGACCCTCGACGGAATCACTGCGGCGGATCCGGCGATCTTCGCGGAGATGGAAGCGCAGTTCGCCCGGTGGACCGATATCGACATCCACTACCGGGGTCAGGTGCTGACCTCGGGAGGACACGGGTTCGCGGCTATCGAGCGACGGACCCTGCTCAACATCCTGCAGACGCGGTGCGCACAACTCGGTGTCGACGTGCGATACGAAACCATCGCCCCCGCGGCAGAAGAGCTCGCCCGCACGCACGACCTGGTGGTGGCCGCCGACGGAGTCAATTCGGTCACCCGCAAGGCGCGTCCCGAAGCGTACGGGCCCGACCTCGACGTGCGGAACTGCCGCTACATGTGGCTGGCGACCGACAAGATCTTCGACGCGTTCACCTTTATCGTCGCGGAGACAGCATTCGGGCCGATCCAGGTGCATGCCTATCCGTTCAGCAGTGAACGCAGCACCTTCATCGTCGAGATGAGCGAGAAGACTTGGTGTAACGCGGGATTCGACACCTTCGCCGCCGAGGAGCTGACCGTCGGGCAGAGCGATACGAAAAGCGTCGAGTTGTGCGCCGGTCTGCTCGGCGAGCATCTCGAGGGGCACCAGCTACTGACGAACAATTCCCGTTGGATCCAGTTCTCGACGGTCCGCAACACGTCGTGGCGCGACGGCAACATCGTCCTCCTCGGCGATGCCGCGCACACCGCGCACTTCTCCATCGGCTCGGGAACCAAGCTCGCCATGGAGGACTCCCTCGCTCTCGCAGCGAGCCTGACAGTCGACGACCGCGACGTCGCACAGGCCCTGCTCCGCTACGAGCAGGAACGGCGACCCGTCGTCGAATCCACGCAACGTGCGGCGCAGGCGAGCCTGGAGTGGTTCGAGTCGATCGAGCACTCCGTCGGGCAGGAACCGCCACAGTTCGGCTTCAACCTGCTCACCCGCAGCCGCCGCGTCACCTACAACAACCTGCGCGACCGCGATCCGGAATACATCGACACCCTCAACGACTGGTACCACCGTGCCCAGCCGGCGGACTCCACCGAACAGCCGCCCCGTCCGATGTTCGAGCCCTATCGGATCGCGAACACGCGGCTGAAGAACCGCATCGTCGCCGCACCCGTGGCCACCTACTCCGCCACGGACGGGATAGTCGGCGACGCGGAACTCGCACGCCTGGCCGGCGCGGCACTCGGCGGCGCCGGCCTGGTGATGACCGGCATGACCGCCGTCAGCGCTGCCGGACGGGTCACACCCGCGTGCGCCGGCCTGTACGCCCCCGAACAAATCTTCGCCTACCGCCGGATCGCCAATCTGGTCCACAACAACACCACCGCGGCCATCGGTGTCCAGCTCAACCATTCCGGACGCAAGGGTGCGACCACCGTTCCCACCGCCGGAACCGTCGGTACCTCCCTCGGTGACAAGGGCTGGGAGACCGTCGGCCCGTCCCCGATCGCTTTCGGTGACCTCCCCGCGCCCCGCGAACTCGACGCTTCCGAGCTGGAGGGCATCGCCGAGGACTTCGCCCGGGCCGCCCGGGCCGCCGACACCGCCGGATTCGATGTCCTCGAAATCCAGGCCGGGCACGGATTCTTGCTCTCGACCTTCCTCTCGCCGCTGACGAACCAGCGCACCGACGACTTCGGTGGAAGCTTGCGTAACCGTCTCCGATTCCCGCTGCAGGTCATAGACGCGGTCCGGGTGGCCTGGCCGAAAGGCAAGGCGCTCCTCGTGCGGATTTCGGCGGTCGACTGGCACCCGGGCGGCACCACCATCGACGACGCCGTCGCCATCGCGCGGGCCTTCGCCGAACACGGAGTCGACGCCATCGACGTCTCCAGCGGTGAGGTCGTGGCCGACGAGCGCCCCGAGTACGGGCGCGGTTACCAGACCCCCTTCGCCGAGCGCATCCGCGCTGACGTGGGCATCACCACCATCGCCGTCGGCGCCATTTCCTCCGACGACGACGCCAACTCGATCCTGCTTGCAGGGCGTGCCGACCTCATCGCGATCGGCCGCGCGCACCTGCACAACCCCGCCTGGACCCTGCACGCCGCCGCTGAGATCGGATACCGCGGAGCTGGTGGACAATGGCCGACTCTCTACGCTGCAGGATCGGCGAAGCCGCCCACAGCCGGACGGGCGCGGCCCCAGTTGGCCTTGTTCGGGGAGACGGAACACGACATCCACCAACGCTGGCGCCCAGGCGCAAGCGCCGTCACCGAGGCGGCACGCTGATGGACACCTTCCCGCGTTTCACCGCGGCCGCCGTGCAGGCCTCCCCGGTGTATCTCGACCCCGACGCCACCGTAGAGAAAGCGGTCGGGCTCATCCACGAGGCCGCCGCGGCCGGCGCCACGCTGATCGCCTTTCCCGAGGTGTTCGTCCCCGGGTACCCGTACTGGAACTGGACGATGAACCCGGTCAAGGGAGGGGAGTGGTTCGAACGGCTGTATCGGGCCGCCATCGACATTCCCGGTCCACATCTGGACACCCTTCGTGCCGCTGCGGCAGCCACCAAGACCACGGTTGTGATCGGTGTCAACGAACGCGGCCGACACAGCCTGGGAGTGCTGTACAACAGTGTCCTCACGATCGGGCCGGACGGCTCCCTGATCGCTGTTCACCGGAAACTGGTACCGACCTGGGCTGAGAAGCTGACCTGGACCAACGGCGACGGGTCGACGCTCCGGGTGCATCAAACCGAAGTCGGTCCGCTCGGCGTCCTCGCGTGTGGGGAGAACACGAACACCCTCGCCCGCTTCGCGCTGCTGGCGCAGGGAGAGCTCGTGCACGTCGCCAACTACATCTCCCTCCCGGTGGCGCCGAAGGACTACGACATGGCCGACGCCATCGCCATTCGGACAGCGGCGCACGCTTTCGAAGGCAAATTGTTCTCCGTCGTCTCGTGCTCGACTGTGTCCGAGGAAATTATCGACATCGTCGCCGGGGACGACGAGGAAGCGGCGCACATGCTACGGCGCGAGCGCAGCGCCCTGTCAGGGATTTTCGGACCCGACGGGCGCCCGGTGTCCGAACCTCTAGTGGACAAGGAAGGGATCGTCTACGGCGAGATCGACTTGGCACGATGCATCGCGCCGAAGCAGATGCACGACATCATCGGTCACTACAATCGCTTCGACATCTTCTCTCTCAACGTCAACACCGCCCCATTGCAGCCCATCACCTTCAACGGGGCGGGAGGACCACCGCCGGAGCCGGAAGGCGCACTGATCGGCCCCTGGCGTGAGGACGAGATCCCGGCGAGATAGACACCCGGCGGCACCCGCCCGCACAGCTCGGATCTGCGGAGGCAGTGGTTCCCAGGGTTAACCCAAGAAATCACGTGATGGCGACGGGTGCCGCACTGGGTAGGTGCCCCGATACCACATGCTTCCCTCCCTGCCTTGCCGTGAGCCGAATCGGCTGTCGTCGGGGTAGTGCAGCTGGGGAAATCGCGCTTCCTGAGAAAACCCAGGCAGGTACGATGGCGTACGTAGAGATTGTGACGATCGTTCTGATGTCGCTATTTCGAACGCGCTGGAAGGCTAGGATGGCGATGGACCCGAGATCAACTGCGGACGGGGCGACTGCGTTGCCCATTGCCCGGTTCGAACAGGTTCACACAATCGATCTGGACGAGGTCAGGTCGGCGGTGGGTTCCGCCTTCTGCCCGCACACGCTCGAACCCATCGGCACCGGTGGCGCCTCGCCCGTCAGGTTTCACTCGGCCACCGCCGGAACTGTCGGTCTGCACTACCTGGATTACGGCACCGGGATGTGCATTCGCCCGAGTGATCTCGACGATTTCTATCTCATTCAGATTCCCCTCTCCGGAGTGGCGGAAATAACTTGGGGTTCAGAAACGTTCGAGTCGACGCCCGCCGTCGCATCGATCCTGCAACCGGGCGGGTCGGTGACCATGCAATGGCACCGAGGGAACCGGCAGCTGATCGTTCGCCTCGATCGCCAGAGCATGGAGAGGCAGTTGCAAGAGGCACTCGGGGCGCCGCTCCGCGAGCCCCTGCGGTTCGACCCCCACATGGAACTGGACCGACCGGGTATCCGATCGTGGCGCGGCATGCTCACGCTCTTGCGTGCCGAGATGGAGAACGGTGGATCTCTCCCTACCGAGCCGATCGTCATGAAAGAGTTCGAACGACTGCTGCTGAGTCAGCTCATCGTGGCCCAACCCCATAACTACACCGAAGTGTTGCAGCGGCCAGTGCCGGTGACGCCTCGAACTATTCGCCGCGCAGTCGAAATCCTCGAGCACCACGCTGACGAACTGCTCACCGTCG
>Ga0247825_10000709_pt1 | contig 21415 bp, 21 predicted proteins | sample 13C_Vanillin_Day_FD_194413 | JGI IMG/M metagenome (GOLD analysis project Ga0247825, IMG submission 194413) | Soil microbial communities from agricultural site in Penn Yan, New York, United States - 13C_Vanillin_Day48 | ecosystem: Environmental > Terrestrial > Soil > Agricultural land | place...
CCGGCGGGGGTGGTGCGACCCGGCCGGGGAGCGCGAGAAAACCTTCGCACCGGAAAGACGACACGGGAAAGACGATGAAGATGCAAGCAAGGACCCTGCTGGTGGCCGCGGCCCTGGCCGCCGCCACCCTGGCCGGCACCGGCTGCGCGGTGATGCGGGGCCAGGAAAGCGCCGGCGCGTACGTGGACGACGCCGCCACCACCACCGCGGTGAAGGCCAAGTTCGTGGAAGACAAGTCGGTCGACGCCGGCGCGATCAAGGTCGAGACGCTGAACGGCACGGTGCAGCTGTCCGGGTTCGCGAAGTCCAACGCCGAGAAGGCGCAGGCCGAGTACCTGGCGCGCAACACCAAGGGCGTTCGCTCGGTCAAGAACGACATCCGCGTTCGTCCCTGAACGTCCAGCCACAACGCGCGTGCCGACGGCTGCTCGCCGCCGGCGGCACGCGACTTGCCCCACGAGCGAGCCATGAAGACCTTCCGCTGCGACAACTGCGGCCACCCGCTTTTCTTCGAGAACGTGCAGTGCCTGCAGTGCGGCAGCGCGCTGGCGTTCCTGCCGGACCGCCTCGCGCTGTGCGCCATCGAGCCGGCGCCCGAGCAGGGCCTGTGGCAGCGCAAGCGGCAGAACCGCCGCGAGCCCGCCAGTCACTTCTATCGGCTGTGCCGCAACCACGTGGAGCACCAGGCCTGCAACTTCGCGGTGCCGAAGGATGATCCCAACGCCTACTGCGCCTCCTGCCGGCAGACGCGCGTGCTGCCCGATCTTTCGATCCCGGAGAACGCCGACCGCTGGTACCGCATCGAGGTGGCCAAGCGGCGCCTGTTCTACACGCTGGCGCGGCTGGGACTGGTCGATCCCTGTCCGCCCAACGGCGAGCGCGACGGTCCGGTGTTCGAGTTCCTCGCCGACACGCCGGGCAACATGGTGATGACCGGCCATGCGGGCGGCGTGATCACGCTGAACGTGGCCGAGGCCGACGACGCCGAGCGCGTGAAGCGCCGCGTCGAGTTGCACGAGCCCTATCGCACCCTGCTGGGCCACCTGCGCCACGAATCCGGCCACTACTACTGGGACCGGCTGATCGACGAGGAAGGCCGCGTGGCGGAGTTCCGCGAGCTGTTCGGCGACGAGAGCATCGACTACGCGCAGGCGCTGCAGAACCACTACGCGGCCGGCGGGCAGCCGCAGGGCTGGCAGGACCGGTTCGTCAGCGCGTACGCCACCTCCCACCCGTGGGAGGACTGGGCCGAGACCTGGGCCCACTACCTGCACATGGTCGACCTGCTGGAGACGGCGGCCTCGTTCAACACCCGCGTCGAAGTGCCCGGCAGCGAGGGCGACGAGGTGGGCGATCCGTTCGAGACCAGCGAAGGCAGCTTCGATCGCCTGGTGGAGCAATGGGTGCCCGTCACGCTGCTGGTCAACAGCATGAACCGCAGCCTGGGCCAGGAGGACGGCTACCCGTTCGCGCTGACCACCGGCTCGCTGGCCAAGCTGCGCTTCGTGCACGAGGTGATCCACAGCCCGCGCCGCGCGAAAGAGGCGCAGCCGGCCGGCGAGCCCTCGATGCAGCCAACCGAACCGGCCGCCCAGCCGGCGCCCCAGCCCGGCTGATCCAGCTCAGATGATGGCCAGTGTCAGCTGGTCGTTGACGTCGCGCACGTCCTGCACGGTGCGCGCGATCTCGGAGGCGCGCGCCTTCACGGCCGCGGTGCGCACCGGACCGCTGAGCGTCACGATGCCGTCGCGCGTATCCACGTCGATGCGCGCGCCGGACAGGTCGCGCGCGGCGGCCAGTTCCGCCTTCACCTGCTGGGTGATCTGCGCGTCCTTCGCCGCCGAGATGCCCGAGGCCGGCGCCGCGCCCATCACGGCCGTGGGATCGCTGTGCTGCGAACGCGCTTCCGTGGAGCCGCTCGCGGAAGACGGCGGCGGCTTGGTCGAAGCGGCGCGTTTCGCGGTGGAGGAAGCCGCGCTGGTGTTCACTTCAGGGGTCAGCCCGTCGTCGCGCGGGCTGCAGGCCGCGACCGCCACCACGGCGGCCACCCAGGCGGCAAAGCCAATCGGTCGGATGTCCATGCGGGCACTCTAGGACGCGGCGGCGCCGGCGGGCCGCCGCCCATCCCGCAAGCTCCTGTAGGAGCACTCGCGCACCGGCTCAGTCGCTCAGCCGGCGTCGCGCTCCATGTCGCGCAGGATGCGGTCCAGCCGCGTGGAAAGCTGCTCCGTCGTCAGCTTTTCACGGAACCGCTCGACCATCAGCGGCAGGCTCAGCGGGCTCGGATGCCGCAGCTCCACCAGCACCAGCTCGCGCGAACGGATGCGCTCCAGCGTCTCGCGCAAACGCGAGATCTCCAGCTCCTGGCTGAGCACTTCCCGCTCGGCCTGCGACAGCAGCAGGTTGCCCTGGTCGTACTTGCGGAAGACCTCGTAGAAGAGGCCGCTGGACGCCTGCAGCTGGCGCGCGCTGCGCGGCTGGCCCGGGTAGCCCGAGAACACCAGCCCGGCCACGCGCGCGATCTCGCGGAAGCGCCGCCGCGCCAGCTCGGTCGAGTTCAGCGAGGCCAGCACGTCGTGCAGCAACTCGCCTCCCGTGGCGAACAGCGACTTGTCTTCGACGGGCGCCAGGTCGAACGGCTCGGCGCTCACCAGCTCGAAGCCGTAGTCGTTGACCGAGAGGCTGAACGTGTTGGGCCGCGCGCGCGCCAGCCGCCAGGCCAGCAGGCTGGCGAGTCCCAGGTGGACGTGTCGGCCCGCGAACGGATGCACGTAGAGGTGCTGGCCTTCGCGCGAGCGGTAGCTCTCCACCAGCACCGTGTCGGGCGTGGGGATGCGCGACAGCCGCGCCTGCGTTTCCAGCATCGGACGCGCGGCCTCCAGCTCGGGATGCGGATAGCGGCCCGCCGCGGCCATCTGCATCATCTCCAGCACCGCGTCGCCCAGCTCGGTGGACAGCGCCATCTTGCTGCCCTGCCAGGTCGGCACCGTGCCCTTCTTGCTGGTGGCGCGCCGCACGTACGCGGCCATCTCGCGCACGCGCACGAACTCCAGCAAGCGTCCCGCGAAGAAGAAGTGGTCGCCCTTGCGCAGCCGCGCGATGAAGCCCTCCTCGATCGTCCCCAGCGTGCCGCCGGAGAGGTACTTCACCTGCATCGCCGCGTCGCTGACGATGGTGCCTATCGACATCCGATGCCGCTTGGCGACGCCGCGATCGGGCACACGCCACACGCCCTGCTCGTCCTGCCGGATGCGGTGGTAGTCCGGGTAGGCGGTCAGGCTCTCGCCGCCGCGCTCGCAGAACAGCAGCGCCCAGTCGAACTCCTCGCGCGTGAGCGAGCGATACGACCATGCGGAGCGCACTTCCTCGAACAGCTCATCGGCCACGAAGCCGCCGCCGAGGGCGACCGTCACCAGGTGCTGCACCAGCACGTCCAGCGGCTTGGCGGGCGATTCGCGCTTCTCGATGCGGCCTTCGTACGCGGCGACACGCGCGGCCGCGGCCTCGATCAGCTCCATGGTGTGCGTGGGCACCAGCGTCAGCCGGCTGGTGCGGCCCGGCGCGTGGCCGCTGCGGCCGGCGCGCTGCATGATGCGCGCCACGCCCTTGGCCGAGCCGAGCTGCAGCACGCGCTCCACCGGCAGGAAGTCCACGCCCAGGTCCAGCGAGGAAGTGGCGACCACCGCGCGCAGCGTGCCCTCCTTCAGGCCCAGCTCCACCCATTCGCGCGTGGCGCGGTCCAGCGAGCCGTGGTGCAAGGCGATCTGCCCCGCCCACTCGGGCCGCGCCTCCAGCAGCAGCTGGTACCAGATCTCCGCCTGCGACCGCACGTTGGTGAACACCAGCGTGGAGCCCGGCGCGTTCTCGATCTCCTCGACCACCGGCTGCCGCATGCGTGCGCCCAGGTGTCCGGCCCAGGAGTACTTGCCGGGATCGGGCGGGATCAGCGTGTCGATCACCAGCGACTTGTCGATGCGGCCGCGCACCAGCGCCGGCGCGGGCTCGGCGCGCTCGCCGCACAGCACGGCCATCGCTTCCTCGAGGTTGCCCAGCGTGGCGCTGAGGCCCCACGTGACCAGCCCCGGGTTCCAGCGCCGCAGCCGTGCGAGCGCGAGCTGCGTCTGCACGCCGCGCTTGCTGCCGATCAGTTCATGCCATTCATCCGCGATGACGAACTCCACCGAACCCAGCTCTTCGCGGCTGTTCTCGCGCGTGAGCATCAGGCTGAGCGACTCGGGCGTGGTCACCAGCACCGTCGGGAAGCGGCGGTCCTGGCGCGCGCGCTCGGCGGAAGGCGTGTCACCGGTGCGCTGGCCGATCGTCCAGTTCGGCGCCAGGTCCTGCAGCGGCTGGGTGAGCGCACGCGTGGTGTCGGCGGCCAGCGCGCGCATCGGCGTGAGCCAGATCGCGCGCAGCGGCTCGGCGTGGCGGCCGGGCGGATGCCGGCGCAGCAACTCGTCGATCACGCCCAGCCACACGGCGTAGGTCTTGCCCGCGCCGGTGGTCGCATGCAGCAGGCCGCCGCGGCCTTCGGCGATCGCGCGCCACACCTCGCGCTGGAAGGCGAACGGCTCCCAGCCGCGCGCGGCCATCCAGCCGAGGCCGGGGCCGGGGCGGCTCATCCGAGCGCCCTGCGCGCGCGGCCGCCGCGACGGCGGTCGGCCTTGGGCAGGTCGGCGAGGGCGGCCATGGACTCGGCGCGCGACTGCAGCCGCTGCAGCGACTGGTCGAGCGCGTCGACCTGCCCGGCGTCCAGCGCACCGAGCAGCTCGTGGTGGATGCCGCAGATCAGCGGGAACAGCTCGTCGTACAGCAGCTGGCCTTCGGGCGTGACCGCCAGCCGGGCTTGGCGGCGATCGGCCTGACCGGCCTGGCGGGCGATGAGCTGCTTGGCCACGAGCGAGGTGACGGCGCGCGAGGTTCGAGCGCGGTCGAGCTGGGCACGCTCAGCCAGTTGCGATGACATCAGCCCCGGATGCTGGGCCAGCAGCGCCATCACGCGCCACTCGCGGCGCGTGATGCCGAAGCGGCCTTCGCAGAGCCGGATGACCATGCTGCCCGCGCTGGCCGTCAGGCGGGCCAGGCGGTAGAGCAGCAGGTCGTCCAGCGTGGCAGGCTGGTCCAGCCGGTTCGCCATTCAGGGTTTCCGAGAGGAAAGATTGATTTGATCAATCGATTGTGCGGCACCTAGAGTGGCCGATTCGCCGCCACGAAGGAGACACCGACCATGCGTATCCGCCCTTGCTCCGTTCCCGTCCTGCTGGCGGCCGCGCTGACGGCCACCGTCGCCGCCGCGCAGGCGCCCGCCTGGCCCACCAAGCCCATCAAGATCCTGGTCGGTTCGCCGCCCGGCGGCCCCTCGGACATCACGGCGCGCGTGTTCGCCGACCAGCTGTCCAAGCGCACCGGCCAGCCGGCCGTGGTGGAGAACCGTCCCGGCGCGGGCAACAACCTCGCGGCCGGCGTCGCCGCCAAGGCCGAGGCCGACGGGCACACGCTGGTGCTCAGCCCGGACACGGTGCTCACCGTGAATCCGCTGGTCTATCGCAGCAACAACTTCGACGCGCGCAACGACCTGGTGTCGGCCTCGGTGCTCACCAGCTTCACCCAGATGCTGGTGTGCAATCCCAAGGTGGGCGTGAAGACGCTGGACGAACTGGTGGCCAAGGCCAAGTCGGATCGCATGACGTACGCGAGCGGCGGTCCCGGCGTGCCGGGCCACCTGGCCGCCGAGATGTTCCTGCAGGCCGCGGGCGCGAAGATGCAGCACGTGCCCTACCGCGGTCCCGCGCCGGCCACGCAGGCGGTGCTGGCCGGCGAGGTGGACTGCGGATTCCTGGCGACGCCGACCGTGATCCCGCACGTGAAGGCCGACAAGCTGCGCGCGCTGGCCGTGTCGTCCGCGACGCCATCGCCGCTGGCGCCCGACGTGCCCACGCTGGCCAAGGCGCTGAAGCAGCCGGACCTGGACGCCACCTTCCGCCTGGTGCTGCAGGCCCCGACCGCCACGCCGCCCGCCGTGGTGGCGCAGATCGAGCGCCACGCCGCGGAGATCATGAAGGACCCGCAGGTGCGCGCGAAGCTGCAGGCCTCGGACCTGGTCGCGCAGGGCACGACCTCGGCCCAGGCGCAGCAGCTGATGAAGGCCGAGGTGGCCCGCTGGGAGCCGCTGGTCAAGCGGCTGGACCTGAAGGCCGATTGAAGCGATGAGGAACGGAACGATGAAACGACTCGTCCTCGCCGCGGCGCTCGCTCTCGCGTCGGTCTCCGGCGCCTTCGCGCAAGGCGACTGGCCCTCGCGGCCGGTGAAGCTGATCGTCAACTTCCCGCCGGGCGGGCCGCTCGACGTGCTGGCGCGTTCGGTCGGCGAAGCGCTGCAGGGCCAGTTCAAGCAGCCCTTCGTGGTGGAGAACCGCGCGGGCGCGGGCGGCAACATCGGCGCCGACGCCGTGGCCAAGTCCGCGCCCGACGGCCACACCGTGCTGCTGGGCATCGACTCGACCTTCACGGTGAACCCGCACATCTACAAGACCATGGCGTTCAAGCCGGGCGACCTGCGGCCGCTGGTCGTGATGAGCTCGTCCGGCCTGCTGGTGGGCACGAACCCGTCGAATGGGTTCAAGACGCTGGCCGACCTGGTTGCGGCGGGGAAAGCGAAGGGCGTCAGCTTCAGCAGCGCCGGCAGCGGCTCGCCCGGCCACCTGGCGGCGGAGATGTTCACCGACGCGACCGGCATGAAGATCACGCACGTCCCCTACAAGGGCAACGCGCCTGCCGTGACGGCGGTGCTCTCCGGCGAGGTCACCGGAGGCGTGCTGGCCACGCCGGGCATGCTGCCTCACGTGAAGGCGGGCAAGATCGCGCCGCTGGCCGTCACCAGCCGCCAGCGCTCGCCGCTCGCGCCCGACGTGCCGACGGTCGCCGAAGCCGGCCTGCCGCAACTGGAACAGGAAGTGCTGTACCTCGTCATGGTGCCGGCGGCGACGCCGGAGCCGATCGCGCAGACCTTGCAGAAGGCCGTGGCCGATGCGCTCGCGCGGCCCGACATGCGTGCCAAGCTCCAGGGCCTGGACATGCATCATGAGGGCCAGCAAGGCGCCGCCGCGGCCAGGCGGCTGGCCGATCTGTCCGAACGCTACGGCAAGGTCATCCGCGCCACCGGAATGAAAGTCGAATGAACGCTACCCGCCCCAACATCATCTTCATCGTCGCCGACGACCTCGGCTACGCCGACCTGGGCTGCTACGGCGGCCGCGAGGCGTCGTTCGGCGCGGTGTCGCCGGTGCTCGACCGCCTGGCGGCCGGCGGGCTGAAGCTCACCCAGGGCTACGCCAACTCGCCGGTCTGCTCGCCCACGCGCTTCGCGCTGATGACGGCGCGCTACCAGTACCGGCTGCGCGGCGCGGCGGAGGAGCCGATCAACAGCCGCAGCAAGGGCAGCAAGACGCTGGGGCTGCCGCCGGAGCATCCCACCCTGCCCTCGCTGCTGAAGGACGCCGGCTACCGCACCGCGCTGATCGGCAAGTGGCACCTGGGCTATCCGCCGGTGTTCGGGCCGCTCAAGTCGGGCTACGAGGAGTTCTTCGGGCCGATGTCGGGCGGCGTCGACTACTTCACCCACGCGAGCAACAACGGCACGCACGACCTGTACCTGGGCGAGGAGGAGAAGCAGGAAGAGGGCTATCTCACCGACCTGATCTCGCGCCGCGCCGTCGACTACATCGACCGCATGGCCGCCGGCGACGCGCCGTTCTTCCTGAGCCTGCACTACACCGCGCCGCACTGGCCGTGGGAGACGCGCGACGACGCGCACCTGGCCGGCGAGGTGAAGGACAACCTCTTCCACCTGCACGGCGGCAACGTCGACACCTACCGCCGCATGATCCATCACATGGACGAAGGCATCGGCTGGGTGATGCAGGCGCTGGAGCGCCACGGCCTGGCCGACGACACGCTGGTGGTGTTCACCAGCGACAACGGCGGCGAGCGCTTCTCCGACAACTGGCCGCTGGTGGGCGGCAAGATGGACCTCACCGAAGGCGGCATCCGCGTGCCCTGGATCGCCCACTGGCCGGCCGCCATCGCGCCGGGCGGCGTGAGCACGCAGCACTGCATGACGATGGATTGGTCGGCGACCTTCCTCGATGCCGCGGGCGTGGGCGCGCATCCCGACTACCCGCTGGACGGCGTGTCGCTGCTGCCGGTGCTGCGCGATTCGAAGGCGGCGTTCGCGCGCCCGCTCCACTGGCGCATGAACCACCGCGGCCAGCGCGCGCTGCGCGAAGGCCGCTGGAAGTACCTGCGCGTGGATGGCCACGACTACCTGTTCGACCTGGAAGCCGACGAGCGCGAGCGGGCCAACATGGGCGGGCGCGAACCGCAGCGGCTGGAGAAGATGCGAGCGGCGTGGGAGGCCTGGAACGCGGGCATGCCGGCGATCCCGGAGGACGCGACGGTGAGCCTGGGGTACGGCGTGAAGGACATGCCGCAGCGGTGAGGGGTGCTTCCGTCGCTTAAGCTCGGGAGATGCCGCAGAGCTTGTTCCGCTGGTTCCCTTTCCTCCGCTGGCCGCGCCCCACTTCCACGCTGATCCGCGGCGAGATCATCGCCGCGCTCACCGTGACCGTGGTGATGATCCCGCAGTCGGTGGCCTACGCCGGCCTGGCCGGCATGCCGCTCGTCACCGGCCTCTACGCCACCTTCCTGCCGGCGCTGGCCGCCGTGCTGTTCAGCAGTTCGACGCGGCTGTCCGTCGGACCCTCCGCCCTCAGCTGCGTGCTGGTCGGCGCCTCGCTCATCGGCCTGGCCGAGCCGGGCACGGCGCAGTGGGTGATGCTGGCGGTCTGGCTGGCGCTGCTGTCCGGGGCGATGCAGCTGGCCGTGGGCGCGAGCGGATCGGCATGGATGCTGAACCTGGTCAGCTCGCCCGTGCTCACCGGCTTCAGCCAGGCGGCGGCGGTGCTGATCATCGCTTCGCAACTGCCCTCGCTGTTCGGGCTCAAGGGGCCGTTGTCGTCTCTGCTGCAAGGCGGCGTCGCGATGGACTACGAAGGCCTGGCCTACGGCGTCGCGAGCCTGGCACTGTTCGAGGTCGGCAAGCGCGTCGTGCCCAGGCTGCCGACCGTGCTGATCGTGCTGGCGGCCGCGGCGGCGATCAGCTGGTTCACCGGCTACGCCGCGCGCGGTCGCGTGGTCGGCGCGCTGCCCGAAGGCCTGCCGGCCTTCTACTGGCCCGGCCTGCCGGACTGGGGCACTTTCAGCGCGCTGCTCGCGCCGGCGGTGGTGATCGCGCTGGTCAGCTCGCTGGAGATGGCCGCCAGCGCCAAGATCGAGAGCCAGCGCGACGGCAAGCGCTGGGACGCCAACCAGGACCTGATCGGCCAGGGCGTGGGCAAGCTGGTGTCGGGCTTCTCCGGCGCCTTCCCCACCAGCACCTCGTTCTCGCGCTCCGCGATCACGCTGGCCTCGGGCGCGCGCACCGGCTGGGCGACCGTCGCCGTCACCGTCTTCGTGCTGCTGGTCCTGCTGGTGGCCACGCCCGCGCTGCACCACGTGCCGGCCGGCGTGCTCGCCGCGGTGGTGGTCAGCGCCGTGGCCGGGCTGCTCAAGCCACGCGTGTTCGTCTCGCTCTGGCACGTGGACCGCGTGGAGACCGTCACCGCGGGCATCACCTTCGCGGCCACGCTGCTGTCGGCGCCGCGCATCTACTGGGGCGTGCTGACCGGCGTGGTGGTCGGCCTCGCGCATTTCCTGTACCTGCGCCTGCACCCGCGCATCATCGAAGTCGGCCTGCATCCCGACGGCAGCCTGCGCGACCGGCACCTGTGGCACCTGTCGCCGATCGCGCCGCAGACCTATGCGCTGCGCATGGACGCCGAACTCGACTTCGCTTCCGCTTCCGCGCTGGAACGCGTGCTCGTCGAATTCCTGGCGGCCCATCCCGACATGCGCCACGTGTGCCTGTTCGCGCAGCCGATCAACCGCATCGACGCCACCGGCGTGGAAGTGTTCGGCCGGCTGCGGCGCCTGCTGCAGGACCGCGGCATCGCGCTGCACGTCAGCGGCATGAAGCTGCCGGTGGAGACGGTGCTGCGCAAGGCGGGCGAGCTGCCCGAGGGGCCGCTGCTGCGCCTCTATCGCACCGACGTCGAGGCGCTGCTGGCCTTCGGACGCCTCAGCCCTTGAAGGCGAAGTGCTTGCTGCCCAGGTAGTTGAACACCAGGGCGGCGCCGGAGGCGATGGCGAACGGCAGCAGCGGATGCGCCGCCATCGTCGCGGACGCCAGCACCAGCGAGGCGTAGATGCCGAAGTTGACGCCCGTGCCGACCACGCTCACCGCGACGTAGCGCAGCAGGCTCGCCAGAAGGCCGCCCGATTCGCGCTCGCGGAAGGTGATGCTGCGATTGAGCCACCAGGTCGCCAGCACCGCCGCCGGGAACGACAGCGCGCGGGCCGCGATCGGCCCCCAGCCCAATGACACGAGCAGCTGCAGAAGTCCGCCATCCACCGCGAAGCCGACCACGCCCACGAGGGCGAAGCGCATCAGCGGCGGAAGCTGCGTGATGCGGGCCGCGGCGATCACATCAACCCCCGGAAGTCGAGCAGCCGCGCGGCGAGGCCGATCGAGACGATCACCGCCAACAGCGCCGCGGATGCGATCAGCTCGCGGTCGCGTTTGCGCAGCCACTCGCCGAGACGGGGCATCACGGCCAGCGTGGCGAGCAGCACCGCGAGCAGCGACCAGTAGTGGTAGCGCATGTCGGTCGCCACGCCGATCAGGAGGTAGGCGCCGGAGTAGCCGAGCGCGGACACCGCGAGCACGCGCGCCAGCGCCACGTTGGCCACGGGCGCTTCGCGCCGCAGCAGCACCAGCAGGCAGGCCGCCCAGGCGAGCCAGGTGACCGGCCACACCGCGGGGTTCTTGCGCACCAGGTCCAGGCGCACGTCGCGCTCGGTCACCACTTCCAGCGGCGCCACGCGCGGATCGCCGGTGCCGTACTCGGGCGTCAGGCGGATGTGCTTGAGCGGCACCGCGAACAGCAGCGCGGAGTTGAAGTGCTTCAGGCGGTGCTGCGCGTACGCGACCGGATGCTCCGCGATGCTGCGCGCCCACTGCGCGGGCAGGCCATCGGGCAGCGTGGGCATGTCGACGCCGGCGGGGCGATGCACCTTGGCCGCGCAACGGCCCCAGGGGCTCATGCTGTCCCACCAGTAGGGCGAGTAGCAGGCTGCGAGGTCCTCCTTCGCCAGCGTGGCACGCGGCTCCAGCACGGTGGGATCGCCGGTGTGCACCGCGATGCCCATCAGGTCGAACATGAACAGCGACTGCACCGCGTGCTGCGGGATCGGGTTGAACAGCAGCCGATTGGCCACCGCGCTCACCGGCAGCGCGACGATCGCGACCAGCACCGCCGCCACCAGAAGCCGCGCGCTGCGCAGCCAGCTATTCGGCGCGAAGGCAAGCAGCAGCAGCGGGCCCAGGCCGAAGATGGCATTGGTGCGCACCATCGCGCCGTAGAACACCAGGACCGCGATCGCGAGGCCCCAGGCGATCGGCACGCGGCGCAGCTGCACGCGGAACCAGAACAGCCCGCCCACGGCGGCCAGCCACGCCACCGCCATGCCCACGTCTTTCACCACCTGGGCGTTGACGTACAGGAAGGGCGGGAAGGCGCCCGCCAGCGTCACGGCCAGCGCGGTCTTCGAGTGGCCGGCACGGCGCAGGCCGTCGGCGATCAGGCCGAAGCCCGTCCAGTACAGCGCCAGGTGCAGCAGCAGGAAAGGCGCCGGACCTTCGCCGAGGTAGCGCAGGTACGACCAGGTCCAGGCCATGATGGGCGGATGCCAGTCGCCGAAGCGGCCGCTCACCGCATCGCGGTACTGGCCGATGGCGTCGTTGTTCATGACGCCGGGGAAGTGCAGCGCCGCGTTCACCACGAACAGCGCGAACACCAGCGAGGCCAGTCCCCAGCTCGCCAGCGATCCGCCCTGCGTACCCGCCGCTCGGCGCGGGCTGCCGAAGAGGAAATCCGAATCGGTCTGCACGGCGTCCTTCATCAGGAGACCGCCAGCGAGGGTGCCGGCATGGCCGCCTCGGCTTCGACCTCACGCTGGGCGACGGCGCTCTGGCGATGCACCGGCGCCGTCCGCTGCACGGAGGCCGGCCACCGCGGCGCGGGGATCTCGAGGTAGGCGAGCCGCTTGAGCTCGCGGCGCGAATGGGTGACGGTGTCCAGGACCAGGCCGCACACCATCGACAGCGTGGCCACCAGCATGATGCCCACCGACAGCACGGCGGTCGGCATGCGCGGCACCAGGCCCGTGCGCAGGAACTCCATCACGATCGGCGCGGCCAGGCCGACCGACAACATGGCCAGCGCGAAGGCCGCGCAGCTGAAGAACATCAGCGGCCGCTCCTCCTTCACCAGGAGGCCGATCATGCGCAGGATGCGCAGGCCGTCGCGGATGGTGTTGAGCTTGGAGGTCGAGCCTTCCGGCCGGTCCTTGTAGCGCGTGGGCAGCTCCGAAGTCTTCATGCGCAGCTCCAGCGCGTGCACCGTCAGCTCGGTCTCGATCTCGAAGCCGCTGGACGTGGCCGGGAACGACTTGACGAAGCGGCGCGAGAACACGCGGTAGCCCGACAGCATGTCGCCGAACCGGTTGCCGAAGATGCGCTGCACCAGGCCCGTGAGCAGGCGGTTGCCGAAGCGGTGGCCGAAGCGGTAGGCCTCCTTGATCTGGGTGACGCGCGCGCCGTTGACCATGTCCAGCTGCTGGTCCAGCAGCGCGCGCACCAGCGAAGGCGCGACCGAGGCGTCGTAGGTGTCGTCGCCGTCCACCAGCACGTACACGTCGGCGTCGACGTCGCTGAACATGCGGCGCATCACGTTGCCCTTGCCCTTGAACGGCTCGTGGCCGACGATGGCGCCGGCTTGCGCGGCGACCTCGGCCGTGCGGTCCGTGGAGGCGTTGTCGTAGACGTAGACGCGCGCCTTGGGCAGGGCCCGGCGGAAATCCTCCACGACGCGGCCGATCGCGACCTCCTCGTTGTAGCAAGGGATGATGACCGCGATGTCCACGGCGTTCAGATCATTCAGCATGCAAAAGCTCCCAGAGCGACTGCGGAACGCGCTCGCGCCGTTCCTCGTCGAAGTGGGGGCATGCTAGGTCGGCCATGGCGGGTGAAAACGCCGCTTGGCTCCATCGGGCCATGGCTCGGCCGTTGGACGCGGCGGCCTCCTACGCCGAAAGAATCCAACCCTCCAGCGGGTCCAGCTCATCCGGCAGTCCCCAGCGCGGCGGACCGATGCGCTGGGCCCAGGCGGCCTGCAGCAGGCACAGCACGGCATCGAGCGAATCGCCGCTCGCGTCATCCACCAGCGCGTCGCGCTGCGAATGGCTGAGCTTCAGGCGCACGCCCAGCCGCGTGCGGCCCGCTTCCAGCGCGGTGATGAGGTCCTTGCGCGCGATCAGGCGATCGGGCGTCTGCTTGCTGCGTTCATCGCTCTTGTAGCTGCGCCGCTCGATGAGCTCACGCGCGAGCAGACCCGGATACGCCTCGAGCGCGACGCGTTGCGCATCACCGTCGTGCAGGCCGGGCAGGTGCACGCCGGCCTCCAGCAGCAGCGGCACGGCCGCATGCAGCATGAAGGCCACCGGCGGGTTCACCCACTTCATCGACGGGCTGGAGCCGGCCAGGCGATCGAAGCGGCGGTTGGCGAACTTGCCCCCGGCCGGCCGCGCGTCGCAGAAGGCAGCGAAGGTGGAGCGGATCTCCGCGCGGCTCAACGCACCGTAGTGCCGGATGCATTCGCGCCAGGTGAGCGGCCAGCCGAGGTGCTCGACCAGTTCGCGCGGCAGGCCGAAGGGAAAGTCGAAGCCGCCGACCCAGGGACCGGGCTGCGCGAGCCAGGCGGCGAACGCGGGCAGGCTGTCGAGCTTCTCGAGCCGGTCGAGCACCACCCGGGCGCCGTCGTCGCGGCCGTGGGCCAGCACGATCGGCTTGCGCCTCGTCGGGCTGCTGGAGAAATCGCAGCCGACCAGCGCGGCCGCGTTCACGCGGGCGCGGCGCCCAGCGCGGTGCGCAGCAAGTCGGGGACGGGCGTGCTGCGCAGCGGGGTGCCGGGACCGTTCTCGTAGCGCGCCCACACGCGCGCTTCGAGCCCGCGGGCCAGCAGCTTCTCCTCGGCGCCGAGCAGGAAGAACTCGTGGCGCAGCGCGAACGAGCTGCGCCCGACGCGGTCGAGCACGGAGCGCACCTCGATCTCGTCGCCGAACATCGGCGAGGCGACGAAGCTGCACTGCGAATCCAGCAGGGGGATGCTCAGGTGCTCGCCGCGCATGCGCGTGCCGGGCCAGCCGCACTCGGCCAGCAGCGACCAGGTGGCCGCGTCCATCCAGCGGTAGTAGGTGGGGTAGAAGATGATGCCGGCCGGGTCGCAGTCGCCCCAGCTCAGCGAGCGCTTCAGTCGGAACGTCGTCGCCACGGGATCAGGCGCGGCCGCAGATGGCCGCGGTGGCCATCAGGTCCTCCAGCAGCGCGAGCGAGACCTTGCCGGAGACGGCGTAGGGATCGAGTTCGGGCTTCTCGGAGTACTTCAGCAGGATCGAGTGGTTGAGCTTGCTGAGGTTGACCTGGCCCATGGTCCAGCCGCCGAAGCGCCGCTCCAGGATCTCCTCGTAGTGCAGCAGCGCGACGTCCTTGTGGCGCGGATCCTTCTGGATGTGGCCGAACAGGTCGGACACCTGCATGCGCCCGCCCTCGATGGCCTGCAGGAAGATGCCGCCGCCGTAGCAGAGGATGCCGGTGATGCCGCTGACCGGGTTGTGCTCGCGCGCCTGCGCGAGGATGGATTCGATGGCGTCGGCGGAGGTGTTCACCGCGCGGCTGCAGTAAAGGAGACGGACCAGCATTTCAGCCTCCGCCGAGCCGCCTCAAGGAGGCAGAAGCCCCCTCGGGGGGCAGTGACGACACGAAGTGCGGAACGTGGGGGTTCATGATCTAGCCTCCGTTGCGCTTCGGGATCAGGGCCAGGAATTCGCGGCGCAGCGCGGCGTCCTTGAGGAACACGCCGCGCATGACCGAGTTGATCATCTTGCTGTCCATGTCCTTCACGCCGCGCCACGCCATGCAGTAGTGGCTGGCTTCCATGACGATGGCCAGGCCGTCGGGCTGGGTCTTGTCCATGATCAGGTCGGCCAGCTGCACCACGGCTTCTTCCTGGATCTGCGGACGGCCCATCACCCATTCGGCGAGGCGCGCGTACTTGGACAGGCCGATGACGTTGGTGTGTTCGTTGGGCAGCACGCCGATCCACACCTTGCCGATGACCGGGCAGAAGTGGTGGCTGCAGGCCGAACGCACGGTGATCGGGCCGACGATCATCAGCTCGTTCAGGTGCTCGGCGTTGGGGAACTCGGTGATGCTCGGAGGGCGCGTGTAGCGGCCGCGGAACACCTCGTTCAAATACATCTTGGCCACGCGGCGCGCGGTGTCGCCGGTGTTGTGGTCGCTGGCGGTGTCGATCACCAGGCTGTCGAGGACACCCTGCATCCTGTGCTCGACTTCCTCGAGCAGCGCCTCGAGTTCGCCGGGTTCGATGAACTCGGCGATGTTGTCGTTGGAATGGAAGCGCTTGCGGGCCGCCAGCAGGCGCTCACGGATCTTCACCGAGACGGGCGTGCCTTCGTCGGCGGGCTGCAGCTGCTGGGTCGGGTCTGCTTTCATGAGCATGGAGGATGGTAACAAGGTTGCCGTTTCTCAGCGGCCCGCGCCCAGCAATACCTCCAGCTGGGCAAGGGTGTCGGCTTCGTGCAGCGGCTTGTCGTGCCGGATGCGCAGCATGCGCGGGAAGCGCACCGCGATGCCGCTCTTGTGGCGCGTGCTGCGGTTGATGCCCTCGAAGCCGAGCTCGAACACCAGCGAAGGCCGAACGCTGCGCACCGGCCCGAACTTCTCGATCGTCGTGCGGCGGATGATGGCATCGACCTGCCGGAACTCCTCGTCGGTCAGGCCCGAGTAGGCCTTGGCGAACGCCACCAGCTGCAGCGCGCCGGGCTGCGGCGGCTCCTTGCGCGCGATGGCCTCCAGCACGGCGTCGACCTCGGCCTTGTCGAGGGGCCGACGATTCCAGACCGCGAACGTGTAGTCGGTGTAGACCGAGGCGCGGCGCCCGTGCCCGGCCTGCGCGTACACCAGCACGCAGTCCACCGTCATCGGGTCGATCTTCCATTTCCACCACAGGCCGTCGGCCTTGGTGCGGCCGGTGCCGTAGGCCGCGTCCAGGCGCTTGAGCATGAAGCCCTCGACGCCGAGATCGCGCGATTGCGCGCGGCGTTGCGCGAACTCCAGCCAGGACGAGGCCGTCTCGATCGGCGAGAGCTTGAGCCGCGTGCCGGTCAACAGCGCTTCCAGGCGCGCGCGGCGCTCGCGTTGCGGCAGTTCGCGCAGGTCGACGCCGCCCTGCTCGATCAGGTCGTAGGCCATGAAGGTCACAGGCGCATCGGCCAGGATCTTCTTCGTCAGCGTCTTGCGGCCGATGCGCTGCTGCAGCAGCGAGAACGGCGCGGGGCGGCCGGGGCCTTCGGGCTCTTCGGTCCACACCATGATCTCGCCGTCGAGCACCGTGCCGTCGGGCAGCGGCTGGGCCAGGGCCACGATCTCGGGGAAGCGCTCGGTCACCAGCTCCTCGCCGCGCGACCAGACCCACACCCGGCCCCCGCGCTTGACGACCTGCCCGCGGATGCCGTCGTACTTCCATTCGACCTGCCAATCCGTCACCGGCCCCAGGCGCGAGGCGAACACCTCGGCCGTGCCGTCGAGCTGGTGCGCGAGGAAGAAGGGATAGGGCTGGCCCTCGTCGGCGCGCTCGGTCGCGCCCTCTTCCACCTGCGCCACCAGCGCGGCGAAGCGTTCGGCCGAGGGCATCACCTTGCCGTCGGTGTAGCCCATCATGCGCTGCGCGACGCGCTTGGCATCGATGCCGGCGTGCGCCGCGAGCGCGCGCTGCACCAGCAGCTTGCTCACGCCGACGCGAAAGCCGCCGCCCACCAGCTTGGTGAGCAGGAAGCGCCCCATGTCGTCGAGCTCGCGCCACCACGCGCGCACGCGCGGCGCGATGGCCTCGGGCGGCAAGCCACGCAGCGGCAGGAGGCGCTCCTCGATCCAGACGGCGAGACCCACGTCCGAGGTCTCGGCGGCCTGCGGCAGCACGTGCGCGATGGTCTCGGCCAGGTCGCCGACCGCCTGGTAGCACTCGTCGAACAGCCAGGCCTCGATGCCCGCTTCCTCGCACGCCAGTTGCGCTAGCAGCGCCATGTTCACCACCTGCCGCGGCTTGCCACCGGCGAGGAAGTACACGGCCCACGCGGCGTCGGCCGGCGTGGCGGCCGCGAAGTAGCGCTGCAGCGCCTCGACCTTGGCGTTGGTGGAGGTGGTGGCGTCGAGCTCGGTGAAGAGCCGGGTGAACTGCTTCATCCGCCCTCACCCGTCGCGGCCTGCGGCTCCTGCGTCGCCTGGTCCGCCTCCACCACGTCGTCGCCGTACTCGGTGTCGAAGCCCTCGGCTTCCAGTCCCTGTTCCTGCAGGTAGCGCACCATCACCGGCACGCTGCCGTGCGTGACGATCACGCGCTGCGCACCCGTGGAGCCGATCGCGCCCAGCAGGCCCGGCCAGTCGGCGTGGTCGGAGAGCACGAAGCCACGGTCGTAGCCGCCCCGGCGGCGCGCGCCGCGCAGCTGCATCCAGCCGCTGGCGAAGGCGGTGCTGGTCTCGCCGAATCGGCGCAGCCAGGTGCTGGCCACGGCGCTGGGCGGGCACAGCACGAGGGCGCGGCGCAGCTCCGCCTTGTCGCTGATCTCGGTGACCATGCGCGTTTCGGGCAACGGCACTCCGGCCGCGCGATAGGCGTCGTTGAGCGGCCGCACCGCGCCGTGCACGACGATGGGCCCGATGGTCGGATCGACGCCGCTCAGGATGCGTTGCGCCTTGCCGAAGCTGTAGCAGGCCAGCACGCTCGCGCGGCCGGCGATCACGTTGCGCGACCACCAGTCGTTGACCTGGGCGAACAGCTGCTCGTCCGGAGTCCAACGGTAGATCGGGAGACCGAACGTCGATTCGGTGATGAAGACGTCGCAGCGCACCGGCTCGAAGGGATCGCAGGTGCGGTCGGGCGCCACCTTGTAGTCGCCGCTCGCCACCCAGACCCGGCCACCGTGCTCCAGCCGCACCTGGGCCGAGCCGAGCACGTGGCCGGCGGGATGCAGCGACAGCCGCACGCCGTTGTGCTCGATGGCCTCGCCGTAGCGCAGGGTCTGCAGATCGATCTCGCCGAGTCGTGCGCGCAGCACGCCCTCGGCCGGCGCGGCGGCCAGGTAATGGCCGTTGCCCATGCGCGCGTGGTCGGCATGCGCGTGCGTGATGACGGCGCGCGCCACCGGGCGCCAGGGGTCGATGTAGAAGTCGCCCGGCGGGCAGTACAGGCCCTCGGGCCGCTGCACGACCAGGTCGCCCGGCTTCACCAGTAGGTCCTCTTGCCCTGGATGGCGAGCGCCACGCGCATGACGGCCTGCGCGATGCGCTCCAGGAACCGCTCGCGCCAGGGTCGCAGCGCGTACTGCGCCGGCTCCATCGCCGTCCCTTCATGCGACACCGCGTGCAGCAGCCGCGCGCGCAGGGCCTGCGCGAAACCGTCGTCCTCGATCACCACGTTGGCTTCGCGCGCGAGCAGCAGGCTGAGCGGATCGATGTTGGACGAGCCCACGGTCGCCCAGCGGCCGTCGATCACCGCCACCTTGGCATGCAGGAAGCTCGGCGAGTACTCGTGGATGGCGACGCCCGCGCGCAGCAAGGCGCCGTAGATCGGCCGCGCCGCGTAGTACTGCATGAAGTACTCGTAGCGGCCCTGCAGCAGCAGCACCACCCGCACGCCGCGCCGCGCCGCGTTGACCAGCGCCGCGCGCATCTTGCGGCCCGGCACGAAGTAGGCGTTGGCGATGATGACCTCGTCGCGCGCGCGGCCGATGGCGCGGCGGTAGGCGCGCTCGATGTCGGCGCGATGCCGGAAGTTGTCGCGCAGCACCAGCGCGGCGCGGCTCCCCTGCCGGGTGTCGGGCGGCGCCTGCCGCGGCAACGGCACCGGGCGCGCGCCACGCAGCGAGGTGATCGCGCCGCTCAGTTCCGCATGCCGCAGCGATTCGAATGCCCGCATGCGCTGCCACAGGCGCTGCATCGCCACGCGCACCTGCATCACCAGCGGGCCGGTGACCTGCACCGCGAAGTCCAGCCGCGGCGCCGACAGCGGGCCGTGGTTGGGATCGTGCAGGTCGTCGAGGATGTTGATGCCGCCGCAAAAGGCCACGCGGTCGTCGACCAGGCACAGCTTGCGGTGCAGCCGCCGCCAGCTGGCGGGACGCAGGACGCCCAGGCCGCCGATCGGCGCGAACACGCGCCAGTCGACGCCGGCGGCCAGCATGCGCAGGCGCCAGTCGGGCGGCATGGACTCGCTGCCGAAGCCGTCGACCGCCACGCGCACGTGCACGCCGCGGCGCGCGGCCCGCTCGAGCGCCCACGCCACTTCGGCGCTGGAGCCGGTGAAGTCGAAGATGTAGGTCTCCAGCCAGACCTCGTGGCGGGCCGCGTCGATCGCCTCGACCAGCGCGGGAAAGTAGGCCGCGCTGCCTTCCAGCAGCCGCAGGGCGTGGCCGGCACGCAGCGGCGGGATCCGGTGCGTCATCGCGGCGGCCCTCCCCTACATCCTGAAAGACGCGATCAGCGGAAGGTGATCGGACATCTGGCCCCAGACGCGGCCACGGGGAATCTCCACGCCCACCGGCCGCAGGCCGCGCGAATAGACGTAGTCCAGCTGCGTGAGCGGCAGGCGCGAGGGATAGGTGCGCGCCTTCTCCTCGACGTGGTCGCGCAGGCCGAACTGGCCCATCACGGGGCGCAGCTTGCCGCCCCAGTCGTTGAGGTCGCCGGCCACCAGCAGCGGCGCGCGGCGCGGGATCTCGCGCTCGATGAAGCGCCCGAGCTGCTCCACCTGGCGCACCCGGCTGGCGGCGATCAGGCCGAGGTGCAGCACGATCACGTGCACCTCGTGGCGTGCGACGCGCACCGTGACGTGCAGCAGGCCGCGTTGCTCGAAGCGGTGGTCGGACATGTCCTCGTGCCCGTGCGACACCACCGGCCAGCGCGACAGCAGCGCGTTGCCGTGCTCGCCGTGGCGCGTGGTCGCGTTGGTCTGGTAGACGGCGGCATAGCCCTCGGGGCACAGGAACTCGGCCTGCGGCAGTTCCGGCCAGCGGGTGAAGTAGCGCTCCTCGCGACGGTGGAGCTTGCGCACTTCCTGCAGGCACACGATGTCGGCATCGAGCTGTTCGACCGCATGGCCGAGGTTGTGGATCTCCAGCCGCCGCGTCGGCCCGAACCCCTGAACGCCCTTGTGGATGTTGTACGTGGCGACCCGCAGCAACGTCATTGAAGGAATTGTGGCAGCAGCAGGATCGCCTCGGCGTTGCTCGGCGAGAAACAGCGATCCGCCGCCGCCCGCCAGGGCAACCACATGAAACCGGTGTGCTCGCGCGGGTTGAGCCGCACCTCGGTGCCGGCCGGCACGCGCAGGCCGAACACGTGCTCGGTGTTGTGCGTCACGCCCTCGGCGTAGCGGTGGCGCCAGCGCGGGTAGATCTCGTAGACGTTCTCCAGACCCCAGTCGGCGAGCGCGCCGGCGCGGGCGTCGATCCCCGTTTCCTCGAAGACTTCGCGCACGGCGGTCTCCTCGAAGGGCTCGTCCTCGCGGTCCTTGGAACCCGTCACCGACTGCCAGAAGTTCGGAGCGTCGGCCCTGTTGATGAGCAGGACGTCGAGGTCCGGTGTATGGATCACGACGAGGACGGATTGGGGGATCTTGAAAGGCCTGGACACTCCGGCCATTCTGCCCATCCGCGTGCAGTCTGTGGGATGGGAAGCTCGTGCGTGCCCTCACCCCAACCCTCTCCCGGCGGGAGAGGGAGCAAGTCCGGGCAAGCAAGAAAAAAGGCGGCCTGAGCCGCCCTCCTGGATTCCCGCCTTCGCGGGAATGACGATGCCGTTACGGCGCCGCCTGCACATTGCGCAGCCGGATGTGCAGCTCGCGCAGCTGCTTCTCGTCGACCGGACCCGGCGCCTGGGTCAACAGATCCTGCGCACGCTGGGTCTTGGGAAAGGCGATCACGTCGCGCAGGCTCTCGGCGCCGGTCATCAGCATGACGAAACGGTCCAGGCCGATGGCGATGCCGCCGTGCGGCGGGGCGCCGTACTGCAGCGCGTCCAGCAGGAAGCCGAACTTGGCCTTGGCTTCCTCAGCGCCGATCTTCAGCGCGCGGAACACCTTGCTCTGCACGTCCTCGCGGTGGATACGGACCGAGCCGCCGCCGA
>Ga0247825_10000710_pt1 | contig 21411 bp, 13 predicted proteins | sample 13C_Vanillin_Day_FD_194413 | JGI IMG/M metagenome (GOLD analysis project Ga0247825, IMG submission 194413) | Soil microbial communities from agricultural site in Penn Yan, New York, United States - 13C_Vanillin_Day48 | ecosystem: Environmental > Terrestrial > Soil > Agricultural land | place...
TCATGGCCATGCCCGACGCGATTGCGGCGCTGCTGACGCTGGCGGACGCCCCGCCAACGGCGCTGACACGCACGGCCTACAACCTGGGCGCGTTCAGCCCGACCGCCCAGGAGATCCACGACGTCGTCGCCGGCGCGTTTCCTCAGGCGATGCTCGGCTGGCGGACGGACGCGAAGCGCCAGGCCATTGTCGATTCGTGGCCGGCGGACGTGGACGACAGTGCCGCGCGGCGTGACTGGGGGTACGCTCCGGCGTACGATTTCGAGCGCGCATTTTCCGAGTACCTGATTCCGACGATTCGAGAACGCTATTGACGCTGCGACGCTTCATCATCGCCCTCGTGCTCGTGCTCGTCATCCTTGCGGTGGCGGTGTATGTGTGGGTGCTGCGCCTGCAGCCAAAGCCCGGTAGCGATATCCAGGCGCTTGCCGAACGGTACGTTCGGCTCGTCCTTGCACTCGGCCAGCACGATCCGGACTACGTCGACGCCTACTACGGCCCGCCGGACTGGCGCACCGAGGCCCAGCACGCCAAGGTGCCGCTCGCCGAGATCGACGCGGCCGCCGACGATCTTGCCGGCGATCTAGAGATGATTACGCCGCCGGCGACGGCGAACGATCTGGAACGCCTCAGACACGACTACGTAACGAGGCAGCTGGCGTCTTTGCGCGCACGTGTCGCCATGCTCGGCGGCGCGCGCATGAAGTTCGACGCGGAGTCCAAGGCACTCTACGACGCGGTGGCGCCGCGCCATTCGGACACGGAGTTCGAGGCGGCCCGCGCGGAACTCGACAAGCGCCTCCCCGGCACGGGCACTCTCCGGGAGCGCTACGACGCGTACCGAGCGCGGTTCGCGATTCCGCGTGACCGTCTCGATCGCACCTTCCGGGCAGCTATCGACGGATGCCGCGAGCGGACGCTGAAGAATGTCCGGCTGCCCGACGACGAGAGCTTTACGGTCGAGTACGTGAAGGACAAAAGCTGGAGCGCGTACAACTGGTACAAAGGGAACTACCGCAGCGTCATTCAGGTGAACACCGACCTTCCGGTGCACATCGACCGGGTGCTCGTTCTCGCCTGTCATGAAGGCTACCCGGGCCATCACGTCAACAACGTCCTGCTCGAGAAGAATTTCGTGCGCGATCGCGGATGGCACGAGCTGTCCGTCTATCCGTTGTTCTCACCGCAGTCGCTCATCGCTGAGGGCACGGCCGATTTCGGGGTGAGCGTGGCGTTCCCCGGACCCGACAGGGTCGAGTTCGCGCGAACGGTGCTGTTTCCGGCCGCCGGCCTGGACGCCAGCGGCGCCGCTGACTATTTCGCGATCACTGATCTCGCGCACGTGTTCGGCTACGCGAGGGACGAGGCGGCGCGGCGGTACCTGGACGGTGAGGTTGACGCGGCCGGCACCATCGAGTGGCTCGAGAAGTACGCCCTGCAGTCCCGGCCGCGGGCGGAGCAGCAGATCAAGTTCATCGATCAGTACCGAAGCTACGTCATCAACTACACGTACGGACAGGATCTGGTCGCGCGCTGGGTCGAGTCGCAGGGGGGCGTCGCGTCGAACCCGCAGCGGCGATGGGAGCTCTTCGAGCCGTTGATCTCCGCTCCGCGCCTGCCGTCGTCACTGGCAACGCCCGAGTCCCCTTGACGTGCATCGAGATCGTTTCACCCGGTCCGCCTGAGGCCCTTCGTCCGGCGGAGCGGCCGGATCCGGTTCCGGGCCCTGGCGAGGTACTGATTCGTGTGGCCGCGGCCGGCGTCAACCGGCCGGACGTCATGCAGCGCCAGGGCGCCTATCCACCGCCGCCGGGTGCCAGTGACATTCCAGGACTCGAGGTTGCCGGCCATGTCGAAGCGGTCGGCGAAGGCGTTCGCGACTGGCGCTCGGGGGATCGCGTGTGTGCGCTGGTGGCGGGCGGCGGCTATGCGACCGCCTGCGTCGCGCCGGCGCCGCAGTGCCTTCCCGTTCCGGCGCCTCTCGATCTCGTCGCTGCCGCGGCGCTCCCCGAAGCCCTCTTCACCGTCTGGGCCAACGTGTTCGATCGCGGTCGCCTGCGTGGAGGTGAATCGGCGCTCTTTCACGGCGGCTCCAGCGGCATCGGCACGACGGCGATTCAGCTGGCGGCGGCGCGCGGCGTTCGGGTCTTCGCGACGGCCGGATCCGACGAGAAGTGCCGCGCCTGCGAGGCACTGGGGGCCGAGCGAGCCATCAACTACAAGACCGGGGACTTCGTGGCCGTGGTGCGGAGCCTCACTGATGGCCGGGGTGTCGATCTGATCCTCGACATCGTGGGCGGCTCCTACGTGAACCGGAACCTCGGCGCGCTGGCGATGGATGGGCGCCTGGCCGTCATCGGGTTCATGGAAGGGCAGCCGATGGCCTCAATCGACCTGCGCCGGGTGCTTGGCAGGCGCCTCACCATCACCGGCTCGACGTTGCGGCCGCGGAGTGTCGAGGAGAAGGGCGAGATCGCGGCCGCGCTCCGCCGCGAGGTGTGGCCGCTGCTGGAACGCGGCGCCGTGAAGCCGATCGTGCACGCGACGTTTCCGCTCGCCGACGCCGCAGCGGCGCACCGGCTGATGGAATCCAGTCAGCACGTGGGGAAGATCGTTCTGACGGTCTAGTCGATTAATCCGCGTACACCACCGTCCGCGTGCTCGTGTGCGCGCGGACGACGTCCGACGACAGCGGCTTGCTCAGATACACCTTCGACTCGCGGTTGTCGGTGCGATGTGGCTCGTATTTGACGACGTTGAATTCCAGCTGGTCGAGGGTGCCGCGCATGTCGTAGAAGCGGTTCTTCGTCTTAACGACTACTTCGTGGAAGCCTGACGAGTGTGCCCAGGCTTCCGATTCCTCGGTGAGCGCGCGGAAGTGTCCCTGGCCGCGCCAGTCCCGGCGCGTCCCTCCGATCCAGCTGTAAAGCACCTTCCGGCCGGCGAACTGGACGGCGCCGCCGAGGCGTCCCACCAGGTCCACGAGTTTGGGTTCGGCTTCATCCGCGCGGATTTCGTGGACGACCTTGAATGACACGGGGGCCACCATCCCGGGATCGTCCGGCAGCGGCGCCTCGGCGATCAGGATGAGGAACTCGCGGTCCTTGAGCCGCGCGACGATTTCCTGCGCGGTTTTCTTGCGCGGAAACTCTCCGAAAAACTCTTCGATGTACTGGATTTCGAGCGCACCGGATTCGAGGGGGTACTGCTTGATGAGATATTCCAACTCTCGTCCATTCTACCGGTTCGCGCCGCGGCCGCATGCGCGGCGGGTGGGCGCAGAGCGTGCCGATCCTTCCTGTTCAGACGAATACGTCGCTGAATCTGTGCGATCCGACATTTATGTGCCGCGCAGAATCTTGCAGCGATGGCGCCGCTCGCAGATAATTCGGCTGTATCCACCTGTTCATTCCTGCTCCACAGAGAAGAAAGGACGCTCAATTCCATGGGTTCTGCAGCATTGGCCGAGGCCGCCAAAAGCATCCGCGACTGGTCGCTGAGCGACCGCACATCGACAACGCCCGCCGTCAGGGCCGCCGACGTGTTCGGCAGCCTGGTCTTCAACGACAAGCTGCAGCAGGAGCGCTTGCCCAAGCCGGCGTACCGCGCGCTGCGCGCGACGATCACGCACGGCGAGCCGCTCGATCTCGCCAGTGCCGACGCCGTGGCGACGGCACTCAAGGACTGGGCCGTCGAGCACGGCGCCACGCATTACACCCACTGGTTCCAGCCGCTGACCGGCATCACGGCGGAGAAGCACGATTCGTTTCTGTCGCCCACGGCTGACGGCACGGCGATCGCCGAGTTCAGAGGGAAAGAGCTGATACAGGGCGAGCCGGACGCGTCGAGCTTCCCGTCGGGCGGCATGCGCAGCACCTTCGAGGCGCGCGGCTATACGGCGTGGGATCCGACCAGCCCGCCGTGGCTGCTGAACAACGGCAACAGCGTGACGCTGGTGATTCCGACGGCGTTCGTGAGCTGGACGGGCGAAGCGCTCGACAAGAAAACGCCGCTGCTGCGCTCGATGGACGCCGTGTCGAAGCAGGCCGTGCGCGTGCTGAAGCTGTTCGGCTCGTCGGCCGAGCGCGTCTTCTCGACGTGCGGCGCGGAGCAGGAATACTTCCTGATCGACCGGAACTTCTATTTCGCTCGGCCCGATCTCATCAATGCCGGCCGCACGCTGTTCGGGGCCAAGCCGCCGAAGGGCCAGGAGCTCGAAGATCAGTACTTCGGGTCCATTCCGGAGCGCGTGCTGGCGCTGATGGCCGACGCCGAGCTCGAGCTGTTCAAGGTCGGCGTGCCGGTGAAGACGCGCCACAACGAGGTCGCGCCCAGCCAGTACGAAATCGCGCCGGTCTTCGAGAATGCCAACGTCGCCACCGATCACCAGCTGATGGTCATGGAAACGTTGAAAAAGATCGCGCCAAAGTACGGCCTGGCGTGTCTGCTGCACGAGAAGCCGTTCGCCGGCGTCAACGGCTCCGGCAAGCACAACAACTGGTCGCTCTCCGACGAGTTCGGCAGCAACCTCCTCGGCCCCGGCGCGACGCCGCACGAGAACATCCAGTTCCTGGTCTTCTGCGCCGCGGTCATTCGCGCCGTGGACAAGTGGCAGGGGTTGCTGCGCGCCAGCATCGCGCACGCGGGCAACGATCACCGTCTCGGCGCGAACGAGGCGCCGCCGGCGATCATCTCGATCTTCCTCGGCGACATGCTGACGGACATCTTCGCGCAGATTGAAAAGGGCGCCGCCAAGTCGACGAAGCAGGGCGGGATCCTCGACAGTGGCGCGTCGGTGCTGCCGAAACTGCCGCGCGACGCGGGCGACCGCAACCGCACGAGCCCGTTCGCGTTTACCGGCAACAAGTTCGAGTTCCGCGCCGTCGGCTCGTCGCAGAACATCGCCTGGCCGAACATGATGCTCAACGCCGCGATGGCCGATGCCCTCGAGAGCATCGCCAACGAGCTCGAGGCCGCCACCGCCAAGGGCACGGACCTGAAGGACGCGGTCGGCAAGCTCCTGACGAAGATCATCAAGGAGCACAAGCGGATCATCTTCAACGGCAACAACTACTCGGCGGAGTGGGAGAAGGAAGCGGGCAAGCGCAAGCTCCTCAACCTGAAGAACACCGTCGACGCGCTGCCGCAGCTGGTGACCAAGGACGCGATCAAGCTGCTCGAGCGCTTCAAGATCCTCAACGAGCGAGAGGTGCACGCGCGCTACGAGATCTTCCTCGAGAACTACAACAAGACCATCAACGTCGAGGGACAGCTGATGGTGCTGATCTCGAACCGCTACATCCTGCCGGCGGCGCTGGAGTATCAGCGGCAGATCGGTGCCAGCGTGGCGGCGGTGAAGTCGGGCGGCGGCCGCTCGGTGCAGGGCAAGAAGCTGCTGGCGACCTACGCGAAGCTGGTCGACAGGCTGAAGGTGCAGACCGACGCCCTCGCGGTGGCGCTCGATCACGGCGCGGGTTCGGCCGAGAAGCACGCGAAGTACATGCGCGACAAGGTCGTCCCGGCGATGAACAAGCTGCGCGAGGTCGGCGACGAGATCGAAGTGCTCACCCCGCACGAGATCTGGCCGCTCCCGACGTATCGCGAGATGCTCTTCGTCAAATAAGCCGTTCGAATCGTTCGAGATCGTTCGGATCGTTCAGGGCGGGTTCTTCGGAACCCGCCCTTTTTACGTACTGGCCCCTCCCGCACTCACGAAGATTTGGATCAGGTGGATACAATGCGGTGGATCACGGACGTCGTATTCCCGTGATCCTCGACTTCTTCAGTAGCCTTCGCGTTCACCGGTGTAGACTAGTGAGTCTGCGAGGGCGGCCCGGGCGTTGCAATGAAACGTCGCGCCGCCGTTACTGCCAACGACTGACGCTCGATGGGAATTCTCGAAAAGCTCCGCCCCCAGCCTCGATGGAAACATGCGGACCCCGCGGTCCGCGCGGCGGCGGTGTACGACCTGGGACCTGATGAGGCGGACGCACTGCGGGCGCTGGCGCGCGAGGACGCCGACCCGCGCGTGCGTCGCGCCGCCGTCAATCGCCTCGATGACCTCGCCGTGCTCGCCGAAGTCGCCAGGACCGATCCGGACGAGGACGTACGGGCCGAAGCGATTCGCGGCCTGGCTGGCCTGGCCGCCGAAGCCGATGACGCGGCGCGGGCAACCGACGCCGTCCGGCAGCTGGTGGCGCTGGGGCGCACACGCGAAGTCGTGGTGGTGGCGCGCGAGAACCGCGACCTCTCCATTCGCGCGGCGGTCGTCGATCTGCTCGATGAACCCAAAGCGCTCGGCTCGATCAGCCGCCATGCGGCCGATGCCCAGACCCGCCTTCGCGCGCTCGCGCGCCTCTCGGATCCGGTTGAGCTTCAGGCCGTCGCGTTGAAGTCCGAGCACACCGACAGCGCCGTGGCCGCGCTCGAGCGCCTCGAAGGCGCGGAGGCGCTGACGGCTGTCGCGCAACGGGCCCGGAACAAGGTTGCCGGCCGGCGCGCGAAGACCAAGGTCCGTCAGATCGAGGAAACGGCGCAGCCCCAGGAGCAGAGCGCGGTTCGGATGAGCGCGGAGGAGTCGCAGCGCGCAACGCACCTGCTCCATCGCGCAGAGTCGGTTGTCGCCATCGCCGAACCCGACGAGGCCGCGAGGGCGCTGGCGGATGTCCGCCTCGAATGGGCCGAGCTCGGCGCCGACGTCGAAATCGAACCCGCCCTCATTCAGCAGTTCGACAGCGCGAGCGACGCGGCGCGCGAAGCGATCGCCGAGCGTCAGCAGGAACGGGCCGCCGAAGAAGAACGTGCGCGCGCGATTGCGCAGGAACAGGTCGAGCGCCTCGCCATCGTCAGTGAGATCGAAGAGTTGACGGGGCAGGGCGCGCCAGATCGGATCGCCGAGCTGAAGGTGCAGTGGGACGCCCTGCCGCCGATGCCGTCCGAGTACGCGGCGTCGCTCAACCGCCGGTTCCAGGATGCGTCGCGCGCGTTCGAGGACCGCGAGCGCCGCCGCCTGCTTGCGGCCGCCGCTGCGGCCCGTCTCGAGACGCTGGCCACAGAGCTGGAACAGCTCGTCGAGTCCGGGCAGCCGGTCGAGGAGATCGTCGCCCGCTGGCGCGGCCTCCGACGCGATGCGGACGTGCTGCGTGAGCACGCCGAGGCCAACGCATCAGCCGCCGAGCGGCTCGAGCGGGCCGTCGCGCTCCTCGAGGAGAAGGAGCACGAGCACCAGCAGACGCGCGTCAAGCAGGAACAGGACAACCTGAAGCGCCTTCAGCAGCTGTCCCGGCAGGCGGAAATCCTTGCCGCGAGCGAGCAGATCACGCTGAAGGCCGGCGATCGCGTCCTGCGCGACATTCGCACCGCGCTCGAGCAGCGTGTCCCGCTGCCCTCAAAGAAGGATCGGCAGGATATTCACGTCCGGCTGGAACAGGCGCGCGCCGTCATCGGACCGAAGGTGCAGGAACTGCGCGACGCGGACGAGTGGCAGCGCTGGGCCAACCTGCAGGTGCAGGAGGAACTGTGCCGCGGGATGGAGGCGCTCCGGACCGAGGAGAATCCCGAGACGGCGAGCCGCCGGATGCGCGAGCTGCAGGGGCGATGGAAGGAAGTGGCACTGGCCCCGCGGACGCAGGGTGAGGCGATGTGGCGCCGCTTCAAGACCGCGCAGGAAGAGGTGTTCAACCGCACCGCCTCGTTCTTTGCGGCACAGAACACCGAGCGGGCGGCGAACCTCGTCAAGAAGCAGGCGCTTGTCGAGCGCGCGGAAGCGCTCGCGGATTCAACCGACTGGGTGAAGACCGCCTCGCAGATGCAGGCGCTGCAAGCCGACTGGAAGGCGATCGGTGCGGTCAGCCGCGGCCAGGAAAAGGCCGTGTGGGAACGCTTCCGCGCTGCCTGCGATCGCTTCTTCACCCGTCGTCAGGACGATCTCAAGAAACGCAAGGACGAGTGGTCCGCGAACCTGGCGCGCAAGGAAGCGTTGTGTGCGCAGGCGGAAGCGCTCGCCGAATCCACCGATTGGAATGCGTCTGCGGCTGCGCTGAAGAAGCTCCAGGCCGATTGGAAGAACATCGGGCCTGTCCGCAAAGCGAAGTCGGAGGCCATCTGGCAGCGGTTCCGCGACGCGTGCGATCGCTTCTTCGAGCGCTACAAGCATCGCGACTCGCTCGAGCTGCAGGAGAAAGCCAAGGCGCGAGACGAGGTGATCCGCGAGCTCGAAGGGCTGCTGCCGTACGAAGGCGGGCCCACCGATCCGCCGGAGCACCTGTACAAGACGATTCAAGACGCGCGCATACGCTGGCAGCAGGCGCCCGAACTTCCGCGCGGCGTGCAGCAGGATCTGGCCGCTCGGTACCACCAGACGCTCAGCAGGCTCGTCGCCGCCTGGCCGAGTGCGTTCGCGGGCACCGACCTCGATCCCGACATGACTGCCAAACGGATGGAGAAGCTGGTGGCTCGTGTCGAGGATCTTGCTCCCGATCGGCCGAAGGCCCAGGCGCAGCTTTCGCCGGCGGAACTGCTGGCGCAGCAGTGGCGCGAGCGCCTGGCGTCGAACACGATGACCGGTGGCAAGAACGTCGAGACCGGGGAGTCGCGCTGGCGCGCGGCGGAGCAGGAAGTCCGCAACGCGCAGGCACAGTGGGCGCGCTTCGGTCCGCTGCCGGCTGAAGTCGCCGCCCCGCTGAACGAGCGGTTCCAGCGCGCATGCCGCCGGTTCTACGACAGCCGGCCGAGGATGGCGAAGGCCTAATCAGGGGCGAGGGCAGCCTCAATCGTTCGCCGGGCGAGTTCCGCCAGCGGATCGTCCTCGCCTCCGTGCGCAAGGACCGCCACTCCCATCACCAGCGCCCAGCCGCGGGCGCGTCTCCAGACGTGTTCATCCGCCGGGTTCGATCGCGACCGGCCAGCCGCGTTGAACAGCACGTCACGCTGCCCAGGCGCGAACAGCATCCACATCACCGCGAAGTCGGTCGCTGGATCGCCTGAGGCGACGTCGCCGAAGTCGAGCACCGAACACAGCTGACCGTCGTTGATCAGCAGGTTGGCGGGATGCAGGTCCCCATGGATCCACATCGGCGGCCCCGGCCAGCGTGGCGTCACCACGAGCCGATCCCAGACACTCAGCACGCGTTCGCGGCTGACCGTGTCGTGCAGCTGATCGAGATGCTCGTGCAGCCGCTCCGTGCGCGCGTCGAGCGGGATGCTGCGGACCGGATTGTGCGGCGCATCCGCAGGCGCCTGCTGATGAAGCGCTCGAAGGAATGGCCCGAGGGCTGTCGCGATGGGCCGGAGATCGTCGGGCGGCGATGCGAGCGCCGTGTGCCCGGGGAACCAGCGCACGATCGACCATGGCCATGGGAACCGGGCCGACGCGTGACCGACGCGAACCGGTGCCGGAATCGGAAGCGGCAGTCGAGCCGCCAGGTCTGGCAGCCAGCGCTGTTCGTGCTCGATGAGGACGGCTGTGGACTTCCGCCGTGGCAACCGCACGGCCAGGTCATCGCCGAGGCGAAAGACCTTGTTGTCCCAGCCTTCACCGACCTCTACGAGAGTCAGCGCCTGGAGATCTGGATGTTGTTCCTGAAGAAGCGCACGGACGAGCGCCTCGTCGATGTGTATTTCAGCAGGCGGCACTGGCCGTCAAACTAATTACCGACTACCCCTCGAGATACGTATACCCGTGCAGCCCGTCTTCGTAGAACCGGAGCAGCTGTCCGGCCCCCTCATAGCCGATCCGCCCCTCGCGCACGGCCGTCTCGACGTCGGTGCGCAGTTTCCCGAGCAGCATCTCTGCGTCGAACTCGACGTAGTCGAGCACTTCCCGCACCGTATCGCCCTTGATCAGCGCGTCCAGCCGCGTGGTTCCGTTGTCGTCGATGCTGACGTGCACCGCGTGCGTGTCGCCGAACAGGTTGTGCAGGTCGCCGAGGATCTCCTGATACGCGCCGACGAGGAACACGCCCAGGTAATAGTCGGTGTCGCCATTGATGCTGTGCAGTGGCAGCGTCTTCTTCACGTCGCGGCGATCGACGAAGCGATCGAGCTTGCCGTCGGAGTCGCAGGTGATGTCACCGAGGACGGCGTGGTTGCCCGGTTTCTCGTTCAGCCGATGGATCGGCATCACCGGAAAGAGCTGCTTGATCGCCCAGCTGTCGGGTATCGACTGGAAGAGCGAGAAGTTGCAGAAATACGTGTCCGACAGCTGCTCGTCGAGCGTCTGCAGATCCTCTGGCACTTCGTCGAGCCCCTGCACGAGGCGCCGCAGCTTGATCAGGATCGCCCAGAACAGGTTCTCCGCCAGGCTGCGCTGCTCGAGCGGCAGGTACCCCGTATTGAACAGGCTCAGGGCCATGTCGAGCGCCTGCTGCGCGTCGTGGAAGGCCTCGAGCGAGTTCCGGGCGGTGACGTTGTTATACGTCTCCACCAGGTCCGCCAGCGGCTGCTCCCACTCGGGGTTGGCCGTCGTCGGCACCTTTTCGTCGCCGAAGCCCGACACGCCGAGCACGTTGAAGACCAGGACGCTGTGGTAGGCAACCACGGCGCGGCCGCTTTCCGAGACGATGTGCGGATGGGGAACGTTGGCTTCGTCGCACACCGACTGGAGGTGATAGATGACGTCGTTGGCGTACTCCTGGAGCGTGTAGTTCATGCTCGACTCGAAGTTCGTCTGCGAGCCGTCATAGTCCACGCCCAAACCGCCGCCCACGTCGATGTACTGCAGGCCGGCGCCCAGCTTCACCAGCTCGGTGTAGACCCTGGCCGCCTCGTTGAGGGCTCCCTTGACGATTCGGATGTTGGTGATCTGGCTGCCGAGATGGAAGTGGAGGAGATTGAGGCAGTCCTGCATGCCGCGGCTCTTCAGCTCTTCGAGGCCGCGCATGATTTCCGTGACCGTCAGGCCGAACTTCGAGCGGTAGCCGCCGGATGACTGCCAGCGTCCGCTGCCGCGCGAGGCGAGCTTGACACGCATGCCGATCTGCGGCCGGACGCCGACCCTTTCGGCGATCTCGAGGATCAGGCCGAGCTCCGTGTATTTCTCGATGACCGGGATGATGTTGCGGCCGATCTTCTGGGCCAGCATCGCCGTTTCGATGTACTCGGCGTCCTTGAAGCCGTTGCAGATGATCGGCGTCTCGTTGTCGGCGAGGGCGACGACGGCGAGGAGCTCGGGCTTGGAGCCGGCTTCCAGCCCGAAGTGATACGGCTTGCCGAAATTGAGGACTTCCTCGACGACCTGCCGCTGCTGGTTCACCTTGATTGGGTACACGCAGTGATAGCGCCCGTGGTACTGGTTCTGCGCGATCGCGGACTGGAAGGCGTTGTAGATCTCGCCGAGCCGGTGCTTCAGGATGTCGGTGAAGCGGATGAGCACGGGCAGGCCGATGCCCCGGAGCTGGAGCCGGTCCACGAGCTGTTTCAGATCGATGGCCCGCTGCGGGTCCTTGGTCGGGTGCACTTCCAGATGGCCCGACGAGTTCACCCCGAAGTAGCCGTTGCCCCAGCGTGACACCTCGTACAGCTCGCTGGCGTCGTGCACGCTCCACGCGCGAGTGGTCGACGTTGTGGCCGCCGGTGCCGGCGCCGTGCGCCCGTTGGTGGCACTGCTCATGCTGCAGCCATGATAAACGGATTCCTCTCTTTCGGACGCGTAACTTTCCGCGTCCGCCTCGTGGGCGCACACTGCGCGCGTCCGACTCGCACTCGGCGGCTCGGTGTCCCGGTGTGTCGTGATCAACAATGAAGGGCTGATGACCGCCCGGATTCCCGCCATCAAGGTGTTGCTGCTGCCGAAGGACACCAACGCGTTCGGCACCATCTTCGGCGGCGTCATCCTCTCGCATATCGACCTGGCGTCGGCGATTGAAGCGCGCGCCGTGGCGGCGCACCGCTACGTCACGAAGGCGATGCGCGAGGTGGAGTTCCACGAACCGGTGTTCGTCGGCGACATCGTCTGCTTCTACACCGAGCTGGTGAAGATTGGTCACACGTCGGTGACCATCCGGGTGACGGTCGAGGCCGAGCGATGGGGTGTGCCGCCAACCCGCCCGGGCATGACCGGCCATGGCGAGGTGGTGAAGGTGACCGAGGCAGAAGTCGTCCTCGTGGCGGTCAACGACCAGGGACGGCCGGTGGCAGTGAAGCCGCGGGACGCCGTTTGAGATTGCGGGTCATCGATCATCCATGAACTGGATCAGCACCAGGGGGGCGTCGCCCGCCGTTCCTTTCGTCGACGCACTGTTTGCCGGCACTGCGCCCGATGGCGGCCTGTACATGCCGGAGCGCCTCGACCGGCTCCCGCCAGGCACGGTGGATTCGCTGCGTCACGCCGGCATGGTCGAAATCGGCACGCGGATCGGCGCCCATCTGCTGCGCGATGAGATAACCGCCGACGCTCTCCGGCCGCTGATTGCGGCGGCGCTCGACTTTCCGATCCCGTTGGTCCGGGTGACCGACCGCATCTTCGCGCTCGAGCTGTTTCACGGTCCTACGATGGCCTTCAAGGACGTCGGGGCGCGCGTGCAGGCGCGGCTGCTGCATCACTTCACGGATGGGACGCCGCTCACGATCCTGGTGGCGACCTCCGGCGACACCGGCAGCGCAGTCGCCCAGGCGTTTCATCGTGTGCCCGACACGCGGGTCCTGGTCCTGTATCCGGAAGGGCAGGTCAGCGACGTCCAGGAAGCGCAGATGGCGTCGCTTGGCGACAACGTGACGGCGCTGGCGATGCGCGGGACCTTCGACGACTGCCAGCGTCTGGTCAAGCAGGCGTTTGCGGACGACGAGCTTCGGACGCATGTCTGGCTGACGCCGGCGAACTCGATCAACCTCGGGCGCCTGCTGCCACAGGTCTTCTACTACTTCGTGCTCGCGCGGCTGGCGGACGGCGGCGGTCCGGTCGTGTCGGTGCCGAGCGGCAACTTCGGCAACCTGACCGCGGGGTTGATGGCCAAGCGCATCGGCCTGCCAGTGCGGAAGTTCGTGGCCGCGACCAACGTCAACGACACGGTCCCGCAGTACCTGCGCACCGGCGAGTACCATCCGAAGCCGTCGGTGAGGACCGTGGCCAACGCCATGGACGTCGGTGCGCCCAGCAACTGGGAACGCGTCCAGGCGCTGTATCACGGCAACCTCGAAGGGATGCGCGCCGACATTGTCGGCAGTGCGTATACCGATGAGCAGGTGGTCGCCGAAATAAGCCGCGTATTCCGGCATCATGAGTACCTGCTGGATCCGCACAGCGCGATCGCGTGGCTGGCCCTGCAGGATGCGCTGGCGACCGAGCCCGAGGCGCAGGGGGTATTCGTTGCGACGGCGCACCCGGGCAAATTCCTCGAGGTCGTGGAGCCGGCGATCGGACGATCCGTGCCGCTGCCGCGTCCGCTGCAGGAGGCGCTGGGTCGTCCACGGCACTCTGTTTCGATGAACGTCGATTATGCGGCGCTGCGCGAATTCATTCTCCGTACGTAGGGCCATCCCTTTAGTACGTAGGGCACCCCTTTAGGGGTGCCATTCAAGACATGCCAACACTCGACACATTCCGCCCCGAACCCGGCAATCTGCCACGCCGCGAGGACATCCCCTCCCGCTACACCTGGGATCTGAGCTCGATCTGCAGCGACTGGCAGGACTGGTCCGAGCACTTTGCCAGGCTGGACGCCGCGATCACGGCCTTTACGTCGTTCCAGGGGAAGTTGTCCGCGGGAGCCGGTTCGCTGCTCGCTGCCTTCACCGCCATGGACGAGATGGGCGCGCTTGCGTACCGCGTCTGGTACTTCGCGTCTCTGCAGTACGACGAGGATCAGCGCAACAACGAGGTCAACGCGCGGCGGCAGCAGGTGCAGATCCTCTTCGCGAAGCAGCAGCAGGCGAGCGCCTGGTTCAACCCCGAGCTGCTGGCCATTCCGCTCGAGACCATCCGTGGCTGGATGAGCACGAGCGCCGAGCTGGCTGTGTATCGCTTCGCGATTGAGAGCCTGTTCCACGAGCAGGAGCATGTCCTGGACGAGAAAGGCGAGCGCCTGCTGTCCTTTTCGGGCCGCTTCAACAGCGTCCCGCACGACAGCTATGCCGCCCTGACGACGGCGGACATGAAATTCCCGTCGATCACGCTGAGCACGGGAGAACAGATCACGCTGACGTACGGCCAGTATCGGGCGCTGCTCGAAACCAACCGGCGCCAGGAGGACCGCGCCACCGCGTATCGCGCGTTTCACCAGGCATACGCCGCGAACCAGAACACCTACGCCGCTCTCTACAACGGCGTGCTGCAGCGCGACTGGTTTCACGCCCGCGCCCGCGGTTACGCGAGCACGCTCGACGCGGCGCTGCACGGCAACAACATCCCGACGTCGGTCGTCGAGAACCTGATTGCGGTCGCCAAGCAGAATGTCGAGCCGCTGCGGCGCTATCACCGCCTGCGCCGGCGCGTCCTGGGCCTCGATCGCTATCAGCTCTTCGACATCTTTGTGCCGCTCGTCGAGCACGACGAGAAGTATCCGTACGACGACGTCGGGTCGTGGATTGTGGATTCGGTGGCGCCGCTGGGCGGCGAGTACCAGGCACGTGTGCGGGAGGCGTTCGAGCGCCGCTGGATCGACGTCTTCGAAAACGCTGGAAAGCGCAGCGGCGCCTACTCGGCGCCGGTCTACGGTGCGCATCCGTACATGCTGCTGAACTACAACGAGACGCTGGATGCCGTATTCACGCTGGCGCACGAGATGGGCCACTCGATGCACACGACGCTGTCGCATCAGGCCCAGCCGTTCGTCTATGCCGGCTACACGATCTTCGTCGCTGAAGTGCCGTCGACGCTGAACGAGGCGCTGTTCCTCGACTACATGCTCGCGCGGGCGGACAGCCGCGAGCAACGGGCTGTCCTGCTGCAACATGCGATTGACAGCATCGCCAGCACGTTCTTCACGCAGGTGATGTTCGCGGACTTCGAGTTGCAGGCCCATCGGCTGGTCGAGCAGGATCAACCGATCACGGCCGATACGCTGAACGGAATCTACGCACAGCTGCTGCGCGACTATTACGGCGACGTGCTCGACGAGGAAGTGCCCTCGCGGCTGACCTGGGCGCGCATCCCGCACTTCTTCAGCACGCCGTATTACGTCTATCAATACGCCACGTGCTTCGCATCAACAGCGCGGCTGATGCAGGACATCCGCTCGACGGATCGCGGCCGGGCCGGTGAGGCTGTCGACCGGTATCTTGCACTCCTGAAGGCTGGCGGCAGCGACTATCCGATGAACCTGCTGGCTCAGGCTGGCGTGGACCTCAGTCAGCCCGACACGGTCCGCGCGGTCAGCGAGAACCTGGCGGTACTCGTCGCGCAACTCGAGCAGCAGCTGGAATCCTGAACGGCACCCCTGAAGGGTGCCCGACGACAACCTCAGCAGCGCCTGTTTGACTCTCGCCGGCATCGGTGCCTAGCATTGCGCGCTTCAATCGCGCGGTGCCTTAAACGGCCGTCGCGTCGTGCCGTCCCGGGCACCGTGCACTCCTCAAGGAGTGTGCACATGCGTGGCGTTCTGCGAGTCCTGGCGGTGTTCCTTGCCCTGAGCATCGCTCCGGTTACGGTGTTTGCGCAAACAACGCTCTCGGGCGTCGCGCGGGATACGTCCGGCAGCGTGATGCCCGGCGTCACCGTCGAAGCCTCGAGCCCAGCGCTGATCGAGAAGGTCCGCGCGGCGACGACGGACAGCGACGGGTTCTATCGCATCCCTGACCTGCCACCCGGAACCTACCGCGTCACCTTTTCACTGTCAGGCTTTTCGACGTTCGTCCGGCAGGACGTGACGCTGACGGGCGGTGGTGTCACGACGATCAACGCCGACATGCGCGTCGGTGCAGTGACAGAGGCAATCACCGTGTCGGGCGAAGCGCCCGTCGTGGACGTGCAGACGAGCACACGACGCCAGGTCGTGATCTCGAGCGAAGTACTGCAGGAGATCCCCGCGTCGCGAGGCTACGGCAACATCCTCGCCACCGTGCCGGGGATCCAGGCAACGACACTGGACATCAGCTCCGCCGTGTCGACGAACTTCTTCACCGCGCGCGGCGGGCGCGGCAACGAAGGCACGATTCAGATCGACGGCATGAACGTCGGATCGGCCTTCAACGGCGGCGGCGTGGCCGGGTTCGGCTATCCGATCGGCGAGTCCGCCGAGATCCAGGTCACGATTGCCGGCGGGCTGGGCGAGACCGATCGCGGCGGTCCGGCGTTCAACCTGGTTCCGAAAACGGGCGGAAACACCTTCAGCGGCACCGCGTTTCTCAGCGCGGCCGGCAAGTGGTCTCAAGGAGAGAACATCGACTCCCGGCTGGAAGGCTTCGGCCTGACGAATCCGCCGGCGCTCATCAAGAACTGGGACACCAATTTCGCGATGGGCGGCCCCATCTTCAAGGATCGCCTCTGGTTCTTCAACAACGTGCGGAGCTACGGCAACCATCAGGAGATCCCCGGCCTGTTTGCGAACCTGAATGCCGGGAACCCCGCTCTCTGGACCTACGAGCGCGACACCTCGGTGCCCGCGCGCACCGCGGCCGCGAAGCTTATTGAAGCGATTCGCCTGACGGGGCAGGTCGCATCCCGGCACAAGGTCGGCTTCTATCTGGACTATCAGAGCGTGTGCAACGGCTCGGCGTACGAGAAGGGGGCCGAACAGTGCCGCGATCGTGGCGACGACTGGATTGCCATTGGAAGCGTCGGCGCAGGGTTCTTCGGCGCACTCGCACCCGAGGCCGGCAACGTGTGGGACAACAGGGAGAAGATCACGCAGTTCTCCTGGACGTCTCCGTTTACGAGCCGGCTGCTGTTCGAAGCGGGGTTCTCCCAGTTTGCCAGCCGTTTCGGCGGACAGATTCCGGGTGGCGCCCTCACCAGCTTCATTCCGGTGCAGGAGCAGAGCACGCTCGGCGGCGTACCGATCGGCAACTTCACGTACCGTGGCTGGGCGTCCGCCGGCTCGAACGAGCAGGCCCACAACGTGTGGCGCGCATCGGCGACCTACGTAACTGGTGCGCACAGCCTGAAGGCGGGCTACCAGGCAGCCTTCCAGGTGCAGAAGAACTTCCAGAATGCCGGCAGCCTCCTGAGCTATACGTTCAACAACCGGAGCCCGGTCCAGTACACACTGCGGACAGCCCCGTTCTGGCAGAGCAACCGCACGCGGTTCGATGCGTTCTACGTGCAGGATCAATGGACCCGCGACCGCCTCACGGTACAGGGCGGGATCCGCTACGAGCACGCGTGGAGCTGGTTCCCGGAAGGGGAGAACGGAATCGTCGCTGACAACCAGTTCGGCTCGCGATTCATCTTCCCGCGGAACGACGGGGTCGCGGGATACCACGACATCACCCCACGCCTGGGCGCGGCGTACGATCTGTTTGGCGACGGCAGGACGTCGGTCAAGGTCAACATCAGCAAGTACCTCCAGGCGGCCAACAACGACGCGCAGTACACGATCGCCAACCCGGCCACCACGTTCCAGCAGACAACGAACGTCGCCTGGACCGACGAGAACCAGAACCGCGTCGTCAACTGCAATCTCCTGAACAAGGCAGGTGAGGACAACGTCGCGGCCGGCGGCGACAAGTGCGGGCCGTGGCTGAATGCGAACTTCGGCAATCCATTCATCACCACCGTGGTGAATCCGGATGTGCTCCATGGGTGGGGCATCCGTCCGTACGACTGGCAGTTCAGTCTCTCGCTCCAGCGCGAAGTGCTGCCGCGTGTCGCCGTTGACATCGGCTACAACCGCCGCTGGTGGGGGAACCACTTCTTTACGGACAACCGTGCGATCAGCCCCGCTGACTTCGACGTGGCGACGATCACGGCTCCTTCGAACGCCAACCTGCCGGGCGGCGGCGGCTATCCGGTGCGGTTCGTCACGCGCAACGCACGAACGGCGCTGGGCGCGACCGACAACTACTACACGTTCGCCAGCGACTACGGCGACGTGACGACCTACTGGCACGGGGTGGATATCGCCGTGAGCGCCCGCCTGGCACAGGGCCTGACGTTCCAGGGTGGAACCAGCACCGGACGCGGCGTGCGCAACTTCTGCGATATCACCGACGATCTTCCCGAGCTGTTCGTGACGCCGGGAGCGGTTCTCAGCACCGCGCAGGTTGACGCCTGCGCCGTGAAGGAGCCGTGGCTGACGACGTACCGCAGTCTGGTGACCTATACCGTCCCGCTGATCGACGTGCTGGTAGCCGGGTCGCTCCGCTCGACGCCCAACACGCAGCCCTCCACGATCAACACGTTCGTCGCCACCAATGGCGCGTCGCTGCCGGCGAACTACAACGTGAACAGTTCGATCCTCCAGCAGTCGTCGCTGGCTCGAGCGCTCGTTCCGGGGCTGCCGTTCCAGACGGTCGATCTGACGCTGCCAGGACAGGTGTTCGGCGATCGGATCAACTCGATCGACCTGCGGGTGGCCAAGGTGCTGCGTTTCGGGCGCTACAAGGCCGACGCCGGGTTCGACTTCTACAATCTGATCAACGCAAATACCGGCACCGCGTTCAACAACGTGTACGACGTGGCGTCGAACGGCGCGAGCTGGTTCCGGGAGACGTCGATTCTGAATCCGCGGTTCGCGCGCTTCAACCTCACGCTCAACTTCTGAAGGGCAGGAGGCCCGCGGTGCGATGCCGCGGGTCTCCGCCAGCTCACGGTACTTGCCTAGAACACGCCCAGCCTCATCAACCTGCGTGCGCGATTGAGGCCTTCTATTTCAATGACTTGCGGGCCAGATTCGAGCGCTACCGTTCGCTTCCGCACGAACCGCGGTTCGAATCCGGACAAAGACCCCCTTGACGGCGGGAGATATCTAGCCTAATATCCGGATTCACGGATGGTTGCGATTCTCGAGCACATGACGGCCTTGGCGGACCCGACCCGCTGCCGGATGCTGCTTCTGCTGGAGAAGCAGGAGCTGACGGTGACCGAGCTCTGCGCAATCCTCCAGATGCCCCAGTCGAGCGTCAGCCGCCATCTGAAAACGCTGGCGGACGACGCCTGGGTCGTCTCCCGCCGCGACGGTACCAGCCGCTTCTACGCGATGTCGGGTGGGGACGAGCTGGACCCTGGCGCGAAACGGCTGTGGCCGATCATTCGTGAACAGGTTGCAGCCACGTCGGCGGCAGGGCAGGATGATCGGCGGCTGCGTGGCGTGCTGGCGAGGCGCCGTGCGAAGTCGCAGGAGTTCTTCGCCTCTGCCGCGGGCGAGTGGGATCGGCTTCGCAGCGATCTCTTCGGAGACACGTTTTACCTCTGGGGTGTGCTCGGCCTGATCGACCCGGCGCTGGTCGTCGGCGATCTGGGATGCGGTACCGGGCAGCTCACGGAGGTGGTCGCGCCGTACGTGCAGAAGGTCATCGCCGTGGACAGCTCCGCGGACATGCTCGACGCGGCGCGTTATCGCGTCGGTTCGGCGCGCAACGTGGACCTTCGGCAGGGCGAGCTCGAAAGCCTGCCGATTGAGGCAGGTGAGCTCAACGCCGCGATGCTCTCGCTCGTCCTGCACTACTCGCCGTCGCCGGGACGCGCGCTCGCGGAAGTGGGGCGCGTGCTGCAGCCCGGCGGACGGGTGCTCGTCGTCGACATGCTGCCGCACGAGCGGCAGGAGTACCAGCAGCAGATGGGCCACGTGTGGCTCGGGTTTTCAGAAAAGCAGATCGGGAAGTTTCTGACAGATGCGGGATTCAGCGATGTCCGGATGCGGTTGCTGCCGGCTGATCCCGATGCAAAGGGGCCCGCGCTATTTGCGGCGGCAGCGACCAGGGCGTAGCAGCAAGAAAGCGTAGTGTCCGGCTTTTAGCCGGACCAGTTGAGGAGAAGAGAATGGCAACTGTTCTGAGCGAGAAGATGCACTCGTACGAGGCCGCCAAGGCCGTCGGCCGTGTGCCGTACAAGGTGGCCGACCTCGGCCTCGCCGAGTGGGGCCGCAAGGAGCTCCGTCTGGCCGAGAGCGAAATGCCCGGCCTGATGGCGATCCGCAAGCGGTACGCGGGCAAGAAGCCGCTGGCCGGCGCCCGCATCATGGGCAGCCTGCACATGACGATTCAGACTGGCGTGCTCATCGAGACGCTCGCCGAGCTCGGCGCCGACGTGCGCTGGGTCTCGTGCAACATCTTCTCGACGCAGGACCACGCCGCCGCGGCGGTCGTCGTCGGCCGTCCCGAGACGGGCGGCACGGCGGAGAACCCGAAGGGCATTCCGGTCTTCGCGTGGAAGGGCGAGACGCTCGAGGAATACTGGTGGTGCACGATCGAAGCGCTCGTGTGGCCGGACGGCAACGGCCCGACGCTGATCGTCGATGACGGCGGCGACGCGACCCTGTTCGTCCACAAGGCGTTCCAGTTCGAGAAGGCCGGGAAGGTGCCGGCGTTCAATCCGGACAAGGAGCCTGAGGAGTGGGGCGTCATCCTGAACAAGGTCAGCGCCGAGCTCAAGGCGAACCCCGGCCGCTGGACCAAGATCGCGTCGGCGATCAGAGGCGTCAGCGAGGAAACGACGACCGGCGTGCACCGGCTCTACGAGATGGCGAAGAAGGGCGAGCTGATGTTCCCCGCCATCAACGTCAACGACTCGGTGACCAAGAGCAAGTTCGACAACATCTATGGCTGCCGACACTCGGTCATCGACGGCCTGAACCGCGCGACCGACGTCATGCTCGGCGGCAAGGTCGCCGTGGTGTTCGGATTCGGCGAAGTTGGCAAGGGCTGCGCCGAAGCGCTCCGGGGCCAGGGCTGCCGTGTGGTGGTGACCGAGATCGATCCGATCTGCGCGCTGCAGGCGGCAATGCAGGGCTACGAAGTCAAGACGATGGAGGACGTCGTCGGCTACGCGGACATCTTCGTGACCACGACCGGCAACTTCAACATCATCACCGCCGAGCACATGTCGAAGATGAAGGACAAGGCCATCGTGTCCAACATCGGCCACTTCGACAACGAGATCGACATGGCCGGCCTGACGAAGTGGAAGGGCATCAAGAAGATCAACATCAAGCCGCAGTACGACGAGTGGGTCTTCCCGGATGGCCACAGCGTGAGGGTGCTCGCCGAAGGGCGTCTGATGAACCTCGGTTGCGCCACCGGCCACCCGAGCTTCGTGATGTCGGCGTCATTCACCAACCAGACGCTGGCACAGCTCGAGCTGCACGCCAACGCCGAGAAGTACGCAAAAACGTCGGTGACGATGCTGCCGAAGAAGCTGGACGAGGAAGTGGCGCGGCTGCACCTCGAGCAGATCGGCGTCAAGCTGACGAAGCTCACGCCGGAGCAGGCCGAGTACCTCGGCGTGCCGGTTGAGGGGCCGTACAAGCCGGAGCACTACCGGTACTAGTTGGTAGTCAGTAGTTCGTAGTTGGTAGTTTGGGCGGGCCGGAAACGGCCCGC
>Ga0247825_10000711_pt1 | contig 21397 bp, 19 predicted proteins | sample 13C_Vanillin_Day_FD_194413 | JGI IMG/M metagenome (GOLD analysis project Ga0247825, IMG submission 194413) | Soil microbial communities from agricultural site in Penn Yan, New York, United States - 13C_Vanillin_Day48 | ecosystem: Environmental > Terrestrial > Soil > Agricultural land | place...
CAGTCCCACCAGCACTTGCTCGAAGGACCGTACCAGGAGCGCCTCAGGGCGGCGCTCGAGCAGCACCTCGGCGGCCGCCTCAAGCTCACGATCCGGCCGGCGGAGAGCGCCGGCGCCTCGCCGGCGGCGGTGGCGGACCGCGACCGGCAGCAGCGCCAGGCGCAGGCCATTGCGGCCATCGAGAAGGATCCCTTCGTACGCGAGCTGGTGGACAACTTCGACGCGCAGATCGTCGGCTCTTCAATTAAACCGGTGCAGTGAACCATGGAGACGCGACAATGAAAGGCGGGCTCGGCAACCTCATGAAGCAGGCGCAGCTCATGCAGGAAAACGTCAAGAAGCTGCAGGAACAGCTCGCCGTCATGGAGATCGAGGGCCAGGCGGGATCCGGCCTGGTCAGGGTCGTGATGACCGGCCGCCACGAAGTGAAGCGCGTGACCATCGATCCAAAAGTGCTCGGCGAGGACCGTGACATGGTTGAGGACCTGGTCGCCGCGGCGGTCAACGACGCTGTGCGCCAGATCGACAAGACGACGCAGGAACGGATGGCGGCGGCGACCGCGGGATTGCCGCTGCCGCCGGGCATGAAGCTTCCGTTCTGAGCATGAAAGCACAAGTCGCCAGTCGCACATCACGACGGGGACGACTTCGCCGCGGCAGTTTCGGCCGGTACCTTGTCCCCGTTGCTTTGTGCCTTGGCCGATGAAGGCCTCGACTTCCCTCGAGGAACTGATTTCGGCGCTGCGCTGCCTGCCCGGCGTCGGTCCGAAATCCGCTCAACGCATGGCGTATCACCTGATGCAGCGGGACCAGCCGGGCGCATCGCGGCTCGCGATGGCGCTGGCGAAGGCGCTGGAGCGGGTCCGTCACTGCGAGCGCTGCAACAACTACGCCGAGGCGACCGTGTGCGAGCTGTGCGCTTCGCCGCGCAGGGACGCCTCCATGCTGTGCGTGGTCGAGGCACCCGGCGATCTGTTGATGATGGAGCAGGCGCAGTGTTACCCGGGACTGTATTTCGTGCTCATGGGCGCGTTGTCGCCTCTGGACGGTATCGGGCCGCGGGAGATCCACCTGGACCGGCTCGTGCGGCGCGCAACGGATGGCGTCGTCAAGGAGGTCATCCTGGCCACCAATTTCACGGTCGAGGGCGAAGCGACCGCGCACTATGTCGGCGAAGCTTTGCGCGCCCGCGGCTTGAAGGTGACCCGCATCGCTCGCGGACTGCCCGTCGGCGGGGAGCTCGAGCACGTGGACAGCGGTACGCTGGCGCAGGCCGTGCTCGAGCGGCGGGAGGCCTAGCCGTGGCGAACAGCCGCATCGCGCCGCCGGAAGGCGCGACGATCAAGCTGCAAAAGGCGCTGGCGCAGGCCGGATTCGGATCGCGCCGCGACATGGAGGACTGGGTCCGCGCGGGGCGCGTGACGATCAACGGCATTCCCGCGACGATCGGCGCGCGGGTGGGGCCCGCGGACGTCATCGAGGTCAACGGCCAGACCCTGAGCGGCGGCAGGGACAGGACCCCGGCGCGCGTGCTCCTGTATTACAAGCCAGAAGGAGAAATCGTGAGCCGGGACGATCCCGGCGGGCGCCCGAGCGTGTTCGACCGTCTGCCGCAGCCCCGCGGGGCGAAGTGGCTCGCGGTCGGCCGGCTCGACTTCAATACGAGCGGCCTGCTGATCCTCACCACGTCGGGGGAGCTCGCCAACCGGATGATGCATCCCCGCTACGAGCTGGAGCGCGAATACGCCGTGCGCGTGCTCGGGCGGCTGACGCCGGAGCAGCAGGAAAGTCTGCTGACGGGGATCAGCCTCGGCGATGGGGTGGGCCGCTGCGACTCCGTGCAGGACCGGGGAGGCGAGGGCGCCAATCACTGGTACCACGTCGTGCTGCGCGAAGGCCGCAACCGCGAAGTGCGCCGGCTGTTCGAGGCGCTGGGACTGAAGGTGAGCCGCCTCATGCGGGTGCGTTTCGGCGGCCTGAGCCTGCCGCGGAACCTGAAGCGTGGCCGCTACGTCGAGCTGCCGCCGCGCGAAATCCGCCAGCTGATGGCTACGCTCGGCCTCGCGCCCGCAGCGCGGTCAGCTGATCGCGCTGAGCGAGGAGGACGTCGCCGGCACCCGCCGTCTCGATCCAGGTAAAGGCGGAGTCCAGGAAGGCGCGCTCGACCCGCCTCCGGCCGCTGCCCACTTCCATGACCAGCAGGCCCCCCGGCGTAAGATGGCGTGCCGCCTCGCGGAGAATGCGGCGCACGGTATCGAGACCGTCCTGGCCGCCGGCGAGAGCGATCCGCGGCTCATGGCGGTACTCGCGCGGCAGCCTGCGCATCACGGCCGAGGTGACGTAGGGCGGATTGCATACGATCACGTCGTACTGCCGGCCGCGCAACGCGGAAAAAAGGTCGGACCGGATCCGGCGCACTCGCCTGGCGAGCCGGTGTCGGGCGACGTTGATCCGGGCGACGGCGAGTGCGGCTTTCGAGATATCCGCGGCGTCCACGCGTGCGCGCGGAAACGCACGCGCAAGCAACACGGCGAGACAGCCCGATCCCGTGCACAGGTCGAGTGCCGCGCGAACTCTGCCCGGTGCGGGCACCCACGGGGAGAGGCGATCGATGAGCAGCTCAGCGATGTGCGAACGCGGGACAATGACCCGCTCGTCCACGTAGAAGCGAAAATCTCCGAGCCACGCTTCACGTGTCAGGTACGCGGCCGGCTTGCGGCTGCGAATTCGCCGGTCGAACAGCCGTAGAACGCGGCGCGCGTCTTCGGGACGGACCCGCCGGGACGGCGCTCCCATCGCCGAGGGCGAAAGCCCCAGCGCGTGAAGGGTCAGCCAGGCGGCCTCGTCCCTCGGACTCGTGGTGCCGTGGCCGAACTGCAGTCGCGCGGTGCGAAAGCGACGCGTGCCTGCGTCGACCAGATCGCCGACCGTGCCTGGCGGAGCCGGTCTCGGTGGACGGCGCCTCAACCCAGCGCGTCGAGATTCAGCTTGATGGTGGAAATGTCGTCCGACTTCTTCGGGGCGCCCGGCTGGCCCGTCCCTGAAGGCGCGCCGGCGGAGGGCTTGGGCGCATTATTGAGCAGCCAGTGCAGGTTGGTCGGCGAGTCCGAATGCGCCATCGCCTCTTCAACCGAGATTTTGCCGCTGTGAATCAGCCCGAAAAGCGCCTGCTCGAAGGACTGGGACCCGGGCGACAGGCTCTGCTCCAGGGCATCCTTGATCTGGTCGATCTCGCCTTTCGTAATGAGATCCTGGATGTGCTTGGTGTTCAGCAGGACCTCCACCGCCGGCACGCGCCTTCCATCCACCGTGCGCACCAGCCGCTGGGAGATGACGGCTCGCAAGGCGATACCGAGATCGGCCAGCAGCGAGTCGCGCGCTTCGCGGGGGAAGAAGTTGATGATGCGGTTCAGCGCGTTGTAGCTGTTGTTCGCGTGCAGCGTCGACATGCACAGGTGCCCCGTTTGCGCAAACAGCAGGCAGTTCTGAAGCGTGGGCTGATCGCGGATCTCGCCGATCATGATCAGATCCGGAGCTTCCCGCATCGCGCTGACGAGCGCGTTGGCGTAGCTCTGCGTGTCAACGCGGACTTCGCGCTGATTGACGATCGACTTCTTGTGCTTGAACGCGAACTCGACGGGGTCCTCGATGGTGAGGATGTGGCCCGTCCGGTTGCTGTTCCGATAGTCGATCATGGAAGCCATGGTCGTCGACTTGCCGGAGCCGGTGGAGCCGACCACCAGGATCAGGCCCAGCTTCTCCATGATGACTTCCTTGAGTATCGGCGGAAGTCCCAGCGAATCGAAGGCCGGCACATCCGGCTTGACGAAGCGGATCACCATCGCGACGGTGTTCTTCTGGCGGAAGATATTGATCCGAAAATTCCCCATTTCGCCCGCGCTCTGAGCGAAATTCATCTCGTGGATGGACTCGAACTCCTTGATCTGGGTCTCGCTCATGAGCTCGTAGCAGATCTTCTTGCACTGCTCGGGGTCGAGATTCTGGTTGTTGATCGGCATGACCACGCCGTTGATCTTGATCTGGATCGGCGCGCCGGCCGTAAAGAACATGTCCGAGGCCTGTTTCTCGGCCATCAGCTTGAAGAGCGGCGTCACGAACATGGCGATCTCCTTCCCCTGTTACGGAGTCTGTTATTCATTGATGCACCCGCCGGTCGGATCCGATGCCGGCAGGGTGGCCAATTTTGCCCCCTCCGGGCCCCGATGGCCAGCGGGATTCAATCGTCGCGCAACAACTCGTTGATACTGGTCTTGGCGCGAGTCCGGGCGTCCACCTGCTTGACGATGACGGCACAGTAGAGACTGCATTTGCCGTCCGCGGCGGGGAGGCTGCCGGGCACCACGACCGATCCCGCGGGCACCCGCCCGTATAGCGTTTCGCCGGTCTGGCGGTTGTAGATGCGGGTGCTCGCGCCAATGAAGACGCCCATCGACAACACGGAGCCTTCCTCGACCACGACACCCTCGACGATCTCGGAGCGGGCGCCGATGAAACAGTTGTCTTCGATGATGGTCGGATTCGCCTGCAGCGGCTCGAGCACGCCGCCGATCCCGACGCCGCCGGACAAGTGGACATTCCTGCCGATCTGCGCGCACGAGCCGACCGTGGCCCAGGTGTCCACCATCGTGCCTTCGTCGACATGCGCGCCGATGTTCACGTAAGAGGGCATGAGCACCACATTCCGCGCGATGTAGGCGCCGCGCCGCACCATTGCCGGCGGGACGACGCGAAAGCCGCCGCGCGCGAAGTCCTCCCTGGAGTAGCGGGCAAATTTGCCCGGGACCTTGTCGAAGTACTGGGTGGCGCCACCCGCCATCGGGGCGTTGTCCTCGAGCCGGAACGAGAGGAGGACGGCCTTCTTGATCCACTGGTGCACGACCCAGGTCTTCACGGATTTCTCCGCGACCCGCAGGCTGCCCGAATCGAGCGCGGCGATGACCCGCTCGACCGCTTCGCCGACCCGGGCCGGCGCCGTCCCCGGGCTCAGTTCGCCGCGCCGCTCCCACGCTTCCTCGATGATTGCCTGCAATTCTTCCATAGCCGCGATTCTAACCCGGCGGGGCGCTGCTACACCGATTCGACGAAAGCGCGCAGCCGGCGCGCGGCCTCGAGGCATTCGGATAGTGCGGGCACCAGCGCAATGCGGACGCGGTTCGCCCCCGGATTGACGCCGCGGGCTTCGCGCGCCAGGTAGCTGCCCGGAAGCACGGACACACCCTGCTCGACGTAGAGGCGTCGCGTGAACTCGGTATCCGGCATCGGTGTCTGCGGCCAGAGATAGAAGCCACCGGTCGGCCATTCGACGTCGAGCACCGGACGCAGGATATCGATCACGGCGTCGAATTTCTCACGGTAGAGCCTGCGATTTTCGATGACGTGCGTCTCGTCGCTCCAGGCGGCGATGCTCGCCGCATGAATCGGCGGGCTCATGGCGCAGCCGTGGTAGGTCCGGTAAAGGAGAAACTTCCTCAGGATCTGGCCGTCCCCGGCGACGAACCCCGAGCGCATTCCCGGCACGTTCGAGCGCTTGGACAGGCTGGAAAACACCACAAGCCGGGGATAGGCCGCGCGGCCGAGCTGTTGCGCGGCCTGCAGGGCGCCAAGCGGCGGACTCGATTCGTCGAAATGGATCTCCGAATAGCACTCGTCGGCGGCAATGACGAAGCCGTGCCGGTCGGACAGCTCGAACAGGCGCTGCCATTCCGCAAGGGACATGACGTAGCCGGTGGGGTTATCCGGTGAGCAGACATAGATGAGCTGCGTGCGGCGCCATACCGCTTCGGGCAGCTGGTCGAAATCGTAGACGTGCCCCTGTTGCGGAACATTGTTGAGGTGCTGCGTCGAAGCGCCGGCCAGCAGCGCGGAGCCTTCGTAGATCTGGTAGAACGGGTTGGGCGTCACGACCACGGCGTCGCCGCGCGAGGCATCGATGACGGTCTGTCCGAACGCAAACAGCGCTTCCCGGCTGCCGTTGACCGGGACGATCTCGGTCTGCGGATCGATGCGGCTCAGCCCATAGCGGCGCTTGAGCCAGCCGGCGATGGCGATGCGCAATCCCTCGTCGCCGAGCGTAGTCGGATAGCTGGCAAGCCCCCCCAGGTTTTCCACGAGCACCTGACGGATGAATGCCGGCGTCGGGTGCTTGGGCTCTCCGATGTGCAACGCGATCGGCCTGGCCGCGGGCGACGTGCCCTGGAGCAGGTCGTTCAGCTTCTGGAAGGGATAACTCTGCAGCCGATCTAGATTGGGATTCACGACGGGGCGGCCCGCTTCAATTTTTTGAAACGGCCTTGAGAAAAGGCGTGAATTATAAGGTGTTGGGGATTACCGGCCCCCTAGCCGCGGGTGCTGGGCGATGCAGGCATCGGGAACAGGTCGGTCGCAGGCCGCGCCTTCCAGCCCGTCTTCACGTGCTCGGCAACGACTGTGGTGAAGATGCCGCCGCGCACGTAGAAGCGCGCGGTGAGCCGCATGAAGCGCGGGCGCACGGCGCGCGCCAGGTCGTCGAGGATGCGATTGGTCACCGCCTCGTGGAATGCGCCTTCGTTGCGGAACGACCAGACGTAAAGCTTGAGGCTTTTCAGCTCGAGGCAACGCCGGTCGGGAACGTAGTCGAGCACGAGTATCGCGAAATCCGGCTGACCGGTGCGCGGGCACAGGCAGGTAAACTCCGGTATTTCCATGTGAATCCGATAGTCGCGGGCCGGGGACGGATTGGGAAAGGTTTCCAGCGCACGTTTTGGGCGGGTTGGCATTTATTGCGGCGCACGATTCCGTTAAACTAGCGACCCAGTGACAGCCTGCGAATTATAACCACACAGACAACTTCACCTAAGAACCTTCAATTGAGACTCAAACAGATCAATCTCGCAGGTTTCAAGTCTTTCGTAGATCCCACTCACATCCCCGTCCCCGGACAACTGGTAGGCATCGTCGGCCCCAACGGCTGCGGCAAGTCGAACATCATCGACGCCGTGCGCTGGGTGCTGGGCGAGACCTCCGCGAAGCACCTGCGCGGGGACACCATGCAGGACATCCTGTTCAACGGCTCGGGTCAGCGCCAGCCGGTCAACCGGTCGAGCGTCGAGCTGATTTTCGACAACAGCCTGGGGCGCGCGGGCGGGCAGTGGTCGAGCTACGCCGAAATCTCCGTCAAGCGCGTGCTGGCGCGCGACGGGGAGGCGACCTCCTACTACATCAATAACACGCACGTGAGGCGCCGCGACGTCGCCGATATCTTCCTCGGAACGGGCCTGGGCAGCCGCGCCTACGCGATCATCGAGCAGGGCATGATCTCGCGCGTGATCGAGGCGAAGCCCGAAGAGCTGCGAGTATTCCTCGAGGAGGCGGCCGGGGTTTCCCGCTACCGGGAGCGCCGGCGCGAGACCGAGAACCGGCTCAAGGACACTCGCGACAATCTCGCCCGCGTCGAAGACGTGCGTGCGGAACTCGAGAAGCAGCTCGAGCACCTGCACGCCCAGGCGGAGGTGGCCACGCGCTATCACGACCTGCAGGGGCGCGTGCGCACGGCGCAGAACATCCTGTTCCTGCTCCGGAAGCAGGAAGCGGCGGCACAGCGCGGGCGCCACCTCAAGGAAATCGAGCGCGTGACGCTCGAGCTCGAAAGCGAGACCGCTCGACTGCGCGACGCCGAGAAGCGCCTGGAGGACCTGCGCGCCCGGCACTATCGGAGCAGCGATGAGGTTCACGCGGCGCAAGGCGCGTTCTACGAAGCGAACGCGGAGACGGCGCGGCTCGAGCAGGAACTCGCGCACCTGCGGGATAACCGGCAGCGCCTCGAGCGCGACCTGGCCGACCTGCGCGCGCAGATGGACCAGGCTCATCAGCAGTCGGATGCGGCGCAGGCGAGCCTCGGGCCGCTGCAAGGGGAACTCGCCCAAGCCGCGGCGGAAGTCGCGACACGAGACGCGACGGTCCAGGCCGAGCAGGAGAAGTTGCCGGTCGCAGAAGAGGCGTTCAGGGCGACGCGCAGCCGCTACGAGGAGTTGCAGCGGACGCTGGCGATGGCAGAGCAGGCGATGGGGGTCGAACAGACGAAGCGCCAGCATGCCCGGCAGACCATGGAGCAGCTCGAAAGCCGCGCCAGCCGATTACGCGAGGAGCGGCTTGCCCTGCAGCCCGCCGACGCGGTCCGGCTCGGCCAGCTGCGGGAAGAAATCAGCGGCCTCGAGCGGGCGCTCGGCGGCCTGCGCGCCGCGCTCGAGTCGGACGAAGAGCAGTTGCCGGCAGCCGAGGGAGCGCTTCGCGAGAAAGACGCAGCTCAGGAAGCCGCCAGTCAGCGCGCGGCGGGCCTGGAAGCGCAATTGCACGCGCTGACGCAGCTGCAGGAAAGGCTGGCGCGCGGCGCCGGCACCAAGGAATGGCTCGAAGCGCGGGGGCTGGCCCGGGCGCCCCGGCTCTGGCAGCAGATCCGGATCGAAGCCGGCTGGGAAGATGCGCTGGAAGCGGCCTTGCGCGAGCGCCTGAATGCAATCGGTCTTGAGCGCATGGACCAGGCCGGTGCGTGGCTCGGCGAACCGCCACCGGGAAGGATCACTGCCTTCATCCCGGCTGAGGGCGCGGGCGCGCCGATCGAGGCGCTCGCCGGGTGCGAGTCCCTGAGACGCTATGTCACCTGCAGCGACACCCGCCTGCAGGCCGTCCTCGAGGACTGGCTGCATCAGGTTTACGTCATCGAGGACGGAGCGGCTGCGCTGGCGGCGCGCGAGCGGCTGCCGGCAGGCGCGGTGCTGGTCACGCGGGAAGGGCACAGCTTCACCCGCCATACGGTCAGCTTCCATGCTCCGGACAGCGAGCTGCACGGCGTCCTGAGCCGGCAGCGCGAAATCGAGCAGTTGGGGCACGCGCTGGCGGAGGCGGCCGCGCAATGCGGGCAGGCACGCGAGGCCGCCGCGGCGGCCGAAAAAGAGGTGGAGGCGCGGCGCCAGCGGCTTGACGAGCTGCGCCAGGAGATCGACGAGAAACAGCAGCAGCGGCACGCTCTGGAGTTGCAGGCATTGCAGCTGACCGAGTTCGACGAGCGGGTCACGCAACGGATCGAGCGCGTGGCGGCGGAGATCGCCGAGATCGATGTGCAGTCAACCGCAGCGGCGGCGGGAGCTGAAGCCGCTGACCGGCGAGTGGCCGAGCTGGAGGGTGAGCTGCGCGAGCATGGCGATCAGTTGGCGATGGCTACCGATCTTTATCGTCGCTCGGAATCGGTATTGGAGCGCCAGCGTAACGCGCTGCAGGAAGCGCGCGAAGCGGCCCATCAGGCGCATTTCCACAAGCAGTCATGTTCAAATAAAATCATTGAAGTAGAATCCTCTCTTAAAGTCGTTTCTGAAAGCTTGCAGCGGCTGAAGTCGGCGGCCGAATCGCGGCTTCAGGAATTGTCGGGATTCGATGAGGCGCCGCTTGAGGCGCGCCTGCAAAAAGCACTGGCTGCAAGCGCCGAGCGGGAGCAGGCCCTGGCCCAGGCCCGGGACGCCCTGGAAGGCATGGAAACCGCGCTCAAGGCGACGGACGAAGAGCGTCATACGATCGAGCAAACGCTCGAGCCACTGCGTCAGCGCATTGCGGAATTGCGGCTGAAAGAGCAGGAAGCTCGCCTCAACGAGGAGCAATACGCCCAGCAGCTGGCGGAGGCCGGGGCTCAGGAAGAAGAGGTCGCGCAGCAGCTCGAGAAGGGCATGCGTCCGGGCGCGCTCCAGGGCGAGATCAATCGCCTGAACGACGAGATCAAAAGCCTCGGCGCCGTCAATCTCGCCGCGCTCGAAGAGTTGAACGCCGCCCGGGAGCGCAAGGAATACCTCGACGGGCAGTCGGCCGACCTCACTGAGGCCATGGCAACCCTGGAGGACGCGATTCGCCGCATCGACCGGGAAACCCGCGAGCGGCTGCAACATACCTTCGACGAGGTGAACCGCCATTTCAGCGAGATGTTTCCGGCGCTGTTCGGCGGGGGCCGGGCGCATCTCATTCTGACGGGCGAGGAGATACTCGACTCGGGCGTGCAGGTGATGGCTCAGCCTCCCGGCAAGAAGAACAGCAGTATTCACCTGCTGTCAGGCGGAGAGAAGGCCCTCACGGCGCTGTCGCTGGTATTCTCCATGTTCCAGCTCAACCCCGCGCCGTTCTGCCTGCTTGACGAGGTGGATGCGCCGCTCGACGATCACAACACCGAAAGGTTTTGCGAGCTGGTCAAGAGGATGTCGCAGCAATCGCAGTTCCTGTTCATCAGCCACAACAAGATCACCATGGAGATCGCCGAACAGCTGCTGGGCATTACGATGCAGGAGCCGGGGGTCTCGCGTGTGGTGGCGGTGGATATCGAGGAAGCACTGAAACTGAGGGAGGCCGCAGCCTGACGGGCGGTGGTCCATGAGCGACCTGCAGCTGAGCCTGATGGTTATCGGCGCGGTGGTCATCGGCGCGGTGGGTCTCTATAACTGGCTGCAGGAGCGCAGCTACCGTCGCAGGTTGCAGGAAGCATTCGGGTCGACCCCTGACGACGTGCTGCTGCGAGCGGGAATCGATACCGCGCTCGCGGATGGGCGCCTTGAGCCGCAACTGGTGGTGCGCGACCCTGACCAGACGACAACGCGCGGCGAGCCCAAGGAGCCGGCCTCCGGCAGCGTCGACACGGTGCTCGACTACGCGGCTGAAATCGAGTCCGACGCACCCATCAGCGATTCGTTGATCTCCGAACTGGTGAGCCGAGTCGCGTCGTGCGGCAAGCCGGTCCACCTGGCCGGTTTCTCATCGAGCGGCGCCTGGGAGGACGTGACCCGGGGTCGCGGCGGCCGCTTCAACCGGCTGCGGCTGACCTTGCAGATGGTCAATCGCTCGGGAGCCGTCAATGCGGCGCAGCTGGCGGCCTTCTGCGATGCCGTGCGCACTTCGGCGGAGAGAATGTCGGCACGATCGAGCTGTCCGGACACTCAGGAGGCGTTGAGAAGCGCTCGCGAGCTCGATGCGTTTTGCGCCGAGGTCGACGTGGCGATCGGCATCAATGTGATTGCCCCGGAAGGCGCCGAATTCCCGGGAAACCGCATTCGCACGGCGGCGGAGACCGCGGGGTTCAAGCTGGAGCCGGACGGCGTGTTCCATTACCGCAACGAGCATCGCCACACCCTGTTCACCCTCGATAACCATGAGCCCGCGCCGTTTCTTCCCGAGAGCATCAAGGGCCTGACGACCCGAGGGGTCACCATGCTGCTCGACGTGCCGCGAGTCGCCGACGGCGCCGGCACGCTGGACCGGATGCTCGCCGTGGCTGATCACCTGGCGAAGGCGCTGGGCGGCAGCCTGGCGGATGACAACCGTGCGGCCCTGAGCGAGAGCGGCATCGCCCGGATCAGGGAACAGGTGAGCGCGATTCACGGGGTGATGGAATCGCACGGCATCCCGGCCGGAAGCCCCAGGGCCCTGCGACTGTTTTCCTGACGATGGCCGTTCCCAAGGCCGTGACCGCGCGCGCGGCGCAGCTGCGCGATGAGCTGACGGTCGCCAATCACCGGTATTACGTGCTCGACGCGCCGACGATACCGGATTCGGAATACGACCGGCTGTTCCGCGAGCTGCAGGAGCTCGAGACGCGGTATCCCGGGCTGGCCACGCCGGATTCCCCGACCCGTCGCGTGGGCGGGGCGCCTCTCGAAGCGCTCGCATCGGTTGCCCATACCGTGCCGATGCTCTCCATCCGCACGGAGACGGATACGGAAGATTCGGGAGCGGTGAGCTTCGACGCGAGAATTCGCCGGGAACTGGGCCTGGACGCTTCCGCGGCGCCGGTAGAGTATGCCGCCGAAGTCAAATTCGACGGCGTGGCGATTAGCCTGCGCTACGAGGCGGGCGTGCTGGCCCGAGCCGCCACGCGCGGTAATGGAGAAACCGGCGAGGATGTAACGCAGAACGTGCGCACCATCCGGCGCATACCGCTCCGGTTGCGCGGCACGCCGCCTGTCGTGCTCGAGGTAAGGGGCGAAATTTACATGCATCGTCGGGATTTCGAGCGCCTAAACGAGCGCCAGCGGGCGGCAGGGGAGAAGACGTTCGTGAATCCCCGAAATGCGGCTGCCGGCAGCGTGAGGCAACTCGATCCGGCCGTAACCGCGCGCAGGCCGCTCTCGTTTTCCGCGTACGGATTGGGCGCGGTGCAGGGCTGGGACCTGCCGCATCGGCATAGCGACGTCCTCGATGCGCTGGCAGACCTGGGGGTTCCGGTCAGCAGCGAGCGCGCGGTGGCGCATGGCCCCGAAGGGCTGATCGCTTTTCACCGCGAGATCGGTGCACGCCGCGACCGGTTGCCGTTCGAGATCGACGGCGTCATTTACAAGGTGAACAGCCTGGAGTTGCAGCGGCGCCTGGGATACGTCACCCGCGAGCCGCGCTGGGCCGTCGCGCACAAGTATCCTGCGCAGGAACAGATGACCGAGCTGCTCGATATCGAGGTGCAGGTCGGGCGCACCGGCGCGCTGACCCCCGTGGCTCGGCTGAAGCCGGTCTTCGTGGGCGGCGTCACCGTGACCAACGCGACGCTGCACAACGAGGACGAGGTCGCGCGCAAGGATGTCCACATCGGTGACACTGTCATAGTGAGACGGGCGGGGGACGTCATCCCGGAGATAGTCGGCGTGGTCCGCGAGCGCCGGCCCGCCCATGCCCGGCCGTTCCGGATGCCTGTGAGCTGTCCTGTATGCGGGTCACGGGTGGAGCGCCTGGAAGGTGAAGCCGCCACGCGCTGCACTGCCGGTCTTTACTGCGCCGCCCAGCGCAAGCAGGCCATCCTGCATTTCGCTTCTCGCCGTGCCATGGACATCGACGGGCTGGGAGAGCGGCTCGTGGACCAGCTGGTGGCAAGCGGCCTGGTGAGCACGCCGGCGGACCTTTACAAGCTCGAGGCCGGGCCGCTGGCCGGGCTCGAGCGAATGGCGGAGAAATCGGCCGACAACCTCGTCGCGGCGATCGAACGGAGCAAGCACCCCGCGCTCGCGCGGCTGGTTTATTCTCTTGGCATTCGCAACGTAGGGGAAACAACGGCGCGAGATCTCGCCCGCTATTTCGGGGACCTTCAGGCGCTGATGGCCGCTGACGAGGAAACGCTACAACGGGTGCCCGACGTCGGTCCCGTGGTTGCGCAGAGCATCGCCCATTTCTTCAATGAACCGCATAACCGGAAGGTGGTCGAAGACCTGTGTGCGGCGGGAGTCCGGGCCGAGCCCATGCCCGCCGTGCGCGGAACCGAGAAGGTGGCCGGCAGGACGTTCGTGCTCACCGGAACGCTGCCGGGCCTCACACGGGAGGAAGCCAAGAGCCGCATCGAAGCGCAGGGCGGCCGGGTCGCGGGCAGCGTATCGAAAAGGACCGATTACGTTGTCGCCGGAAGCGAACCGGGCAGCAAATATGAGAAGGCGCGTCAGCTGGGCGTTGCCGTGCTCGATGAGGACGGCCTCTTGAATCTACTGGGCGGGAAAGAATAACGATGGCGAAGATCACCAAGGCGGTATTCCCCGTGGCGGGCATGGGTACGCGTTTTTTGCCAGCCACCAAGGCAAGTCCCAAGGAAATGATGCCGATCGTGGACAAGCCGCTCATCCAGTACGCGGTGGAGGAGGCGGTCGCCGCCGGCATGACGGAAATGATCTTCGTCACCGGTCGCGGAAAGCGCGCCATCGAGGATCACTTCGACAAGGCGTTCGAGCTCGAGACGGAGCTCGAGCAGCGCGCGCAGAAGCAGATGCTGAAGATGGTGCAGAACATCACGCCGCGCAATGTCTCGTGCACCTACGTGCGGCAGCCGCAGGCGCTCGGCCTGGGCCACGCGATCCTGTGCGCCATGCCGGTGGTTGGCAATCTCCCTTTCGCCGTGGTGCTGGCCGATGACCTGATTGACGGCAATCCGCCCGTGCTCAAGCAGATGGCGGGTGTCTTCGAGCGGCGCGGCCGCTCCGTGGTGGCCGTTCAGAACGTGTCGCGGCAGGAAACGCGCCGCTACGGCATCGTCAAGATCGAGCCGCGGTCGAAGTCCCCGCATCGCATCAGCGGCATCGTGGAAAAGCCGGAAGCCGCGGCGGCGCCTTCCACCCTCGGCGTGGTGGGGCGTTACCTGCTGACCCCGCGCATCTTCCATCATCTTAGGTATGGTCAGCCCGGCAGCGGCGGAGAAATCCAGCTGACCGATGCCATCGCGGCCCTGATCTCGGAGGAGGACGTGTTTGCCTACGAGTTCGAAGGCACGCGATACGACTGCGGCAGCAAGATGGGTTACCTCCAGGCGAACTTCCAGTTCGCGCTCAAGCATCCGGAGGTGGGCGCGGACTTCAAGCGTTATCTGCGCGGCCTGGGATGCCGGATTCCGAAATAGCCTCGCGGTACTGGCGACCCCTATAATTAGCGCAAGCCGGAGGTCGAGCGCCGGCAGGATTGCGCGCGTATTGAGACGGGACTGCCGTTCAACGAGCGCCCGCTACGGGGAAGCCCATGGCCGACAAGCTGATGATCGTGATGGTCAATACCGATCCGCGCAACGCGGCGGAACTCGGCGCGCCATTCTTCCAGGCGGCGGTGGCGGCGGCCATGGACTATGACGTCGAGGTAATCCTCACCGCGCGCGCGGGCGAACTCGCCAAGAAGGGCGTCGCGGAGAAGCTCTTCCTCAAGGAGGGCTCCGGCAAGAGCGTCTACGATTTCATCAAGGACGCACACGAGGCGGGCGCGCGCTTCAAGGTATGCACCCCCACGCTGGATCTCTGGGGCAACGATCTCATACCCGAGATCGAGGAGACGGTCGGCGGCGCCTACGTCATCGAGCAGGCCATGGACGACCGCGTCGTCACGTTCACGTACTGAGTTTCCGCAGAAGTGCCGCTCTCCCGCGACCAGGCCCTGCGCGTGCTCGAGGCTGCCGACCTTGTGTGCCCCGCGAGCGAGGTGTCCGACGCTCTAGAGCGTCTCGCGCGCGAGATTACCGGTGCGGTCGCGAACAGCTTTCCGCTCGTGCTGTGCATCATGCGAGGCGGGCTCATCTTCGGTGGACAACTCCTGCCGCGGCTGAGATTTCCGCTGGAGCTGGATTATCTCGACCTGTCGCGCTACGGGGACGCGACGCGCGGCGCGGAGCTCGTCTGGAATGCGGGGCCGGCCGCCGGCGTAGCGGGACGGGTCGTGCTGGTGCTGGATGACATACTGGACGAAGGTCACACACTGGCCGCGGTGCGGGAAAAGCTGCTCGCGCTGGGGGCGGCGCGGGTTCTCAGCGCAGTATTCGCCGACAAGGCGATCGGCCGGCCCAAGGCGTTCACCCCGGACTTCACCGGCGTGACCTTGCCCGACCGCTATGTGTTCGGCTTCGGGATGGACGTGCGCGGCGCCTGGCGCAATCTGCCGGAGATTTACGCCCTCAAGGAGGGGAGCGAAAGGTGAGCGATGCTGGCTGTCATCGGCGGTAGCGGGCTTACCGAGCTTGCGAGCCTGGTCGTCTCCCGGGAGCTTGACGTCGCAACGCCCTATGGAGCGCCGTCCGGCCCGCTGCAATTCGGCAGGCTGGGCGGCCGGGAAGTCGTGTTCCTTGCCCGCCATGGCTCGAGCCATACGATACCGCCGCACGAAGTAAATTACCGCGCCAACATCTGGGCGCTGCACGAGCGAAACGCGACGGATGTGATTTCAGTGGCGACGGTAGGGGGCATACGGACCGATTTCGCACCGGGAACGCTCGTGGTGCCCGACCAGATTATCGATTACACGCACGGACGCGAGGCGACTTTCCATGGCCGGTCGGAGACAGGGGTGACGCATATCGATTTCACGCTGCCTTACTGCGAGGCCTTGCGCCAGCGGCTGCTGCGGGCCGCTGCGACCGCCGGCCAGCCGGTGGTCGCCCGCGGCACCTATGCCGCCACGCAGGGGCCCCGGCTCGAAACCGCGGCGGAAATCGATCGGCTGGAGCGCGACGGCGCCGACCTGGTGGGCATGACCGGCATGCCGGAAGCGGCGCTCGCGCGCGAACTGGGACTCTGCTACGCGGCCATCGCGGTGGTTGTGAATCCCGCGGCCGGACGGGGAACCAGTGAACGGAGGGTCAGTCTCGAGGATATCCGGCCGGTCCTCGATACCGCCATGGCCCGCGTGCGCGACATCCTGGAAAAGGTGGCTTGCGATGGCTGTTAGACCGGTGTTGCGCATGGGCGACCCTCGCCTGCTCCACGCATCGAGCCGGGTCGAGCAGTTCGACACGCCGGAATTGCACGGCCTGATCGCCGACCTGAACGATACGATGGCAGCGCTCAATGGAGCCGGTCTCGCGGCGCCGCAGATCGGCGTGGGACTGCAGGTCGTGATCTTCGGCGTCGAGTCGAACCCGCGTTATCCCGATGTCGAGGCGGTACCTTACACGGTGCTGATCAATCCGACGCTCACGCCGCTGGGAAACGAGATCGAGGAAGGCTGGGAGGGTTGCCTGAGCGTTCCCGGAATGCGGGGATTGGTGCCGCGCTACAGGCAATTGCGCTACCAGGGCTACGACCAGTACGGCCGGGCGCTGGACCGAAGCGTGAGCGCGTTCCACGCACGGGTAGTGCAGCACGAGTGCGACCACCTGGCGGGCATACTCTACCCGATGCGGATACGCGACTTGCGCAACTTCGGGTTCAACGAGGAGCTGTTCCCGGGGCAGGACCTGCAGGACGACTGATCTTGTTGCGCCACTACATCAAGTTCGCAACTGCTCGACCAGATCGCTTTCGAGACGAACAACCGACTTGGGATCCTTGAGCGCCTGTCCGGAGACGATGAACACGTCTTCGGCGCGAGAGCCCAGCGTGTTGACCCGGGCCGCGCTCAGGTTGAGGTCATAGGCAGTCAACACGCGCGCGATGCGCGAGAGCAGTCCAGGCCGGTCGCCGGCTATGACCGACAGCACCCAGGCCGTGCCTTTCTCGTCGGGTTGTATGTTGACCTCGGGCGAGATCGGGAAATGCCGCAGTTGGCGGGCGAGGCGCGGCTTGGCCGAGAGCGCCGGCAGCGGCGTCTTCTTCAGCAGCTGCTCGGCAAGATCGTGCTCGATGAGCCCGATGACGTCACGGTACTGCGGTCGGCGATTGTCGGGATCGTGCACCTGGAAGCTGTCGAGCGCATAGCCGTGGCGCGTGGTGTAGATCTTGGCCTCATAGACGTCGTAGCTGATGCGCTCGAAGAAGCTGCAGATGCGGGCGAAGAGCTCCTTCTGGTCGGGAACGTAGATCATGACCTGCAGGCCCTCTCCCGCGGGGGAAAGCCTGGCCTTGACCACCGGCCCGTCGGCTTGAGCGCGGTAATAGAGCAGGCGCGCATGCCAGGCTATTTCCTGCGGCTCGTGGCGCAAAAAATACGAGTCGTCGAGCTGCATCCAGAATTTCTTTTCGGCGTCTTCCGGCACGGCATACAGGCGCAGTTTGGCGCGCGCCTCGTCCTGTCGCGCCTGCAGGCTGCTGGTCAGGGTGACCTGCCCGCCGGAAAGGAGCCGCCGCGTCGACCAGAAGAGGTCCTCGAGCAGCTTGGCCTTCCATGCGTTCCACACCTTGGGGCTGGTGCCTCGGATATCGGCAACGGTCAGCAGGTGCAAAGCGATGAGATGCCGCTCATCGCCGACGCGCTCGGCGAACGCCTGTACGACGGCGGGATCGGAGATGTCCTGCTTCTGAGCGGTTGCGGACATTACCAAGTGGTTCTCGACCAGCCATGCAACCAGTTCGCCGTCTTCGCGGATCAGGCCGTGCTCGCGGCAGAAGCGGCGCGCCTCGACGGCGCCGAGCTGCGAATGATCGCCGCCGCGCCCTTTTGCGATATCGTGGAAGAGAGCGCCGAGGTAGAGCACTTCCGGCCGCTCGAAATTGCTCATGAGGCGGCTGCACAGCGGGAATTCGTGCGCCAGCTCCGGCACGGCGAAGCGCCGTACGTTGCGAAGCACTTTCAGGATGTGCTCGTCGACGGTGTAGACGTGGTAGAGATCGTGCTGCATCTGCCCGACGATGCGGCCGAATACCGGCAGGTAACGCCCCAGCACGTCGTACTGGTTCATCCGCCTCAGCGTGCGCGCCACGCGATCGGGGCTGCGAAGGAGCTCCAGGAAGCGCTGGCGGTTGTTCGGATCCTTGCGGAACGCAGGATTGATCAGGCGCCGGGCGCGCCATAATGCGCGCAGTGCCGACGCGCTCATGCCCTTCAGCTCGGGGTGCCGCTGCAACAGCGCAAAGCTTTCGAGGATGGCGCCCGGGTGCCGCTGAAACAGGCGCTCGTCGCGCGGAACGAGCAACTCGTCGCGGATGCCGAATCGCTCGTTGATCGCCCGATATTCCTTGTCGTGCGGCGGGTTGATGCGGGCGTCGAGGTTCTGGAGCACGATGGTATTGAGCTGGTACACCGATTTCGCCGTCCGGTAGTAGCGCTGCATCAGCTGTTCGCTGGCCAGCCGGTGCGGACGGTCGTGAAGGCCGAACTCGCTCGCGAGCGCCGTCTGGTAGTCGAACAGAAGGCGGTCCTCGCGCCGGCCCGCACAATAATGCAGCCGCACGCGCAGCGACTGGAGCAACTGCTCGTGCTGGCTGATCTCGCGCGCTTCGGCGTCCGTAATGACGGCGCGACGGGCCAGGTCGCGCCAGCTCTTGCCGATGCCGGCCGCGCGTGCGATCCACAGTATCGTCTGGAGATCGCGCAGTCCTCCCGCGCTCTCCTTGAGATTCGGCTCTAGATTGCTCTCCGCGTAACGCAGGTGGCGCTGCTGCTGCTCGAGCAGCTTGGCTTGCATGAAGATCGCGGGATCCATCGCTTCGTCCATGCGCTTGACGAACCGGGCGAACAGCCCGCGGTTGCCGGCAAGCAGGCGCGCCTCCAGCAGCGTCGTTTGTATGGTGATGTCCGTAGTCGCCAGCGCCTCGCATTCATCAATCGTGCGCACGCTGTGGCCAACCTCGATACCGATGTCCCACAACGTCCCGATGAGATCTTCGATCTTGCGAGCAAGGGGGCCATCGGGCGGCGCGGACAGCAGTATCAGCAGGTCGACGTCCGAGTAGGGAAAAAGCTGGCCGCGGCCGTAGCCGCCCACCGCAGCCAGGGCGACGTTGCGCGGCATTGCGTGGCCCGCCCACAGCTCCTTCAGCTGCCGGTCCACGATCGCCGCCTGTCGGCGCAGCACCTCGCGAGGAGATTTGTGCCGAGAGAATTCGCTGCGCAGCTCGCCACGCAGCGTCGAGAGCTTCTGCTTCCAGTGGACGACGCGCGCTTGCAGCGGCGACGCTGTCCCGACCTCGGTTGTCATGCGGTCAGGCGGCGGGTGGAGGCGGGGTGCCGGGCGAGACGGTAAGGACTTCGAAGCCGGATTCCGTCACGAGTATCGTATGTTCCCACTGGGCCGACAGGCTGTGATCCTTCGTCACGACGGTCCAGCCGTCGGCGAGTTGTCTGACTTCCGGCTTGCCGGCGTTGATCATCGGTTCGATGGTGAAAGTCATCCCCGGCTCGAGCCGCATGCCGACGCCGGGCCTTCCGTAGTGCAGCACCTGCGGCTCCTCGTGAAATTTCCTGCCGATGCCGTGCCCGCAAAATTCGCGAACGACGCTGTAGCCATTGCGTTCCGCGTGGACCTGGATCGCGTGGCCGACGTCGCCGAGATGGACGCCCGGCCGTACTTGCGTGATGCCGCGCCAGAGGCATTCGTAGGTGACTTCGCAAAGACGGCGCGCCTGGATCGAGGGCTGGCCTACGTAGAACATCCGGCTGGTGTCGCCGTGAAAGCCGTCCTTGATGACTGTAATGTCGATATTGATGATGTCGCCCGCGCGCAGCTTCTTGTCTCCCGGAACGCCGTGGCAGACGACATGATTTACGGAAGTGCAGATCGACTTGGGATACGGCTGGTATCCGGGCGGAGCGTAGTTCAGGGGCGCCGGCGTCGCCTTGAGCTCGCCCGCGATGAAATCGTGGCAGAGCCGGTCGAGCTCGCCCGTCGTGGTTCCGGGCTTGACGTGCGGCGCAATGAAGTCGAGCACATCCGCGGCACGCTGCCCTGCGATGCGCATTTTCTCGATTTCCTGCGGGGATTTGATGCTGACGGGCATTGAGCACAATCCGCGCCGGCGAACATCAAGCGGCGCGGTTTTCCAGGGAGTGCGAATTCTAGTCCAGATCAAGCACCCGCGCACGGGCCGGGCCAAGGCTTGAGAGAAGGGAGTTTTGCATGATAAACTAACAAGTTAGCTCGCGAAGGCCTTGGCTTCAATGTTCGGCCTGGATCGCGCGCAAATACGCACATCCGCCCCAGTGAGGGTGGCCGCGAAACCGAATGCGGCCTCTCGGCGGATGGAGGCTCAACCCTTACAGGAGATGCTCGATGTCTGTCACCATGCGTGAAATGCTGGAGGCGGGGGTCCATTTCGGACATCAGACCCGCTATTGGAATCCGAGGATGGCGCCGTTCATCTTCGGGCACCGCAACAAGATCCACATCGTCAACCTCGAAAAGACGATGGCAATGTACCAGGAGGCGCTGAAGTTCGTGCGCCAGCTCTCGACCAACAAGGGCACCGTGCTGTTCGTCGGCACCAAGCGGCAGGCGCGCGAAATCGTCAAGGAAGAGGCCCAGCGCTGCGGCGCGCCCTACGTGGATTATCGCTGGCTGGGCGGCATGCTGACCAATTACAAGACGGTCAAGCAGTCCATCAAGCGCCTCAAGGAAATGGAAGCCATGATGCAGGACGGTTCCATGGACAAGCTGCCGAAGAAGGAGGCGTTGCATTACCAGAGGGAAATCGCCAAGCTCGACCGCAGTCTGGGGGGTATCAAGGATATGAACGGGCTGCCCGACGCGATGTTCGTGATCGATGTCGGCTATCAGAAGGGCGCCATCGCTGAAGCCCGCAAGCTCGGTATTCCGGTGATCGGCGTGGTCGACACCAACCACTCGCCGGAGGGCGTGGCGTACGTGATTCCGGGCAACGATGATTCGAGCCGCGCGATACGGCTCTACGTGCGCGGCATGGCCGATGCGGTGCTCGAAGGCAAGCAGGACAGCCTCAAGGAAATCGTGCGCGGCAGCGACGAATTCGTGGAAGTTGAAGAGACCTGAAGCGGATCTCCTGACTGCAAGGGCGCATAGCCCTTATTTGTAGGAACAGCGCACGGGGCGACGTGTTTCCCCGTGCTTCATGACATCAGGGGGGGGCGTTGATCCGTGGATCAACGCGACTCCCAACCAACGAGGACCGAAATGGCGGAAGTGACCGCGGGCATGGTCAAGGAACTGCGCGAAAAGACCGACGCCCCGATGATGGAGTGCAAGAAGGCCCTGGCCGAGGCCAACGGCGACATGGCCAAGGCTGAGGAAATTCTCCGGGTG